>Ga0064014_10247_pt1 | contig 14739 bp, 17 predicted proteins | sample CrowatWCoCulture_2_FD_61584 | JGI IMG/M metagenome (GOLD analysis project Ga0064014, IMG submission 61584) | Marine cyanobacteria communities from the University of California, Santa Cruz, USA, analyzing cyanobacterial DNA methylation -... | ecosystem: Host-associated > Microbial > Bacteria >...
CATGCTTTTCAACCTGCCAAATCCTGCGATTTTGGTGACGATGGGCCATTCCTGCGTCGGCCATGTATCTGGCGCTTTTGTGGACCAGCTACATGTTTCTTCGGCCAAACGTCGAAGCCTAGAACCCGGTTAGAACCGATGTGCCGAGAAGCCAAACGCCAAACGGCACTGGCAAAACGGCGATTGCAATACTTAGAAGCGTAGGGCCGGGGGCAAATACCCGGCTCACTCCCGCAAGCAGGGCGATACCGACGCCGCCGCCCAACACGAAATTGCCGGGAACGTTGAATAGCGCGTTCAAGAGAACATATCGCCCGCGTCCGATCAGAGGATGCACCCAGCTTGGCAGTCGTTCTTTGAGCGCGTGCAGACGGGTGTCCTGATCCATTGTTTTCAGGTCTGCGAGCAAATCGCAAACCCGCCGCAATCGAAGATCGGCCAGAATGCGGTGCAACCTGTCGTAACTGATGCGGAACCCAACCAAATAAGCCAAGGAGAGCCCCGCAACGGTCGCGAAATACACGATGGGGGCGATTGTGGCGCCGCCGATCAGCAATAGCGAAATTCCGATCTCGATCCCGGGCACAAATGGTACGGCCATCAACACCGCGTAGAAAGCCACAAGGAAGATCAGCAGGCTCCACCGAACCATGCCCGCACTTCGCTCCGGCAGCATTGTGTCTGCCGTCTCCATAACCCAGATCGTTGCCTCGTAAAGCAGAAGAGCAATAATAAAGACGGCCAAGAACCTTAGACCACTGCGCATCAACGACGCACGTATTGGTGGGAGGTCCGGGGCCGTCGTGGGGCGTGGGTTTTCCATTGCGTCCAACACTGCCCCGAATTGGGGCAGGGGTCAAAGTCTGGTGGTTAGCGATCATGCGCGCCGACGACGGCGCCCTTCGCGACCACCACGCCCGCCACCTGCTGCAGCGCTTTGCTGGCTTGCCTCGGCGAATGGTGTGCCTTCGTTGACTGCATCAAGCACGCGCGAGAACTTGATCCACTCCGCACCGTTCGCATCGTGGTCCATAAGGAAGTTTGCGGCGCGGATCGCTTCCATTTCCACGGGGCGCACAGGGTTCATGATCGCACTGGTCATTCCGGCTCCGATGGCCATCGGCAGAAAGGCGGCGTTGATCCCATGACGATGGGGAAGACCGAAAGAAATATTGGACGCACCGCAGGTCGTGTTGACACCAAGTTCGCTCCGTAACTTGTTGACAAGTGTGAAGACTTGGCGTCCCGCCGTTGCCATTGCCCCAACCGGCATAACCAACGGATCCACGACGATGTCATGGGCAGGAATGCCAAAGTCCGCGGCTCGTTCGACGATCTTTTTGGCCACCGCAAAGCGCACATCTGGGTCTTCGGAGATCCCGGTGTCGTCGTTCGAGATCGCAACAACCGGTACATTGTATTTTTTGACCAGTGGAAGAATGGATTCCAGCCGATCTTCCTCACCCGTGACACTGTTGAGCAGCGGGCGCCCCTCAGCGACTTCCAGGCCACGTTCAAGCGCCCCCGGCACAGAGCTATCGATGCACAAAGGTACGTCAACAAGCCCTTGAACAAGCTCGATCATCTTTGCCATCAGTGGCGGTTCGGTGACGTTGGGATCGGGGTTTGAGTTATAGACCACACCCGCGTTCACATCGAGAACCATCGCGCCACAGGCCACTTGCTGAAGTGCGTCTTTTTCAACGGTTGAGAATTCCCCAGCCTCCAGCTCGGCGGCGAGCTTTTTGCGGCCGGTCGGGTTGATGCGCTCACCGATGACGCAAAAGGGCTCATCAAAACCGATGACCACGATTTTGCTTTTGGATTCCAGTACGGTACGTGTCATTCTTTGTGTCGTTCCTTAGGCCGTTTGGGCCGTTGCTACGCCGTGCTCTGCCGCCCAAGAGGCCGATGTCTTGATGCCACCCAGCGGGAAGATATGGACAGATTCGATGTTAAAATCGGGATGCGATGCTTTATGCGCGGCCAGTTCCGCAACGAACTCGACGGGTTCGTAGGGCAGAAGAAGCTTGGTCACATCCATCGCGCGTTTTTGGAGCACTTTCAAAGACGGACCAACGCCGCAGGCGATGGCGAATTTGATCAACGTCTGAAGCTTCGCTGGTCCAGCGATGCCAATGTGGATCGGGATCGTGATCCCGGCGTCACGCAACGCGTCCGCCCACGCGATCACGGGTTTGGCCTCAAACGCAAACTGTGTCGCGATGGCCATTTGGGCGTCGGTCCGCTCGAAGAACGCCTGTTTCCAACGAAGCGCATCATCGACGTTCTTGGTCGAGCCATCAGGGTCGATATCCCGGTTGCCTTCCGGATGGCCCGCGACGTGCAAACGGTCGAAGCCCGCTTCGTCAAAGACACCCGTCTCTAATAGCTGCATCGAAGAGTGGAAGTCGCCCACTGGCGTCGCCACACCCCCTGCAAGCAGCAGCGCCTGTCGAATTCCCGCCTCACCCTGATACCGGGCGACCCAGTCGCGCAGCGTGGCTTCATCGGCGATAATGCGGGCAGGAAAATGCGGCATCACGTCGAACCCTTCCGCCGCGATCCGCTTGGCCGTGTCGACCATGTCTTCGATGGGCGTACCCTCGATATGGGCGATATAGACCCGCGTCCCTAGAGGAAGAATAGCGCGAAAATCTTCGATCTTGGCAGCCGTCCGTGGCATAACCTCAATCGAAAACCCATTGAGAAAGCTCGAGAAATCGCCTGTAGCGGGCGGTTCAGTTTTGCGCGCAAACGGCAACAAAGCCATCAGTTTGTCCTTCCAACCCGGTTCATTCATGCCCGCCCGTCATTGGCAATCAGCGCCTTGAGACGGTCAGGTGTGTATTCAGCATCAATTCGGGCGACCTCTGCGTCGACCACATCGGCATCGGTCCCGCTGATTTCGATCGGTTCGGCTTTCCGCCATTCGGCCAGATAAGCGTCGGCGTCTTTCGCACCAACTTTCATGGCAGCGCGGTCGATGGCCTGTTCAAATCGTTCGGGCAGCGGCTTTTTCACACCGCGGCGCCCCTTGCCAGCAATGACCTGGGCCGGGATGTCCCGCCAATAAACGATGGTGATCAGCGCCATGTATTCGATTCCTTCGGCTTTCGCTCTTGTTACGCGTGGACGGCGGTTCTTTTGGGGGCATTTTCGACATTTTCGACGTCGCCAGCGACCACGCACATCTAGCGCAACGCACGGAGGGCAGCACCCGCAAACGCTTCATGAAGATTATGAGCCGCGCAGAACCCATGGAATTGCGAAAGCTTTTCTTGCGCGAGCACGGCTTTCGCCATATTCTATAGCTAACTTCGAATGGAGGGCGATATGCGCCCCGTGCGGCCCAATGGTGCGGACGCGTTCCCGATACCGGTCGAGCCGACCGCGCCAAAATCACCCGACCCGGCGTCGCTTTACGCGGCGTTGGACCTCGGGACCAATAGCTGTCGGATGCTGATTGCCCAGCCAAAGGGCAATCAATTCCATGTCGTGGACAGCTTTTCGAAATCTGTGCAGCTTGGCGTTGGGTTGGAAGCAACGGGGCGGTTGTCGCGCTCGTCGATGAGCCGCACGCTCCATGCGCTCAAGATTTGCAGCCGGAAGATTATCAAGCATGACGTTAAGCGCATGCGGTTGGTAACGACCGAGGCGTGCCGTCGCGCGGCCAACGGTCAGCAATTCCTCGACCGGGTGAGCAAGGAAACGGGACTTGAACTGGAGGTCATCGAACCTGAGGAAGAAGCGCGTCTTGCCGTGATTTCCTGCGCGCCGTTGGTTTCCAACAAAACACGGCAACTGTTGGTCGTCGATATTGGCGGTGGTTCCACCGAGTTGGTCTGGATCGACCTGACCCGCGTGCCAGCAGTCGAACGCCCTCGCGCGATCATGCGGCTTCATGCTGGCTTCAAGCCCGGTGACAGCTCACCATTTCCAAATGCGCGGGTTGTCGATTGGATCTCGGTGCCACTTGGCGTCGCGACTTTGCGGGATCAATTCAACGATGTGGCGGATGACCCTGCGCGGTTTGCCCTGATGAGTTGGTTTTTTGAGGAAAACCTTTCAGAATTCGCGCCCTATTCCGAGCAGCAGGACCGCGATGGCTTTCAGATCATTGGTACCTCAGGGACGGTAACAACCGTGGCCGCCAGCCACCTTGGTTTGCGCCGCTATGACCGTAACAAGGTGGACGGGCTGAAAATGACGTCGGACCAGGTGGATCACGTCATTCGCGGCTATCTTGAAATGGGACCAGACGGTCGTCGCGCGGACCCTCGTATCGGCAAAGATCGGCATGCGCTTATCATGTCGGGCGCCGCTATTCTCCAGGCGCTTCTGCGGATCTGGCCAACGGATCGGTTGAGCGTGGCAGATCGCGGTCTTCGTGAAGGTTTGCTTTATGCCCAGATGTCTGCGGATGGCGTTTTGGAAGACGGCGCGTAGCGACGCGACCGCTTCGGGTGCGACCAACGACGAAGGTGCTTTGCCTGAATTTGCATTCGGCCCGACGTCACTGTCCCCAATGCGTCGGGCCGATCCTGCAACTCGGTATGGTTAAACGTATTCGCGTTTTTGCCACGAGTGAGGTAAGCGCCTGTGAGTGGTGCTAGTTGCCAGCTTCGCGACAGTTGACGCGTCGGTCAATCCACAGGGGTGGCGGATATGGCCACCCTAAGGCCTTCGAAGGACACATCGACGTTTAGTTTTTGCGGAAAAGACACGGTTGCGATGTCCTGATCGATCTTCCAGCGGTCGCGCGGCAGGTCTCCCAGCTCCGTCAAAAGCTCTTCCGACAGCCCCGCTTGATCTCCGCGACAGATTGCGTCGATCTCGGCGTGTAGCCAAAGGAACCTTTTTCGGCCTCTTGGCGTAAAGTAATACAGCCCATCGTCGCGCCGTTCGATGGCGTTCTCGCTTTCCATCTTTTCAAGGTACGTGCGCGTCGTCGTGCGCGACTGGTGCGTTAGCGCAGCAAGAGAGGCCTGGGACCAGCCATCGCCCTCGGTGACAAGCGCAAGCGTGATCCGGCGACGCACCGGGTTCCAATCGAGAAGATCGCAAACCTTGAGAAAGCGATGTTGATAGACCAGCTGCGCCATTTGGTTTGGCGTCGGAGCCTGGAGATCGGGGGCGTCAGAGGACATGGCGGTCGTCACTCGTAATCTTGTGGTCGGGGCGAATGTATCATCCATGGACCGTTGAAAGCCCGCCGGATGTATCGCAAACAGTGTACAGTGCCGCGCTATCCGGGAAAAGCGGCGAAACACAGGTATGATAGATGCCCCCGAAGAAAAGCAGTGGGCGCGGACAGCGCGATCTAAGAGTCAAGGTAAAGTCCGCGCGCGGACGCAAGCTGTCGTCGACGCGGTGGTTAGAGCGGCAGCTCAACGACCCTTATGTCAAACGTGCCCGTGCAGACGGGTATCGGGGCAGGGCGGCGTACAAAATTCTCGAATTAGACGACAAGTACGGGTTCCTTGTGCCAGGGGCACGGGTTGTGGACCTTGGTTGTGCACCTGGTGGTTGGTGCCAGGTCGCGGTGCGCCGCGTGAATGCATTGGGTGAGGCGCCTGACAAGAAGATTGGCACGGTGCTGGGCATTGATTTGCAAGAAGTTGAGCCGATCGCCGGTGCCGAGGTCTATCAGCTGGATTTCATGGAAGATGGTGCGGATGACAAGATCAAGGGCTGGCTCGGCGGGCAGGCCGATGTGGTAATGTCGGACATGGCTGCCTCTTCATCAGGACACAAGCAGACAGATCACCTTCGGATCATTGCATTGTGTGAAGCCGCGGCGGAACTGGCGTTTGACGTGTTGGAAGAAGGCGGAACGTTCGTTGCCAAAGTGCTCGCGGGTGGTGCCGAGGGCAGCTTGCAACAGGAGCTGAAAAAACGCTTCGCAAAAGTTGCGAACGTCAAACCGCCCGCGTCGCGGTCAGACAGTTCCGAGAAGTTCGTTGTCGCCACCGGTTTTCGTGGCTGAGCGCACTTTCTCGCGCTCAATCTGCATTGCAACATCAAGGATTTGTGCCAGCACCGAAACAGCGAGCGTGCCGGCATCGCGGGCCGACTGGATCAAGCCGACGGGGCCATACAGGCGCGCACGTGCCTCTGCCGTTACGCCCATTCCTTCCAGGATCAGCATCCGCGCATCCCGCGCCCTTTGGCTTCCTTGTGCACCGATGTAAAAGGCCGGCGTCTCCAACGCGCCAGCCATAATTGGCGGCTCCCACTCGTGATCATGAAAAAACAGAACAACCGCTGTTCGATCGTCGAGTGTGAGAGTGTCGGGGAATGCAGCCGACACCATGTGCTGAATGTCGCATCCCGCGGCCTTGCCATCGTCTAGCGTCTCGCTGTCGGGCGATAGGAGTAGCGTCGGATACCCGGCGGAATGAACGAGCGTCGAAAACGTGCTGGCTTCCGGTCCCTTGCCAAAGACCACAAAGCGCAAATCTGGATCAAAGCGCACAAGCAAAGTGTCGCCTGAACGACCAGTCGCGCCGGAGTCTTGAAGGTGCATGGATCCGGTAACGGTGTCGACGACAAGCGTGCATCCGATCCGGGCATCGCGTCTGGTCATCAATTCGGCCATCACGCCGCGATCTGCGTGCGGCAGTAAGAGGATATCCAAACCGCCTCCGCAAGGCAGTTGAATGTCTGCAAAAGGCGATCCTTGCCCGTAGCGCAGAAGCTTGGGATCTCCCTGGTCGCGCGCTTCCATCGCATGCAGGCTGATGTCAGATTCGACGCACCCCGAGGACAGCGTGCCCACACGATCAAATTCGGTGAAGACGGTCATGGTTGCGCCCACCGGTCGGTAAGATGGTCCTTCGACCCCGGCAATGATGGCCAGCACGGCATCTTCGGGTGCCGCAAGGAACGCTTCAATCGGATCGCGTGTCGTATTCAGCATATTCGCCCTCTGATCAGGCCCTTTAGGATGGCGCGCTACCCGGGACTAGGCAAGTCCCCGGTCGTGCACTGGCGCACGTCATATGTGCAATTCGCGCACCCGCTCACACCTGATTTGGGGAGAATGGCGGAGAGACAGGGATTCGAACCCTGGGTGGGCTTGCACCCACAACGGTTTTCGAGACCGCCCCGTTCGACCACTCCGGCACCTCTCCGCGAAGCGTCTGGCGGCGCATTTAGACCACGCAACGACATGGCGCAACCGCTTTTCCAGTTATGTGCTTCCCATTGGAATTTCGGTATCGACCGATTAGGTTTGCAGCATGAAAAATTTTGCTCTTTCCACCGTTCTTACGCCCTTTGCTGTGACTGCTGCTGCTTATGTCGCCTTCGCCGGTCCCGTACGGGCTGATACCGATGCTCTTATGGACGCCATGCAAATTCCGACGCTTCTGGAGATTATGGCGGAGGAGGGTGTTGTTCACTCGGCCGATCTTGAAGAAGAGCTTTTTCCCAACCGCGGTGGTGCGGGATGGCGTCTTGTAACGGGCAATATATACAACCTCGACCGGATGCAGGACGAGTTTGCGACGCGTTTTGACGCCGGTCTTACTGATGCGCAGGCCGAAGTGTTGACGGAGTTTTTCGCGTCACCGCGCGGTGCGCGTATCGTGCAGCTAGAGATCGATGCGCGGCGCGCGTTTCTGGACGAGACATTGGAAGAGGCCGCGATCGACGCGTACAACGCGGCTCGGCAGGAGGATGCGGATGCGGATGCGCTCGCTCCGCTTGAGCGGTTTGTTGAGGCCAATGACCTCGTTGAGTCCAACGTCATGGGCGCGTTGAATTCCAATTACGCCTTTTATCAGGGGCTTAACGACGGTGGCGCTTTCCCACGCCGCATGAGCGAGGGTGAGATCCTTGCCGATGTGTGGTCGCAAGAGGATGAAATTCGCGCAGACAGCACAGAGTGGGTGTATTCATACCTCTCCCTTGCCTATGGGCCTTTGGAAGAGGGTGATCTCGATGTGTACACCGCACTTTCCGAAAGTGCGGAGGGGCGCGCGCTGAACTCGGCCTTGTTTGGCGCGTTTGACGATCTGTTCACCCGGATTTCGCGCGAACTGGGCGAAGCGGCAGCAGGCTTTGTCGTTGGGCAAGATCTCTGATCCACCGCCACTATGTGGGCTTGACAATTAGGACGCCGGGCATCAAAAGGCGGCCTTGTGGCGGGCAAATGCTCGCCACTTTGCTTTAACACAGCCGAAATGGCGCGCAGTCCGAGGTGACCAAAGGGTCGCGAAACGCCTGTAAATCAGGGACCAAAGGGCGCGGGATACGAAGGAAACGAAATATGTTTGCGGTTCTCAAGACCGGCGGCAAGCAGTACCGGGTACAGTCGGGGGATGTCCTCCGCGTAGAAAAACTCGCAGCTAGCCAAGGTGAAACAGTCCAATTCAACGATATCCTCATGGTCGGTGCGACCGTGGGCACCCCTTTTGTGGACGGTGCCGGCGTTCAGGCCGAGGTGATCGATCAGGTTAAGGGTGACAAGGTCATCCACTTTGTGAAGCGTCGTCGTAAGCATTCGTCGAAGCGTACCAAGGGCCACCGCCAGCAACTGACGCTGCTCAAGGTCACGGAGATCCTTGAGAAGGGCGCTGACAAATCGGGCGTGAAAGCTGCCGTAGGCGCAGGGTCGGTGTCGGCAGCTGCAGTTGAAGCAGCGACGCCCGCCAAGAAAGCACCAGCCAAGAAAGCAGCCCCTAAGGCGGAAGCGCCGAAAGAGGCACCTAAGGCAGAGGCCGGCGCAGACGATCTCAAAAAGCTGTCCGGCGTTGGCCCGGCACTTGAGAAAAAGCTTCTGGCCGCTGGCATCACGACATTCGCGCAGATCGCTGCGTGGACCGAAGCAGACATCGCAGACTTTGACGAAAAGCTTTCGTTCAAAGGCCGCATCGAACGCGAAGGCTGGGTCGAACAGGCCAAAGCATTCGCCGCAGAATAGGAGTAACGACCAATGGCACATAAAAAAGCAGGCGGTTCATCCCGGAACGGGCGCGACTCAGCTGGTCGTCGTCTTGGCGTGAAGAAATTCGGTGGTCAGGCCGTGATCCCAGGTAACATCATCGTGCGTCAGCGCGGCACCAAGTGGTGGCCGGGTGAAGGCGTTGGTATGGGCAAAGACCACACCATTTTCGCCACCGTCCAAGGCGCCGTGACCTTCCACAAAGGTCTCAAAGGCCGCACCTTTATTTCGGTTCTCCCAGTGGCGGAGGCCGCTGAATAAGCCGAAACCCATAGGTTGAAATTAAAGGGGATCGGCACAAGCCGGTCCCCTTCTTCGTTTCAGGGATCGGCAGGCGGCTCGCAGCATCTTGAAGTGCAAGTGACCAATCGCCACGTGAAGATCCCCATGCAGGTCAGAGGAGGGCCAGCATGATACTGGATAGAATTGTGAACCAGACGACGATCGAAGCGCATCGGTTCGATCTGCGCCCGCTGAGACGGTCGGATGAAGGGCTTTTAAACCTTTATGCGAGCGATCGACGTGTGGCTGAGGCAACCCGGTCGATCCCTCACCCATTGCCGCCCGGTGCGACCGAAGCGTTTATTGCGCGTTCGCAGTCGGACGCGCGCGATGAGGACGTATGGGTGCTTGACGGAACGAAGTCGGGCCTGAGCGAGGTTTTGGGCGTCGTCGGACTTAAGCGTATGGATCGTAACCAGTCCGAGATCGGCTATTGGATTGCTCCGGCGCTTTGGAACAGCGGCTTTGCGTCTGAGGCAGTTCGGGCGATGATCGATGCCAATCCGCAAGGGATTGAGACGCTCTTTGCGTCTGTCTTTCAGGAAAATGCGCGCTCCGCGCGCGTCCTGACAAACGCAGGCTTTGAATATATCGGTGATGCCGAGGCCTTTAGCGTGGCGCGCGGAGCGACAGTTCCGACATGGACTTATTTGAGGAAACTCGGGTGATGGCATGTCACCCGGGAGCCTCCATCTAACTGCATTAGAGCGGTGCGGTCTCGAAATCGGCCGCACTGCCTTACGGCGGGCAAGGGTTGAGCCTTGCCGGGTGGTCGAGTATCGCCAACCCAAAGAAGCATTTAGGTGGCGCCGTGAAATTCCTTGATCTAGCCAAAGTATACATCCGCTCTGGTGGCGGCGGCGGCGGTGCGGTCAGCTTTCGCCGTGAGAAGTACATTGAATACGGTGGACCTGATGGTGGCGACGGCGGCGATGGAGGCGACGTTGTTGCAGAAGTCGTGGATGGCCTGAACACGCTGATCGATTTTCGCTATCAACAGCATTTCTTTGCCAAGAACGGCCAACCCGGCATGGGCAAACAAAGAAACGGTCGTGACGGCGATGATATTGTTTTGCGCGTTCCTGTTGGGACCGAAATTCTGGATGAAGACGAGGAAACCGTTCTTGCTGATCTGACCGAAGTTGGGCAGCGCGTCGTTCTTGCCCAAGGTGGAAATGGCGGTTTCGGTAATCTTCATTTCAAATCCTCGACCAATCAAGCGCCCCGCCGTGCCAATCCCGGGCAGGCAGGGGTAGAGCGAACACTTTGGCTGCGGCTTAAACTGATTGCCGATGTGGGTCTGCTTGGGCTGCCGAACGCCGGCAAGTCGACATTCCTTGCTGCAACGTCAAACGCCCGGCCCAAGATCGCCGACTACCCCTTTACGACATTGCATCCCAATTTGGGCGTTGTCGGTGTGGACAATACGGAGTTTGTCGTCGCCGATATTCCCGGTCTCATCGAAGGCGCGCATGAGGGGCGCGGGATCGGTGACCGTTTTCTGGGCCATGTAGAGCGCTGTGCAGCGCTTTTGCACCTCGTCGATGGCACGTCCGAGACGGTGGCTGAAGACTGGCAGACGATTATTGGCGAGCTTGAGGCATATGGCGGAGCCTTGGCGGACAAGCCGCGCGTAACAGTTTTGAACAAAGCGGACGCCCTTGACGAAGAAGAGCTGTCTGAACGCAAAGCCGCGCTTGAAGCCGTCGCTGGGCCGGTGATGGTGATGTCCGGTGTAAGTGGCGCGGGCGTTAAGAACGTTCTGCGGACGCTCCGACCCATCGTCGATGCTGGTCGTGCACCGCAAAAGCCCGAGGATGAGGAGGACACTCCGTGGACGCCCTGACGCCCAGCCTCACGGAGGCGCGATGCCTTGTCCTGAAAATCGGGTCTGCGTTGCTGGTGCGCGACGGTGGGCTGGCCGCCGGTTGGCTCAAAGCTCTGGCCCTGGACGTCGCGCAGGCTCATGCAAATGGTGCGCGGGTCGTGATAGTGTCATCAGGCTCCATTGCCTTGGGCCGCGCGGCGCTTGGTTTGCCGTCCGGTGATCTGCCGCTCGAGCAAGCACAAGCCGCGGCTGCGGTGGGCCAAATTCAACTCGCCCGCGCTTATGAAGAAGCTTTGGCACCGCACGGAATCAAGACAGCGCAGGTTTTGGTTACGCTGGAGGACAGCACAGATCGCAGGCGATACCTGAATTCTCGTGCGACGCTGGAACAACTTCTGTCGCTTGGCGTTGTGCCGATCGTGAACGAAAACGACACGGTTGCGACTGATGAAATTCGCTTTGGCGACAATGATCGACTGGCGGCGCAAATTGCAGTGACCGTCGGGGCGGATTGTCTTGTTTTGCTTTCGGATGTCGACGGGTTTTACTCCGGCGACCCAAAGAGTGGCACCGACGCTAAGCGGTTCGAGGTCATCGAAGAGATCACGCCAGAGATTGAGGCCATGGCAGGGGATGCCGGAACTGGTTTGTCAAAAGGCGGGATGAAGACCAAGCTGATGGCGGCCAAAACCGCCACCTCAGGTGGTGCGGCGATGGCCATCACTCATGGTGCGCCGGAACGTCCGCTTGAGCTGTTGGCAAATGGGGCGCCGGCAACGTGGTTTTTGCCCCAAACTGACCCTCAGGCGGCACGCAAACGCTGGATCGCAGCAATGAAGCCGCGCGGCGACATCGTGATTGATGACGGTGCGGTTGCAGCGTTGGGTCGCGGCAAGTCGCTTTTACCAGCCGGCGTGATCGAGATTGCAGGACAGTTCGGGCGCGGAGATCCAGTGCGCATCGTTGCGTCCGGAGGTCGTCAGTTGGGCATTGGGCTCACGCGGTACACAGCGCAGGAAACGCGCGCCATCGCAGGGCGCCGCTCGGGCGAGATTGCTGCCATACTGGGGTATCCGGGCCGCTCTGCGCTTATTCATCGCGATGATTTCGCACACTAGAACAGATGGGATTGCTGGCGCATAATTGGCCCAGCCAACGGAAAGAAGACCGATGAAAGACATCGAAAACATCGACGCCATCATGGACGACATGGGCATGCGCGCGCGCGCGGCGGCCGCCGAACTTGCCTTTGCGTCTGCGGAACGCAAGCACGCAGCCCTGATCGGCGCGGCTGAGGCCGTCTGGCGCCGACGCGCTGAGATCATCGAGGCCAATGAAAAGGATATGGTCTTTGGACGCGACAAGGGCCTATCGGCGGCGATGTTGGACCGGCTGATGCTGGATGAAGATCGCATTCGCGGCATCGTTGACGGTCTGCGCGCCGTGGCTGAGCAGGCAGACCCCGTGGGTGAAGTGCTTGCTGAGTGGGACCGTCCCACCGGATTGCACATTCGTCGGGTCCGCACGCCCTTGGGCGTGGTCGGCGTAATCTATGAGAGCCGTCCGAACGTGACCGCAGATGCGGGCGCCTTGTGCCTCAAGGCTGGAAATGCCGTCATATTACGAGGCGGTTCAGAGAGTTTTCATTCATCGGGCGCAATTCATGCCTGTCTCGTCGAGGGGCTTGAAGCGGCAAATTTGCCCGCAGATGCGATCCAGCGTGTGCCCACGCGAGACCGGGCCGCGGTTCAGGCGATGCTGACGATGACCGATTGCATCGATGTGATCGTCCCCCGCGGAGGAAAAGGATTGGTCGGGCTCGTTCAGCGCGAAGCGCGCGTGCCGGTTTTTGCGCATCTTGAAGGAATTGTGCACATCTATCTCGACAAAGCGGCGGATCCGCAAAAGGCTTTGGATGTCGTGGTCAACGCAAAGACCCGCCGCACTGGCATTTGCGGTGCGGCCGAGTGTCTTTTGATACATGAGGACATTGCAGAGGGGTTAGGGCGCGCCGTTGTCGAGGCGCTTCTTGAAGCTGGGGTCGAGGTTCGTGGCGACAAAGCGCTTCAGTCCATCGATGGCGTCGTGGCGGCCTCTGACGAGGATTGGGGAAAAGAATATCTGGATATGATCATCGCTGCGCGCGTGGTCGAATCCGTGGACGCTGCAATTGATCATGTTCGGACCTACGGCTCCAACCATACGGATTGCATCATCACAGAGGATGACGCGGCCGCGGCCCGGTTTTTTGAGCGGCTCGACAGCGCGATTTTGATGCGCAACGCGTCCACACAGTTCGCAGATGGTGGTGAATTCGGCATGGGTGCCGAGATCGGGATTGCAACGGGCAAAATGCATGCGCGCGGTCCAGTTGGCGCGGCTCAACTGACGAGCTTCAAATACCTTGTTGATGGAGACGGTACGGTCAGAAACTGATCCGTACCTCTTCTTCTGTCAGATGTGTTTCGACGACGGTTTCGGCGCGGGCTGCCGCGTCTGATACCAGTGCGAAATGGACGTTACCGGCCCGAATCTCGGTGCCGGGATCTCGCGAGACAAGGGCTTGCCATTCGGCTTGGTCAATCCGCAGTTTTTCTGATCGAGCATCAATTGACCAATGCTTTTCGTTGGTTCTGATCGTGGTGCGCCCGCCAAAGGGCATGGCCGATTCCAAGCACAGCAAGAGCAGGAACAGGACTTTGGTCCGCCGCCGGTCAAGCTGGTCAATCTGCGTATCAAGTGAAAAGCTCACGCGACCGCCACGCCTCAGATCGTCGAGGATCGATCTGACTTCTTGCGTGCTGACGACCGACGCCTCCGACGCTTCGCCAAAAGCGATGCGAAACAGCCGAATTCTGGCATTCGCGTTTTCGACGCTTTCCGTGATAAGCGATATTTCCGGCGTTGGTCCGGTTTCTGTCATCGTCAAAAGCTCGACACCGTTGCCAATTGCCCCAATTGGACTGATGAGATCGTGGCAAATACGAGAACCGATGAGAGCAGTGATGTCTGGTGAATTGGCGCTCATTGCGCGTGCCTTTTGTTTGGAGTGCTAGGAATGATCGATCTGAATGCGGTGCTTGAGCCAGGTATGCTGGTACGCCATCCCAAGCACCCCGATTGGGGGCTGGGGCAGGTCCAATCCAATATCGGTGCAAAGCTCACTGTAAACTTTGAGAACACAGGAAAAGTTGTTCTGGATAGTAAGCGTGTAGCCGTGGACATGGTCTTTAGCCCTGAATGACAATCACAGGTTGTGGTTGTCAACATAGAGCAACTATAGAGTGGTGCAAGCCGCGCATTCGCATTGCATCATGAAGGCGGGCTGACTATTTACCGCCATTCCTTTGGCTTCAACGACAGGCCTGATGCAGACTGACCCTAACAAACTTGTGCTTCGGCTTGCTGAAAGCGAGCAGGATCGGCTTGGCGCGGCGCGGCTTCGTTACAACGTGTTTGTTCGCGAATTGGGCGGCGACGGGGAACTGGTCGACCATGGTCGGGAGCTTGAGATGGATCGGTTTGATGCGTTTTGTCATCAGTTGATTCTTGTCGACACCGCCCGGGATTCCACGAACTTGGATCATGTCGTGGGTGTCTACCGGATGCTCGACGATGCCGCCGCTACGGCAGCAGGTCAGTTCTATTCCGAGGACGAGTATAATCTGACCAAGTTGAG
>Ga0064014_10248_pt1 | contig 14705 bp, 14 predicted proteins | sample CrowatWCoCulture_2_FD_61584 | JGI IMG/M metagenome (GOLD analysis project Ga0064014, IMG submission 61584) | Marine cyanobacteria communities from the University of California, Santa Cruz, USA, analyzing cyanobacterial DNA methylation -... | ecosystem: Host-associated > Microbial > Bacteria >...
GTCCTGATTCTCTGTTAACTGCTCTCTAACGCTGACTAGAATCCAATTTAGTTGGTCAATATCTGTATTGAGTAAATCCGTTATCAGTGCTTGGATAGGTAAGAAATTTCTATCCTTAATTAATCTAAAACGTATTGAGTATTAATCATTATTTTTTGCTTATTTAGTATGGAACTTTTACAATATTACACCTATCCAGAGATTTTGTCAAGAGAAATACTTGATAAAAAAACATCCTAATGTTGAAAAAAATATTGAGTTTTGGGATACACTTGGTGATTTAGTTGAGGGTGGCTTTAGACTCTATGAAAAGAGAAGATGTTATGTAGAAAGGCGACCCGACGAAGAAGATGTATTATATAACAAAAGATTAAAGAAGTTTGTCTATACCAATATCCTTGGAGATGCTATTAGGGATTTTGTAGTCAAATTGACATCATCTCCCATGTATTCAAAAGGTCTCGGTGATGATGATTTTTGGTTAAGGTTTCGTAAGTCGGTCAATGGTAAAAATAAGAAAAGAAAAGATTTTATCAATAATTTATTTAAAATGCTCCTGACTTATGGGCATTGTTATGTTTTCGTTGATAAACCTACTCCAAAAGGTATAATTCGAAATAGATTAGAAGAACGACTACAAAAGATTGACCCTTACTGTGTTTTATATAAACCAGAAGATATAATTGACTATGGAATAGATGATAATGATAGTATATCTTGGGTAAAAATATATTCTAAGAAAACTATTTCTCTGCCAACTTCTGTGTACTCAGTAAAACACTCCTGGGTTTATATTGACAGTAACTATATAACAACCTACGAATATTTACAGAAAAACAAAGATGAAGAGCTACCAAGGGATATAAGTAGAGTATCCCAGATTAGTCATAAAAATAATAGATGCCCCGTTTTAAAATTAGAACTGCCACATGAGTTATGGACGGGTAACAATGCTTTCTTAAAGTCTATCCAGTATTTACAGATTGAAAATGGATGGACTGATACTGCTTCTTTAGCCGGTTACATTCAGCGTATTTTCACACCCAGTAATAACGCTGACTCTCCGAATGAAACTTATGAAGGTAGAAACATAGAGATTGAGGATGTCAAATCGTCTAACGCTCACATCATGATTGGTTCAGGTTTTGAGTTCAAAGAGGCACAAGGTAGCTCTCTGAAAACTCTATCTCATGATGTATTAGATAAAATCGAAAGACAGATTAAGTCTATTGTTTCATCGTGAAATATGCGAGTGGAAACCCCGTCGTCTGAAAACGTCGGGGAGGAAACGAGCATCAACTAACAAACAGTTGCTCCAACGAAGTCCGCTTCCTGTTTACAAATTAACCCCGTAGAGCGTTGGAGCAACACTACTTTCGAGGCAGTAAATTGTCCTAGTCTTTTCCAATCAAAATTGGAAACTGAGACGTGTTTAGCCGTATCACCAGAACACCAGCCATAAAAGACTTTACCAGCCTTAATAGCTTTAACAAAATCTCCTTTTCTGATGTTATGACGAGTAACTGTCCCTCCGTACTTTCGTCTTTTACCCCTTTGCCTGGAAGCATTAAGTGAAGTTGACGACGACTAATGGGAGGACGTTTAATTACCATGAATTGACAAGCAGTAATAGTTACATTGCCTTGCCAAATATGTCCATGATTATTACCCGAACAATGGGCTTTATACTCAAGAAATTGATAACAAGCCAAGGGTAACACCATCTACAGCATGGGAACTAGCTGTTTGTTTAGACTTATTTTTAGATTTATCTAACCTAAGATGTTTTCTAAGATTAGAAGTTTGCCAACCGTAAATAGTATGAACATTGCCCAACTTTTCTAATTGTTTTGAGCATCCATTTCTGTCCTACCATAACGGCTGAAAATCCTTTCCCTGACTTAGCTCCTTTCCGTCCAGATGTTAAATCAACATCTGCTTTGACGTACTCAAAGTAAATATCAGTAATAGGAAATACTTTGCACAGTTCTTGAATAACTCTTAACTCAAGTTGTCGATTAGCTTTAATTGACGGTGGTAACTTACTTTGTTTTCGGTTTGAAAATCGCTTTTGACGATGCGCTCTTAGATGAAAAGGTAATTTACGATTAATGCGTCTCCCTCTTCTTCCTCGTCGCATCATCCGACGATTATCCATCCGTTCTCGAACTTTTTTAAAGGGTAGCTCAAGGTGAGCAGTAAACAAGGTAGATTTAGCTGATTGGACTCCAATCCCAGAAAAGAGTTTTCCTGGGTCTATTCCACAACTAATAGGTTGAGTTTTACTATCAGATGATTTGACTAAAAGTTGAACATAAAACTGCCCTAAATCGTTGAATTTTCCGACAGCTTTCCCGTCAGATATCCATCGTCTAACTCGACTTGCTTTGGTCGGCATTAATGGGGTTCCGTCTGGTGATAAAACAGGGACTCTTAACATGGAGATAATCCTCAAGAGTAAAGTTGTGGTCTCTTTGCCCACCTAATCTAAGATGTCTTGCCATTACGCCCGTCTTCCCAAAAAGACTTAAAGATAATCCAAACTAGAGAAGTATTTGGAAGTTTGTGCCAAGATTAGGCGAAAAAGGGCTATTCAACACTTAACGTTGCTAACTTTGGGTTTGGCAATCCCTAACTTCAACGCAGCGTAGCTTCGTTCAGTTAGGGTTGTTGAACTGATAACCATTAGATACAGGTAGCTCAGAGAACATAAAACGTAAACCATTGATAACAACATCGTCTTTAGTTACAAAACTATGGACATAGAGGTCATTGGTATCTAAGAAAAACATCTTTCCAGTAGGACATTGCGGGTCAACCAAGATAGGACGACCGTTGTAGCTAATATCAGATATACCTAAATCAGCAGCATTAGCACCATTGTTAACTTGAAAACTACGAGAAGCATTGAATAATTCTTTATACTTTTGTGGTGACACTCCTCCCGACGCTGAGCCAGTGGGTACAGCGCGGGCTTCCCTACCTCACGATAGGACGTTACTGTTTCATCGGTCTTTTCTAGATACACAAATGTTGCCATTCACATATCCCCGTCCAGATACCTCCACAGTCAGCACCACCGACTATCCATCGGCTGCAATGTATCGAGTTTTTATCCAGAAATATTTTTCTACCCGTTTCTAGCTTCTGAGCATTGTTGATTGTCTGGGGCAATCTAGGGACGCATATCTCCACTAGCTAGAGCGATGGGGTTCGCCCTTTAACTTTTGAGCCTGTTTCCAGGTGTCGGTTAGACTGCCTTTATGGTACTGTTGACTTAATTTCTTGTCAATAATTGGGGCATCGAACCCCAATCATTGACCCGCCTTTCATCCCGACACTGACCTACGGTATAGTGCGGGGCTTCTCGACGGTTAGCTAAACCAAAAAAACACCCCAGAAATAGCTCTGGGGATTACAAAAAGATAATTAATGATTACTATCTATTATGACTCAGAGTTCTGTAATAGAACAAAACAAGATGTTCTAGGCTACACACGGGTTTCACTGACAGATGGTCACTATGATATTCTCACCGACTTCATGAGTGATGACTTTAAAAATCCTATTTTTGAGGTTGTATGCTACCTCCATAACTCTTTCCCTCGGATAAAAAAGTTCTCCGCTGACTTCGTTTTTACTTGGTCTGACAGAGACCTTATAAACTTTTTTGGACAAGATTTGTTGGTAGGTATTGTTAACCGAAAACACTTTGACAAATCGGGGAAATGGCAAGGTCAAACCTCACTCCTCTATTTTCCCGATGGGAAACTTGAAATAAAAAGTCCTAAAGTAAAGGGGTTTTCGCATACCATAAAAATAAGACTAAGGGACATTATCGGTCTCAATCCTTCAGGATTGAAAGCAAGTGGAGAAATCATTGATTCTCAGTTTGTTGAAGGTAAGTCTCTCAACTTTGACATGGGAAACATTTCCAAACACTATCATGAAGATTATGAGGAACTTTTAACCTATCTAAAAAACGATGTAAATCTTACTGAGGAAGTGCATTTTAACTTTAAAAATAACCTTGAAAATCTTATGAGGGAAGCAGGACATTCAGTAAAGTTTTTAGACCCTCATTATACTATGGGAAGAATGTCAGCCCACGCCTTCACTTCTTTCATCTATAGCTTGCACCCAAAGATGGAAGAAGCTATTTGCAGACATGGAGTTTTTCCCGATTACATTCCACTAACTGAAGAAGGTTTGAACATAAACACTAAAAAACCTGTGAAACCTAAAATAAAAGGACTAGGGGTGAATGGCAAATCTTTTTATGCTCACAGAGTAGAGGGGTCTTCATGGACTTTAGGACTTGTCTATGGGGGAAGATGTGTGAATGAAAGACCTTATGAAAACTATGCTGAAAACATTGCAGACATAGACCTTCAAGGTTGCTATGGGACGGCGTTAGTCTCCCAACCCTATTTTATTGGGAGACCTAAGATTTACTTTCAGGATAATGTCAGCAGACCTTTAACCCTTCGTCAGTTTCTAAATAAAAATGAGAAAGAGTTTGTTCCCTATGGTTTCCAAATATTCATATCTGGACGCCTAAGTTTTGACCAAGATTTATTACTATCTATGGACATTAACAAGGAGAAAATGAGAAGACTTTTCAACGCTGAAACTGAGGATTTAGCAAAGAAAGTTGAGGATTCAATAAATCTATTTTTAGCGAGAAATGAACTTTACCATACCGTGATAACCTGGGAACTTCTTGAAGTCTTACGAAAAGTTTGCACCAACAAAGAAATGAGTGAGTTATTAGATTGTAAAGTTGAAGCTGCTTGCTGGTTCCCTAAATCTTGGATAACGAATAATCCACAGGAGTTTGTAACCAAATCTTTGAAAGGGAAAATATATCGTAGAAAGAAAACTGACCGAAGAGATTTATCTTCAGTTCAAACTGGGGGGTCAAAAACCTGTTTGAGAGTTATGATTGGCGACTACCTGAAACCTATTCTTGATAAAAGAATGGAGTTTAAACATAGAGGAGAAAAGTCTAAATCAGATGGTTTGAAACTTCTCATAAACTCACTTTATGGAGTTTTTTGTTCCAGGTTTTTTGACGTTGGACACACATTGGTAGCAAATAACATCACAGCCGCCGGAAGAATAGGTTGCTGGCAGATGAATAAATCCCTAGACACTATTCTTTCAATCACTGATGGGGGATTATTTGAAATAGACAAGGTAAGAGTGCTAAAAAAAGGAAGACGACCAAGTTTAAACATTCTTGCCAATAGGTCTCTACTCAACAATCATAGAAGCATAACAATAACTTCTGTGAAACCAAATGAAGACATTTTATTACAGCACATTAAAGACTTTTGGCGAATCTATGAACTTCCCTTTAGGTTCAAAGTAGAACTAAAATCTCACAGCAATCAAAAGATTTTTAGGTCTGTTTCATGGATAAATAAAGCGGATTACACAATCTTTGATGAAGAAGGAAACTCTATCATTTCAAAAGTAAGAGGAGTCAATCCTTCAGGATTGAAAACAAATCCCAAAATAAAGCTACTTGAACAACTAAATGAGGAAAAGGGTGGGGAAGTAGATTTTTCTAAAGTCTTGGAAGATGTTGAGACAGGGAGATTCTCACAGGAGGAAATCCTAAGCCTCAAGAAAGCACTGGTTTCTAGGGAGGATAATCTTCATTTGGTGGGGTTCAACGTAGAAAAAGATTTTTACTTCCGATTAGGGCTTACTCATCTCCCTGTGAAGACCCTGAAAGATTTTCGTAGACTAAAAAAACAGGATAGAACATGGGTTCTAATCAAGAATGCCGCGTCCCCCCTAAAAATGTAAAAAAAGGGGGGGACGCGTCATCGCTGAGATTACTACGTAATCAGGGTTGCGCGGATTTTAGACCTTTTACTTGCCCTTAATAGGGGAAAATGGAATAACCCCCAAGAGAGTTTTATCAAAACGTGGGACAATCTTTTGTGAGGTATTGAAAGGAATGGCAAACCAAGAGCAACTAAGAACACTTAAAAAAGAGGGCGTAGAGGTTTGGAATCTATGGCGAGAAGATAATCCTGACGTGAAAATTGACCTCAGTGATGCCGACCTCAGTGGAGCTAACCTCTCAGGCTCTAATCTCAGTAACGCCTGCTTCATCAGAGCCAACCTCTCAGGAGCTTAGGAGCTTAGAGGCTCATTATTAAGATAAGATAATAAAACTCCATGAAAAAAGGGTCTGACATGATGGAGATTGCTAAACTTTTAGCAAGTAGACCCTATTACATAAGCGAAAAACAAAGAGGTTTAAACCATGATATTAACACAACTTGTCGAAACCGCTAACAAACAACTCGACGAACTAGTTAAGTCTCAAAATGGTACAGCTTCTCTCGGTCAACTCTGGAAAATCTGGTCTGATAATCAAATCGCTACAGTTATGGTTTCTACCCTCGTCGGTTTAGTTGTAATCCCCGTTGGCTTAGTAGTTGCTTGCTCTGGTCTATACCGTATGAGAACTCCCGATGATGTTCGCAAGTATATGATAAACCTTGGTTCCGCTGGTCAGGTCTGTCATGCTGAAACAGGTAATGTTTATCTCCGTGGTAACAACCGTAAACCCAATGCAAACCGTACTCTCCGTAATGGTACTGACATTGAATTTATAGGTTATGATTCTGATTATGCTCATGTAAGAGTCTCCTCCACTGGTCAAAGAGGTTACATCACCCTCCGTTACACTTGTGGTTTTGATGTCCCATAATAGCTAACCCCTTACCCGCATTCTCTCGTGTCCACTTATACTTAATATAAAGCCCCTTATTATATATAACGGTGAAAAGAATTGTACACGGTGTAACTTATACATCATCAGTGTTTGAGGTAGTTTCAGTGATATATAGTGTATACATCATCAGTGTTTGAGGCAGTTTCAGTGATATATAGTGTACACATAACCAATTACAGAGAAAATTTATAACTGTGTGTCCAATTCTTTTCACCGTTATATATAATAAGGGGTTTTATATTAAGTATAAGTGGACACGAGAGAATGCAGGATACAGCGTATCTACTTCTAAGTAAAAAATCTCTGTATCCCTTACTCTGACTGGGTTGCAGAGTTTAAATTCTCCCTTGATTTACAATCCCCCCCCCCCGTGGTAGGGGGGACTCGATTTTTTCATTGCCTAGAATTCGGCATCACGATAACAGCGATGATAAGCAAGGATATAGAATCCAGGAAAATCGTGTTGATGTACTTCAAAAGCTTCATAGACTGCTTTTTTGGTAATTTCCTCTACAAACAAGGAAATAATTCTTTCTTCCTTGGGAAAAATAGCCCCATCGTCATCAATGTCTAACTCGTGCCTACATAGAGTTACAGCCACTTCAATAGAGTTCTGTTCTTCGTACCCCGTTTTGTAGCATAATGGAAATAGATACATTTGTAGTTAGGGAGAGCAGCTTGGCTGTTCCTCCCTATTCTTTATCGATATCATATTGAATCTCTGATAACCAAATGTCCCGAACCTCGTTTAGAACATTTGTTCTACTGTTTACAAAACAGCGGCTTTTGTAAACAGTAGAACAAATGTATGTAATTTATCTGTGTATTTATTATCAGAGTTTATTATGTCGATGATAAGTAAAACTCATCGTTTCCACTTCACCTTGATATTAAGCCCCTAGTTATATATCAAGGTGAATAGAGGTAGACACAAAAAATCACACTCAACCCCCCCTACCATTGAGGGAGTCGTAAATCTAGGGAGAATTTAAACTCTGTAACCCAATCATCGTAAGGGATACAGAGATTTTCTACTTAGAAATGTATACGCTGTAACCCGCATTCTCTCGTGTCCAACTTAAATGTCGGTAAGGGGTCTCCCGCTATACAGATGTTAGCAGGAGGGGAATTACCGACCAACAAATAAACCGACCTATTTTCTTTACTATAACTATTGTTCATTAACAACGATAACTGTTACAATAATATTATTGTGATACTTACTTATGAGTACCGAATCAAGCCAAACTCAAACCAAGCACAGTCATTTGAACAGTGGCTAGAACTCCTGCGTCGTCACTGGAACTATGCACTGGGGCAACGTTTGGACTGGTTAAGACGGACTCGCTGTGCCATTGATAGATGTAATTTAATTAGTGAACCTATAGGAGAAATAACAGGACAAGTTAATTATTACACTCAACAATCAGATTTAAAACAGACAAAAATTCTTTTCCCTGACTATAAGAATATCTACTGCGAAGTTCAACAAATGAACCTTCAAAGATTGGATAAAGCCTGGAAAAGATGGCTAATACCCGATAAAAAAGGAAAGAGAGGAGGACGACCTAGATTTAAGAAAGCTGGTCAATTAAGGTCTTTTAGTTTTTCCAGAGTTAATCATCCGAAAGCTGTTATTAAATTCTCATCCAATTGTATCTGGACAAAGAAATGGGGGGCTATACCCGTAGTCGTTCATCGCCCAATTCCTGATGGTTTTAAGCTAAAAACCGCTACAATTGTCAAAAAAGCTGATGGATATTATGTTTGCTTAACGGCAGAAGATGATAATATTCCCAATATTATACCCATAGATAATATCAAATCAGCAGTGGGAATTGATGTGGGATTGAAAGAGTTTTTAACGACCAGTAAAGGAGAAACAGTTGCCGTTAAAAAGATTTATCGAACCCTCCAAAATCATTTAGCTCGGCAGCAACGTAAATTAGCCAGAAAAGTTAAGGGTTCAAAAAACTATGATAAACAACAAAAAAGAATAGCTTTAACTCATCAGAAAATTCAACGCCATCGAAAAGATTGGCACTACAAAACAGCACATTGGTTGGTAAATAATTATGATTTTATCGCTTGTGAAGACTTAAACATCAAAGGGTTAGCTAGAACTAAATTAGCGAAGAGCATTTTAGATGTCGCTTGGGGAAATTTCTTAATAAAACTAGAAGCAGTGGCGGTAAAACGCGGTGTCTGGTTTGTTAAGGTTAGTCCTCATGGAACGACAGTAAATTGCTCAAGATGTGGTCATAAAGTCCCGAAAACACTATCAGTTAGATTACATGAATGTCCGAGATGTAATTTGACGATGGACAGGGATGAAAACGCCGCAGTTAATATTCTTAATAAGGCATTGCAAATGCACGGGGTGGGTCTCATCCTGTCTGCCTGTGGAGGCTTAGTCGATGGACAGCCTGTAAAGCAGGAAACTTCTGAAAAAGAGTATGTTCAGCTATCTCTATTTTAGAAGCCCCCGTTATACCGCCTAAGCGGTTAACGGCGGGAGAACGTCACCTCTCGATGATATAAAGCCCCTTGTTATATATAACGGTAAAAATAATTGGACACAGTGTAGTTGGATATTTGCCCTTGTGTACTGACATTTATTACTTATATGTATAAAACCAAAATTAACGGCGTTAGTTGTGAATTAAGGGAACCTATTATCAGAGACCTTCTATTTATTGGTGATAAAGTGGATACTCTAGGTAAATCAAGAGTCTCGGATATCCAATCAGCATTATTGCTATTTTCTTGCCTATGTGTTAAATGGGGCAACAAAGATAGTACAACCATTGAAGAGCTAGAAGCGCTGCCCCTTAATGCTTTTAAGGAGGTGACTAACGCAGTAAATCATTTCAAAAGTTACTTTGACTTTTGATGAGGATTTAATACCAGTGGTTTCAATTGATGGTTTCTATTTTACCTATGACACTATCATTGAATCCTTAATCATTGCTTCTGGCTCAAAGCTGACATCTTTCATTGGTAAGTACACGGTAACTGCATGGAACCCCATTATCGATGGTATTGATTTGCTCAATAACTTATTTTTCCAAGATAGATTATTTATCCATGAATCAGTCGGTGATTCCTTTATTGAGGAGTTAGAATCCTATCATAGAAAGAGAGATAAAAATGACAACATTCTCAATGCTGTAGCCGATGGACAGGTTGACCATAGAGTTGATTCATTGAGGTATGCTATTGCAACATTGTATAAAGGCTCAAAGAATAGATACTAGGCAACTATCCTAACAACTGGGATAGCACATAGAACGTATATCAATTTGATTTTAACATAATTTCTGCGAGTGTTTCCTCTGTAGGACAGAAATTGAAATTGCACTGGTCAACAATTGCCTCAAAAAATAGTTTGTCCTGATTCTCTGTTAACTGCTCTCTAACGCTGACTAGAATCCAATTTAGTTGGTCAATATCTGTATTGAGTAAATCCGTTATCAGTGCTTGGATAGGTAAGAAATTTCTATCCTTAATTAAATCTAAAACGTATTGAGTATTAATCATTATTTTTTGCTTATTTAGTATGGAACTTTTACAATATTACACCTATCCAGAGATTTTGTCAAGAGAAATACTTGATAAAAAACATCCTAATGTTGAAAAAAATATTGAGTTTTGGGATACACTTGGTGATTTAGTTGAGGGTGGCTTTAGACTCTATGAAAAGAGAAGATGTTATGTAGAAAGGCGACCCGACGAAGAAGATGTATTATATAACAAAAGATTAAAGAAGTTTGTCTATACCAATATCCTTGGAGATGCTATTAGGGATTTTGTAGTCAAATTGACATCATCTCCCATGTATTCAAAAGGTCTCGGTGATGATGATTTTTGGTTAAGGTTTCGTAAGTCGGTCAATGGTAAAAATAAGAAAGAAAAAGATTTTATCAATAATTTATTTAAAATGCTCCTGACTTATGGGCATTGTTATGTTTTCGTTGATAAACCTACTCCAAAAGGTATAATTCGAAATAGATTAGAAGAACGACTACAAAAGATTGACCCTTACTGTGTTTTATATAAACCAGAAGATATAATTGACTATGGAATAGATGATAATGATAGTATATCTTGGGTAAAAATATATTCTAAGAAAACTATTTCTCTGCCAACTTCTGTGTACTCAGTAAAACACTCCTGGGTTTATATTGACAGTAACTATATAACAACCTACGAATATTTACAGAAAAACAAAGATGAAGAGCTACCAAGGGATATAAGTAGAGTATCCCAGATTAGTCATAAAAATAATAGATGCCCCGTTTTAAAATTAGAACTGCCACATGAGTTATGGACGGGTAACAATGCTTTCTTAAAGTCTATCCAGTATTTACAGATTGAAAATGGATGGACTGATACTGCTTCTTTAGCCGGTTACATTCAGCGTATTTTCACACCCAGTAATAACGCTGACTCTCCGAATGAAACTTATGAAGGTAGAAACATAGAGATTGAGGATGTCAAATCGTCTAACGCTCACATCATGATTGGTTCAGGTTTTGAGTTCAAAGAGGCACAAGGTAGCTCTCTGAAAACTCTATCTCATGATGTATTAGATAAAATCGAAAGACAGATTAAGTCTATTGTTTCATCGTGAAATATGCGAGTGGAAACCCCGTCGTCTGAAAACGTCGGGGAGGAAACGAGCATCAACTAACAAACAGTTGCTCCAACGAAGTCCGCTTCCTGTTTACAAATTAACCCCGTAGAGCGTTGGAGCAACACTACTTTCGAGGCAGTAAATTGTCCTAGTCTTTTCCAATCAAAATTGGAAACTGAGACGTGTTTAGCCGTATCACCAGAACACCAGCCATAAAAGACTTTACCAGCCTTAATAGCTTTAACAAAATCTCCTTTTCTGATGTTATGACGAGTAACTGTCCCTCCGTACTTTCGTCTTTTACCCCCTTTGCCTGGAAGCATTAAGTGAAGTTGACGACGACTAATGGGAGGACGTTTAATTACCATGAATTGACAAGCAGTAATAGTTACATTGCCTTGCCAAATATGTCCATGATTATTACCCGAACAATGGGCTTTATACTCAAGAAATTGATAACAAGCCAAGGTAACACCATCTACAGCATGGGAACTAGCTGTTTGTTTAGACTTATTTTTAGATTTATCTAACCTAAGATGTTTTCTAAGATTAGAAGTTTGCCAACCGTAAATAGTATGAACATTGCCCAACTTTTCTAATTGTTTGAGCATCCATTTCTGTCCTACCATAACGGCTGAAAATCCTTTCCCTGACTTAGCTCCTTTCCGTCCAGATGTTAAATCAACATCTGCTTTGACGTACTCAAAGTAAATATCAGTAATAGGAAATACTTTGCACAGTTCTTGAATAACTCTTAACTCAAGTTGTCGATTAGCTTTAATTGACGGTGGTAACTTACTTTGTTTTCGGTTTGAAAATCGCTTTTGACGATGCGCTCTTAGATGAAAAGGTAATTTACGATTAATGCGTCTCCCTCTTCTTCCTCGTCGCATCATCCGACGATTATCCATCCGTTCTCGAACTTTTTTAAAGGGTAGCTCAAGGTGAGCAGTAAACAAGGTAGATTTAGCTGATTGGACTCCAATCCCAGAAAAGAGTTTTCCTGGGTCTATTCCACAACTAATAGGTTGAGTTTTACTATCAGATGATTTGACTAAAAGTTGAACATAAAACTGCCCTAAATCGTTGAATTTTCCGACAGCTTTCCCGTCAGATATCCATCGTCTAACTCGACTTGCTTTGGTCGGCATTAATGGGGTTCCGTCTGGTGATAAAACAGGGACTCTTAACATGGAGATAATCCTCAAGAGTAAAGTTGTGGTCTCTTTGCCCACCTAATCTAAGATGTCTTGCCATTACGCCCGTCTTCCCAAAAAGACTTAAAGATAATCCAAACTAGAGAAGTATTTGGAAGTTTGTGCCAAGATTAGGCGAAAAAGGGCTATTCAACACTTAACGTTGCTAACTTTGGGTTTGGCAATCCCTAACTTCAACGCAGCGTAGCTTCGTTCAGTTAGGGTTGTTGAACTGATAACCATTAGATACAGGTAGCTCAGAGAACATAAAACGTAAACCATTGATAACAACATCGTCTTTAGTTACAAAACTATGGACATAGAGGTCATTGGTATCTAAGAAAAACATCTTTCCAGTAGGACATTGCGGGTCAACCAAGATAGGACGACCGTTGTAGCTAATATCAGATATACCTAAATCAGCAGCATTAGCACCATTGTTAACTTGAAAACTACGAGAAGCATTGAATAATTCTTTATACTTTTGTGGTGACACTCCTCCCGACGCTGAGCCAGTGGGTACAGCGCGGGCTTCCCTACCTCACGATAGGACGTTACTGTTTCATCGGTCTTTTCTAGATACACAAATGTTGCCATTCACATATCCCCGTCCAGATACCTCCACAGTCAGCACCACCGACTATCCATCGGCTGCAATGTATCGAGTTTTTATCCAGAAATATTTTTCTACCCGTTTCTAGCTTCTGAGCATTGTTGATTGTCTGGGGCAATCTAGGGACGCATATCTCCACTAGCTAGAGCGATGGGGTTCGCCCTTTAACTTTTGAGCCTGTTTCCAGGTGTCGGTTAGACTGCCTTTATGGTACTGTTGACTTAATTTCTTGTCAATAATTGGGGCATCGAACCCCAATCATTGACCCGCCTTTCATCCCGACACTGACCTACGGTATAGTGCGGGGCTTCTCGACGGTTAGCTAAACCAAAAAAAACACCCCAGAAATAGCTCTGGGGATTACAAAAAGATAATTAATGATTACTATCTATTATGACTCAGAGTTCTGTAATAGAACAAAACAAGATGTTCTAGGCTACACACGGGTTTCACTGACAGATGGTCACTATGATATTCTCACCGACTTCATGAGTGATGACTTTAAAAATCCTATTTTTGAGGTTGTATGCTACCTCCATAACTCTTTCCCTCGGATAAAAAAGTTCTCCGCTGACTTCGTTTTTACTTGGTCTGACAGAGACCTTATAAACTTTTTTGGACAAGATTTGTTGGTAGGTATTGTTAACCGAAAACACTTTGACAAATCGGGGAAATGGCAAGGTCAAACCTCACTCCTCTATTTTCCCGATGGGAAACTTGAAATAAAAAGTCCTAAAGTAAAGGGGTTTTCGCATACCATAAAAATAAGACTAAGGGACATTATCGGTCTCAATCCTTCAGGATTGAAGCAAGTGGAGAAATCATTGATTCTCAGTTTGTTGAAGGTAAGTCTCTCAACTTTGACATGGGAAACATTTCCAAACACTATCATGAAGATTATGAGGAACTTTTAACCTATCTAAAAAACGATGTAATCTTACTGAGGAAGTGCATTTTAACTTTAAAAATAACCTTGAAAATCTTATGAGGGAAGCAGGACATTCAGTAAAGTTTTTAGACCCTCATTATACTATGGGAAGAATGTCAGCCCACGCCTTCACTTCTTTCATCTATAGCTTGCACCCAAAGATGGAAGAAGCTATTTGCAGACATGGGTTTTTCCCGATTACATTCCACTAACTGAAGAAGGTTTGAACATAAACACTAAAAAACCTGTGAAACCTAAAATAAAAGGACTAGGGGTGAATGGCAAATCTTTTTATGCTCACAGAGTAGAGGGGTCTTCATGGACTTTAGGACTTGTCTATGGGGGAAGATGTGTGAATGAAAGACCTTATGAAAACTATGCTGAAAACATTGCAGACATAGACCTTCAAGGTTGCTATGGGACGGCGTTAGTCTCCCAACCCTATTTTATTGGGAGACCTAAGATTTACTTTCAGGATAATGTCAGCAGACCTTTAACCCTTCGTCAGTTTCTAAATAAAAATGAGAAAGAGTTTGTTCCCTATGGTTTCCAAATATTCATATCTGGACGCCTAA
>Ga0064014_10250_pt1 | contig 14392 bp, 17 predicted proteins | sample CrowatWCoCulture_2_FD_61584 | JGI IMG/M metagenome (GOLD analysis project Ga0064014, IMG submission 61584) | Marine cyanobacteria communities from the University of California, Santa Cruz, USA, analyzing cyanobacterial DNA methylation -... | ecosystem: Host-associated > Microbial > Bacteria >...
TCCCCATCGTAACGCCCGCGCTGGGGGCATCAAAGACCTCACGCTCGATGATCTGCCCATCGGTGCCTTCGAATTTGAGTGTGAGCTTGCCCGCACCCGGAAAGTGGAAATCTGTAGCGCGGTATTGATCGCCATAGGCGTGCCGGCCAATGACGATGGGTTTCGTCCACCCCGGCACAAGGCGGGGCACGTTTTTGCAGATAATCGGGGCGCGAAAGACGACGCCGCCCAGAATATTGCGGATCGTCCCGTTGGGGCTGCGCCACATTTGTTTCAGGCCAAACTCTTCAACCCGCGCCTCGTCCGGCGTGATCGTGGCGCATTTCACCCCGACGCCGATTTCTTTGATTTTTTCGGCCGCATCAACGGTAATCTGATCGTAAGTGCGGTCACGCTCTTCGATGCCGAGATCGTAATAAAGTAAGTCCACATCGAGATAGGGCAGGATCAGCTTCTTTTTGATAAAATCCCAGATGATCCTGGTCATCTCATCGCCATCAAGTTCGACGACAGGGTTTTCAACTTTGATCTTGGTCATGGGATGCTGCCTCAACGATGGTGCGCGTTGAGCGTGGCTTAGACCAGTTTTGAAGGATAATCCAGAATTGTATACGATTGTATGCCAAAAAGTCGCGGAAGAGCCTCAGGCCCGTCCGTTCTGCGTAAACCATTTGGTGATCCGCTCGGACAGATGCTGCCAGATGGACGGCGCGCCGCGTTTCACTTTTTCTCCAACACGCGCCTCAAGCTTGGCCAGATCAACATCATAGTCGAGCCACGACCCGCCCCCTGATTGCAGATTGCAGATGACGGGCTGCACCCGATCCAGAGATTTTGCAAAAACCGCGTCATCCGTCTCCGCGGCCTCGAATTCATCCCAAAGGGTGCGAAGGTCCTTGGCTTGATCCTCCGGCAACAGCCCGAATATCCGGTCGGCGGCGGCCTTCTCGATGAGTTCTTGCTCGACCGGATCATGATCGCCGTGGATCGGCGCATCTCCGGCATCAATTTCAACCAGGTCATGGATCAAAAGCATTTTGATCACCCGGTTGATATCGACGGGGCGATCCGCGTGCTCAGCCAGGATGAGCGCATAGAGTGCGATGTGCCAACTGTGCTCGCCTGAGTTCTCGCGCCGGCTTCCATCATGAAGTGGCGTGCCGCGCAGAATTGATTTGAGTTTGTCCGCCTCGTCGAGGAAAGCCAGTTGCGCGGTGAGCCTGTCGCTCACCGCGTGGTCTCGGTCATCCGGCGTCGCACGTATTGATCAACGTTCCCCAGCATCGTGTCCATGTAGGGATCTTCGAAGAAGTGCCCAGCACCTTCGATCTCTTGATGGGTGATCGTTATGCCCTTTTGTTCGTGCAGTTTTTGGACCAGCGCCTCGGTATCCTTTGGCGGGGCCACCCGTCCGCTGAACCGTTGATGATCAAACCCGAAGACGGGCAAGGGGCAAGAAACGAGAAGTCGTACATGTTTGCCGGGGGAGACACGCTGATGAATCCGGTGATTTCAGGGCGACGCATCAAAAGCTGCATGCCGATCCAAGCGCCAAACGAAAAACCGGCAACCCAGCAGTGCTTGGCGTTCTGGTTCATCGACTGAAGATAGTCGAGCGCCGACGCCGCATCGCTTAGCTCGCCCACACCCTGATCGTACTCGCCTTGGCTGCGCCCGACACCACGGAAGTTGAACCGCAGGACCGTGAAGCCCATGTTGAAGAACGTGTAGTGAAGGTTGTAGACGACCTTGTTGTTCATCGTTCCCCCGAATTGTGGATGGGGTGCAAGATGATCGCTATGGGCGCGTCTTTTTCCTTTTGTGGGTGGTAGCGGCCTTCCAATCGCCCCTCAGGGCCGGGAAAAATCACCTCGGGCATGTGGTCCCTTGTCTTTCTGCAGGACCCGATGGAATTACTTGACGGTTTCCATCAGGGTCTTTAGAATTATTCTAAGTTTATCGCTGCGTGTGGTGCAGTCCATTGCACCTATTCGGCCTTTAGGGGCGCGTCAACATATCACCGGGAGAATGCGGTCGTGAAACTGAGTACGAAGGGGCGGTACGCGATGGTCGCGCTTACTGATATCGCGCTGTCGTCAGGCATTGTCTCACTACAAGAGCTATCACAGCGTCAAAACATTTCGTTGGCCTACCTTGAGCAGCTTTTCGTCAAGCTGCGGCGTGCAGGTCTTGTTGAAAGTCAGCGCGGCCCAGGTGGCGGCTATACTTTGGCGCGCTCGGCCGACTGTATTCGCGTTTCTGAAATCCTTGAAGCCGTTGATGAAACAGTGAACGCGCTCCATACAGGAGCGGGCGCATCCGGTGGTATGTCCGGCAGCAAGGCCCAATCTTTGAACAATCGGCTTTGGGAAGGGCTGTCGGCGCACGTTTACGTTTTTTTGCATCAGACGCGTCTGTCGGATGTTGTGGGCAATGAGCTTGCGCCATGCCCCGCGGTGCCGGGACTGTTTGAAATCGTAGACGAGCCGTCTCCGGCATGAGCCGTGTGTACCTCGATTGGAATGCGACGGCGCCCTTACGGGCCGAGGCACGGGCGGCAATGGTTGGCGCAATGGACGTCCTTGGCAATCCGTCGTCTGTGCATGCCGAGGGCCGCGCCGCCAAAGCCATTGTAGAGCGCGCGCGCGGGCAGGTGGCGGAGGCCGTTGGCTGCCTTCCTCAAGAAGTCGTCTTCACGTCTGGCGCGACCGAAGCAGCGCGCGTTCTTGAGGCATGGCCTGCGGGCGCAGTTCACGTTGATCCAACGGCGCATGACGCCGTCTGGACGCACCAAAGGACAGGACATGCCGAGGGCGCGGTTATTGCTCTTGGCCTTGCCAACAGCGAAACCGGCGTGATCAGCGCGTTGCCAAGCCGCACGGAAGATGGGTTTCACTGGCAGGAAACTGTTGCTGACTACCTGTTTGTAGACGCGACACAGGCCATCGGGCGTATCCCGTTCGCGTTCTCTTGGAGTGGAGCCGATATCGCAATTCTCTCAGCACACAAGCTTGGTGGACCAAAAGGGATTGGGGCGCTGATCGTACGACAGGGGCTCGATATCCCAGCACTGGCCACAGGTGGTGGTCAGGAAATGGGGCGTCGTTCCGGAACCGAAAACATCGCCGGAATCGCCGGGTTCGGTGCAGCAATTGAGGCAGCGATGAAGGATCTGAGCAACGGCGTCTGGGATCAAGTCGAGAAACTTAGAAATATTCTAGAAAGTACCCTTTCCGCTGCCACGAAAGAGACTATTTTTGTCGGGAAAAAAGATATGCAGCGCCTCCCCAACACGTCCTGTTTCGCGGCGCCGAGCTGGAAGGGGGAGACGCAGGTCATGCAAATGGATCTAGCGGGATTTGCGATCTCGGCAGGATCAGCATGTTCCAGCGGAAAGGTTCGCGAGAGCCGCGTGCTGCAGGCGATGGGTTTTGACCGGTCGACATCTGCGAGTGCGATACGCGTGTCGCTAGGGCCGAAGACGACAGAGATGGATGTTGAGCAGTTTTGCTCGGCTTGGCTGACAAAGTACGACAGACACCGCCAAAGGGCGGCGTAAGAGATGGAGAGTGATGCAATGAACGCGATGGACGATCTGGGCGTCAAAGATGGGGTCGATCAGGAAACGGTCGATGCCGTCAAATCCCTGTCCGGGAAGTACAAGTACGGCTGGGAAACCGAGATCGAGATGGAATACGCGCCCAAGGGCGTCAATCGCGATATCGTGCGTCTCATCTCGGAGAAGAATGGTGAGCCGGACTGGATGACAGAATGGCGTCTTCAGGCGTTCGCGCGTTGGGAAAAAATGGCCGAGCCCGAGTGGGCGATGGTCGACTATCCCAAGATCGACTACCAGAATCAGTATTACTACGCCAAACCCAAGTCAATGCAGGAGAAGCCCAAGTCTTTGGACGAGGTCGATCCGAAACTCCTCGCGACTTATGAGAAGCTGGGGATACCGCTTAAAGAGCAAATGATCCTAGCCGGCGTCGAAGGCGCCGAGGATGCCCCAGCGGAAGGTCGCAAGGTCGCCGTGGACGCTGTGTTTGACAGCGTGTCCGTTGGAACGACGTTCCAGAAAGAGCTTGAATCGGTTGGCGTTATCTTTTGCTCGATTTCGGAAGCCATCCATAAGCACCCTGAACTGGTCAAAAAATATCTGGGTTCGGTTGTGCCGATATCGGACAACTACTTTGCAACCCTAAATTCTGCCGTCTTCTCAGACGGATCGTTCGTCTATATCCCACCCGGCGTGCGCTGCCCTATGGAGTTGTCGACGTATTTCCGGATCAATGCGGAGAACACAGGCCAGTTTGAACGGACGCTGATCATTGCCGACAAAGGGTCTTATGTCAGCTACCTTGAGGGCTGCACAGCACCCCAGCGCGACACGGCCCAACTTCATGCAGCAGTTGTTGAGCTTGTTTTGCTGGAAGATGCCGAGATCAAATACTCGACGGTTCAGAACTGGTTCCCGGGCGACGAAGAGGGCAAGGGCGGTATCTATAACTTTGTGACAAAGCGTGCGGACTGTCGTGGCGACCGGTCCAAAGTGATGTGGACGCAAGTTGAAACCGGCTCGGCCGTGACTTGGAAATACCCGTCTTGTATTCTGCGCGGGGATGATAGCCAGGGCGAGTTTTACTCGATTGCGATCACCAATAATCTTCAGCAGGCCGATACCGGCACGAAGATGGTCCACTTGGGCAAGAACACCAAAAGCCGGATCGTGTCGAAGGGGATTAGCGCGGGGCGCGCGCAAAACACCTATCGCGGTCTTGTGTCGATGCACCCGAAAGCCAAGAATTCGCGCAACTACACGCAGTGCGATAGCTTGCTGATTGGCGATAAGTGTGGGGCGCATACGGTCCCTTATATCGAGGTTAAGAACAACTCGAGCCGCGTTGAGCACGAAGCGACCACGTCCAAGGTTGATGATGACCAGATGTTCTATTGTCGTCAGCGCGGCATGGACGAGGAAGAAGCTGTGGCGTTGATCGTGAATGGGTTCGCGAAAGAGGTTCTCCAAGCGCTCCCCATGGAATTTGCGATGGAAGCGCAGCAACTGGTTGCGATCTCACTTGAGGGGTCGGTGGGTTAATCCACTCAATCACGTTCAGGAACGCACTATGATACGGACAGTTGTCATGACCGCAGTATTGACCGGCGTGTTTTGCGCCGGCTTTGCTGTGGGTGTTGATTGGCTGACCGACATGCTGCAACGCCAGCAGGTTATCGTGGTCAGTTTCTTCTCGGGCTTTATGGGAAGTCTGTTTGCGCAAACCGTGCTTGGCCGTTGGCGGGAGCGTGACAAATGATGTCGCGGTCTAACCGGCAGTTTCTCGCGGCAAATTCGCCACAGCGTAGCGCAGGCTGCGGTGGCGATTGTTTGGCTGTGTTTAACGAAACATGCGATCAATTCCAGGAAATGGCGCCAATTGGACCAGTTTCAGCGGCATTGGGCGCAAATTGGAAACAATCCGACACAGTTCTTGGGCCAAACCGTTCTTTTTTACGCCATAACTTCCCGGACAAAATCAACAACGCGCCCAAGTTTCGCCCCAGCGCCTTGTCAGCCTGTGTTCAACTGAGAACAGGGGACACGGGCGATGACGTCGCTGGCAGAACAGCAAAGACATGGGTTCCAGGAACGCCTGGCGCGCATCAGCGCGGGTGGTCCAAACACGATCCGTCAGATTCACGTGGGACCCAGCGAAGAAGTGCGCGCAAGGCCCTCGAAAAAGCGAGCTACGACCAAGAAGGCCAAGCCAGCAAAACCGTTTCGCAACGGTTCTGTCGCGGGAGACGTGCTTTTGGCACCGATCGCTATCGGCTTCGGGGCGTTTGCGGTATTTGTCGGCCGGGCAGCGGCGTTTCAGCTGTTCAGCGACGACGCACCCTACGCGTTTCAATTCGCAGGCATGCCGTCGACCATGTTCATGGATGTGGTGATAGCCGGTATTCTGCTAACACTGTTCGGTCTGTGCTTTCATCTGACCTACGGCCTGCGCCGCGCGTTTCTGCTTGCCGGATTTGTAGCCATGATGGTGGGCGAAAGCGTACTTCTTCAAAAGTATCCGACGGTGTTTCAGGTGTTCTATTCGGACGCCTATGTCTCATCGACTTTGGCAAATCCGCCAACCATTCTCTGAATCGACAGAAAATCAACTCGTGTGTCAGGCCCTTCCATGGGGAGCGGGTCTTTGACGCCGTTGCACAATGAGGATCCCATGCTGAGCATCAATAATCTGCACGTAAAACTGGAAGAAGAGGACAAGGAGATCCTCAAAGGCGTCGATCTGACCGTGGAGGCCGGTAAGGTGCATGCGATCATGGGGCCAAACGGATCAGGCAAGTCGACCTTGTCCTATGTCCTGTCAGGTCGCGACGGCTATGAAGTGACAGATGGTTCGGCAACGCTGGATGGTGACGACCTTCTAGAGCTAGAGCCGGAAGAGCGTGCTGCGGCCGGTTTGTTTCTTGCCTTTCAATACCCGGTCGAAATTCCGGGTGTCGGCAACATGACCTTTTTGCGGACCGCTGTGAATGCGCAGCGCAAAGCGCGTGGCGAAGAAGAACTCAGCGCAGGTGATTTCCTCAAACTGGTTCGTGAAAAGGCCAAGGCGCTAAAAATCGACGCCGACATGCTCAAGCGTCCAGTGAACGTTGGGTTCTCCGGTGGCGAGAAAAAGCGTAACGAAATTCTGCAAATGGCCATGCTTGAGCCGCGGATGTGTATTCTGGACGAGACGGACTCAGGCCTCGATGTGGATGCGATGAAGTTGGTGTCCGAGGGCGTTAACGCGCTTCGCAACGAAGGTCGCGGGTTCCTTGTCATCACGCATTACCAACGCCTTCTGGACCATATCAAACCCGATGTGGTGCACATCATGGCGGACGGAAAGATCGTGAAATCTGGTGGCCCAGAACTTGCCCTTGAAGTCGAAAACAACGGCTACGGCGATATTCTGGCGGAGGTTGCCTGATGGCACATGCGCAAACCAAGTTTGACATTACTGAGGCGCGGCTGGCCGACGTTTCGCTGCCCAGGGGCGGGCGCTGGATCACAGAGGCACGCGAGGCCGCATTGGCGCGTCTACGCGCCATGGGTTTGCCCGGTCGCCGCGATGAGTACTGGAAGTTTACGCGACCTGACACGCTGATCAGTGCCGACGTGCCGGAAGCAGCGGTGTTTGACCCGCAAGAAGCACCGGTCTTTGATGATCTCGACAAGCTGCTCATCGTCTTTGTTGACGGCGTATTTGATGCAGACGCCTCCAGCGACCTGTCGGGCGAAGGGATTGAGATTGAACGCCTCGCCACCGCCGGTGAAGCAGACATCCACTGGGCCAAGGACACCTATGGTGTGCTAGAGGCCCGTGGCCAAACTCCGGTGCACCGTCCTCTGGCCGCGTGGAATACGGCATTCGCAACGGATGGGATCGTTGTGCGTGTGACCGACAAGGTGAGCCGTCCTATCAACATGCGGTATCTCCACAAAGATCCGACCTCGGACGCAATCCTGCATCATGTCGTGCGGGTCGAGAGCGGAGCTGAGGTAACGCTTCTTGAGACCGGGCCGGCGGCTGCGCGGTTTAACAAGTCGATGGAAGTAGATGTGGCCGCTGGCGGCGCGTTCCATCATATCCGGTCCCAAGGACGCGATCACGAACGGCGTGCGGCAACGCATATCTTTGCGCGGTTGGGAACGGAAAGTGTCTTTAAGTCTTTCACTTTGACCGCCAATGGAGTGCTGACCCGCAACGAGGCCTTCATTGAAATCATGGGTGACGATGCTGTGGCACATATCGCCGGTGCGGCCTTGGGCGACGGCGACTTTCACCATGATGACACGGTGTTTATCACGCATGATGCGGTGAATTGCGAAAGCCGCCAAGTCTTCAAAAAGGTGCTGCGCAATGGCGCCGTGGGAACATTCCAGGGCAAGATCCTCGTGAAAGCTGGCGCGCAAAAAACGGACGGCTATCAGATCAGCCAGTCGCTTCTGTTGGACGACGACGCCCAGTTTCTCGCTAAGCCGGAACTTGAGATCTATGCCGATGATGTTGCCTGTTCGCACGGCTCTACATCGGGTGCGATCGATGAAGAAGCGTTGTTTTACCTGCGCTCGCGGGGCGTACCGGCGGGCGAGGCGGCGGATCTTTTGGTGTTGGCATTTCTCGCTGAAGCGATCGATGAGATTGAGCGCGACGATATTGCTGATGACATCCGCGGACGCCTCGAAGGTTGGTTGGCGCGTCATCGGTCCTGAGATTTGAGCGTAACGTCAGATATGGTGCGGACCTACCGCGCACCGCGGCGCGTTTTGTCGACGAAACTCGCCGCGGGTGAACGCGAAGACCGCGCGTTCGCCACGCTTTTTGGTGCGTGCCTTCTGATATTCATCTCGCGCTGGCCGGTGGCGGCGCGCCAATCGTTTTATGATGACACGGTGCCATTCGAGGCACTAGTTGGCGGACAGATGATGGCGTTGATATTCATTTTCCCACTGATCGCTTATGTCCTTGCAGCACTGTCACATGTCGTCGCAAGGATCTTTGGCGGCAAGGGAACGTGGTTTGGTGCACGCCTCGCGCTCTTTTGGGCGCTGCTTGCCGCCAGCCCGCTTTGGCTCTTGTACGGGTTGACCGAAGGGTTCATAGGACCCGGACCCGCGCATGATTTGACGGGTGTGCTGGCGCTCGGAGCGTTTTTGGTGTTCTGGATATCTGGGCTGTGGGAAGCTGAAACGGGGCAGGGCGTTACCCAATGACTATGTCACTGCGCAATATACTAGACTTGATGCTGCAGACGGTCCGGGAACCGCGCGCGGGTGCGGAGGCGGTGCTGGCCATCGGCATTCCGCGAAACATCCTGTGGGAACTTCTGTTCCTGGTCGTGGTGCTGTCGGTTCTTCTCGGCCATTTGACCAACCTGTTGGTGGCGGCGCAGAACGGGGTTCAGCTTGAAGGGCTGTTGTTTAACCCCTTTGCTCTTGGCGCGATCCAGTTGGCGCTACTGGTGTCACTGGTTCTTGGGATCTTTTTTGTCGGACGCGGTATGGGCGGCACGGGGTCGCTGGACGAGGCGATTTTGCTGGTCTCGTGGCTACAAATGATCATGGTCGCGCTTCAGGTCGTGCAAACCGCGCTTTTGTTCCTGTTGCCACCTTTTGCCGGTCTGGTCGGGATAGCGGGGCTTTTGCTGTTTCTTTGGCTGCTCACGCATTTCGTAGCCGTGCTGCACGGCTTTCAATCCTTGGGCAAAGTCTTTGGAATGCTCATCGCAGGCTTTGTCGGCTTCGCGGTTCTTTTGTCGATCGTGCTCAATGTGCTTGGGATCGATGTCGCGGGGGTCATGTGATGTATAACGTACAAACTGTGCGCAAGGATTTCCCGATCCTGTCGCGCGAGATCAACGGCAAGTCATTGGTGTATCTCGACAATGGCGCATCCGCTCAGAAACCACAGGCTGTGATCGATGCGGTCACGCAAGCCTATACGATGGAATACGCCAACGTACATCGTGGGTTGCACACGCTGTCCACCATCGCGACCGAGAAGTATGAAGCTGTGCGGGGCAAGCTTGCCAAGTTTCTAAACGCGGCCAGCGAAGATCATATCGTGATGAACTCAGGGACAACCGAAAGCATCAATCTGATCGCCTATGGATGGGCCATGCCTCGGTTTGAGCCTGGTGACGAGATTGTCCTGAGTGTGATGGAGCATCACGCCAATATCGTCCCGTGGCACTTCCTGCGGGAACGGCAGGGCGTTGTGTTGAAGTGGGTGGATATCGACGCGAATGGTGACCTTGATCCGCAAAAGGTGCTGGATGCGATCGGTCCCAAAACGCGGCTTGTCGCGGTCACCCATCTGTCGAACGTTCTAGGAACCGTGGTTGATGTTAAGGCAATCACCGAAGGTGCCCATGCCAAAGGTGTGCCCGTACTGGTCGACGGAAGCCAAGCCGCCGTCCACATGCCCGTCGATGTTCAGGATATCGGGTGCGACTTCTATGCCGTGACGGGACATAAACTTTACGGGCCGTCAGGGTCCGGTGGCATCTACATACGGCCCGAGCGGCAGGCGGAGATGCGTCCCTTCATGGGTGGCGGAGACATGATCCGTGAAGTGCACAAAGACGCTGTGACCTGGGCCGATCCGCCGATGAAGTTTGAAGCCGGCACGCCCGGTATCGTTCAGCAAATCGGTCTTGGTGTTGCGCTTGAGTACATGATGGCGCTTGGCATGGACAATATCGCTGCGCACGAGCACCACTTGCGTGATTATGCGCGGGCGCGTCTGGATGGCTTGAACTGGTTGAACGTTCAGGGGCAAAGCGTGACCAAAGCCGCGGTTTTTTCGTTCACGCTGAACGGCGCCGCGCACGCGCATGACATCTCCACGATCCTCGACAAACGCGGCATCGCCGTGCGGGCAGGTCAGCATTGTGCGGGGCCATTAATGGAACATCTTGGTGTCGATGCAACCTGCCGGGCGAGTTTTGGGCTCTATAACACTGTGGAAGAAGTAGATGCGTTGGTTTCAGGCCTTGAACTGTGCCATGAGCTTTTGTCGTGAGACTGCCCCTTGCAGGGGCAAAACCGCAGAGCTATAGACGCGTTAGGCACCCGTAGCTCAGCTGGATAGAGCGCTGCCCTCCGAAGGCAGAGGCCAGAGGTTCGAATCCTCTCGGGTGCGCCAACAAAATCAACGACTTAAAGATTCATCGACATCTCGCAGCGTGTGCGTGTAAGCGAAAGGTAAGCGAACGAGCGGTAAACCGCGTTTGTTTTACCTCGAACTCCAATTTCCAAAACCAATGCCATTGTCAGAGCTTCGCAGGTTCGCGCCTGCGTTTCCGATCGCATCCGCGGTCGGCCATATCAAAAGGGGAAACCTGTAATGAAAGCGATGGAATTTGCGAAGCTACTGAGGTCAAAAACAGCCGATGAGCTCGATCTCATAATCAAACTTGGCTTCGGGAAGTTCAGTACTGATACCTTCAACGACGTCACAACGGACCGAATAAATGCGGTGGCTCAAGAGAAGGGCGTAGAGGCGCCAGCCGCATACCAAAATGCCGACGGCTCGATGACGAGAGAGTTCTCCCGTTTCTGCGTTGATCACGGTGTCAGCTTAGATTGGCTCATTTGCGGCGAAGGCCCTAAATGGATCGATCGCTCGAAACCTCAAGCTGCTCAGGAGGCTTGAGGCATGGCTAAGTATCAAAACGCATTCGAGCCAGGCTTCCCGGTCGAGCTCGGCCACTCAATCCGGAAAGACGGGCTGCTCGCTCTGGAACGAGCGCAAGGAACCGCTGAAGCGCTGGCCTTGCTTTCGGGTCTTGATGAGGATCAAGGCCTTAGCCCATCAATGGTGAACGTTTTGTCTCAGAACCTCGTCCGGGACCTAAATGATGCACAGATGGGATATGGCGATGCTTAGACAGCGAGCCGATGCGGCTTTGGCAAGATTGCAAGTCCGGTGACATCCGACGCGATGGGCACCCCCTCTGATCCAAGGGGGGTGTCTCTTTCGAGGGGGGGCAAAAATTCAGGCGCGGTGAGATTGTGTGTGGAGTCACCCTCAAGCACGTTCCCAATTTTTTTCATTTTTCTGACTGACTGCTTGGCGGACAAAGCGGTCATTTTGACCAATGCAGCATGCCACTGACGTTTTGAAGAGCTTTCAATTCGTCCTCCAGCAACTAGACCTTCTTTCTGGTTTTGGGCAAAGTTGCTTTAGATTTTTGCGTTAGGGATAATTTTGGCCGAAGACACCCGCGACAAGTCACTGAGAACTGCGAGCCGCGACGTCGAAGAAGCGATCGGGCAATGGTTGTACGATCTCGCGCTTGACCCCGCCGGGCTTGAAAGCAGTGTCGATGACTGGGAACGACTTGTTTCGCAGCTTCGGCCACACACTCCGTTTGAATCCCCAGAGATTCTCAGTGATGAGAGGACCCTCTCTCACTACTCGCGCGCCGATCAGATATTCAGTAGGCTCGATGAGGCGTCTGACCCGGCCGAACTTGCTTTGTCTGCATTTGGACGCATTCAAGCGGTCGTTGTTTCGGCTGACCTAAAAGTCTGGGCAGCGAACATTCCTGCTCAGCAGGAAAGCGCAAACTATTCGTTCACGGACCTTATTCCGGTGCATTCTGACGAATTGGATGTTGTTCGTAGAGTAGTTAGGCGCGTCATCAATCAACCGACAGAGGCAGCGACTATCCGTGTCGGCTCTAAACGAACTGGAAGGACAATTGTTCTTCACATTAAATCTGCAAACAAAGACCGGGTCGTCATTGCGAGCAACGAGATCGGATGGCCCAGCGGCTTCGAAGATCTTCTGCATAGCATGTTCGATTTGACCAAAAGCGAGGTCGATATTGTTCGAGGGCTACTGCAGCTTGGAACTCTCGGTGAGATTGCGATTGCCCGAAATCGTGCCGTTGGAACGATTAGAAACCAGATAAAGTCAATTCTCGCAAAAACGGATACTCGATCGCAAGTCGAGCTCGTTCGATTGGTTATGTCGTTGATGGATGTGGGCGGTTCTTCAGGTAGCCTCTCCGATACTCGCAATGGTGGTTTACTCCCTGTCAAAGGGATGCCCGGCCTGCATCCCAAGACAATCCAAAGGCCAGATGGGCGGCAAGTAGAGTACTTCATTTCTGGTGCTTTAGGCGGTCGTTCAGTATTGTACTGTTCGGGTAACCTTGCCTTTATCCGGTTGCCACCAGCTGCGGAGCGCGCTTTGGCGGCCCGCGCAATTCGATTGATAATCCCGATCAGGCCAGGCTATGGCGCCACGTCACCCGAGCCGAAGAAGGACAGCTTCCAGTGAGCCTCCCCCACTGAGTTGGTCCGCCCGTATAGTTAGGAAACGGAGGATCAAATATGGGAATCAAGCGACACAAGCCGGAAGAGATTGTCACGAAGTTACGGCAGGTTGAGGTGCTGTGTGGCCAAGGAATGCCGCGGATTGATGCGATCAGGCAGGTGCAGATAACCGAGCAGACTTTCTATCGCTGGCGTAAGCAGTATGGCGGCATGGGAACCGACCAACTGAAAGAACTGAAGCACCTGCAGCAGGAGAATGATCGGCTGCGTCGTGCCGTATCTGACCTGACACTGGATAAGCTGATCCTGTCGGAGGCAGCACGGGGAAACTACTGAGCCTTCACGTCGCCGTGCCTGCGTTGACCATGTGCGAAGCCAGTTCCACGTCTCGGAGCGTCGAGCTTGTCGTGTCTTGGGGCAGCATCGGTCCACGCAGAGGCGGTTGCCAATTGGGCGTGCCGACGAGGATCGTCTGGTGGCCGATATGATCGCACTGGCTCGGCAATATGGTCGTTACGGTTATCGTCGGATTGCCGCTCTGCTGAGAGGTGCAGGCTGGCAGATCAACGACAAGCGTGTCGAGCGTCTGTGGCGGCGCGAGGGGCTCAAAGTGCCCATGAAACAGCCCAAGAAAGGATGGCTCTGGATGAACGACGGGTCATGCATCCGGCTGAGACCGGAGTATCGGAACCACGTCTGGTCTTATGATTTTGTGCATCACAGAACTGATGACGGAAAAACGTTCAGGACACTCAATATCCTGGACGAGCATAGCCGGGAATGCTTGGCGATCCGAGTGAAGCGGAAGCTGAACTCGACCGAGGTGATCGACGCGTTGACGGATCTGTTCATCCTTCGCGGCGTGCCGACCTACATCCGGTCAGACAACGGTCCTGAGTTCATTGCTCAGGCCGTCCGAGACTGGATCGCAGCCGTGGGTGCCAAGACAGCCTACATCGAGCCCGGCTCTCCCTGGGAAAACGGATACTGCGAGAGCTTCAACGCCCGCCTCAGGGATGAGCTGCTTAACGGAGAAGTATTCTACTCCCTTCGAGAAGCGCAAATCCTGATCGAACACTGGAGGAAACACTACAACACCAAGCGGCCTCACAGTGCTTTGGGCTACCGCCCACCGGCACCGGAAACCATCGTCCCGATGGATCCCAGGCCAATCATGCACTAACATTCAAACCGGACCACTTAGATGGGGCTGATCAATCAACGCTGCGATTGGGCGCCGTAAAGGAATAGCCGTCTTGTGTTCGAGAGAGCAATTGAACCCCGGGGACCGTACTTCTATGTGGCACAACCGAAACTTCACAATTTACATCTGCCTGTATTTGTTTGTCTTATTGGCACAGCAAATCACCTACATCGTGAGCTCTCTGTTTTCGGGACGTTTTTCTACTGAACATGTCTTCGGCAATGCAGGGCAACTGGCTCTAAATGCAGTATTTTTCTCCGCCTTTCTCTATGGCGTATTCCGTCTAACCAGATACCTTTTTGAAAAGTTTTCCGGACGCTCGGCCAGCGATGTCATTCTTT
>Ga0064014_10251_pt1 | contig 14340 bp, 16 predicted proteins | sample CrowatWCoCulture_2_FD_61584 | JGI IMG/M metagenome (GOLD analysis project Ga0064014, IMG submission 61584) | Marine cyanobacteria communities from the University of California, Santa Cruz, USA, analyzing cyanobacterial DNA methylation -... | ecosystem: Host-associated > Microbial > Bacteria >...
ATTAATTAGGGTTTGCTGAATAAAAGCAAAACCTATTCTTTAAAAGGTTACACCCATATTCGCGATCGCAAAAAAGATCAGCTTTGTCGGCTACAAACCGCTATAATTGGTAGAAACACCTCCCAGTTGTTGGTCAAGAACAAATGTATCGAAAAGAGGAGCAACCTTTACCGCCCCCAGAAAAATTTGAATTACCTTTCGAGGGCAAATTGTCCCCCAATAATCGTTGGGTAATCATGGCAGAGTTGATACCTTGGGATGATTTTGAGGAAGAATATGCTAAACTTTTTTCAGCATAAAAAGGTGCGCCAGCCAAACTATTTAGAATGGCATTAGGGACATTAATTATTAAGGAAAAATTAGGAACAAGTGATAGAGAAACTATAGAACAGATTAGAGAAAATCCCTATCTACAATACTTTATAGGTTTAAATTGTTATCAACAAGAGCCACCACTGGAATCTTCAATGCTAGTTCATTTTAGGAAAGAATTGATGGAGAATTGATAAACAAAATCAATAAAAAAATAGTAAAAAGAGAAATAGACAAGAGTGATAAAGAAGTAAAAAAAAAGGATTGTCTCCAAGAAAAAGGAGAAAAAATAAAAAATAAAGGTAAACTAATTTTAGATGCGACTTGTGCGCCAGCAGACATCAAATACCCAACGGATTTAGGCATATTAAATCAAGCCAGAATTGAGACAGAAAGAATAATAGATAATCTTTATAAACCATTAAGAGTAAAATTGAGAAAAAAGCCGAGAACTTCTAGAAAAATTGCTAGAAAGGAATACTTAAAAGTAGCTAAAAAACGAAAAGTATCTTATCAAGAAAGAAGAAAAGCTATCGGGAAACAGTTAAAATACCTTAAGAAAAATTTAGGAAATATAGAAGACTTAATTCAAGCTGGGGCTTCCCTGGAAAATCTGAGTAAAAGACAGAAAAATTGTCTAGAGACTATCAAAAAAGTTTATGAACAACAACAGTCAATGTGGGAGAATAAGACCCAGAGTGTTCCTCAAAGAATTGTAAGTTTAACTCAACCGCATATTCGTCCAATAGTGAGGGGAAAAGCAGGAAAACCAATAGAGTTTGGAGCTAAACTCTCAGTAAGCTGTGTAGATAACTATGTGTTTCTAGACAAAATAAGTTGGGAAAACTTCAATGAATCTTGTCATTTAAAAGAACAAGTAGAAAAGTATAAAGAAACGTTTGGCTATTATCCCGAATCCGTCCATGTAGATAAAATTTATCGAACTAGGGAAAACAGAAATTGGTGTAAGGAAAGAGGGATAAGAATCAGTGGTCCGAAGTTAGGAAGACCTCCGAAAAATGTCAGTGAAGAAGAAAAGAAACAAGCCCACTCCGATGAATGCTTCCGTAATGCTATTGAGGGAAAGTTTGGACAAGCTAAACGAAGATTTAGCCTAAATCTCGTGATGACAAAACTCCCTGAAACCTCCATTACATCTATTGCTATTACATTTTTAGTTGTCAATTTTTCTAAACTTCTGAGGCAGTTTTTGTCGCTTTTTTTGTCCTTATTTACTAATAATAGAACAGGGGAACTCATTAAACCGCCTTTCATTAATTTTGATTATACTTTAAACAATTTTTATGCACTAAAACTTATTGATTTGTCAGAAAATTCTTGGTCAAAAGTGGCATAAATTTTGGAGAAACTTTTTCAGCAAACCCTAATTATAATGATGCAATCGCCAATCCTAAATTGATTGCAACTCAAGTCAACGAATTTTTAGGAGGAAAATGGGACGAAAAGGCCATGATAACCGCCATTGATCCAAGTTTGCGCCATCAAAAATCCTAATTCCCGAACAATTATTAATTATTAATTGTTCATTGTTAATTGCTGAGGTACTCCGAATCTCTTGAACTTCCTAATAGCAATTTCTGTTAGTAGGGGTTAACGGCCGTTAACCCCTACAATATAAAAATGGCCTAATCTTAATACTTTTACATCTGTTTTAAATAAGCTTCATAACCTAATTTATCTAGATTTTCTTGTTTATCTAACACCATTTGTTCTAATTCTTGTCGATAGTTTTGTACTTTTTTCAATAAAATAGGATCGTGAGCAGCTAACATTTGAATGGCTAATAGTCCTGCATTTTGGTCGTTACCAATAGCTACCGTAGCCACAGGAATACCTCTGGGCATCTGTACAATGGAATAGAGAGAATCTACCCCTTGTAGGTGACGAGTCGCAACCGGAACCCCGATGACAGGTAATGGGGTCAAAGAAGCCACCATTCCTGGAAGATGTGCCGCCCCCCCTGCCCCCGCAATAATTACCTTTAATCCTCTTTCATGGGCAGTTTGAGCGTAGTTAACCATCCTTTGGGGGGTTCGATGTGCTGAAACAATAGCCACTTCCCAGGGTACTTCAAACCTTTGGCAAACGGCGATCGCTTTGTCCATTGTGGGCAAATCTGAATCACTGCCCATAATAATACCGATTAGGGGAGAAGAAGAACTCATCAGGGTTAAATAGTAGAATAGACTTCCATTTGATGCTATCATTTTAACAGAAATTACTTAATAGTGGGAATAAAAACTTTACTGACTGAGATTCATCTATTCCCATTATCAAAAATGTCATTTCATGGTTTTGAGCAAATGTCAAGAAAAATAACCATTATTTTGCAGAAAAAATGTTAAAAGATATTACTATTATTAACGCGAAAATTCACGGATATCAAGAGCAACAAAAAATCTTGATTAATGGGCAAGGATTGATTGAAGATATCCGTTCCATGGGAGCCGTTAATTCAAATCAGCAAGGGTATAAAATATACGATGCCCAAGGGGACTGGATTTCCTTGGGAGGGGTTGATTTACAAATTAATGGGGGGTTAGGATTAGCATTCACAGATATCCAAGAAAAACACCTCCCAAAATTACATCAAATTTGCGAGTTTTTATGGCACGAAGGTATTGATGGCTTTTTGCCTACCCTGGTAACAACTTCTGTGGCAAATGTACAGCGATCGCTCTCAATTTTTGAGAGGTTTATGAAGACACAAGAAGAAGAGGAACTAGCAAATTCTAGAGTTTTAGGTGTGCATTTAGAAGGGCCATTTTTAAACCATAAAAAAAAAGGAGCGCATCCTGCCCAATATCTCTTAACTCCCTCTGTGGAAGCCATAGAATGGTTATTGGACGGTCATGAATCTATCGTCAAAATTATCACCTTAGCACCAGAATTAGACCTAACGGATGAGGTGATTCCTTATTTATCTTCACGAGGAATTGTTGCTAGTTTAGGCCATTCCCAAGCTAATGCCAAACAAGCAAAAAAAGCCTTTGATATGGGTGCATCAATGGTGACTCATGCTTTCAATGCTATGCCCCCTTTACATCATCGGCAACCTGGGTTATTGGGGGCAGCAATGATTAATCCTAGTGTTTATTGTGGCTTAATTGCTGATGGAAATCATGTTTGTCCAACCATGATCGAATTATTATTAAGAAGTAGTCTTTATGAACAAGGTATTTTCTTAGTTAGCGATGCCTTAGCTCCCATCGGTTTAGGGGATGGGGTTTATCCTTGGGATGATCGACAAATTGAGGTGAAAAAAGGAACTGCCAGACTAGCTAATGGTACCTTAGCAGGAACAACATTGCCCTTATTAGTTGGGGTTCAAAATTTAGTGAAATGGCAATTATGTCCTTTAGGCAATGCCATTGCTTTAGGGACAGAATCCCCGAGAAAAGCCATAGGTTTGCCTGGAATCTCTTCAGGGCAGCCCGCTAATTTTTTACGATGGAACTGGCAACAGGAGAATAGTCAGCTTTATTGGAAAAGACTATAAATAATGGATAATTTAGCATAGTTTTGCGACTATTTAGTGTTATAATTTTAGGTAGGAAATGATTATTGTGTTACTATGTCAGAGTCCTCTCCATCTCTACGTCTCCAAACCGCTTATAATCCTTATGGGAGATGTGTCTTTCTGCAAGTTTTCCCAAGGCCATCTGTAACATCTCAGGGAGAGTTTGTCCTAGACTTAAATTTCCGTTTTAATGAACAGGAAAAATCATTACTAAATGGTCAAATAAAGTTTGGTATCAAAGGAGGTAAACTTAAACTCGAGGTACAACAAGGAAAAATTGTCGAACCGCAGTTAAATAAGGACCTTCCCTTTAAGTTAATAGAATCTTATGATCATACTGTTGTCTGGCATTTAATTGCCCAAACGGGACAATCTACCGTTAAAATTGACCATTCATTCCCCTTAGCAACCATTCAACCTAAAGATGAATCTGTTATAGTTACCGTCTCTTATACAATGGATTTAGCCGATATTTCCATCAGCGATGTAACAGGGTTATGGCGACACGATATCCATCCCAATAAACATAGTATTTTAGAACGAAAACTTGCTCAATTTTTGTGGAAAGAAAGACTATCACCCGAAATTTCTCTGATTAAATTAACATCTAATCCATCAGAAGAAGTAAAAATAATAGACAGTCCAACTACTAAGCTCGAAGCGCAACACTTGACTGAGTTACATCAGTTAATTGATAAGCTTTACGAGATTAAAAATAATGATTTATTGGAACTACTTAAAACTGCACAGTTAAATGCTAAAATTGATCTAGCCGGAGGAAATTTTTTAGCCACTGAGTTAAGTGGGATTGAGTTAAGTGGGGCTAATTTGACTCATAGTAATTTTCGGGGGGCTAATTTGACAGATGTTGATCTGAGCGAGGCTATATTAAGCTATAGTCGGTTTAGTGGGGCTGATTTAAGTGGAGCTTATTTAGGTAATGCCAACTTACAGCAAGCTGATTTTTATCGTAGTAGTCTGGCCTTAGCCAATTTAATTGGGGCTGATTTAAGAGGAGCAAATTTACAAGATGTTAACTTGAGTCAAACCAATTTGAGTGGTGCTTTAGTTAAAGGGACTAAATTTGGAAATAATGAAGGGATGACAACAGAGATGAAAAGTAACCTCATAGAAAGGGGGGGGATTTTCACTTAAGGGTTAAAAGGTGATTTCTTCTACCCTAGAAGTGATAATTATTCATCTGAAGTTAATCCATCTTTGATATCTATAAAAAATTGAACAATATCCATTAAGGAAATCTTCAATAAAGAGAGAATTCCAACGGCAATCAAGAGAATTCCTAAGAAGAAGTTATCATCAGATAAAATTAGTCCTACTACTACGATAAAATAAGGAGAAACAATACCACTAATTTTTTCAACTATAGTAACTATTTCAGGATTTTCTTTAGTAACTGGCAATTCTCTTCTATTACTGATTTGGCTTAATTCTGTATCGTCTTCAGCAGTTTCTGCTAATTCAGATTCAGAAGGAAACATAATATCAGGAATCTCCATATTGTCTGGATATTGATCTTCTTTTGGTTGTCTTCCAAACATAATTAACCTCTAATTTGCTTGATTTAGGGTAACCAAAACTGGGGAATCAAATTATCAATTATTTTCCGTAAGTTTTGGTTAATTTCTCTCCCTAACTTGATATGGGGTTCATCTGGTTCTACAGGAATAATTGTAGCAGGATTTCCTCCTAATTGTTCTACAACTAAATTAGCAGCTTCTAATCCAGTTACGTAGGCTTTTTCCTGTGACCAAGAACCATGATCAGTAATCACCCAATCTCCACTCAAGTATAAATTAGTTATGGGAGATTTTGCCCGGAGTAAATATTGATAGCTACCAGGGGCAAAATGGGTGACTCCTTGGCGAACTTTAATCACCCGACTCTCCATTATATTAGCATTAGCAAAGCCTGGAACACAAGTGGTTAAATATTGATGAACTTTTTTTATAATTTGTTCATCATTCATGGTTAATAGTTGATTGGCGTGGTAAAAATCTGCTTCGATAACACTTCCTGATAAATCTTTATATTCGTCATGAAGATTATTGAGGTCAAAAAATGTCCATCCTGTGGTTTGATCGAAGCCAAAACAAGCGTTAGAAGGTAGGGGAATGTCAACTTTTTTATCAAACCATAAACGGGCTGCTAAAACATCAATTGCCCCTAAATTCGATAAGTTAGAAAATTCTGGGTATTGATTTAATACTTTACTTTCCGTAACTATCTTTTTAATTCCACTAATACTAACACTTGAAATAACAGCATCAGCAGCAAAAATTTCGTTGTCACAGCAAACCCCTTTAGCCACCCCTTTATTATTAACAACAATATCAGTTACTCGCTTATTGGTTAAGATTTTTCCACCCAAACTTTCTATCTTTTCTACCCAAGGTTTAAAGATCATTTCTCCTACGGTTCCCCGACACCAAACCACATCAAAATCAGGTTGATGAGCTAAGATGAAATAATAAAGCATTCCGAGAGTTGCTGCTGCACTACATTGTTCTCCTGGAGCAAATAAACCAACTAATAACATCGGTTCAAAAGCATCTTTATAAAGGCGAGAAGACACCCCAAATTGTTTAAATAATTCCCTAGTGCAGATTGGCGAAAGTAATCCACCAGATTTTTACAGAAACTTTCGTGACTAGCCACGACAATGTGTTTCAATGAAACTAACGGAAGAATCTCGAAGTTGATGTCCATGATAAAAGCATTGCCAATTAACCTCTCCAACCTACAGAAAACAGTACTCCAACAAATAGTGAGAGGGACAACAAACCCCTATCGCCTTGTTAGACGAGCCAAGCTAATCTTAGCCGCAGCATCAGGAGAGAGCAATAGTTCGATTAGTCGAAGATTAGAATTAGACCGAGTACAAGTGCGTCAGTGGCGATCGCGATGGTTTGAGGAGAGAGAAAAACTGAGTGCCGCCGAAGAACAACAGGTAACGGAGAAAGCATTAATGGTCTTGATCAAAGGAATTTTAAGCGATCGCCCAAGACCTGGAACAACAAAATCCTTTACGGTCGAACAAGTAGTCCAGATTGTAGCGATCGCTTGTGAAGAATGTGAAAAATCAGACAGACCAGTGAGCCATTGGACACCTTCAGAGTTGGCGGATGAAGCCATAAAAAGAGGAATTGTCGAAAAGATTTCCCCCCGTAGTGTGGGGCGTTTTTTAAAAAGAAGCGACATTACAACCACATCTCGTTCGTTACTGGTTAAATGCCAAAATTGATGATCCCTTAAAATTTAAAAAGCAAGTCAAATATATCTGTGAACTTCATAAAGAAGCTAAAACTTTGTTAGAACAAGGAATTCATTTAATTAGTACAGATGAAATGACAGGGATTCAAGCTCTTGAGAGATTATTTCCGAACAAAAGAATCAAGCCTAAACAAGTAGAAAAAATCGAATTTGAATATGAAAGACACGGAACTTTAAGCTTGATTGCGAACTGGGATGTGGCAAGAGGAAAAGTCGTTAGTCCCTCTATTGGACCGACAAGAACAGAACAAGATTTTTCTGAACATATCCAGAGAACGATTAAGATTGATGAAAAAGCAGAATGGATTTTTATTGTAGATCAACTCAACACTCATAAATCGGAAAGATTAGTCAAATTAGTAGCAGAAAGCTGTGGAATTACTATTGATTTGGGGAGAAAAGGAAAGGAGGGGATTTTGCAATCTATGGACAGCAGAGCAGATTTTTTATCAGATGAATCTCATCGAATTCGCTTTGTTTATATTCCCAAACATACATCGTGGCTTAATCAAATTGAGTGTTGGTTTTCGATCTTAGTCAGGCGTTTACTCAAAAGAATTACTGTCCGTTCAACTGAAGAACTATCCCAAAAAATTCTCAATTTTATTGATTACTTTAATCAACATTTTGCTAAGCCGTTCGTTTGGAAATTTAAGGGCTTTAAAGATCATAAGTGACTGGTGGATTATTTTTGCTAAGCTGCACTAGTGCAACGTGGTGGAAATAACTCACCAGTAACAAAATCCTGAAATCCTTACCAATCCATCTTTTTGCATGAGTGCATGAGTGCCTTTTGACTTCTAAAAAGCATTTAAAATGCTTTTTAGCTTATCCCCCCTAACCCCCCCTTTGAAAGGGGGGAATAAGGTTGGGGAATAAGGTTGGGGAATAAGGTTTAGAAGTTTCGCATTGACAGAAAATAAAAATTATGCTGTCAAAGAATTTAGTGGGAGATAATTGTTCTAAAATAAACTCCCGTGCCACTTTTAAAGAAAGCTCTCCTTTGGAGAGAATACCAAGACTCTATAGTTGCTTTAATTCTCATCAGTTCCAATTGACAAAATGCTCTTAAAGAACAGAAAATATGAGTAACAATAGCTTTTGTCGTTCTTACTTGAAACTTAGATAATCCACACAATTGTTTTAAAGCTCTATGATAGCATTCTATTCCCCAATGAATAGTTTGTAACTCTCTAAAATCATCGCGCTTCCAATCCATAAGTTTAGATTCATCATATAGAAAAGTAGCATAATAACGACAACTTCCGTGTTTAAAAGTCCTCTTAAATATTTTTACTTTTTCCGAATTCTTTGATAATTACTATCAATCCATTATTAGGAATTTCCAACTCCTCTACTCTTTGATATTTACCTCCTTCTACTTTTACTTGTCTATTTTTGGCTATTCCTACTTGAAAATTCAGTTCTTTGTCTCTAAAAAATCTTAAATTCTCTTTAGAAGAATACCAACAGTCTGTCGTTATAGTAGAAGGTTTTCCCCCCCCACTTGATTACTTCTACGATCATCTCTCTTAAGTAATCATTTTTTGTTTTATTCTCTAGAGGATCATAAAGGCGATAATTAATAGGCATTGATTTTCCATCATAGTCAGTATAATACAAAGTAATTAAGTTAATTCTTTGATGGCTTTTTGATGTTTTCCTGACCAATAATAGTTGATTAAATGAGCTTTTCCTACTTCAGAGTAGTGTTTTTCAATAACGGTATCATCCCCACTTAACACTCTCCAATCAAATTAAGGTTTCCTTGAACTTCTCTAAATAAATCTATTGGTTCATATTGCTCTCTTAGTAAGAATCTATTGGTGCTATGACGAGAAATTTCTAAAATCTCAGCTAAACGGCAGCAACCTGTGTATTTTGGCTCTGAGAGCAAGAAGTATGTATATTGATCTAGATTACATTGGGCTGTTGATGGTTTACTCCGAAGTCTTATGATTTTTCTCCTTCATTAGCGATCACCTGAAAACATCATCTGCATATTTACGCTCTTTTGTCAATGCGAAACTCCTAAGGTTGGGGAATATGGTTGGGGAATAAGGTTAAGGAATATCGTAGGTTGGGTTGAGGTACGAAACCCAACATCAAAGGCTTTTTTTGTTGGGTTGCGCTATCGCACGGGCCCAACCTACACATAAGAATTTTGCCCTTAAGGTGATTTCTGATAAAGGAGATCCCTTACAATCCCCCTTTGAAAGGGGGGAATAATTGGAAAAGCAGGTATATTCAAGTGTGGAAATCACCTAACCGAGCAGTATTGAGATTCAGGTAACTGTTCAAGTTTAGCGATAACTTTATTCAGGGATTCAATCATAGTGTTTTCTCCTTATTTATTGAAATGATTACCATTTTAAACAATAGTATTTTCTCCTTTATATTATCGGAAAAATTCAGCAATAATTCTCAAGATAATAACCTCTCTAATTCTGTCAAATCTTGGTCAATATCTGCCTCTAAATTTCTTAGTTTTCCTAAGATAATAGAAGGGGGATCATATTCTACCTCTTCATATTCAATCTCTTTATAACGATTAATAGATAAGTCATAACCATTATATTTAATCTCATCCTTTGGCACAAAAAACGCCTTACCTTTCCTGTCTCCTTCTTTAGAAAGGGGGGTTAGGGGGGATTTTTCTAAGGAGTTTAAGAGTAATTCTCTCTCTTTCCAGCATTTAATAATATCAGGAATATCATTCTTTTCAATCTTTTGACGCTTATCATCTAAAGAAAAACCATCCGCTTCCATATCATAAAACCAAACATGATCCGTTCCCCCCACTCCTGTTTTAGTAAAGATTAAAATCGCTGTAGAAACGCCAGCATAAGGTTTAAACACACCGGAAGGCATAGAAATAACACCATCCAGTTTATGGTCTTCTACTAAGGTCTTCCTGATAGTTTTATGGGCTTTTGAAGACCCAAATAAAACCCCATCAGGCACAATTAGCGCAGCCCTTCCCCCAACTTTTAATAAGCGTAAAAATAGAGCAATAAATAATAATTATGTCTTAGTTGTATTAATAACCTTGCTTAAATCTTTGGCAATAGTTGACTTTTCAATTGACCCTTTAAAGGGTGGATTCGCTAAAATTAAACTAAACGCTTCATCCACATAACCACTTTTTTCTGATAAAGAATCTTTTGCCTCAATTTTCGGGTCTTGAATACCATGTAACATCATATTCATGCTACCAATGCGTAACATGGTTCCATCAAAATCAAAACCGTGAAACATCTCATTGTTAAAATGCGCCCGATTTTCCACCGCAGTTAAAACCGGATTACCCTCACTATCCCTTAAATTCCGTAAATATTACGCCACAGCTACCAAAAAGCCCGCAGTTCCACAAGCAGGGTCACACACAACCTCTAAAGGACTCGGTTGCATCAATTCCACATCAGTTTAATAATGTGGCGAGGGGTGCGAAACTGTCCATTTTGCCCCGCGCTGGCAATCTTCGAGAGCATATACTCATATAAATCCCCCTTCGTATCCCGATCATCCATCGGTATTTTTTCAATTTGGGCGACAACATTGCTTAATAAGGCAGGATTACTGATTAAAAACACAGCATCCTTCATGTGGCGAGTATAAGCGGTTTTTCCTGCTTTTCCTCCTAATTCCTTGATAAAAGTAAAAGCCACATCTCGCACCATATAAAGCATTTCTTCAGAATCATCCAGATTCTTAAAATAAGACCATCTTGCCCCTTGTTTTTCAGGGAGAAAAGTTGGATTTTGCACAGGTTTGCCTAAACGCTTGGCCTTCTTCTCTTTGGCTAACTCTAAATCATCCAACCGCTTGATAAAGAGTAAATAAGAAATCTGTTCAATCACCGATAAGGGGTTACTAATGCCATTATTCCAAAACGTTGTCCATAACTGATCTACCTGGGATCTCAACTCACCTGTAATCATTCAGACTCTCCATGCCTATTCTTCTTTATATAACCTAATTTAAGCGATTATTACTCTTGTGGCTACCAAATCTTAAGGCTGAATCAAAAGTTATTTATAATAAATTCCTGCTTGTTTAAGACGGTTTAACGCTTCTCCTAATAGATCACAATCAGCAATTAAACTAATCCTTACATACCCTTCTCCTCCTTCACCAAAGGCATTGCCCGGGGTGAAAACAATGCCTGTTTTTTCCAAAACATCCAGAGCAAAATCTGTGGAATTCGTATTAGTTGGACAAGGAACCCAAAGATACATAGTTGCTTGAGAAGGTTTAATATTCCAACCTAATTCTCCTAAACCTTTGATTAAAAAATCTCGTCTCGTTTGATAGCGTTCTTGAACTGTTTTAATATAACTATCGGGTAAGTTTAAAGCAGTCTCAGCAGCAGCTTGAACCGCCGAAAAAATACCATAATCTAGATTAGTTTTTAAGGTTCTTAAACCCTGAATAATCTCCCCATTTCCTACCACAAAACCCACACGCCAACCAGCCATGTTATAGGTTTTAGAAAGGGTATGAAATTCCACACCAATCTCTCTACCCCCAGGAATTTCTAATAAACTGGTGGGTTGATAACCATCAAAAGCTAATTCTGCATAACAGAGATCATGAACTAACATGATTTCGTAATGGGTTGCCCACTTAATAATCTCTTCAAAAAAGGCTCTCGGTGCGGTGGCTGTGGTAGGATTATTAGGATAATTAAAGTAGAGAATTTTCGCTGCCTTAGCAACATTTTCGGGGATAGAATTAAGATCAATTAACCAGTCTTTTTCTGCGGATAAAATAAGCGGATAAAGATCAGCCCCAGCAATTAGGGGGCCGCGAAAATGAGCCGGATAAGAAGGACTGGGAACTAAGACCACATCCCCAGGATTGATGTAAGCTAAGGCTAAATGACCTAACCCTTCTTTTGAACCAATTAAGGGCAATGCTTCGCTACTGGGGTCGAGATCCCCCGATAACAGCGACGATACCAAGCGGTGATGGCTTCCCGAAAACTAGCTGTTCCTTCAAAGGGTGGGTATCCGTGGGTTTGGGGCTTTTGTAAGGCTGCGATCGCCCCGTCTATGACCGGTTGGGGTGCCATACCGTCGGGGTTTCCCATGCCTAAGTCTATCAAATCTAATCCTTGTTCTCTGGCCTTAGCTTTGAGTTCGTCTAATCTAGCGAAAACGTAGGGAGGCAAAGCATTTAGGCGATCGGCACGAGGCATCCAACTCAAACTCATAGTCACAAGAGTTTTAAAAATTACCAGCAACCTTTTATTATAGCAAAATTTGTTACAAACTTCTGACTTAATACCATAAAAAAAAGTCCGCAGTGGTAGCGGACTTATGAGTTACGTGATGGGTGAAATTAATTAAATTCCAGCCCCTGTGGTAACATCTTCATCAGCCGTAGAAGAACCTGAACCGAAAAAGTATCCGTTTCTTTAAGAAAACCAGCATAAGCTTCCATTCCATGTTCTCCAACATCGAGACCTTCGAGTTCTTCTTCGGGACTGACACGGATACCCATGGTTGACTTGAGAACAGTCCAGACAATGCCACTAAAGATGGCTGTAAACGCACCAATGGCAACGGTACCAACAATTTGACTTCCTAATTGAGCAAAACCGCCACCGTAGAATAGACCACTTTCTGTGTTAAAAGCCAACTGCGAGTTCCCCAGATGCCGTTGACTAAGTGAACAGAAACCGCCCCAACGGGGTCATCAATTTTGAGAGAGAATCAATCATGCTGCGGAATAAACGACAATCACACCAGCAACAGCACCGATGATCACAGCACCGAAATAGGATACTCCATCACAACCGGCGGTAATACCGACTAATCCGGCTAAAATACCATTGATAATCATAGAAAGGTCTGGTTTACCGTCTTTAAACCAAGCGACGAAGTAGCAGCAACACCACCAGCGGCAGCAGCTAAGTTGGTGGTAACAGCAATATAGGAACAGCCTCATCAGCAGCTAACTGAGAACCTGGGTTAAATCCAAACCAACCGATCCAAAGGATAAGCCCAAAGTAGCAATACTCATATTGTGTCCAGGAATGGCTTGGGGACGACCCTCCACATATTTACCATTCTCGGCCCGAGGATAGCTGCCCCCATCAGCCAACCCCCAACGGAGTGAACTACGGTAGAACCAGCAAAGTCACTAAAACCAATGGACCCTAACCAACCATTACCAGTCCAAACCCAGTGGCCGGTAATGGGATAGGAAATACCTACTAACAGTAAGCTAAAGATGATGAAGTCAGTAAACTTGATCCTTTCAGCAACTGCCCCAGAAACGATGGTGGCTGCGGTTCCGGCAAAGGCTGCTTGGAATAAGAAAGCTACGGATATAGGGAGTCCAGCAGGGAAGGGGTCGAGTCCGTAGGTTGCAGGTTCTCCACTGAGGACCATCCTCCAAAGCCAATGAAGGGATTTTCGGGGCCACCAAACATCAGAGAATAACCGATCGCCCAATAAGCTAGAGTAGCTAAGGCAAAGACAATCAGGTTCTTGGAGAGAATGTTAACGGCATTCTTCTGACGACAAAAGCCGGTTTCTAGCATCCCGAAACCTGCATTCATGAAAATAACCAGGATCGCTGCAATCAATACCCAGATAGCATTGAGGGTTCCTTGCAGTTGCGCAATGGCTTCAGAGTTACCTTCAGCAGTAATTAATTCTATACTTTCCGCTACAACAGCTTTATTCCAAACGATGGTAATAATAGCCGCTAGGGGAATACAAGCAATCCAATAAGGAGAGAAGGATCTGGCGATTACTTTTAACGGTTGCCAGATAGGTACATCTTTTTTTGTTCTTGTTGATACCATTTTAGGAGATGATGTAAGAAAATCATTTACACCGGAAATGACTGAATATTGAGTTAAGGGTCTCTGGTTCAGTTATTTCCTTCTTTAGTGTATAAACTCTAAAGATAATTCCTGGATTTTGTCAAGGTCACTTAAGGATTTTCCCTAAATTATGCTAAAAATCTTTAACTTTTTCTAATTTGTTATGACCCAAGAACATTTTGACCAACAAATGATGCAACGCTGTTTAACCTTAGCTCGTCAAGCTCTTGGTTATACTTCTGTGCGATTCGTTGAGCTAAAAAGCTGACATCCAAGTACATCACAAGGATACAGCGTGTAGCTCATTCAAGAGCCTTCTAAAGGCAATTCAATGGTTAAACGACCAATCACCCCAAAG
>Ga0064014_10252_pt1 | contig 14330 bp, 16 predicted proteins | sample CrowatWCoCulture_2_FD_61584 | JGI IMG/M metagenome (GOLD analysis project Ga0064014, IMG submission 61584) | Marine cyanobacteria communities from the University of California, Santa Cruz, USA, analyzing cyanobacterial DNA methylation -... | ecosystem: Host-associated > Microbial > Bacteria >...
GTTCTCGTGGCATTCACTCCAACAGGACACCGACGCCAGCCGAGCGATCAGAAGGCGTTCAATACCTTTCCATGCTGCTCGATATCTATCCGGGCATCAAGGTCGCCGCCCTGGGCAATACCGCCAGCGCAACGTTGACAGAGCTGGGGATCGAGCATGTGAAACTTCGGCATCCAGCCAATGGAGGCGCTCCCCAGTTTCGCAGCGGATTGGCGTCTCTCAGCGCAGAACTTTTGGAGAAATAACATGGAAGCAAGTCTCGAACAGAATACGCCCTTTCCCTCAGATCATGAGATTTTTGGTTCCTGGAAACCCAGAGCCCGAATAGCGGCCATGGCCCTTGTTATTCTGATTGGTGCAACTCTTTGGATTCATGCAAGCGCAGCGCCTGAATGGTATGACAGTGGTGTGGTACCGGTGAGCGATCTCGCCCAGCTGACTGGTGCCCTGCTGGTCCTTGGTGCGCTTATCGGCGGCATGGTAACGATCCTGTTCCCTGGCTCGGCCCGATCTGCCTCGCGATCTCCGATCATTATTGGAATCGACCGCAATCAGCTCTACGTCTCTGGCAAGGGCAAGTTCTCTGGGGTGGCGAAGAAAGTAACCTCAGATAGCGGAGCCCCGTTTGCTTTCAGTAATGACCAGCTGTATATCGCCGACCCAGACCAACTGGAAAGCGCGATTGAAAGCGTTCTTGTGTCGCTGAACACTCGGATAAAGCCATTCGTGGCGATCATGTCTTTCGACAACGGGAAGCCCCGACCACTGGCAAAATCCGAGCGCCAGTTAATCGCAGAAGCAGTTTCGCGGTGCCAGGCCCTGGAATACGTCTTCATTACGCCGGTTTCGCCCTACTTTGACGGCGATCTTCCTGAGCGTGTTCAGCGAGCTGGATAGATCTATGTCGAATCCTTCCGCCGCTAAGCGTTTCAGTTTTTTGGTGCCGGTCCTTCTGCTGGTCGGCATGCTTGGTCTGTTCAAGGTGTTTGGGCCCTTGCTTACCGATATCCCGGACGCAACGGTTCACCTTGAGGGGTGTGAGGGTGAGCACTGCGTCTTATCCGGACACCTCACCCAGCAGATCTTCACCGGTCATTATGTGCTGACCCAGGAAGATGGTACCGAGGTGATTTTTTCGCCTGATGCAGTGGCCATGATGTCTTGGCCAGCCTCTCAGAAATAGTTTTAACCCCCTCTTGCAGTTCCTCAATGGCGTGAGAGTCTGAAATCGATCCGGAGCTTTCCGGACACACCGAAAACATGCGGCGGGCACCGCCGCCTTAACTCAGAGGCAGGATTGCTGATGTTTCCGAATACGCTTTGCCAAAAACTGGGGCTCGAACTTACCCCAGAGATTGAGGCTCGGATCGAAGAAGCCAAGGCAAGCATTGATCTGATGGACACTTTGAATGTCGGGCGCTATGGGGCCCCGGAGCACTCAAAGCACGATATCGGCCATGAGCACAACGAGGCGGTGAACGGTATTTCCGGCGCCATAACAAGCCTTGTCAGTTCGCTGGAAGCCGCTGACCCCCAGCTCGCACTGAAGCGCAAAAAGAGTGGCTGGTTCGCACGATTCACCGGCCAGGATGAGGGTCGGCAACGATTCTGACGAAATCCTCCAAAATGTGCCTTAACCTATTGTATTTAAATTATTTTGGCGTTGTAGCTCATGGGTGAAACCTGCCGTTCAAAATCAAGCGTATAATCGCCAAATCGGTTGATATGGTCCGTGCGGTATGGGGCCAATCCTTTGAGAATATCGTGATCAATATGATGGCCGCGATCCTTGAGATCTTTAAGGGTTAACGTCATCGACTCCACATTGTGAAGAATGACCAGGTTGGCCACCAAGTGGTTATATTTGATCACCTTCCGTTGCTCGTGGCGGATATTCTCGGCGATCACCCCCTCGCCGCCGAAAAATAGCCATTTTACGAACTGGTTGAACTCCTCCGTTTTGTTCGTCTCCGCATGAATGGTTCGCCGCAACTCCACGCTGCCAATGTAGTCCAGAAGAAAGGTTGTCCGAACTACCCGCCCCAGTTCCCGGAAAGCAAAGTAGAGTTTATTCTTGAGGCTTGCGGTACCTAAACGTCGCAATACCGTGGACGGTGCTATTTTCCCTGCCTTTATCGATAGCGCCACCCGGAGCATGTCGGGCACATGGGTTTCGATCAGTTGCCAGTTAATGGTTTCGCTGAACAAGGCATTGATGTGCTCATACCGTTGGCGTTTGTCAGGCTTGTAGAACACCAGCTGCTTCAGATTCCGGATGCGGGGCATCAGGTTGATACCCAGCAGGTAAGCCAACCCGAAGACGGGCGCACTTTGCGCCTGAGTATCGCCATGCAAGGTGTCAGGCTGGATATCGGAATCGTTTTTGATCAGCCCGTCAAGGATGTAAATGGCCTCATAAACGCCGCAAGGGATGAAGTGGCTGAACAGCGCGATGTATTTGTCGGAGACGTGGTAGTAGCCCACCCCGCCGTAGCCACCGTACCGTATGTGGTATTCCGATAGCAGATTCTGTTCGTACAGATTCCATTTTGTGCCATCGGCGGCAGCCCGCTGGCCAGTTCCCCAGTGTCGCGGCAGCCGGTAGCGGTTGTAGGCATTGATAACCTGCACAATGGCCTGCTCCAAGCGCTCTTCGGTGACGTGCCGCAGGTTGAGCCAGGACACCTGCCGGCGATTAAGTGTCGTGATGGATCGGGCGGTCTGAGTTGGCCCGAGATTGCAGCCATAGCAAAACAAGGTCGAAACAAAGCGGGTACGTGGGTCTTCCAGCTTGCTCTCAAAACCGGAAAGTGGTCCAAAGCGTTTGTGGAGCCCCAGCCATTTTTCGGCTTCCACCAGGATGTCGAGAATATTCTTTTCGGGCAAATTCTGGGATAACTGTTTGTCAATTTCGGCCAGCCCATCGGGAGGCGCTGTGCGACGGTGCTTCCGGATCACCAGCTCTTCACCATTGAAGACGGCGTATTCATTCTCCGGGAAGTTACGGTCAATGCGGTCCGCCGTTTCGCTCAAGCGTGAGCGGGCCTGCGCCACAAAAGCGGCTGGGTCGGATGCGATATCAACCATCGCACTGTAGTCCGCTATTTGGGCATCATAGACACTCCAATCCACGAGCTGATCGCGGTAGTCGCTGTACTGGTCGCTATTCGCGACCGCGAGATCGCCGGAAATCAGTTCACGCTTCACCTGCGTTAGTACGCCCAGCTCGAAATACTTCCGGTAGACCATACCGGGCAGTAGCTGGCTTGACCCGGACCCCAATATGAGACGGCGCCAACGCTCCGGTAGCCAGGACACGTCGACGGGTTGAGTGCTGAGCACAAGGCATTCCTTGCGGCTGTGCCGGTGCTTTTTCAGAGTCGCAATCGCCTCAATCAAGGATTGATCGTGGCTGGTTGCCGTCAGATCCAGTAGTTCAAGGCAATTGAATAGCAGGGGGCGTAACGGGCGATAGGGTTGCAGCATAAACGGGATGAAGTTATTGCCAGCATAGGCCATGTGTTCCTCACACTCGGCCAGTAATTCATCAGGGTCGCTCTGGATGGCAGCCGCCACTCGGGCACCTCGCTCGGAATCCGTCGGCGCTTCCTGAACGGCGGTCAGCACGTCACGCAGTTGAGCGACCAGTTTGTCCATCCGTTTCATGTGATCCAGATGATACTGGTTCAGGTTGGCTTCCGCCTTAGTCTTGATGTTGCGCATCTTGCGGACAAAAATGTCGACGGCATCGTCCATTGCGCGACGCAATTGGGCATGGACCAACAGAATCATCAAGGCATAGCGTTTGGTGCTTTGCATAGCCTTGATGTTGGCCGCGCCAAGCGCTCGTGCTTCCAGTATGAAGTGGTGATACTTGGCGGCTGGAATGTGATCAACAGCGGGCAATCGTTGACACCAGCCCTGAAGCCATTCCAGGTGCTGAAGATACTTCTTCACTTCCGTATTGGTCGGCTTTTTGGGTTCCTGTTTCAGTTTATGCCAACTGGTATGAGATGAATCGTCTGGCACTTGCAGCAGCCGGTCAAATTCCTGTTTTTGCTGCGCCGTCAAACCCGCACTGAGCGTCCGAAAGTAACCTGTATTAACCGTGCTGCGAGCCTGACGCGCGGACCGTTGCAGCGTTGAAAAACCCGGCAGTTCAAAACGCTGGCGCACCAGCTCTTCGATCACCACATTGATAATGTCCGCCAGATCTTGCTTGGTGGTTGCCGCTTCACGCGCCAAGTCCCTCACGATAGCCTTGCCTTCGACGGTAAACGCCTTGATGCCCACCTGTTGACGAATCGCGTCCAACATCCGCTGACGGGCGCCACCATTGCGGTCGTATTCCCTGAGCTGGCTCAATGGGACGGGTAAAAGGTCGTCGCAGGCCAGGATATGCGCTGTGATGGGCCGCGGGACCGTTTTGAGATTCACGAAGTAGCCTAAGCGCTGAACCGTTTTCAGGAGAATTAACAAGGCACCACGAGCAGCCGGTGTTCGGCCGTGCTTTCTGGCAAAGGCACATTCTTTGGCGGTGGGTGTATAGATTTCCGCCAGTTCCTGTTCAGAGACGTCCGCCTTCAATCGCGGATAGGCGGTTTCGTGGAGGCCACTCATGTACGGACCTTTTCTATCAGTGCCCCATGATGAGGTCTTTCCGATTAAATGAAGAACTCCTGATGATAGTGCTTACAATGATCAGGGGCGTCGGTAGGTGCTGCGAAATGGCTGAATCAGCATCTGATCCAACCGGAGGTCCCGCGGCTCTCGAAAATCCTCGATGCCGATGACCATTCCAATATGGCCAGCGGCAGGTTTATCCCGATAGGTGCCAAAAAACCGGTCCCACCAAGGCAAATTAAAACCAAAGTTGCTATTTGTCTCTTCAGGAACAATCGAATGATGCACGCGGTGCATATCCGGCGTGACCACCAACCGTCTCAACTTTTGCTCCAGCCCTTGAGGCAATCGTACGTTTCCGTGGTTGAACATTGAGGTTGCATTGAGAATCACTTCGAAAATCAGTACCGCAATCGCAGGTGCTCCCAGCGCAACCACGACGGTGATTTTAATGGCCATGGAGAGCACAATTTCCAGAGGATGGAAACGCAGGCCCGTCGTTACGTCGAATTCCAAATCCGCATGGTGCATACGATGCAAGCGCCAGAGCCAGGGCACTGCATGAAAGATGCGATGCTGAAAGTAGATTGCGAGATCAAGCGCGATCGTCCCCAAAAGGACTGACAACCAAACTGGCAGATTGGCCAGATTTAGCAGTCCCCACGCCTGCTCATTCGCCATCACCGCAGCTCCGACGGCGGCCACGGGAAACAATAGCCGAACGACCAGGGTGTCCACCACGACCATCAAGAGGTTATGTGGCCACCGCTGCCGGCGAGTGTAGCGCTGGTCGCGACGTGGTGCGGCGGCTTCGGCAAGTATCATTACAAGCAGGATGCCCGTGAAGATCCCAAGCCGGATGACTGCCTCGTGGTCAAGTATGGCTTTACCTCTTATGCTCGGTGATCGTTGAAATAGCCCTGCGTGCCTTGTTGCGCCATGGCATCGGCGATGCGGCCGATGGCCTGTGTATAGGCCGCGGTCCGCAGCGTTGTGTTACCTTCCTCCGCCCGGTCGAAACAGGCGCCGGCCTCGCGGGCCAGGCGTTCGGTGAGGCGCCGATTGACTTCGTCTTCGGACCAGGTATCACCGATACGGTTCTGCACCCATTCCAGATGGCTGACGATCACACCGCCGGCATTGACCAGTACATCCGGTAGCACCTCGACACCGCGTTTGGCTAATTGGTCATCGGCCGCATTACTGACGGGCCCGTTGGCAATTTCCAGGATCGTGGCGGCATTTACGGTCGCGGCATTTTGCTCGGTGACGGCGTCCTCCAGTGCGGCTAGTACCAGTACATCGACATCAAGAGCCAGCAGCTCTTCGTTGGTCAGTTGCTCGACGTCGGCTTCCTGGCAGACCGATTCATCACAGTAAACCATGCCCTTGAGCTCCCGGTTCTTGTGCTTATGGCGCCAGATCGGGTCTGGATCGAGTCCGTCAGCAGCATAGATGGCACCCTGGGAATCCGACAGCGCGACGATCCGATAGCCGCGCTCGCGTGCCAGCCGAGCGAAGTGATAACCGGCATTGCCGAAACCCTGGACCGCCACACGGAGTTCTTCATGCGTTTTACTGCGGCGCTCGGCCCACAGATCAAGCACCTGCAGCGCACCACGCCCGGTGGCCGCGGTGCGACCCCTGGAACCGCCCAGCCCTAAAGGTTTGCCGGTGATGGTGGCCGGTACCTGACGGCGTTCGATCTGGGCAAATTCGTCGGCCATCCAACCCATGATGGTGTCGTTGGTGTTGACATCCGGTGCCGGGATGTCACTGTCCGGCCCGATGAGGTCATGAAAGGCGCGGATATAGCCACGCGACAGACGTTCCAGTTCCAGTCGGGAGAGCGCCTTGGGGTCGACCCGAACACCACCTTTGGCACCGCCGAATGGCAGGTCCACCACCGCGCACTTGATGGTCATCCAGAAGCTCAACGCCGTGACTTCTTCCGCGCTCACGTCCGGATGAAAACGAATGCCCCCCTTGCTTGGTCCGCGAGTGTCGTCGTAGCGTATGCGCCAGGCCGGAAAGAATTGCAAGGTGCCGTCGTCCATGCGGATCGGGATGTTGACCTGCACGCTCTGCTGCGGCTGGGCCAGACGCCTGCGAACGTCATCAGGGACGTCAAGTTGGTTAAAAATCCCGTTCAGGTGACCGTTGTCACCGAAGGCTTGGGCGTTGGAATGACTCATGGTTGTGACTCCTTATCGAACCCGCAAAAGTGTTTTGCGATGTCTTATGATTCAGCTTTCCATTGAAAGTGGGTTGTGCGATCGTCCGTTACGTGTTGATTGGTGAGCGTGTAAGTTGCACAAGATTCCCCGCGATCCGTGTTGCTAATGTCTTGGCGCGGTCTGCGCTCGGCCCTGCGAAATCTTCGTTCACGGTCTCCCGAAACAGCTTCAGCCAGCGTTCGAAGTCATCAATCTGCAAAGGGTGTCGCGCGTGCAACGCCAAGTGGCGGGCGACCATGTTGCGCCGGTAGCCGTCGCGTTCGCCGAGCAGCAGCTTGCACCAGTAGGCGCGGATGTGCGGCAAGTGCGTTTCGAGCTCGATATCTGCCACGTCCACGAACAGCGTGCGCAGGCGATCATCAGCCAGGACCTTCCGGTAGAAGGCATCCAGCAACTCGGCGATGGCCTCGGGCGTGTCGAGATCGCGCGGGGTTGAGTGCATGGCGGTGCTCCTGGCTAAACGGTGATGTACTCGGTAGCTGGCGAGCGTGGGTGTTTGCGCGACTTACGGTTGTGACTCCTTCTCAGACGGGGTATCGCAGCAAGCATCGTACTGCCTCTTGCGCCATAGCGCGTAGACGGTCAGGCCGATGAAAATGGCCAGGGCCGGCAGCAAGACGTAATCCAGATAACCGGTCAGTGCGATACCCACGATTACCCAGTAGTCCCCGAGAAAAACGCCGGCACCCGTTCCGGTCAGCACGATGGCAAGAATCGGCAAATGACAGGGGCAACTCAGCACCGCCAATACCCCCCCACAGGTAACCGGTGAGCGGCCTGGATACCTCGGCCGGTTCGCGCGCCTTATCAGTCATGTCCACGTGCCGCCTTGGTTAGTACTTGGGTGCAGCGATTCAGCGCGGCTCTTTTAACACCAATCGTGTGTTGTATTTGCCGTTCGACGGCTCGGCACTGCCGTTCATCTCCGCTATCCAGCGCCTGTATAAACTCGGTAATCTCGGGTAGACCGAGACCGGCTTCACGACAGGAGCAGATTAACTTCAGCCGTTCCAGGCAGCTGTCATCGAATAAGCGAAAACCAGCTTGGGTAGTACTACAGGCGTACACCAATCGCATATCCAGATAAGTCCGGATCTGATGCACAGACAGGCCACAGAGACGGGCCGCCTCGGAAATGACGTAGCCTTCTGTTTGTGGCCCCGGCCCACGTTCAAGGCTGGGTTTTACCATTCGAGTGTTTACCGTCATGCTAGTGGCTTCTTGCCCTGTCGAGTATAAGGTGCGCAATCCGCTGACCCAGTTCGAAACCTTCCTGAACACTCACAATGTTCGCGTGCGGTTTATCTCGGCACCAGGCCTCCCCGGCCTGTCGAGAGGCAAAGAAGAGGACGTCGCAACAAAAGGCACTTCGAATGTCTCCCTCTGCGGCCACCGAGACTAAAGAGACGACCGCGTCCTCCGGCTGGAGCAAAAGCACCCCCTGTGGCGTAACCGTCAAGGTGACCGGTTTGTTGGTATGCGGACAAGGCGATTGAACCTGCGCATGTTCGTCAATGACGATTGGAAACATCAAAGCATCAAGTGCACACCAGGTGTAGAGTGTCTGGTCGTTTACGACAAACGCATGCGGTGTTTCACGCAGTGTGATGCCGTAGCCGATCAGCCGTCCCTGGCCGTCGTACTCGATGGTCCCGCAGGGCAGTTTTTCCAGCACCAACTCTGCCTCATCAGTCGTCCAGTTGAGCGACTTCGCGAGCCGCTCAACAGTGACCGGTTGTCCCAGGGCAAGCTCGCGCAACAGCGTCACATGAAGCGCGGCTTCCCTTTCGCCGGTCAGACCCAGCCGTTCCACGATCTCATCCATGTTATACATTGGCGGCACCGTCTTATCCCGCACAGCACGACAATTGCTTCACGTCCTTGGTGAAGGTTTGGGCACAGAGCTTGAGCCCCTCCACCATGGTCAGGTACGGGAACAGCTCATCGGCAATGTCGTTCACGGTCATACGCGCACGCAGCGCCATGACGGCCGTCTGGATCAGCTCACCGGCTTCGCCCGCGACGGACTGGACACCCAGCAATCGTCCGCTGCCACGCTCAGCGACCATCTTGATGAAGCCCCGGCATCGAAGTTAACCAGGGCCCGGGGCACGTTATCGAGGGTCAGGGTGCGGCTGTCGGTGTCGTATCCCTGAGCCTGGGCCTCCGCCTCGGACAGACCGACGGTGGCCACTTGTGGATCGGTAAAGATCACCTCGGGCATGGCGCTGAGGTCGAGGCTGGCGTCACCGCCGGTCATGTTAATGGCGGCCCGACTACCACCGGCGGCGGCCACGTAGACAAACTGGGGCTGGTCGGTGCAATCGCCCGCGGCATAGATGCCCGACGCAGTGGTTTGGAGATGTTTGTCAATCTGGATCGCACCGCCCTCGGTGGCAACGCCGATGGCCTCCAGGTTGAGGTTTTCGGTATTGGGTGTGCGACCACTGGCGACCAGCAGTTGCTCTGCCTGTATCGTGCCGGCGTTGGTCTGTATGGTAAACAGCTGACCGTCGTGGCTCACTTCGCTGGCCTGGGTCTGCTTGAGCACCTCGATGCCCTCACGACGGAAGGCCGCTTCCACGGCTTCACCCACCGCCGGATCTTCCTGTGACAGCACCCGGCTGCGGGCCAGAACCGTGACCTGGCTGCCGAGGCGTGCAAAGGCCTGCGCCAGTTCGATGGCCACCACCGAGGCACCGATTACGACGAGGCGCTCGGGAATGTGATCCAGTTCCAGCGCACTGGTGGAGGTGAGATAGGGAGTTTCGGACAGCCCCGGAACGGGTGGTTCGGCGGGTCTTGCGCCCGTGCCGATAAAGGCCCGGTCAAAGCTCACCGTCTGTTCGCCGCCGGCGTTGAGCGTCACCGTCAGCGTGCGCTCGTCCACGAACCGCGCCTCGCCCTTGAGGACGGTAATCGCGGCATTGTCATTGAGAATATTCTGGTACTTGGACTCGCGCAGTTCCTCCACTCGTCCCTGTTGCTGAGCAAGCAGCGCCGGACGATTCACCACCGGCGCCTGGGCGCTCAGGCCGTCATCAAACGGGCTTTCCTGGCGAAGGTGGGCGATGTGAGCCGCCCGAATCATGATTTTAGAGGGCACACAGCCAATGTTGACGCAGGTTCCGCCAATGGTGCCGCGTTCGATCAGTGTCACCCGGGCACCGCGTTCAGTCGCCTTCAGGGCGGCAGCCATGGCACTACCGCCGCTGCCAATCACAGCAATGTGCAGGTTGTCGTCACTCATAAATGTTACTCCTTAGTTGATGGACTATCGCAGCAGGCGTCGTGTTTCTTCTTGCGCCAGACGGCATAACAGGTCAGGCCAATAAATAAGACCAGTGCGGGCAACAGCACGTAGTCGAGATAACCGGTCAGGGCAGCCAGGCCTAACGTTCCTAGCAAAACCACCAGTATCGGCGTGAAACAGCGCGACCAGCACGGTGCAAATGATGCTCACCCGCAACAAGGTTTGGGGTTCGCATGGTTACTCCTGTTTCGCCTGGGGCTGTTTCAACGTGGACGGGTAACCCGCGTTAGTCGTGGCTTGAGTCAGCGCCTCAACGGAGGTTTTCTCATCGTCGTAGGTAACCGTCGCATCACGTTCCTCATATCGGACATCCACAGCGCTCACGCCGTCGACCCGCTTTAGGGCAGCTTTAACCGTAATCGGGCAGGCCGAACAGGTCATGCCTGGAACGGACAAGGTCACCGTTTGTTGCGCAGCCAGGGCAGGCAGGCTGAACAGCGTAAACAGTACGGCAGCAATCAGGGACTTTTTCATGGTGTAGTGCCTCTCAGTCAACATAGTGGATCAGGTTTCAGTAAAACAGCGGTAAGACGAAGGGGAAAGCCAACGCAGTCAGAATGAGCAGCGCGACGATCCAGAAAACGACCTTGTAGGCCGTGCGCACTTGCGGTACCGCGCAAACATCGCCCGGCTGGCAGGCCCCGACAGGTCGATATATCCGGCGCCAGGCAAAGACCATCGCCACCAGTGCCGCACCGATGAACCAGGGCCGATAGGGTTCCAGGGCGGCCAGGCTGCCGACCCAGGCACCGGAAATGCCCAACGTGATCAAGACCAGGGGGCCAAGACAACAGGCAGACGCCAGAGCAGCGGCAATCCCTCCTGCGATCAGCGAACCGCGACCGGATTTTTTGGACTCTGACATTACGATGGCTCCTTTCTAAAAATGGGTGACTGAGGTAAGGTTACTCCCGTAGTCAGCTACGGAATCAACCCCTATGTCCAAAAAACAACACTCAATGACCATTGGAGCCCTGGCCAAAGCCGCCGGTATGGGAGTGGAAACCATCCGCTATTACCAGCGCCGGGGGTTAGTGGCAGAGCCTGAAAAGCCCTATGGAAGCATCCGCCATTACGACGATCAGGCGTTGGCCCGCCTGCACTTTATTCGAACGGCCCAGTGGCTGGGGTTCAGTCTGGATGAAATCGGAGGGCTGCTGACACTGCAGGACGGTACCCATTGCGATGAAGCACGGGTATTGGGCGAGCAAAAACTAGCCAGTGTGCGGGCGAAAATTTCAAGCCTGCGACGCATCGAGCGTGCGCTGGACGGGTTAGTGCAGGAATGCTGCGCTCAGCGTGGGAATGTTGAATGCCCATTAATCACATCGCTCCAGGATGGGCTTGAAAACTCGGCTTTTACCTGATTAAAGAACAAGACAGTCCGTGAACGAGGCGTACACAAAATTAAGGGCTGAAGGGAGGTACGCTAACCTCACCAACCCGCTTGGGCTCCTTTATGCTGGTAAACGGCGTACCCCTTCGTGAGCTTGATCGGAAGCCGCGAGTCCCCCTCGGGAGGTAGCCGCTCAAAGCTTCCAGACAGGTACTTCTGGTTACTGTGCCTAGCCCGAATTATTCATAAAAAAAGGCGAACCTTGCTCAACCCATTGATATAATGGGAGTTACACCAATAACGCTTCGGAAGAAGCTAAACAAGGTTCGCCCATGTCCAATTCTATCCCAACTCAACTGCGCTTTCCTCCCTTTGCCGGCTTTACCGTGCGAGCTGATTTCGAGGGCGGAGCGTTGTCATCCGACTTTGGCCCCCTGCTGCTGCGTGGGGTGGACCAACAGATTGGCCTGGTTCATCGACTGGCCCAGGCCATCGACGACCGCCGTCACGCCTCTTATATCGACCACTCACTTTCCGATCTATTAACTCAGCGGATCTTCCAGATCGCCTGTGGCTATGCCGATGCCAATGACGCCAACACCCTGCGCCGTGACCCGATGTTCAAGCTCGGCACCGAACGCAAGCCGCTTGAGCCAGAGCAGGATCTGGCCAGCGCACCGACCTTCTCGCGCCTGGAAAATGCCGTTAACACCCGCGACCTTTACCGTCTCGCCGAGGCCTTTGTAGAGCAGTTTGTCGCCAGCTACGCCAAGCCTCCAGAGATGATCGTGCTGGACATGGATCACTCCGAAGACCAGACCCACGGCCAACAGGAACTGGCGTTTTATAACCACCATTACCAGAGTCACTGCTACCTGCCACTGTTTCTGTTTGAAGGTCTGTCGGGCAAGTTCATTACCGCGGCACTGCGCCCCGGCAAACGCCCGACGGGGGCAGAGAACGCAATGATCCTCAAGCGGGTGCTCAAACGGCTGCGCCAGCATTGGCCCGAGACCCGCATCCTGCTGCGTGGTGATGCTCATTTCGCCAACGTGGAATTGATGCAACTGGCGCTCGACGATCCGTACACCGATTTCCTGTTCGGCCTGGCCGGCAACAGCCGTCTGAAAAAACTGGCCGAGCCACACCTGCAATCCACCCGGCGGCTGCACGATACCCGCTGCCATAACGCTCGCCTCGCGGAACAGGCCCCGCCGCAACGCTCGCGCACCTTCCACGAGATCGATTATCAGGCCCGTTCCTGGCCACAGGCGTTTCGCACTGTCCTGAAAGCCGAAACCATGGCCCTCGGCGATAACCCCCGCTTCGTCGTCACCTCCCTGGAAGAGTCAACCCCGGAAATACTGTACGCCGAGCTGTATTGCGCCCGGGGCCAGGACGAGAATTTCATCAAGATGATGAAAAACGACCTGGCCAGCGACCGCACCTCGGATTGCCGCTTTGCGGCCAACCACCTGCGCCTGTTTTTCTCCTGCGCCGCCTATGTGCTGCATCACGCCTTGCGCGCCGAACTGTTGCAAGGCACCGAGTTGTCTCAGGCCCAGCCCTCGACGGTCATCATCAAGCTGTTCAAGCTGGCCGTACGGGTGGTGCAGTACAAAGACCGCATCAAGCTCCACCTGCCAGGTAGCTGCCCGGTCAAGGCCCTTCTGCACACAGTCACCGAACGGTTATATCGCCTGCCTCGGCCCAGGTTAAACACCGGCTGAGCCGCCGTCGGCGCTCACCTCCATCTCGGGCTCGGGAGGCCTTCCCTCGCCCGGACGCTGGAATTGATCAAATAATAAACACTTAAGGCCGGTGACTGGATGACATCAGAGCGACATTGGCGCGCATACTACTAATAATTCTCATATCTGGGCGTAATGGGCTAACCGAGAAAATTTCGTGGCTGCTGCTTGGGGTGTTTATGAAATGTTCGGGCTAGGTGTAATACAGCGCTTTCCTTGTGTGTACATGCAAATCCCGCGTTCGGATATTTTTACCTAGCGGCGGTCTCTAGCCGCTGAAGACAGAAAAGAGGATGCTGTCTCCGTACCAGGCTACGGGATCAAGTTTTTTTTGAACAAAGATGGGCGCATCAATAGGAAACGGACCTGCCTGCCGCGCTCTGACGATGTGATTAAAGTCAGCATCGTATGCGTAACAGTGAGCGATGATCGCCTGCTGTCCGGCCACTGGGCGTTGGCCTGGGTGTGGGCAACGCTCCGGCTATATCTGGTACCAAGGGCCCTCTTGGCTACTAGGGCGGCAAGCAGGATACGGGACGTATCGGCGATGTTACAGAACAGGAAAAACCAAGATGCGCCCGCTCCTGTTTGCCTATCGGCGTGAATACAACGCTTAACTAGCGCGTTTTTGGTTCAACCATTCTTGCGCAAGCGACTCGGCCTCAGCCACCTGCTCGGGCTCCATCCGTGTCGAATAGACCTGGATAAGTTCTTTCGCCGTTGGTTCCCCTGCAGCTGCAGCCAGGCTCAGCCATTTATAAGCCAGGACAAAGCCCTGAACGTGCAGGCCTTTGTCCGCTCCATCTGCGTACATCTCCGCCAGTTTTACCTGGGCCTGTGTATGTCCTTGCTCTGCCGAGCGCTGATACCACTTGAGCGCTTCTTTATCGTTTGCAGGGACTGCGCGAGCTTTCTTGTAAACCCCGTTGACCTCACTTCCATAGAGGCGCGCCAGGTTGAACTGAGCATCAGCTTCACCCTGCTCAGCTGCCATACGGAACCATTTGACCGACGCTGCATGGTCCTGCTTTACACCGATGCCACACTTGTAAGCCACGCCTACGACATTT
>Ga0064014_10254_pt1 | contig 14253 bp, 4 predicted proteins | sample CrowatWCoCulture_2_FD_61584 | JGI IMG/M metagenome (GOLD analysis project Ga0064014, IMG submission 61584) | Marine cyanobacteria communities from the University of California, Santa Cruz, USA, analyzing cyanobacterial DNA methylation -... | ecosystem: Host-associated > Microbial > Bacteria >...
CTCTCTCTTCGGCGACGAGTGGCTTGGTTGGCGGCCGGATCACGGCCAGGCGAGTTACGACACAGCGGACGGTGTCCGCTATGGTTGGATCGTTGGCGAAGGGTCCCGCACAGAGATCATTCAGGAAAAGACAGAGAACGCCTGGCTCGGCATCGATTTCCTGATTCCAGATCTTACGGCCGTTCCTGTGGTTGATACGACGGTGCTGAGCCGTCAGTTGATCCCGAATTCGAACTATTTCTACTTCGACGCGGTTCAACATCGACGAAGACTATTTGTACTCCTTCAACCGGACAGTTCTGGGTTCAACGACGAAACCGACTGACTATCGGTCGAACACGACGTGGTACGGTAAAACATCCACCTGGCGTCAGTGGACAACCATCAAGACAAACTTTGACACGCACACCCCACAACATCAGGGCTGACCGTTCGATCGACATCGATTTCATAGGTTATAATCAGGGCCTTATCGATATCGATGCCGGCAGCGCGAACCTGATTATTGCGGGCAAGCTCAGCAATGAGTTTGGAACAACGAATCTGCGTTCGGACGGCACAATCACGACTGAACGTTTCGGTGCTGGAGGGGCGGAAGCCATAATCGGGGGTAAGGTCATCAACCTGACTGCCGGTCAAGGCATTGGTGTACGTGATCTCAGCGTTTTGACGGCGGATGCGCCGACGGTATCGACGGCTCTGAACTCGGTGGCGATCGCGCTTCAGGATGAGGTTGATGCGGTTCTCAATGCGAACGCTGGGGGCAATATCTACCTTACCCAAGCAGTTGGGGACTTGCGCGTCGGTACGATCCAGTCCACAGGTGGTGGACGCGTAGAGATCATTACAGGTCTGGATGAGATCACTGCAGCCGCAGGCGGCTCGATCCTTGCCGCGAGCTCCTCGTCTTTGGTTGCTGGTGGTCAGATTTTCCTCGATTCAGATGGCTCTATCGGGACGGCCGGTCAAACCCTGCGCGTCAATACTGGCGACCGGAACATCGACACGATAACTGCGCGCGCGGCGGGCGTGATCAACCTGACCGAAACCGCAGGCAGCATGCGTGTTTACGAGATCTCCACGACCGAAAACGTGTTTGTCACGGCGGTCGCTGGTGATTTGGTCGACGCGAATTTTGCGCAGGTCGCGGATGAACGCGCGATCAGCGAGCTGCAGTCAGGGGTCTGGGCCGACCTACAGCTGACCGGTGCCGATGCCGAGGCGAAAAAGGACGCGGCGGTTGATCGCCTGCAACAGACACGTGCACAGGACTATAACAAATACTGGGATTGGCGGGCATTCCTGTCTCCGCAAGAGCTACAGGATGTGCGGGACGGCACCGCAAAAATCAAGCTGTCTGCAGATGGTGATACGACAGAAGCGCTTGAGGCGCTGAAGACAGTCAAGCGCATCGAGAATCCCGGGATTACCGACGAAGACCAGATTACCGCACTCGCGACAGCCGAGCTTGCCGTACTGATTGCCTCGCGGACGGCCCAATTCCGTACGCTGGATGTGCAATATGCCGGTTTGGACCGGCTGGTGGACACGGATGGAGACTTCATCATCCCCGATCTCGTGTCTGACGAAGAAGAGGCGCGCATTCGCGGTGGGATCAAAACCTGGACGGAAGATGAGCTTCTGAACGCATTGGGAAGCGGCTTGTTGCGTCCGATTACGGATACGACGCTGACAATCGAAGAACCCAATATCGAAGGCGCGAACGTCACCCTGAATGTCGCGGGCAATGTTGGCCGCACAACCGGCGATGTGACGATCATTGCCAATTCGGGCACGCCGTTGACACCGGCGGATCAATTAATCATCGGGGCGGCCGAACGGTCGGATCTGTTCTTTGTCATCTCACCGTTCCAGACCGGATCGGTGAATTTCTCGCAAGCCGATAACTCGATGACACTGCGTCCTGGGCAAGGGACCTGGAATGCGGAACTGCAAGTCGGCCAGACGCTGCAAATTCAGGGCAACACGGCCAACTCGACCGAAGAGGAACAGTATTTTGTCATCGCCGATATCAGCGGTGACCGTCGCACGATTACATTTGAGGATACCGGATCGACCTTAGCCAAGCCGGTTCAGGTGGTCGACGCGACTGAGGTCAACGTCTCGGTTACTGTTTCGGCCATCGTGAACGATCCCCGCGGTGCAACGCTTGATGCGGTTGTCGATGTAAGCGGCGGCAACACGTTGACGATCACGAATGGGGCGACCTTTGACGGTGGCGTAGGCGTGGAAGGCTTCGCTGTTGGCGATTTGCTGATCTTGTCGACGACACCGGCCTATACACCCGCCGATGAGGCAGCCAAGGTCGAAACCGACAACGGAAATTCGGCCGACGCGCTCTATCGCATTGCATCCGTGAATGACACGGTGATGACTTTGACCGCGCAAGACGGAAGCGCGCTGTCGCTGACCGCTGAGACCGGCGTCACCATGCGTATCGACCAGTATGTGCCGCTGACAGCGGTGCAAGTGCTGCAACGCGAAGACTTTGACATTGATGTCTCAGGGCAGGTGAATGTCACGTCCATCGGCGAGACCTTCCTTGGCTCTGAAACCGACCTGTTGCTTGGGTCCGTTCAGGTTGCAGTTGGCGCGATGGGCCAGGACGGCGAATTGCGGCTAAAGACATCGGGCAACATCATCAATAACACCGGCGCAAATGACGCTGGAGGCGTCAATGTGGTGGCGGATTCGGTAATTCTTGAAGCCTCGCAAGGGACCATTGGTTCAAGGTCAGGCGGCGGAAACGCCGAGAACCGCATCTACATGGATTTGCGGGATGGTGCCGAACTGACCGTTCGGGCGTTCGGCGATATCGTTTTGACCGAGCGGACCGGCGACATGCTTGTCGGCACCATGTTCTCGCGTACCGGCGACGTCGATCTCGTTACGCTGAGCGGCGATATCCTTGATGGTTTGAATACCGAGTTGGTGAACATCCAGGCCAAGGATCTCTACATCACATCACGCGCAGGCAGCATCGGTGCAGCGGAATCTGGGGGCGAAAAGGATATTGAATTCGATGCTTCGGGCACGCTGACGCTCTCTGCCGCAACAGATATCTATGTCACCGAAGCGGGCTTGATGTCGATTGCGTCGGTCACATCTACCGGCGGTGATGCACGCAGGTGCGCCTTACCGCGGGCGAGACGATCCAAGAGTCCGTGGTCAATGAGCTCACGGACGTAACTGGATACAACATCGAACTCATCGCGCGTCAGGGGCAGATTGGCTTTGCTGCGGAAGAGATTGATATCAACGGAACGGGCGGGGTGTTCGATGCCTCATCGATCCTTGGTAATATCTATGTCGTTGAAACTGCGGGTGATTTGCTCCTGAACCAGGTGGGTACAGGCGATGCGTTCACGGCCTTCCTGACGGCACGCAACGGTTCGATCCTGAATGCCGCCAATGTCGGAGTGTCGAACATCACCGGCGGGCGTGCATTCCTTACGGCGAAAACCAATATCGGTGCGGCAGACAAGCGTCTGTTCTCGACCATTGGCTCGATCCAGTCGGAATCGACCGAAGGCGCGACCTATGTCTACAACGACGGTCAGATCGACGCGACGACCGAAGGTGGCGTTGGCCCCGCAATGAATGCCGCGACGAGCGTGTTCCTGACCGCGACGAGCCCGGTCATTGTCTCAAGCAACGTCACGGCGGCAACCGGCGATATCTATATCGTTGCCAACGAAAGCAGTGATGCCGAGTATGCGGCCGACAATCCAAGCGGTGTGAGCGAAGATGACTACGACACGATCACTGTGAAAGCAGGCGTGACCGTCACCGCACAGTCGGGTGACATATCGCTCTTTGCCGGTGACCATGTGGTTGTCGAAAACGGTGCGACACTGAACGCCAGCGAAGATGTTAACATCTACACCGATGTTGCAACGGCTGCGAACAATGGTGTGTCTGTTGGCGGATCGGTGCCTGTGGTCATTGTCGAGGCTAATCGCGATGACGCCGATGGCGGCGACGTGATCATCGACGGCACTGTTCTGGCCGGGGGATCGATCCTGATCGATACCGGCGCGACGGGGCCTTGAACGTTCTTGGCGCAATTGATCAGCGGGACGACATTCTGATCACCGGTACGCTCGATGCAGGAACAGCGATCGACATCAAGACCGGTGGTGACAAAGACTTCGTCGACCTGGCCACCGCCACGTTCGAAGTACCTTCCATCCGTGTGGACGGCGAAGCGGGGGAGGACCTGATCGTTCTCAGAGATTCCGTAAATATCACCGGCGCGATGACACTGGCGGGTGGGTCTGAAACAGACCGTATTGAAGTCATTCGCCTTGATAGGCAATCGGCGGGCGACAGCCTGACCGTCGACGGTGGTCTGGGTTCGGATGATCTCTTCATTCAAACTTGGGGCTCGATCGGTGGTGTTGCGGCGGATTATGCGATCACGATCGCCGATAGCGGTGGTATTGGCCAGCCGGACGACGTCGATGCTTTGGACGTTCACGGTACGACGGATGACGACGTATTCCTCAGCCGCGCTGGTTTTGTCGCACTGCTTCACGGGACGCCGGACCAAATTCGTGGTCTGGAAGATGGTCGCCCGGCAACCGTTGAACGTATCGATTATGACCGCAGCTTGAACGGCCGTCTCAGCCTTATCGGTCTCGAAGGCAATGACCAGTTCATCTCGGATGATAACGGGACGATTGTGACCATGGACGGTGGTCTGGGCGATGACCGCTTCCAGATCGGCCAGATCTTTGGCTCGCAACCCATCGCAGGTGGCACCTTTGATGACGGCAACGGTATCGTGTCGAATGGGATCGCGCTGGGCGATGACATTGCGACGGTTGAGACGACGCGCGGCTGGCTGTCGAGCGGTGGTACTTTCGCCATCACTGCATTTGGCGGCGAAGGGCAAGACGAATTCACGGTCTACTCGAACAAGGCGGAAGTGCGCCTTGAAGGTGAAGACGGCAATGACAGTTTCATCGTTCGCGCCTTCCTACTGGCGTCCACTGGAGACGTGCAGGATCAGGGCAACGTCAACGTCCGCGCGGGCGGCGGTGATGACTCGATTCAGTACAATATTAATGCGCCGGTCGATATCGATGGCGGTGACGGTTTCGACAAGGTCATCGTGCTGGGCACCGAAGGCAACGACACGATGGTCGTCACTTCTGAAGGTGTCTTTGGCGCCGGGCTCAACGTGCGGATTTCGGAGAACGAGGAATCGCTCGAGGTTGATGCACTGGAAGGTGACGATACCATCTTTGTCCAATCCACGCGCGAGGGCACGGTCACCAAGATCATTGGCGGGTTGGGCATCGATGAGATCAACGTCGCAGGCGATGTGAATGGCCGGGTTATCTCCGCAGAAATTGAAGGACGGTCCAGCGGCATCAATCACCTGTCGGAATCTGACGATCCGCTGTTCCAGAACATTCTGCTCCCAGGACTTGAGCCAATCGTGGCGGATGCGGAACAGGGCGCAGTGGTTGTGCAGCCCACAGGCGATGGCACCAGCGTCGCCGAGGGTGGGGCAGTCGATGCCTATACCGTCCAGCTCGCCGAAGCACCTGAGGTTGGTAAATCGGTCTTGGTGACGATTTCGGCTGGGATCTCATCGCGCCAGGATCGGCGCGAAGATGTGCCGTCAAAAGGCGCCGCGGCAGCGGTGACGATCAGTGGCTCGACATTGACCCGCGACAGCGGCAGTTGGATCGATGATGGGTTCGGTGATTGGCAGGGCATCACCCTGACCAACGCGGGCGACAGCGATGGATCTTACGCAATCGCGTCTATCTCAGGTGATGGGCGCACCATCACGATTCAAGGGACCTTTGTTCAGGACGTCGCTGCGGCGACGGACACGATTGGTGTTGCAGGTCAGGTGGCCGCGACCGTTGAGGTTCAGACTGGCGCGGGGTCGTTCGCCGATAGCCTTGTCCTTGAGTTCACGTCCGCCAACTGGGATCAGGCGCAAACCGTCAATATCCGTGCAATCGACGATGCCGCCGAAGAAGGCGATCGCATCGTCATGATCAGCCACGCCGTCGACAGTGAAGACAGCCGTTTTGATGCGACGCCGGTCAAAAATTTGATCGTTGATGTTGCAGACAACGATCTTCCACAGGTCAAACTGCTCAAGACCGGGCCAGCTACCTTTGTGCATGAAGGCGACGCCACCACGCAGATCACCGACAGCTACGATGTGGTCCTCACACGGCAGCCTGCCGCTGGAGAGGTTGTGACAGTGACGCTCAGCGATACGTCCAACTCCAACGACATCTCGCTATCGGAAACCGTACTGACCTTCGACGAGACAGATTGGGATATCCCGCAGACTCTCGTTATCACCGCGGTTGCCAATGACGGTGTCGAAAACACCGAAGCCTTCCGCATCGAACATGCAGTGATGACGACCGGAACGGTCTATGCCAACGCAGAAGACCCCGATCTCAACATCATCGTGTCTGATGGCGATAGCCCGGGAATGATCCTGCGCGAATCCGACGGTCGGACGCTTGTGATCGATCAGCCTGGCAATACGGACACCTACACCTTGCGTCTGGCCAAAGCGCCCGAGGCAGGTACAACAGTTCGCGTGGTGATCGTCGATGATGGTCAAACCCGTGCCATTGATGATGCCCGCGTGACGGCAACATCGCTATTCAACGGAGCAATCGCACTCGACTTTGTTCGCGACCCGGATGGCGCCGACCGTATCGTGCGCACGGACGGCGGCAACTTCCGAGATGATGGCTTCAAGCAAGGGCTCGTGATGGACATCACGGGTACCGCCAACAATGATGGTCCGTTTGCCATCGCAGAACTTTCGGCTGACGGGACGACGATCACGCTCGGTACCGGACAGTTCCTGACCGATGAGTCGGTCACAGCGACGATCGCGATAACTGAAACGGCCGTCACGTTTGACGAGACGAATTGGGATCAGGAAGTGACGGTTAAAATCGAAGCCGATAGCGGCTTTCTTCCGTCCGAACTCGACCGCATCACCAAGACCTTCCCGGTAGAAGAGCACCTGCTTGAGAAGATCAACGGGCCGTTGATCCTTGAAGGCGGGGCGTCGTCCGGTCGCGAACTACAAGCGGCGGTCATGCTGCCCAGCGAAAGAGATCCTGGGCCGATCGATATCACCGTGGGCACAGACGAAGAGGAATCTAACGACCGCGTAAACCTGTTCAATGATGCGTCCAAGATCAACGATGTTGGCCGGATGTACAACGATGCCGATGGCCTGTTGCGCGTCGATGGATTGGGCATGGAACCGGGCCAGATCACCATACCGCAAGGCCTTGGCCTTCCTGATCTGACGTTTGATTCCGGGATTTCCATGAAAGACATGGAAATCGTTGAGCTGATGCTGGGTCAGGGCGACGATATTTTCACGGTTGAGGGCACAAACATCGGGTCGGACTTCGATACAGAGGTGCCGGGCGCAGTGAATATGCCTATCACTTTGATCCACGGCGGCGGTGGGGCAGACACCATCACGGTCGAAGAGATCTCGGTCGGCGATGACGGGCAGCGTACGCTTCTGGCGATCTATGGTGACACGGATTCCGAAGGCGCACGGTACAACTTTGAAGGCGGCGTACCGAACGGAAATGCCGTTGTGTTCAACGCGGCCGACTTCCCCGATGATCACGCGGACACGATCGATGCCTCTGCCGTGTTCGTCGGCGGCGATGGAAGTGACCTTGGCCTCGTGATTTACGGCGGGGTCGGCAACGATACCATCACTGGCAGCCGGGGCGCCGATCACATCGCTGGTGGCTCGGGTGAAGATGTCATTCGTGCCGAAGACGGCGACGACATCGTTTATGGCGACAACGGATTTATCATCGATCTTGCCACGCGCGATCTCGTCCAAAGCCAGACGTTCGACGAGGATCCGCAATACCGCAGCGGCGACACCCGCGAAAGCGCTGCTGATCAGATCTTTGGTGGCGAAGGTAACAACGTCGTCTTTGGTGACCACGGGCTTGTGTCGCAAACGGCTGGCGTGAACTTTATCACGACGACGGACGAGATCATTCGCGCTGAGAGCTTTGTCACCGGAAATGGCACCGGCGACATAATCCGAGTTGGCTCGGGCAATGACGTGGTGATCGGCAGCGGCGGTGCGGACGACATTCTCGCCACGGGCGGCAACAACATCATCATCGGTGATCACGGTCTCGTAGATTGGGTCGTCAGCGATGGCGACCGCAGCTCGATTGATTTGATCCAAACGACCGCGGATATGGTTGGCGGAAACGATACGATCACCACTGGGGACGGCACGGACATCATCCTGGGTGGTTATGGGATCGATACCATCGTGGCGGGCGACGGATACAATGTTGTCATCGGTGACGCTGGGTTGGTGACGGGCTACGCCAGCGGGGCGGGTCTGGGTGATTTGAACCTGACGCTTGAGCGGGTCGAGACCACGACGCAATACAATGGCGCCGCCAACGATCAGATCACCGGGGGCTTGGGCAGCGACATCGTGGTCGGCGGCTCGGACGGCGACACGATCAACCTAAACCAAGCTGGGTCTTCGTCTGATATTGCTGTTGGGGACGACGTGCGGATGATCTTCCGTGTAGCGGCACCCGGCGACACCGGGCCGGTCCTCTTGCAGGCACGGTCGATCAACGCACTAAATGGCGGCGTGGACGACATCGATACTTCGGCCAGTGGATCGGATATCGTTCTTGGCGGTTTCGCGGGAGACGCTATCGACGCGCGCGGCGGCAATGACATATTGTTTGGGGATCATGCGCTAATCATTGGCCATGTGGTGGCCCCGGTTGGTGCGGCACTCATCAGTCTAGCGCGCGCGCAAACCAGCTATTCCACGGTCGGTGGGCGCGACACGATCCGCACCGGTGCCGGAGCGGCAATCGTCTTTGGTGGCGCAGATCAGGATGTAATCGATACGCGCGTCTCTGGCGGTATTGATGCGGCCGACATCCTCTTTGGTGACCATGGGCGCGCAATCTTTGACGTGCCGACGGACACCACACCTCAGCCAATTGCTCTGATCGTCGAAAGCACCCACACCGATGCGGGCGATGTCGACACGATCACCTCGGGCTCTGGTGCCGATATCGTTCTTGGTGGATTGGCCGAGGATGTGATTAACGCGGGCGATGGTGCGAACATCGTGTTCGGCGACCACGGACGACTAACCGGGACCCGAGACGCAGCGCTGGCCGAGGACGGCTTGCCAATGAGCGTCGCCGAGTTGACCACAATCGATCCGACCTTGGGGGCTGCCGACATAATTGATACCGGCTTCGGCGCGGATATCATCCTGGGTGGCGCCGGGGGCGACCAGATCAAGGCCAACAACGGCGACGGCCCGGCGGTGTTCGACGCGTCGAACATCCTGTTGGGGGATCATGTTGAGATCCAGTTCCTTAACCCGATAAACGGTAACAACCTTCCAACGCTGGTTCAGTCCATTGACCCGACCGAGGGCGGTGATGACACCATTCAATCCGGTGCGGGCTATGACCTGATCATCGGTGGTACTGGCGCAGACCGACTGAACGGGCTGGGCGGCAACGACGTGATTGCGGGTGACCATCTGCGTGTCGAGGGTCTGATCACCCTGTCCACGCTGCCACTTGCGCGTCCTGGCGTTGCGGATTTCGCGGTCACCTCAACCTTTACCGATGATTTGTCCGGGGCAGGCGATGACGTGATCGATGCCGGAGCGGGCGATGACCTCGTCCTGGGGCAGCAAGGTGCGGATATCATCTGGGGCAAGTCAGGCGACGATGACATTATCGGTGGCCACAACGTATCTGGCGGCTATGACGGCGACGACATCATTGACGGCGGCGCAGGCGATGACGTGATTCTGGGTGATAACGGGACGATCTATCGCAAGACTGACACAGATGGTGACATCAGTCAGCTTGATACGCGCATGCGGGCGCTTGAGGGGACGGTGCTATATGGCACGAACCTCGATCCGAACGCGGGCATAGTGGATGACGGGCTGGTTCTGGTCACCGAAGACGAACAGCGCAATGTCGATGCTACGGTGCAACGGGAAATCATCCTGCTCGATCACGCAGAAGGCACGGATGGTGCGCTCTTTGGCAATGACTATATCGCCGGCGGTTCAGAGGATGACATGATCTTCGGTCAACTGGGCGAAGATAGTCTTCAGGGCGATGGTAGCATCGATCTCAACCGCGACGGCGTCGTTGACCCAATTGGCGGTGGAAAAGCCGATGCAGGCCGTGACACGGATGGATTGCTGTGGATCGATACGTCCATCGAAGATTGGAACGGCACGGATCGCGACGGCGACGACTATATCGAAGGCAATGGCGGCGATGATGTCATCTTTGGTAACCTCGGTCAGGACGACATCATCGGTGGCAGCTCTTCGCTCTATGGTTTGACCACGCGCGAGATGCGTGTCGACGGTTCCGACCTTGTGTTCGGTGGGGCAGGCACCGACACGGCGCGCAACGATCTGGGCGATCAGGGCGCGACATCCCATGCGCGCGATGCAGACGCCATTGCTGGAGACAACGCCAACATCTATCGCATCGTCGGCACCAACGGGCTGTCGGATGATGGGTATCTGACCTTTAACTATGACGTCTACGATGACGATCTTCGGATCATCCCGCGCGGTGTCGAACTGCTTGATTACACCGAAGGCGGCCGCGACGTTGATCCCGTTTCCGCAGCGCTGGATCAAGGCGGCGCCGATGAGGTGCATGGGGAAGGCGGCGATGACCTGATCTATGGTCAGCTTGGTGGTGACGCGCTCTTCGGCGATGCGCAGAGTGACGACATCATTGGCGGCACGGGGCATGACTTCATCTCGGGCGGCACTGGGGTGGATGGTGTGATCGGTGACGATGGCCGGATCATGACAAGCCGCAACTCGACCGAATTCGGGGAAGAGATCTTTGGCATCGGTGCGCTCGCCGCTGTCGATCAACTGGTCGTCGCCGCGGATCAGGATGCAATCCGCACAATTGTTGACCGCGATCAGCAGTTGGTGAAGCTGGTCAATCTGACGCCGTTCTCGACCAACCCGCTCGACCCGAACGATCAATACTGGCAGGCGACAGATGCCAATGACATCATCTTTGGGGGTTGGGGGTCCGACTTCCTCCATGGTGGCGTTGGGTCCGATGCGATCTCAGGCGCCGAAGCGCTACCGTTGTCAGCCAATCCGCAGGATCATTTGGGCAACGTCATCAGTTTTGACACCCCGATCAATCCTGGCACGACCACGGCCGTGAATGAGACGGAATTCCGTAATGCAACGTCACCGGCGGTGCACGTCGTGTTCCTGCCGCTGATCAACCAGGATATCGGACTGGCACAGATCACCTTTAACGACGCAAACGAAGTCACGCTTGAACCGGGCAACAACCCGTTCTTCCTCAACTTCGATCACACCGAAGGACAACTTGACAGTCGGTCCGAGGGTGGTCTGCTGTCGGACGGCGATGACCGCATCTTTGGCTCCATCGGGCATGACATTCTGTTCGGTGGTACGGGTCGCGACAACATCTATGGCGGTTACGGCAACGACCTGATCGGGGCCGACGACAAGCTTGATTCACTGGGTGTAGACGATCCGTCGACACCGGGTGTGAATGAGGCGCTGGTCGTAGGTATTAACGAAGTTCCGGACGAAGACATCAGCTATGAAGACTTTGCCTTCGGTGGAGCCGGTCGCGACTTCCTGATTGCGAACACTTCCGGCGATCGTCTGGTCGATTGGGTGGGTGACTTTAACCAGTACTTCTTGCCCTATCGAGGCGCTGGTGCGCCGACGGTGATCACCGCGTACTCCATTGAAATGGAACAGTATATTCTGCGTCAGGCGATCGCGGATGGTGTGGATGTGACCCGAGCAGGTGATGTCGATCCGGTTCTAATCCAAAATGGAACGCCTGTATCAGTTCTGGGCGAGCCCTATGGCGAATTGGGTCTGGTCAACAATGACAACACCAACCTGGTCAATCTGGCCGAGTTCGCCAAACAGTCGGGCAATGACATCTTGTCTGGTCGCGGTACGGTAGATGACGGTGCAGTGCTTGGCATTCCGGTGATCCCGGCTGGTATCCGGCTTGCAGATGGACCGCTCGACAACTTTGGCGAGACTGTGGATGTGGTGGGTCAGGACGGACTGTTTATCGGCGATGCAACGACGGTTGAGACACCGATTATCGCGGATACCGGACCTGATCGCCCAACCGGGCCTGCGATCACAACCTTCGCAAGCAACGTCGGAATCGTCATCGACAACAGCGGTGTCGCTACGCTTGGCGGAGCGAACCCCGCCCAGCAGACGGCGGCCTATGTCTATGATGATGCCAATGACGTCTTCGTCCTCTCTGACGCCGCCGCGACCCCGGAAGTGCGCGGAACCAATTCGCTACTTGAATTCTTCGACAGCAATGGCGCACTCTTTGCCTATGTCGACGAAGCGGGCGCGGTTTGGATTATCGACGATATCGATGACAATCCCGGCGGTCAGCAGGATTGGAGCGGTTCGACCGATACCGAGGACACGGTCGAAGATGACTGGTTGCTTGAGGGCACAGTTGCCGCCAATGGTGTTGTTGCGGTTGCGCAGCCATTCCGGAGCCTTCGCGGTCGTGACCTGAACTGAACGGCGGAGGCTACATGAGTACGGAACCTGACGCGGGCGGCGCACCGCGCGACACGCTTGACCAAGGCTCGGCCAAATCGTCCGTCGAATGGGACGGCTCGCGCATGCAATCGGGGTTTGCCAATGTCGTGAATATTCACGGCACCAAGGAGCAGATTGAGCTGTTTTTTGGCACGCACTCATCTTGGGCGGCGTTGTCCGGGGGCAAGGTGAAGGTCGATCTTACCAATCGCATGATTCTGACGCCCTATGCTGCGAAGCGGCTGAACACCATTTTGAGCGACGTCCTACGCGAGTATGAGGCGCGGCATGGTGTTCTGTTGATGGATGAAGGAAACTAATGGCCTCCGGCGCTCCGCAACCCTCTGAACATATTCAGTTTCCTGCGCAAGCGGCGCTTTGGAAGACGTTGTCTGATGCGGAGGATCTGCGCGACAGGTGCCGGTCGTGGGCACATCTGCTGTTTGGTCAACTGACCGAAGATGCGGATGTCGATGTACATGCGGTGTGCGGGTTTCGGTTTGATGCGGCCACGCAGCGGATGGTGCCACTGGGCGCTTATCCTGCGAACCGGGCCACGACGCCTCTTATGGCCCAAACGGCTCAGTCAGCAGGGGAACAGCTTAAGCCGACGGCCCAGGGCGCACTGCCAACGACAGATAGTGGCAAAGCGACCGAGCCGATGTGTGCCGCTGTACCTTTGATTGTTGATGGACGGGCGGTGGGCGTGGCATGCGCCGAGATGACGCCTGATGGCGAGGCGCAGATGCGCCGATCCATGCGCAAGTTGCAATGGGGCGCCGCTTGGTTGCGTGATCAGTTGCGCAGCGAAGCCTCTGATCAGAAAGACCAGAATTACCGTGCTGCGGTCGAGGCGCTGCACACCGTTGTCGCTGTGGCAGAGCACGAAGATTTTGCGACCTCTGCCCGGGCCGCGGTTACCGATCTCGCTACTCGGTTTGATTGTGATCGTGTGGCGCTCGGGTTGCGGCGCAGGCGCAAATCCAAGGTTGTGGCCATTTCGCACTCGGCACAGTTTTCGCGCCGGATGCGACTAGTCGGCAAGCTCACTGCAGCCATGGATGAGGCGATCGATCAACGCGCGACAATTCTCTGGCCCGAGACGGATGAGAGCGGCGCGTTTGCCACTATGATGGCCGAGGATCTGGCGCGGGATGATCATGTGGGCCATGTGTTCACCGTGCCGTTGTTCTCGGGCGGGAGGTTTGTCGGTGCGCTGACATTCGAACGCCCCGAAGATCGCCTGTTTGCCCAAGCAGAATTGGATATCCTTGAGGCTGTCGGCACCGTGCTTGCCCCCATAATCGAGGACAAGCGCCGCAATGATCGGTGGTTGGTGACCAAGGCGGTGGATGTTGCGGGCAATCAAATGGGCCGGCTCTTTGGACCATCCTATCTGATCCGCAAGCTGATCGTTCTTGCCTTGGTTGGGCTCGGGGTCTTTTTCTGGTTTGCCAAGGGCTCTTACCAGGTTGGTGCCGATGCTCAGGTTGTGGGCACGATCGAGCGGTCCATTGTTGCTGGCTTTGATGGGTTTGTCGCTGCGGCCCCGGTTCGGGCGG
>Ga0064014_10255_pt1 | contig 14152 bp, 17 predicted proteins | sample CrowatWCoCulture_2_FD_61584 | JGI IMG/M metagenome (GOLD analysis project Ga0064014, IMG submission 61584) | Marine cyanobacteria communities from the University of California, Santa Cruz, USA, analyzing cyanobacterial DNA methylation -... | ecosystem: Host-associated > Microbial > Bacteria >...
GGGCCACTCTGACCTTGCCGGGGATCGCGGGGATTGTTTTGACCATCGGTATGGCGGTGGACGCCAACGTGCTGGTGTTTGAGCGCATACGGGAAGAATTAAAGACCGCCAAGGGACCGGCCCGCGCGATCGAGCTTGGCTACGAAAAGGCGCTCTCGGCCATTCTGGACGCCAACGTCACAACGTTCATTACGGCGGCGATCCTGTTTGCGATGGGATCCGGACCCGTGCGTGGGTTTGCGATCACCCTGGGGCTCGGGATCATCACGTCGGTTTTCACAGCAATCTTCGTGACGCGTCTATTGATCGTTTTGTGGTTTGAGCGGCGCCGTCCGCGCACGATTGAGGTATAGGCCCATGCGACTGAGACTTGTTCCTCAACAAACCAACATCGACTTTTTCGCACGCGCCAAACTTTGGCTTGGCTTTTCGGGCCTTTTGATGGTTGTCGCCTTTGCGTCCTTCATGATCCAGGGGCTGAACTTCGGAATCGACTTCCGCGGTGGTACGACGATCCGGACGGAAAGCGCTCAGCCCGTGGACGTCGGCGCCTATCGGGATGCCATCGCGCCTCTGGAATTGGGTGATGTATCGATCACCGAGGTCTTTGATCCAACATTTGGCCCTGATGAAAACGTGGCGATGGTCCGTATTCAGGCGCAAGAAGGCGAAGAGGCCGTCACCACACAAATGATCGAAGAGGTGCGCATCGCGCTCACCGCGCTTGTTCCGGATATTGAGTTCACATCGGTGGAGTCGGTCGGCCCAAGGTGTCGGGCGAATTGATCCAAGCCGCGATCATTGCGGTTCTCCTCGCGATTGGAGCTGTTCTGATCTACATCTGGCTTCGGTTTGAGTGGCAGTTTGCCGTGGGCGCGGTGGCTGCACTTGTACACGACGTGATCCTGACCATTGGTATCTTCTCAGAACTGCAGATCCGTTTTGATCTTGCGATCATTGCAGCCCTTTTGACCATCGTCGGTTACTCGCTCAACGATACGGTCGTTGTGTTTGACCGGGTCCGTGAGAACCTGCGCAAATACAAAAAGAAAGACCTCAAAGACGTCATGAACCTGTCGATCAACGAGACATTGAGCCGGACGGTCATGACCTCGGTCACGACGCTGATCGCGCTCATCTCGCTTTATGTACTCGGCGGCGATGTGATCCGTGGCTTTGTCTTTGCAATGATCTGGGGCGTGATCGTCGGGACTTATTCGTCGATCTTTGTCGCCTCGGCGATCCTGCTGGCGCTGGGCGTGAAACGCGACTGGTCCAAACCGGATGCAAACGCTGGAAATCAGTTCGGCAATATTGACGCCTGATCTCTTTGGAGGCTTACGGTGACGCGCCTTGCAGCCGCGCCGCCTTGCCCCTAGGGTCGCGCCCATGCGGATGACCGAAATCACATATTCGGACCTTGTGCCTATTGAGGCTATGGTCCGGGCTTTTTTCGTCTCGGCGGTGAGGTCCATGACGCTCCGCTGGCCGTTTTGCCGACTGGTGTCACACCTTGGGGCGGGTTTGACGACACTGAGACGCTTTTGAAGGCGGCAGGGCAGGTCGATGTGATGTTTGTGGGAACCGGCGCTGAAATTGCGCATGTGCCTGAGAGCTTTCGCACAGCGCTTGAAGACGCGGGCATGGGGATTGAACCCATGGCCTCTCCCACCGCGTGCCGGACCTACAACGTGCTGTTGTCCGAGGGGCGGCGCATCGGTCTGGCCCTGTTGTCGGTCTGATCCCAATCATGGAACTTAAAGTCGAGTCTCTGGCTTGCGTCCGATCCGGGATGCCGGTGTTGAGCGACGTGTCATTTTCGGTCGCGGCGGGTGAGGCTTTGATCCTGCGCGGTCCGAACGGTTCAGGGAAGACGACGCTTTTGCGCACATTGGCTGGCCTGCAACCCGCAACCGAAGGCTCGGTGAAGGCGCCTGAGGACAGCATGATCTATGCCGCGCACGCAGACGGGATTAAGGGGACGCTCAGCGTCGCGGAGAACCTGCAATTCTGGGCCGCGCTCTATGGGTATCGCGATATCGGGCCAGCGTTTACGGCCTTTGGGCTCAAAACGCTAGTAAATCGCCCTGCGCAAAAACTCTCTGCAGGTCAAAAGCGTCGGCTGGGGCTGGCACGTTTGCTCGTCTCACGGCGGCCTATCTGGTTGCTGGACGAGCCGACGGTGTCGCTTGATATGGACGGGGTCGCGCGTTTCGCCGAGGCTGTGCGCAACCACGTGAGCGCGGGCGGGCTTGCGGTGATTGCCACGCATATCGACGTGGGTCTGGACGCCCGCGTGCTGGATATTTCCCAGTTTCGCGCAAAACCTCCCGTGCTGGAGCCGTTGGCATGATCGCGATCTTGCGCCGCGATCTTCGTTTAGCCATCCGGGCTGGGGGTGGCTTTGGGCTGGCGCTGGTCTTCTTCCTGATCGTGGTCGTTCTGGTCCCCTTTGCCGTGGACCAGACACGGACCGGTTGTCGGTCATCGCGCCTGGCGTCCTTTGGTTGGGTGCGCTTCTGGCCTGCCTTTTGTCGCTGGACCGACTGTTTGCAACGGATGCAGAGGACGGATCGCTAGAGTTGATGGCCACCGCACCAGTGCCGCTGGAGGGGGTAGTCTTGGCCAAAGCAATTGCGCATTGGATGACCACGGGGCTGCCGCTGGCATTGGTGGCGCCGGCTTTGGGCATTTTGCTGGCACTGCCGGTGCAGGCTGTTCCGGTGCTGACGCTTGGGCTGTTGATTGGAACCCCCGCGCTGTCGATGATCGGATCATTCGGCGCGGCCTTGACCGTAGGCCTAAAGCGGGGCGGGCTTTTGCTTTCGCTACTTGTTCTACCGCTATACGTGCCAACGCTGATATTTGGCGCGCTCGCCGCGGCCAGCGCAGCCGAAGGGCAGGCGTGGCAAACCCCGCTTTTGCTACTGGCCGGAATAACACTGGGATCGCTTGCGCTGCTGCCCTTTGCGGGGGCAGGGGCGCTCCGCGTCAATCTGCGCTGAGCCATCTCTTGTGACCGTGCAACACCAAGGCTAGATACGCTTCATGTCGCTCTGGGAATTCGCTAATCCGCGCCGGTTCATGGCCTTCACCGACCGGTGGATGCCGGTTGCACTTGTGCTGTCGGCGATTTGCCTTGTCGTGGGGCTGATCTGGGGCTTCTTTTTCACGCCCGACGATTTCCGTCAGGGATCGACCGTGAAAATCATCTATCTGCACGTTCCCTCGGCGATGATGGCGATCAATGCCTGGGTCATGATGCTGGTGGCGTCGCTGATATGGCTGATCCGGCGGCATCACGTCTCGGCACTCGCCGCGCGCGCAGCGGCACCCGTGGGCGTGACTTTCACGCTCATTGCGCTTTTCACTGGGGCGATCTGGGGCCAGCCGATGTGGGGCACATGGTGGGCTTGGGAGCCGCGCCTGACGTCCTTCCTGATCCTGTTCCTGTTCTACCTCGGTTACGTGGCGCTTTGGGAGGCCATAGAGGACCCGGATACGGCGGCGGATCTGACCTCGATCCTGTGCCTTGTCGGGTCTGTCTTTGCGCTTTTGTCGCGCTATGCCGTGAACTTCTGGAACCAAGGGCTGCACCAAGGCGCGACGCTGTCGCTCGATGCAGAAGAGAACATCTCGGACGTGTTCTACTTTCCGCTCTTGGTCTGCATTGCGGGGTTCATCTTGTTGTTTGTCGGTTTGGTGTTCATGCGCACCCGTACCGAAATTCGGGCGCGCCGACTTCATGCGTTGGAACTGCGTGAAAGGATGCGTGATGCCTGATCTGGGGAAATATGCGGTTGAGGTCTTGTCGGCCTATGGCGTTTCCATCGCGCTATTGATTGTGATTGTCCTTTTGAGTGCGGCCCGTGCCGCGCGTGTGGGCCGCCAGTTGGCGGAGGCTGAGGAGCGCGCCGATGGCTAAGGTGTCTTGGCTGGTACTGATCCCGCCGGTGGCCTTTCTTGCGCTGGCAGGATTGTTTTTCACCGGGATGCAGCGCGATGACCCTGACGCATTGCCGTCAGTACAGGTCGGAAAACCGGTTCCGCCACTAACGTTAGAGGGATTGCCCGGCAAACCGGGATTTGATCCTGCCGTCTTGCAGGAGCCTGGGGTGAAGGTCATCAATTTCTGGGCAAGCTGGTGCGCGCCTTGCCGCGCAGAGCATCCCAGTCTGACGGCCCTCGCCGAAGACGGCGTGCCGGTCTACGCCATCAACTACAAGGACGACCCGGAAAAGGCGCTCGCATTTCTGGACGAACTTGGTGACCTCTTTGCGGGGCACGGTGTCGATTTTGCTGGACGCAATGCGATTGACTGGGGTGTTTACGCCATGCCCGAGACGGTCATCGTCGACGGATCAGGGACAGTCGTTCATCATTTTCGCGGGCCGATCACGCAGCGGTCGCTCGATGGAACGATCCGCCCCGTGATCGAGGCCGCGAACTAGGCTCACATAGAGCCTGCCATTGCCAAAAGTCCCATCATCAGAAGAATTCCCATCTCCATCGGTGGCAAACCCGATGGAAGTGCTCTGACGATCGTGCGCACACGCGCAGTTACACTGTCGTAACTCATTACTAAGCCCCCCGTGACTGCCCTAGTTCTGCCTTATTTGGGCGTTCAGGGCGAGGAAATTCGCTGTTTCTGCCCCGTGCCACACCAACGCTTTCGCATGCCGCCAACTGTTTCCAGATTAGAAACGAGTGGCTGGCTTTGACCGGCCGAACGGCGCCACGGGCGGCAGAATCAGTGCCGCGGTGTGCTCACAGCCGATATCCGCCGGATGCGGCGATCACTTCGCCCGTGATGAACTGAGCGGCATCTGATGCGAGAAACCGCACGACACGCGCGATGTCCTGTGGCGTGCCGACCCGGCCAAGAGCGGTCAGATCCCGAAAGAGCGCCATGAGTTCTACCGGGCGAGGGCTTTCGGGGATCTCAGTCGCGCCCGGTGCAACAGCGTTGACCCGGATCCCTTTGGGGCCAAGGTTCTTGGCCGTCCCGCGCACCCATGTGTCGAGCGCCGCTTTGCTGGCGGAATAGAGGACCGCGGATTGCGCGGGCAGGCGAGCGTTCACGGACGAAATTGCGACGACCGATGACCCGGCCGCCAAGTGCTCAAGGGCTGCGGTCAACATCCTATGCGCGGACAACACGTTGACGTCGAAAATCACTGAAGGATCCTCGACTTCATCGGTGCCCAAGGCACCTGCGTTCAGCACGAGAGTGTCGAGACGGCCAAACCGGTCGCTCACCGCGTCGACGATTCTGCCCGCTGAACCCGGATCCGTAAGGTCAGCCCGAATGGCTTCGATAGTGGGGCACTGGTCAAGAAGCGCGCCCGGATCCGTCGTGTTCCAGGTGATCGCTACCTCATGATCGGTTGCAAGGTCTTCTGCGATTCCGCGCCCGATACCCCGCGCCGCCCCGGTGATCAGTGCGACCCGCCGCACCGTCACGCGGCCCGTGCAAGACTGCGTAGCACGTAGTGCAGCACGCCGCCATTTTCGATGTAGTCAATTTCAACGGCTGTATCGATCCGACATTTCAAGGTGATCGTCTTCTCGGTACCGTCCGCATAGACGATTGTGCACGGCACCTCTTGCAAAGGCTGCACGCCTTCCAGCCCGTGGATCGACACCGTCTCATCCCCGGTTAGGCCCAGGGTCTTGCGCGTGTCGCCACCGGTGAATTCAAAGGGAATCACCCCCATCCCGACAAGGTTGGAGCGGTGGATGCGCTCAAAGCTTTCCGCGATGACGGCCTTCACACCCAAAAGTGCGGTCCCTTTGGCCGCCCAATCGCGCGATGACCCGGCGCCGTACTGCTCTCCCCCAATCACGACCAACGGAATCCCAGCCTCTTGATAGGCCATGCAGGCGTCATAGATCGGCATCTCGCGACCGTCAGGGCCTTTGGTGAACCCGCCTTCGACCCCATCAAGCATTTCGTTCTTGATGCGAATGTTGGCGAATGTCCCGCGCATCATGATCTCATGATTGCCGCGGCGCGACCCGTACGAGTTGAATTCACGCGGCGTGACCTGACGGTCGACCAGATATTTCCCGGCGGGAGTTTCCGCCTTGAACGACCCCGCAGGCGAGATGTGGTCAGTCGTAATCATGTCTCCCAAAAGCGCCATGATCCGCGCGCCCTCGATATTCTCGATCGCGTGCGTGTCCATCGTCATATCCTGAAAGTAGGGTGGGTTCTGCACATAGGTCGAGGCCGTCGGCCAATCATAGGTGAGACTGTCTGTGGTTTTGACCTCTTGCCACTTTTCATCGCCGGTGAAGACTTCCGCATACTTCTCCTGAAAGGCCTCTCGGGTGACGGTCTTTTCGACAAGCTGCGCGATTTCTGACTGTGAGGGCCAGATGTCTTTGAGAAAGACATCATTGCCGTCCTTGTCTTGTCCCAACGGCTCGGTTGTCAGATCAATATCCATTGTGCCTGCGATGGCGTAAGCCACGACCAAGGGCGGCGAGGCGAGGTAGTTGGCCCGGACATCCGGGCTGATCCGGCCCTCGAAGTTGCGGTTACCGGACAGGACTGACGTCGCCACCAGGTCGCCCTCGGCGATTGCGGCGCTGATTTCCGGCTGAATGGGTCCCGAATTCCCGATGCACGTCGTGCAGCCATAGCCCACAAGGTTGAAACCAAGCGCATCAAGATCATCCTGAAGCTCGGCAGCCTCAAGATAGGCCGAGACGACCTGACTGCCGGGCGCGAGCGAGGTTTTGACCCATGGTTTGCGGTTGAGGCCCAGTTCATGCGCTTTGCGCGCCACCAGCCCGGCCCCGATCATGACATACGGGTTGGACGTGTTGGTGCAGGACGTGATCGATGCGATCACGACCTTGCCAGATTCCATCGTATAATCCTCGCCCGCGACCGAAACCTCTTTGCCCATCGGGCGTTTGAACGTCTCCGCCATCTCTCGTTCGAACGCCGCCTTGGCATCTGTCAGCGCGACATAGTCCTGCGGGCGCTTGGGCCCCGAAATGGCCGGAACAATTGTGCCCATATCGAGCGTTAAGGTGTCGGTATAGATTGGATCATAGTCCTCGCCTCGCCAGAACCCGTTTTCCTTGGCATAAGCCTCAACAAGGGCCACACGCGCCTCGTCGCGTCCGGTATTGCGCAGATAGCGCAGGGTTTCGCCATCGATGGGGAAGAAGCCGCAGGTCGCGCCGTATTCCGGGGCCATATTGGCGATCGTTGCGCGGTCCGCGAGCGGCAGATGGTCAAGGCCCGGGCCATAGAATTCAACAAATTTACCGACCACGCCCTTGGCGCGCAGCATCTCAACCACCTTGAGGACGAGGTCCGTGCCGGTCGTCCCCTCGATCATCTCGCCGGTCAGCTTGAAGCCCACGACTTCCGGTATCAGCATCGAGATCGGTTGGCCCAACATGGCGGCCTCGGCTTCGATCCCGCCAACGCCCCAGCCCAGAACCGCTGCGCCATTGACCATGGTCGTGTGGCTGTCCGTTCCAACCAATGTATCCGGGTAGGCCACCGTTTCCCCATGTTGGTCGGTGTCGGTCCAAACCGTTTGCGCGAGGTATTCGAGGTTCACCTGATGGCAGATGCCAGTGCCCGGCGGCACAACGCGAAAGTTGTCGAACGCCGACTGCCCCCATTTGAGGAAGGTGTAACGTTCCATGTTCCGCTCGTATTCGCGGTCGACATTGAACTGAAACGCGCGGGGATTTCCGAACTCATCAATCATCACCGAATGGTCGATCACAAGGTCAACAGGGTTGAGCGGATTGATCTTTTCGGGATCGCCACCCAAAGACGTGATGCCGTCGCGCATTGCCGCAAGATCGACGACCGCGGGTACGCCGGTAAAATCCTGCATGAGCACGCGCGCCGGGCGATAGGCAATCTCGCGTGCTGCCTTACCGCCATTTGTCGCCCAGTCTGAGAAGGCTTTGATGTCGTCGACATGCACGGTTTTGCCATCCTCAAAACGCAGCATGTTCTCCAACACGACCTTCAACGCCGCGGGGAGGCGGGAAAAATCACCCAATCCTGCGGCCTCCGCTGCGGCGATCGAGTAATAGGTCACACTGGCTGACCCAACGGTGAGCGTCTTGCGAGTTTTGGCGGTATCCTGACCAACGACAATAGGCATGAAAACGTGCTCCCTCAGAAATGTGGTGGCTGGCTTGGGACAAGAATGACTGTGTCAGGCGGACGGCGTCAATCACCTCGAAACAATCTGAGGATTTTCCCGACTTTCGGCGACCGGTGACGTGTCTGTCACGCGACGGTGACCGGGGAATGGGGCGCTCTCGCAAAAGGGTGATTGGTCATTTACGGGCGGGTTGGGTAGCAACGAGGGGCAACACAGGAATATGCCCCATGCGCTTTGTCACGTTACTCACATCCGCTCTTCTCACACTCGCATCGCACGCGGTTGCTGAGGATGAGCCTGTGGTGGTTGAGCTTTACACCAGCCAGGGGTGTTCATCCTGCCCACCAGCCGATGCTCTGATGCACGGGCTGTCGATGCGCGATGACGTAATCGGGTTGGCGCTGCACGTGGATTACTGGGACTACATCGGTTGGAAGGACGAGTTTGCGGATCCTGCTTATACCAATCGTCAAAGGCTCTATGCGCGTGCCCGTGGCACGCGGACGGTCTACACCCCGCAAATGGTTGTGCATGGCAATGACTTCGTTGTCGGCTTCAAGCCCGATGATCTGGCAGCGGCGATTCGATCCAACAAAGCCAAGCCTTATACCGTTGACGTGGATGCCTCGCGCCGCGGCAACACGATCACGGTCGAAGTCGAGCCCAAGTCGGCACCTGTGGGCGAGGCGAGCGTTTACGTCGTCACGTACGCCCCGCACCGCCAAGTAGACATTCGGCGCGGTGAAAACGCAGGGCGGACGTTGGATTACTACAACATCGTGACAAGCTGGACGCGGATTGGTGTTTGGGATGGCGCAGGGCGCGAAAGCTTTGCGGCCCGCATGCCTAATGATGAAGACGCTGTCGTTTTGGTTCAGCCGACCGACTACGGCCCGATGTTGGCGGCCGCCCGCGCCAACTGACGCTCTGGCTTCCACCGACGGTGGATCCAGAACCACTGTTCAAGATGCTGGCGCGCGATGCGTTCAAGATCGTCGTTAAGTGCCTGAGTCATCGTATTGGGATCGGTTGGCGGGATCGGGTCGCTCAGGTGAATGCGAAAATCGAGCCCGTTATCCTGCCGTAGCCCATAGACAGGAATTACCGTGGCGCCGAACTTTAGCGCCCATTCCGCCGCTGACACCGCGGTCGGGGCAGGCTTTCCAAAAAATGTCAGATCCGCGCCCCGGGTTGCGTAAACATCGATCAGAATGCCCAGCCAACCGCCCCCACGCATGTGCTTCATCAGGGCGCCAATTCCATCACGGCTTGCCGGGAAAACCGGAGAGCCAATTGTCGAAATGGCTTCGACATAGCGTTCGTTAAAGAGCGTGTTTCCAAGCGGCCGATAGAGCGCGCCCATGGGAAAGCCTTGGGCAAAAAGCGCTGCGCGGGCCACATCATAATTGCCGATATGCCCGGTAACGAGAACCACTGGTTTGCCCGCTTCGCGTGCTGCAGTCAGCGCTTCAGCACCGGGTCCTTCAAGGGGTAAGTCCTTCACTCGGTTGATGAAATCCTGCCCTGAATAGATCTCTATAAATGTGCGCCCGGCATTATCCGGCACCGCGCGCATGAGCCTTCGGATTTCGGCTTCTGGCATGTCGGGAAAGACATAGGTCAGATTGTCGCGCACGCGCTTTGACCATCCCACAAGAGGGGCTGCGATCCGGGACATGAACCAGCCCACCATTGGCACACGCCAACGATAGGGCAGCGCGCGCGCCAGTCCCAGCACCGCGCGCGCAACAATGTTGACAACATGGTCGCTCAGCGAGGGCGGCTCTGGCGCATTGGATTTGGGTTTCGTCTCGGCCATTTTGCGCGACCAGAGCTAGGGCCTGTGCGCCGCGCTTACAAGGGCAGATGTGCCGTTGATCTAGCTATCGTCCGCGATCAGGCTGATTTCGCCTGTCGCTTCCAACCCTCGGATTTGCTGAACGATGCGCAACATTGCGGCTTCGGCATCAGCCTCGCTTACCTTTCCTGCCTCTTTCGCTTCGCCGCGGAGGTTGTCTGCCATGCGTTGCGACATGTTGGCGAGAATGAATTCGCCCGCTTCGAGATCACCCCCAGCAGCCCCGGCCAAGGCCATGATCAGATCTTCCTGAGCCGCCACGCGGATAACCTTGGGGATGTCGCGTGCATCAATCCGGCTTGGGATACTGGCAAATGTGAAGATTGCCTTGCGCACTTCTTCGGCAAATCCCTGATCCTCGGCCTCCAGCCCCTCAAGCACCGTGTCTCGCGTGCTTGCGGGTGCGGAATTGAGAATTGCGCCGACACGATCAACTGGCCCGTCTGTGAACGCATGAACCGGTCGGGCCTGAAGCTGCCGAGCCACTGACACGCCGATCCGCTGCACCGTTGCGGGCGAAACGCCACCGGTTCGTGACACGGCATAGGTTGTACGGCGCGCGCGTTCCCCCGGCAGCAGCGACAGGATCTCGGCCGCCTTCGACACCTTCAGTTTGGACAGAATAACTGCGCAGATCTCGATGCTTTCAGCCTCGAATATTTGAACCAACCGTTCGCTGTCTGCACCACCGATGACTTCCCAAGGATCGCCGTGGAACTGCACACCGGCCCGGCGGCGCAGTTTTTCCGCCGCCGTGTCGCTGATTTGTGAGTTTAGCGTTTCAAGCGCAGCTTCTAGTCCGTTGGGAAAGGACAGCCCGATCGATGAAATCTGATCTGCAAACTCCTCTAACACAGCGTGCACCGTGGCCTGATCCACCGGGCGCATGCGCACCAGCTCCTCGGCGAGGTCCGTTTGAAGTGTATCGGGCAGCCGATTGAGGGGAAGGCGCATGCCGTGCGACACCAGCGCCTGCACAAGGATTGCCGCCTTTTGACGACGCGTTAAGGCTGGCGCGGCAGGAAAGTCCGCCGCACCAATGCCGGGAGGCGTAGGAAGGGTCAGGTCGTTGGGCATGGCCACCGGGACGTTAGAATCTCAGTGACCAGATAACCTTGCCAAGGTTAACGACGCCCTACGCGTCAGTAGGAGAAACCGCGCCCATTTTCGATTGCCAATCGCAACGCCAGCTCGGGCCATGTGCCGCGCCCGTCACGCTTGCGAATCTCGGTCAATTCAGCGCGCGCCGCGACAAGGTCGCCGATCTCGGCCAATCCTTGCCCACGATAGGAGCGGGCGAGCAGATTGTCGGGGTTCTGCGCCAGCGCGGCTGCATAAAAGGCCTCCGCTGCGGCAAAATCTCCGGACTTTCGCGCAATAAAGCCGCGATAGGTCAGAACGCGGTCATCCGCCTGATCCGACATGGCATCCAGAACACCAGAGGCCGCACCAAGCTCGCCCGCATAGGCATACTCGCGGACCGCGCCATAGAGAACGTCATCGTTGAGACGGCTTTCCTGCGGCGAGACACAGGACTTGCTCTCTTCATCCCAGACCTGACCGGTCTCGCAGCTTTGGGTCGTGCTTGTCGGTTGCGGGGGTGTATCGCTCGAGCTGCCGGCGGCAAAAAGCGCCGTGGGCAGGACACAGGCAGCAACGATAAGTGGTAAACGCATCAATTCTGCTCCAAAGTTTGTCTCTCACCCCAAGGGTAGGGCGCGGCGCATAAGAAAAAAGGCGGCCCAGGGCCGCCTTTCTCCCAAAACTGTATCTTTGATCAGGACGTGGCGTTGACCGGCACGCAGGCGCCTTTGTCTGCGTCCCATGCCGTCCCAGCGATGCAGGACTGCGCGGTCGTTTCGTGTCCGTAGCCAGAGCACCCCATCGCCATCGCCAGAGTTGGGGCGACGGTCAGGGCCAGAGCGGCCAGAAGGGTCTTGGTCTTCTTCATTGGTCTCTCCTTATCCTCACTGTACCGAAGAGCCTAGCACGTCCGCGAAACCGGTCAATGCTGCGGATCACATTGAAACGTCGAGGTCCGCCCAGACCGGCAGGTGGTCGGATGCCATGCGCGCCAGCGGGGTCGCGTGAACACCGGTTGCCGGCACCGTGATTTGTCTTGTGACGGCAATCCGGTCCAGTGAGGCGATCGGGCGGGCGGCGTGAAAGCTTGGACCCGGCGCCAGAACCTCAAACACTGGCTCAAGCGCTTCACAGCCCGTCGTCGTTGACCATTCGTTAAAGTCGCCAACAAGCGCCACCGGACCACCTGCGACGTCAGCCTTGGCTACCAGACGGGTTAGCTGCCGTGTGCGCCATTCGCGCAAAAGACCCAAATGCACACCGAAAACCGTCAACGACAACTCACCGTCTGAGACGGTCGCACGTACCGCGCCGCGTGGCTCCAGACCGGGGAGTGGTATGCGCACAAGGCGCTTAACCGAGAGATTCGGCTTCACCAAAATCGCGTTTCCGTGCCAGCCTAGACTGACCTCGGTGCGGGCAAACGGCACCACGTGATAGTCCGTTGCGCTCGCAATAAGATCAGGGGGAAGGACCGTCGGACGCGGCCCGAGGCGGCGATCAACCTCTTGCAGCGCAATCACATCTGCGCCGGTTTCCATGATCACCTGAAGAATGCGCTCGGGGTCACGACGTTGATCCAACCCGACGGCCTTGTGAATATTGTAGCTGGCTAACCTCAAACGCATGTCAGTTTACAACAAAGGCGCAAAAAGCCGCGCAACAGGGGCCATTCGCTTGATATACCACGGCTGCTCCGAGAGTTGCTTTTCCAGCTCAAAACTGCGCGAAAAATCTTGGATCAGCATCTCCTCGACCTCTGCCGCTACGTCCGAGGCAAAAATCATCGCCGTCGCTTCGAAATTCAGGCGAAACGACCGGTTGTCGAGGTTTGTTGTCCCCACAGAGGCAATGCGATCATCAACCAAAGCCACTTTTTGGTGCATGAAACTGTCGGTGTAGCGAAAGATTCGCACGCCTGCCGCGCGCATTTGATCGAAAAAGGCGAAGGCCGCGAGCCAGGGGATTTTGTGGTCGATCACGTCCGGCACCAGTATTCGCACATCAACCCCGCGCATCGCGGCATGCTTCAATGCGGTTCGAATATCGAGATCGGGCACAAAATAGGGTGACGCAATCCAAAGCCGCTCACGTGCATCGGTTGCCATCGCGAAAAAGTAATGCGCCCCGGTTTCAAAATCATCTGCCGGACCGGTGCCGACAATCAGGGCGGTCGAGCCATCATTAAACAGTGTCGCGTCCCAGTTCAGGTCATCGATGATGCTTTCCCGCATCATCCAGTGCCAGTCCTCGACGAAAAGCAGCTGCAGTTGCGAGACGACGGGACCGTCCAGCCGAATATGCGTGTCGCGCCACGGGCCAAACTCTTCACTGCGGCCCATATACTCATCGCCCACATTCAACCCGCCAGTGAAACCGACCTTACCGTCAATCACGATGGTCTTGCGATGGTTGCGATAGTTGATCTGTAAACGTTGCCGCGGCCCGCGCCCCTTTGCAGGGTCAAGAACCTCGGCTCCTGCAGCGACCAGTCTGTCGCGCCAAGCGGCAGGTAATTTGCCACTGCCCACCTGATCAAACAGCAATCGAACGCGCACCCCACGCTCTGCTGCGGCGATCAGTCTGGCCTGAAACTCACGACCCAGGTCATCGTCCTTGATGATGTAGAATTGGGCCAAAATGTAGTTTTCCGCCGCATCCAGCGCGGCAAATATCGCGTCAAAGGTTGCTGTGCCGTCGATCAACACCTCGGTTCGATTGCCGCGGGTCAGGGGGAGTTCCGCGATCCGACTATAAGCAATCGATGCGGCCCCAAGCGCGGCATCCGGCGCAAAGCGCTCGCCATATTCACGAACGCCTTCCGACACGCGTTCTGACTTTCTTCGGCTGTCTTCGTAGTCCGAGATCCGGCTATGCCCAAGAAACAAGTACGCAATCACGCCTGGCACGGGGGCGGCGATGAGGAAAATCACCCATCCCGTCGCCCCTTGCGCGGTGCGCGCGCGCACAGCCGCTTGATAGGCGCAAAAGACCCCCCCAATCTGAAAGGCCAGATACGCATAGCCGAACAGGACGTACATGAACGCGAAACCCCTTCGTG
>Ga0064014_10256_pt1 | contig 14069 bp, 12 predicted proteins | sample CrowatWCoCulture_2_FD_61584 | JGI IMG/M metagenome (GOLD analysis project Ga0064014, IMG submission 61584) | Marine cyanobacteria communities from the University of California, Santa Cruz, USA, analyzing cyanobacterial DNA methylation -... | ecosystem: Host-associated > Microbial > Bacteria >...
ATTGAATTACATCTTTTCAGCAAAATCAATATCTAAGATGAATAGTTTAACTTGTTCATTTTCCCAAGTTGCTATCAACAACTTATGTTCATTTAATCCTGTCATAGCTGTAATTTCTATTTCTAAGTCCATTTTCCCTCTGTAGTTTCCGTATCTATCTAATAATAATAACTTTCCTTTTCTGTCTGCTAATGCGTAACCCCAAGCTTCACCGATAATAAAGTCAGGTAAAAATTCTAGAGGAATTCTTGTTATGTTTAAAGGATTAAGTTTGATTAAAATTCCGTAATTTGGCTTGACAGTTTCAACCCCAAATAGTTCGTAAGCATTGGTATTATTGGGGGTTAACTCAGAGATTAATAAGGAAAGAGAGAAACCTTTAATAAAATGTCATCGACGGTTAAATAAATAGAGATAAGTTCGTTTATATCCTTGAGAAAGACGAGGAAAAATTGCGAGTCCGTAACGCTTATCTAGGGATATTAATTGAGAAGGAAAAGGACAAGGTTTAGGAGACTTAAGAATAGATAAAGTTGTTAGATTAAAAATTTTAAATTCAGCACTAATTTCATTACTCTTGGTTTTAGAAATAGTAGCTAACCAATCTCCTTCAACATTACCAGAAAATTTTAAATCTTTGCTTTCTAGTTGTAAAGAAGGTTCTACTTTTTTAAATGGTATATTTTCTGAAAAATAGTGAAAGTAATATTGACAAGCTTCTGCTTGTTTTTCCTTAGTTAAAACTAAATATCCTTGAGACAGTAATGTTAGGGACTCTAGAGACTGTTTCAAGTTAATTATCTCTATTTTTTTTGAATCTTTAGATAGTTTAATAAGTTGATTTTGACTACCTAAATAAACATGATGATTGTTATTAATCATAAGATTAATTTTATGACAATCAGCTATCTTTAGAAAATCATTACTCTCAAAAGTTAAATCTGATATAGTCATTAATGTAAATAACTTAGTTTTTTCTCGATTAATCTTGAGTTTTGCTTTAGCTATCTGGATAGCTTATAACATTTCCTGTGCCGAGAAAAAACGCCTTTTGGGTAATTTTTCTAAGGCTTTAATAATAATTGCTTTTAAGGGGTTGGCTACTGTATCAGGAATATTAATTCTTTGATTAAGGTGGGCTAACATTAAATCCCCAGGTAGTCCAGAAAAAGGTCTTTCTCCTATCATTAATTCATAGAGAAGAATCCCCACAGAATAGATATCACAAGCGTAAGAATATTTGCCATAAAATCGCTCAGGTGCCATATAAGCAGGGGAACCTGTATAACCACTTCCTTCCTTATTATTACTACTATTTTCAGTAATTTTAGCAATACCAAAATCCGTTACTTTTGCCACCCATTTATCTGCAGTTAAACTCAAGAGAATATTTTCGGGTTTAATATCACAATGAATAATATTTTTTTTATGAGCTTGTTCTAGTCCTGCTAAAATATCAATCACTAAATCAAGACACAATCTTAAACTTAAATCAGCAGGAAAATCCATTAAATCCCGAAGGGTTCCCCCTTCACCATAATCCATTACTAAATAACGACCTTGACCATGATATTCAAGACCTTTACAAGCAACAATATCGGGATGACGCAAACTAATTAAACAAGAAAATTCCCGTAAAAAACGATTAGTAGGGAACCCTTTTGGTAAACTTTTCAGGGCGACAAATTTCCCTGTTTTCCGAGAAATGGCAAAATAAACTCGGCCAAATTGTCCTTGGCCAATCTGCCCTAAAATACGATAGTTAGAACGATAACGAAGATATCTAATCATCGCAAATATAACTCTACTTCTGTTTGCAAAATACGCACATCATATCGCCATAAATAATTTTGTCCTAACAGACCTGTACTATATCTGGGTAAAATAGCCACTTCTAAATTTTCTGCTTTTGCCTGTTGAATGGCAACAGAACGAACGTATCCTATGGGGGCGTTTGTTACGCTACCATCGGCAACACGAAGGGGTTGATTGCCAATAAAAACAATGTTTAATGAACGGGCAATTTCTTCGGGAACACAGACAATACCTGCACCAGTGTCTAGTACCATATCACAGGTAACACAATCATTGAACAGGACTTCAATAATGGGGGTTCCTCCATGTCGGGATTTAATAGGAACTCGAATAATTCGCGATGCTTCTTGTTTTTCTCGTTCAATTTTCCTTTCTATTTCTGCAATTTTGGCCTGTAATTTTTTATCCCAGATTCCGCACTTCAAAAAGTAGCATTAAATACTACAAGCCTGGGGTTAATAATTAAGTATAATTGCTTAAGCTCTTGAAGACAAAAAAGTGGGATAATTGCTTAAGTTGTTTCCTCTGTAAAAAAAGAGCGAAAAATGTCTTATTTAGAAGAAATACAAGTTAAAAATTTAGACCATTTAGGGATAGTAGCTGGTTTAATTGATGAAATAGGAATAGTCAAAATAATTAATAATAAATTAGGAATAGATGTTAGAGAAAAAATCTCAGCAGGTACAGTAGTTAAGTCTATTTTAATCAATGGACTAGGATTTGTTTCAAGACCTCTATATTTATTCAGTCAGTTTTTTCAAGATAAAGCCATTGAGAAATTGTTAGGAGAAAGAATTAAACCTGATTACCTTAATGATGATAAAATTGGGAGAGTAATGGATGAATTATATAAATAGGGTTTGCTGAATAAAAGCAAAACCCTATTCTTTAAAAGGTTACACCCATATTCGCGATCGCAAAAAAGATCAGCTTTGTCGGCTACAAACCGCTATAATTGGTAGAAACACCTCCCAGTTGTTGGTCAAGAACAAATGTATCGAAAAGAGGAGCAACCTTTACCGCCCCCAGAAAAATTTGAATTATCTTTCGAGGGCAAATTGTCCCCCAATAATCGTTGGGTAATCATGGCAGAGTTGATACCTTGGGATGATTTTGAGGAAGAATATGCTAAACTTTTTTCAGCAGAAAAAGGTGCGCCAGCCAAACTATTTAGAATGGCATTAGGGACATTAATTATTAAGTAAAAATTAGGAACAAGTGATAGAGAAACTATAGAACAGATTAGATAAAATCCCTATCTACAATACTTTATAGGTTTAAATTGTTATCAACAAGAGCCACCACTGGAATCTTCAATGCTAGTTCATTTTAGGAAAAGAATTGATGGAGAATTGATAAACAAGATCAATAAAAAAATAGTAAAAAGAGAAATAGACAAGAGTGATAAAGAAGTAAAAAAAAAGGATTGTCTCCAAGAAAAAGGAGAAAAAATAAAAAAATAAAGGTAAACTAATTTTAGATGCGACTTGTGCGCCAGCAGACATCAAATACCCAACGGATTTAGACATATTAAATCAAGCCAGAATTGAGACAGAAAGAATAATAGATAATCTTTATAAACCATTAAGAGTAAAATTGAGAAAAAAGCCGAGAACTTCTAGAAAAATTGCTATAAAGGAATACTTAAAAGTAGCTAAAAAACGAAAAGTATCTTATCAAGAAAGAAGAAAAGCTATCGGGAAACAGTTAAAATACCTTAAGAAAAATTTAGGAAATATAGAAGACTTAATTCAAGCTGGGGCTTCCCTGGAAAATCTGAGTAAAAGACAGAAAAATTGTCTAGAGACTATCAAAAAAGTTTATGAACAACAACAGTCAATGTGGGAGAATAAGACCCAGAGTGTTCCTCAAAGAATTGTAAGTTTAACTCAACCGCATATTCGTCCAATAGTGAGGGGAAAAGCAGGAAAACCAATAGATTTTGGAGCTAAACTCTCAGTAAGCTGTGTAGATAACTATGTGTTTCTAGACAAAATAAGTTTGGAAAACTTCAATGAATCTTGTCATTTAAAAGAACAAGTAGAAAAGTATAAAGAAACGTTTGGCTATTATCCCGAATCCGTCCATGTAGATAAAATTTATCGAACTAGGGAAAACAGAAATTGGTGTAAGGAAAGAGGGATAAGAATCAGTGGTCCGAAGTTAGGAAGACCTCCGAAAAATGTCAGTGAAGAAGAAAAGAAACAAGCCCACTCCGATGAATGCTTCCGTAATGCTATTGAGGGAAAGTTTGGACAAGCTAAACGAAGATTTAGCCTAAATCTCGTGATGACAAAACTCCCTGAAACCTCCATTACATCTATTGCTATTACATTTTTAGTTGTCAATCTTTCTAAACTTCTGAGGCAGTTTTTGTCGCTTTTTTTGTCCTTATTTACTAATAACAGAACAGGAGAACTCATCAAACCGCCTTTCATTAATTTTGATTATACTTTAAACAATTTTTATGTACTAAGACTTATTGATTTGTCAGAAAATTCTTGGTCAAAAGTGGCATAAATTTTGGAGAAACTTTTTCAGCAAACCCTAAATATGGACTAAATGATATTTTTATTGAAGTAGTTTTAGAAGTAATTTAAAAATTTAAAATAGACCTTAAATACTCCCATTTAGATTCCACATCATTTCATTTAGATGGAGAATATAAAAGGGAAGAAGATAAAGAGAAACAGGAAGAAGAAAAAATTATTAAAGAAAGACCAATTTTTATTAAGAAAGGATATTCTCGGGATCATAGACCAGACTTAAAACAATGTGTCTTGGATTTAATAACAAGCCAAGATGGAGATATTCCATTATTTGTGAGAGTAGGAGATGGAAATGAATCTGATAAAGCTGTATTTGGAAAAGTTTTAGTAGAATTCAAAAAGCAAATAAAGTTTGATAGTATCATGGTTTGTGATAGTGCTTTATATGGTCAAGAAAATCTCCAACTAATCCAACATTTAAAATGGATAACGAGAGTTCCAATGACCATAAAAAAAGCAAAAGAATTAGTGCAAAATATAGAGGTGGAAGAAGTAAAAGATGAAGATAAAGAAAAAAGAAGTGACCTAAATTTAGAAAGTTATACCTGGAAAGAAGAAATTGTTACTTATGGTGGAATCAAGCAAACTTGGTTAATAGTCTTGAGTGAAAAAAGACAGAAAAGTGATTTGGAAAAACTAGAAAAACAACTTTCCCAAGAAGAGAAGAAATCCCAAAAATTTCTTAAAGAAATACAATCTGAAGAATTTGAACATCCTCAAGCTGCTCGATATAAATTAAAAGCTATTAATAAAAAATTGAGATTGTTGGAAATAAAAGAAGTTGAACTGATTGAAACTTACTCGAAAAAAAAAGGAAAAGATTTATAAAATGATTAGTCTGATCATCAAAAAAGATGAAGAGATAAGTAGAAAGACTAAAGAAGCAGGAAAATTTATTTTAGCAACTAACTTAGTAGAGGAAAATAAATTAGAAGCTAGTGAAATTCTGATAACTTATAAAAACCAGCAATCTACGGAAAGAGGATTTCGATTTTTGAAAGATCCCTTATTTTTTACTGATAGTTTCTTCGTTGAAAAACCAGAAAGAATAGAAACAATGTTATTTTTAATGTCTTTGTGTTTGTTGATTTATAACTTGGGGCAAAGAGAATTAAGAAATTGTTTAAAAAGAGTCAAAAAAGGAATAAATAATCAAGTAGGGAAAGTAACATTGCGTCCGACTTTGAGGTGGATATTTCAATGTTTTCAAGGTATTCATTATGTAATTTTAAACGGAGTCAAACAAATTGTCAATTTAACAGAAGAAAGGCGTTTTATATTGAGTTTATTACCTGCATCTTGTCAAAGATATTATCTATAAATTGAATTGGATAAAGCAAAAATAATAAAAGAATAAGAGTCTAATGATATCAAATGAGAAGAGGAAACTCTCCTTCGTTTGTGCTGAGTCTTGCTAAGTTTTCAATGAGTATAAATCTTCTTAATTTGATTATTTTTCCTAAAAATTTAATGAAAAGAGAAATATTCTTGCCCAGGTATGATTTTCGGACTTTTTAAAACTATGTATTTTTTTATACTACATTTTGAAGTGCGGAATCTGGGTTTTATAGTTGAACTGGTTTCCTTGTTCGAGGGATAAACTAATAGCCCGACGATAATTACTGATAGCTTCCTCCCAGTCTTTCAGCCCTCGATAAATATCTCCTCGAACCCGATAACATTCTGAGTTTTCGGGGTTAATATACAAGGCGTTGGCTAAGTCTTGAAAGGCCGAGTCCAAGTCATTGAGTTGTTGATAAGCTTGACTGCGTAAACAATAGATTTCTGAGGTATCTCCCCATTCTGTCTCTAGTAAAGCCGAAAAATCGGCCATCGCCCCTTCAGCATCGTTCAACCAAAGGCGTATTTTTCCCCGTTGTAGCCGTAAATTGAGGTCATTGGGGCATAATTGTAAGGCGAGGTTAATATCAGCCAAAGCTGCGCTATAGTTGCGTCTTTTGGCTTGTACTAAACCCCTTTTTGCCAAAGCTTCTGCATTTTTGGGGTCAAAGTTGAGTAACCAGTTGAGGTTGTTTAAGGCTGCCTCATGATCACCACTTTCGGCACCTACACTGATTTTTTGGAAAAATTCCTGAGATTCTTGGAAAGATTTTTGCTCATTGGGGATAAATTGCGGTCCTAATGCTTTAAGCTTATCCAGACAAGTTTGTGCCTGTTTTTTATCCCCTTGATCTAGATAACAATGGGCTGCTTGTTTGTAAGCTGAGATCGCCCCTCTTTTATCTTCTAGTTGAGTACAAGCGTTGCCTAAGAGTTGATATCCTGGGGCAAAGGTGGGGTTTAACTGCACAGATAATTGCGCGCTAGTCACTGCTTCCCCAAAACGCTGTAAATTCACTAAAGCTAGGGCTTTGGCGTACCATAGTTTAGCTTGAGAAGGATCAGCGTGTAGGAGGGGATCTAATTTGGCGATCGCTGCTTCATAGTAGCCTAATTTTATATCTTCTAAGGCTTGTTGATAACTCATTTTCCTGAGGATTAAATCATCACTTTGGGATTAGTTTGATCGGATAAAAATTCCGTCATATTTTCAAATTTTCTCAATTCTCCTTGTGCAACTTTTAAAATTTGTGGCTCTTTTTCTATCCATTGATCATTAAAAGAGAGGATGACAGATTCTAAACTACTTCTATCTAAATTATCAGGAATTTCATCAAAATATCCCAAAGTAACATGAGCAGTTAAAAGATATTGTTGCTGTATTCCTAAGCCAATTAATTGTTTATTTTGATAAATAGTACGTCTTAATTGATAAATTTTATCATAAGATAATTCATTACAAGGTACTAAGCCAACAACCAAAGCGCGAGGAAAAACTAATAATCCTAAAATTTGCCACTGACTTTCACCTTTTTCCAAATCAATTTTTTGATAGGTTTCAAAACTTTCAGTAATGGCTTTTTCTAGTTTTTCATCAAAGTTTTGCTCAGATTTAATCCCATTAAGATAATTATCTTCCCAAATCAAATCAGCAAGGGTTAAATGGAAACTTTCCGGAGGAAGAGGAATTAATAAATTGGGGGCAATTTTTTCGATTAATTGTTGTTGAATTAGGTTTAACTGCTCATAGAATGATTCGTTAGTGGTATCATCTTGGTAGGGAGGAGTGAGGACGGTGTAACCTGGAAAAGACACGGGTTGTCTCTGTTGAAATTTAGGAGATTTTTGGATATTCTTAAGTTGATTTTGATAACTGGTGGGTAACGTAAGGGAAGCTACCCTGTTGACATACATTTGATAGGTTTCGTCCAACTTAATCGCCTCTCATTTTGTCACAATACTTATCCTTTTATTTTGCCCGATCTTGTCACAATTTTTTATAAAGATTTATTGACTTTAATTATGGCAGTTTATTTCTTTTGGGGAGAAGATGACTTTGCGCTCGCCCAACGGGTGCAACGGTTAAGAGAAACTATTCTCGATCCTAACTGGATACAGTTTAATTATCAGCAAATTTCAGGAGAAGACCCCAAGAGTACCATTGAAGCATTAAACGAAGCGATGACCCCTGTATTTGGTATGGGAGGGAAATTAGTTTGGCTGGTTAACACATCCATCTGTCAACAATGTCCTGAGGAAATATTAACACAATTACAGCGTATTTTACCAGCTATTCCTGATACTTCCCATTTGTTGTTTACAACCAGCAAAAAACCTGATAAAAGATTAAAATCGAGCAAATTAATCAAACAATATGCAGAGGTTAGGGAGTATTCCCCTATTCCCCCCTGGAAAACTGATGAACTAATAAAAAAAGTAAAACAAGTTGCCCAAGAAATCGGTGTTAAATTAACTCCAGCAGCAGTGGAATTATTAGCAGAATCTGTGGGGAATAATAGCAGACAATTATGGAACGAACTAGAAAAATTACAGCTTTATGGACAACAAGCAAATCAACCCTTAGATGAAAAAATTATTGCTACTTTAGTCAATGCTAATGCCCAAAATAGTTTACAATTAGCCCAAGCCATTCGGCAAGGAAATCAAGGAGAAGCCTTACAATTAATCGATGACTTATTATCGAGAAATGAACCAGCATTAAGAATTGTTGCTACTTTAGTCGGTCAGTTTAGGACTTGGACTATTATTCAATTAAAATTAGAAGGAGGGGAAACGGATAATAAACTAATCGCCAAAGCTGCTGATATTCCTAACCCCAATCGTCTTTATTTTTTACGGAAAGAATTACGGGGAGTTTCTGGTCAAAGATTATTAGCTACTTTACCGATTTTACTAGATTTAGAAACTCGTTTAAAACGAGGTCATAACCCCTTAGAAACACTAAATATTAAAACAATAGAATTATGTCAATTATTTAAAATTAAGATATAATTAAATTTAGTAAAAATGGGGTAAAAGGGGTATAATAGAAGTGAAAACTCAAGGCAATGGATGAATTGTTTCGATTTGTCAACCATTTAAGGAATCATTATGGCCAAAGAGAAAGTTATCCAATTTTTAGGTGAGGCTGCTAAAAATCAAGGTCTCAAAGATAAATTACAAACCATCAAAAGTCAAGATGAATTAACTTCATTAGCCAAAGAATTGGACTTTGGACAAAAAAAGTTTGTTAGCGTATATTTTACGCTAAACTAAAATCCCAAAATATCGGCTCTGTATCAGTCAATAAAATTGGCTGACAAATAGGGCTAATCTATAGATTCTGAGGAAAACTAAGGAGCTTTTAAGTTTTTAGTTGATTTTTTGCTCCCTTTCTTGATAACATCATGACGAGTTCGTGGGGCTTTTTTGTAACCTTTAATACGTCCGGAAGAAAAACCTCGACGTTTGGGAAATTTGGCGAAAGTCCCCAAGGTCGTAATTATTCTTGAAAAGTCTCTTTGAACTAGACTAGGGGTGATTTTGATGGATTTATTAGTCTTCAAATACTGTTCCCAATCACGGGGTAAAACCACAGCTAATTTTCTGGCAGCCCACAAATTTACATAAGAAAGAAGTGTTAGTTTAAACCAATTTTCTTCATGATGTACATCGGGAGTTAAATAAGATGTCATCAATAATCTTTGTTTACCAAATCGAAAAAGATGTTCCATGTCATAACGTTGTCGATAACACTGATAACAATCAACTAAACTTAACTCATCGCGCCGAGAACCAATAACAATAAGCCACATAGGTTTCCAAATACTATTTCTTTCTTGATCTCTGACAACAATCTGGAGTAAAGTAAAGGGGTGATTGTTCATTTTATAGTTTTTAGTTCCTCTCATTAACATCTGTTTCCATCCCGAAATAGTCACTGTTAATTGACGACCTTTTTTCGTTGTAAAGGGAACATGATGAACTTCATCAGGTTCAGTCCAAGTTTGGTCATCTTTAAGGTCAAATTTATCCCCATACCAACGGGGATGTCCCGAAGTTTTGGCTTGATTTGGGTCCCGAATAAATTGACGATAAAAAACTCGGTCACTTCTAACTCTTGTAATAGTAACTACGTCTTCATGCTTAACTTGTTCCCCAATAAAATCCTTTTGGCTGTAGTCACTATCAGCCACTAAGACAGATAATTTATCAGAAAATAAAGAACTTTGCCAGATTTTTTTTAGTTGTTGATTGCCTTGATTTACTCCTTTATGTTTAGAGGGAACTCGCTCTCCTGATAAGGGGACAGCCCAAGGGACTTTTTCTGTATCTATTTGGTCAGGTAAAGCGCAGACAACGGAATAACAATGTCCAATATTAATGGGTTTATTTCCCTTAATTGGATTGGGGTAATGAATAAAGGTTTTATCCGCTAACGTTTCGGCAAACCGTCGTGGACAGGGAGTTGTGTCAATACCAAATAAGTTATAATGTTTTGAAGTGGGAGGAATTGTTCTCGATACCGCTGAAAATAAAGTCTCAATTCTCTGTTCATAATTAGGGTCAGTTTGAGTGGGTAAAAACTCTTGAATTCCTCTATATAAACTGTTATAATCTCTTCTAAATAAAGGATTGAGAGACAATTCAACGACTGAGTGAGCTTGTTGGTTACTGGAGAGGGCATCGAGTAATTCTATAATAGTTTCTTTTCTAGCTTTTAGTCCTTGGAAGAGGTTAGACCTCCACACCAGGAATTCCTCGACAGACGTAGCCGTTTCATTTTTGGTCATTTTTAAAATTTATTACCTTATAAATTAGCGGAATATATACGCTAACATCAAAAGAGGTTGTTTGTTATAGTTAAGGCTAATGTCATCACATTCCGAACTTAAGACCAGTCAAGATGTCCACCTGAGAGCCAAACAAATTAAGAGTCTAATTCGCTCTCTTAAACAGAAAATAAAGAAAATTGAACGGGAAGGGGAAGTAGCACCAGCTAATTGTCATATTATTCGTTATCAGGTTAATGGAAAGGGAACAATCTACTGGTATTATAAACTACAGGCTGCTGAATCAATTTTTCCTATGGCCACTAATAATGAGAAAAAAACCAAATATAAATATTTAGGACGAGCCGGAAGTTCTGCTCATATTGATGCTGTAGAAAAACTCACTAGGAGAAATCTCATTGATGAATTAGAACGAGTCATTCAATCTCTAACTGAAAGCTACTTAGATATCTATATTGGAACCGAAACTGAATGAAGCTATTTAATATTTAAAATCCCCTAAAAAGATGGAAAGAGAGTTTTTAAAATCACCTTAATTCTCTATTTTAGCTCTGGAGACATGTTTAGCGTAAAGTTTACGCTAACAATTGTTTTTTATCCAAAGTCCAATTATTCGGTACACTTAAGAATAAGGGAAAATCTCTGCCTCCAAGCATGAGCATTTCCCAGACAACGCAACCGCTACTAAAGCTTTTAGGCTTTGAAAAACTTGAAACGCTGTAAAGCCAAAGGATAGTTTTATGAAGTTTTAAAAGTAGGGAGCAACCCTGATCACCCAACAGCTAATAGTTCTTGTTTGGAGACGAGACTAACTGTAGAGGTGTTGAAGGAGGTTGCCTTCTTCATTTTACCTAGATTTAGTGTAAAATTACAACACCAAGATGTCATTTGTCATGACAAAATTTAACTACTTACCCGAAAATTCGAGCTTTGAGATTGAAAAAAAAATACAACCCCTGGCTTAAAAGCAAGGGTCAGGAGTTTGCATATTCCTTATTTCAATCATCAGCAATCCTTTAAAAGTAGTTTCTACTGTCTAACAGTGACATACAACACTAAACGTTAAATAAGACAGCATCCTCCCTGTATGGGTCGCTTCCGCCAACACTCACGGAAAGCACCAATGAAGGAAACCAGGCGTTTGAGTATCAACCATGCGAAAAGTGCCGTTAAGCCCAAAACGCTTTCAGGGTAAGCCTTTCAGAACTCAACTTTTCTTTATACTTACTCCTGGAATCACTGTACCAGTTTAACTAAGGACTATTTGGTACAGTGAATTAGTACGGTAAATCAAGGGTTTCAGCCTTGTTATTTGAGAAAGGTTCAACTGGTACAGCGATCACAAATCCTTTAACGGCACTTCTGTCACGGATACTACTCAAACGCCAGAATATACAAATAAAAAGGGTTGAGTTGAAACAACTTGAATAATATCCCCAGTAATATAAGTCATTAATCCCAAATAATTAGAAATACAAAAGATATATTCTTTTCCTTTTTTTACATCAGCAACCGTATAACGAGTAGGATACTTTCCGTTCTTAAATTTCCAGGAATTATACTGATCAATATCAATAAATTCATAAAAAGCGTTATTTGGCATTAATACCATTGCCGAATGTTTAATATCGTATTGAAATCCATATACCCGGATTTCTCACAAATTAATTTGAAAGCCCAATCCAGAGATAAAAAATGATAATTTTTAGGACTAATAGAAATTTTGAATATAGATGAATAAAAAAATTGACTTTGATTATCCAAAAATTGAGTTTAAGAGAGAATAATTATATTAACTTTTGATTTTCTCCACGATAAATAAGACTAAATGAAAGTATCAGTCAGTCAACAACTTATGATAGATATCTTTTTTAAAAAACAACTTACTCTACTTATCCAGTATTAGGAATAGTTTTAATTCTTTTGTTAGCAATAGACAAAATATCTTGATAAGGACAAGCACTAGCTATAGCGATAATAATTCTTCTACAACTAATCTTTATTCTGGCTCCCAACTTAAGAAGATTTAGACGTATTCTTCCCACAGTTGCTTTAGCCAATGAAGTTTTTTTTAAACAGTGTTGACGAAAAGCATTTATGAGAACATAAGCCCAGGAATGTATCCATAATCTTAGTTGATTACTTTGAAATGTTTGAGTTGAAGTTCTATCAGCTAACAAGTCTAATTGTTGTTCTTTAATCCGATTTTCCATCTCGCCTCTCGGACAGTATTTTTTTGTATAAAGTTTTGAGGGTGGAATTTTTGAAGCGGGCAAAGATGTCACCACATGGCGCATTTTTAAGCCATCACTTCCATAACAAACTTTTGTCACTACTCTTCTTTGACAACTCCATGACTTTTCTGTTTTATAACGGATAGAGCGATACCAAGTAGAAATTGGTACTAATTTTTTAACTTCTTCTAAATCTTCTTTTTTCTGAAATAAACTATCCATTAATTCAGTTATTGGAGCTAGTTTTTTTTCATATTCATGTTTGGCTTTTTCAATTACATCATCCGCTCGTAACTTAAGAACGCCATTTGTTACCATAGCTATAACATAATCAACTAAAGGCTGATTTTCACAAAAATAGAAGATTTCTTCACGGGCATAGGCACTATCACCCCTAACTAGGATATGAGTCTCTGAACATTTTTCTCTAATTAGTCCGATAATTCTTTGTAATTCGTCTAAGGCTCCATCGGCTGGATCTACATTAGATGAACGAAGTTTAGCAACTAATAAATGATGCCCACAGAAAATATATAAAGGAGCATAACATACTCCGTGATAATAACTATTAAAAAATGCCCCTTCTTGATTACCATGTACTTGGTCATCCGTGACATCCATATCTAATATAATACTTAAGGGAGGTTTTTTATAAGACTCTAAAAAAAATTCGACAAAAGATTTTTCAATGGCTTCAAAGTTGGGTTCTATTTTATGATAACGACTCGTTTTTTGGTCGAGAATAGTCTCAGGACAATATTCCAATCTATTAATTGTACTTTTTCCAGCTAACCATCCCTTTTTATCTTCAAGTTCATTAAGCTTTTCTAAAGCGATCTTAAGGGCAGGATCGTGACGTAATTTATCATGGTCATTGACATCTTCATAGCCTAAAATAATTCCATAAAGCCTTTGTGCTAATAACTCATGAACGGAATGATCTACATAAGATTGATGACGATGATCTTGAAAACAGTTACCAAACTTCTCCGTAATTCCCAGTTTTTTATCCAACTCAGCTATCCAGACAATCCCCGCATCTGAAGTGATTAGTCCCCCATCAAAATTAGCGATTATTTCTTTTCCTTTCTGTTTACTAAAGTTGATTACTTGACGAGGGGTTCGGGGATGACTGGGACTCATTAAATCAGTTTAAGGTAAATTGCTTTAATAATTAAATTATAGCATATTTTATTCTAACAATCTAGTACTATTAGAGATTTTATTAATAATTTTTTTGGAAAAATGAGTGATTGATTTATCTTTTCATCTTTGTCTAATTCGGGTTGATTTTAACTTAAAATCTGACAACAGACTGTTGGTTGGGGAAATCTGCG
>Ga0064014_10257_pt1 | contig 14059 bp, 14 predicted proteins | sample CrowatWCoCulture_2_FD_61584 | JGI IMG/M metagenome (GOLD analysis project Ga0064014, IMG submission 61584) | Marine cyanobacteria communities from the University of California, Santa Cruz, USA, analyzing cyanobacterial DNA methylation -... | ecosystem: Host-associated > Microbial > Bacteria >...
GATGCGCATGTATACCGAGCCATCGTGCACACCCACGCGGACAGCCATGCTGACCGGTCGCCACCCAATTCGGGCGGGCGTGGAAGAAGTGAAGGTGGCACTGGTCGGTGAGGGCCTGTCATCAGAAGAGGTCACGATCGCCGAGATCCTCGGCGAAAGCGGATACAACACCGTTCATGTCGGCAAATGGCATCAGGGCGATATCGAACAGGCCTATCCTCACAATCAGGGCTTTGATTGGGCTGCCTTCCCACTGCACCAGCAAGTACAGCTCAGCCTGATGACCCGTGAAGCAATGGAAGCCAACAACATGCTTGGCTACCACCTTTCGGGCCAAAGAAATCAATTCCAAATTGATGAACGCTTCCGCCCCTACGGTCTCGTCACCGGCGTAGAAGCCGAAGCGGGAGGTCAGGCCCGCGAAGTTGAGATGGAAGCTGGCGAAGAATGGACGCAAGCCAAGTACGAGGAAATGAACCAACGGTATCAGCGGCAGGCGCTCGAACAGCTTGAGCGCGTCGCGGCCTAGGACGAACGGTTCTTCATGCAGTATTGGCCGCTCTACCCGTTGAATTTCGCGTATCCCGAGCAAGCAGTGTCGCGCAACGGCGGCTTCCACGCCGATAAGCTGCAGGTTCTGGATGGCTGGATTGGTGAGGTTCTCGCCAAGCTCGAAGAGTCGGGCAAAGCCGACAACACGCTCGTAATCATCATGGCCGATAACGGTTTGATGTATCACTATGAGGGGACCTCGGCCTGAACCAGCTCATCTATCGCGGTGGCAAGACCCAGTATCTCGAAGGTGGTGTGCGTGTCGACGCCTACGTCCGCTGGCCCGGTGTGATCGAAGAAGGCAGCGCGGCGGGCGACATCATTCATGTCTCAGACCTGTTCACGACATTTGCACGTATTGCCGATGCGACGGACCTGATCCCACGGGACCGCGTAATTGACGGCATCGACCAGACAGCGCTGCTGCTCGAAGGTGAAGGAAACTCGCGCCGTGACTACGTGTATGTCTATGAAGGCCCCGTTTTGCGCTCAATCGTGAAGCAGGAGTTCAAGATGCACCTCGCGGCACCCGGTCAGCCCGGCGCGGCAGCCCCAGTGTTCAACGTCTACCGGGACCCGCGTGAAGAGCATCCGCTTGTCGGCTATTCGCTTTGGTCCGGTGCGTCGTTCCAGGACATGGTAAAGCGTCACCAGAAACGCATCGAAAGCTATCCACACCTGCCGCTCGGAAAAGGGGTTCCCTACGAAGGGATTGAGAACCTGCGCCCGGAAAGCGAGTTGGCGCGCGAAGTCTTCGCAAGCTGGCAGTGATATCCCGGACGAATCAAAACAAAACGCCGCCCTTTGGGCGGCGTTCTCTATTCCGCCGCGTGCGGTTTCGTGCCCAGAAACCCACCCGACTGCCGCGCCCAGAATCGGGCATAGACCCCGCCGCTGGCCAACAGCGCATTATGCGTGCCTTCCTCGACGATCCGCCCCTCTTCCAGCACGATAATCCGGTCCATCCGCGAAATCGTCGAAAGCCGGTGCGCAATGGCCAGAACGGTCTTGCCCTCCATCACCCGCTCCAGCGCGGTCTGGATCAACGCCTCAACTTCGCTGTCCAAGGCACTCGTGGCTTCGTCCAGAACCAAAATCGGCGCGTCCTTCAGAATTGCGCGGGCCAACGCAATTCGCTGCCGTTGCCCACCAGACAGCTTCACACCACGCTCACCCAGATGCGCATCATATCCCGTGCGCCCTTTGTGATCTTCGAGCCCCAGAATAAACTCATGCGCCTCGGCACTCTTGGCCGCCGCAACGATCTCGGCCTCGGTCGCATCAGGCCGACCGTAAAGAATGTTGTCCCGCGCCGAGCGGTTGAACATTGCCGTTTCCTGCGTGACCATCCCGATCTGCTGGCGCAGACTCTCTTGCGTTACATCCCGGACATCATGACCACCGACCAGAACGCGACCGCCCTCGGCATCATAAAGCCGCAGAAGCAGCGACACGATCGTCGACTTTCCCGCGCCCGAGGCACCAACAATCCCGATCTTCTCGCACGGCGCAATGTTCAACGCGATCCGATCGACCCCGCCCGTCTTGCGCCCATAGGCAAAGCGCACATCATCAAACGTGATCGACCCGTCGATATCCTGCATCACGACCGCATCCGGCGCATCGGTCAGCGTGTGCATGGGCGACAGGGTGTTCATCCCATCCTCAACCTCGCCCACGTTGGAATAGATCGCCATCAGGGTGAAACTCACCCAGCCCGTCATCTGCGCAATGCGGATCGAGATCGCCCCCGCGGCCGCAATATCACCGGGGCTGGCGGCCCCGTTCGACCACAACACAAGCGTCCCACCGATCAAAAGCACCGGCAGCGCCCCGGCCAACGTCATCAACATGAAGCGAAAGACACCGGCCAGCTCACCAAAATGGATCGCCTTCTCCCGGAAATCCCGGACCGCATCAATCGCCGCCTGATCCTCATGACGCGCATGAGCAAAAAGCTTCACCGTCTTGATATTCGTGATCGTGTCAACAATCTGGCCCGTCACCATCGTGCGCGAGCCCGCCCGCGCCTTGGACCGCACACGAATGCGCGGCATGAACCAGCGGATCATCCACAGGTACAAAATCACCCAGATCGTCAGTGCCAGCGCGATCCAGCCGTTGATCGTGGTTAACAGGAGCGCCGATCCGATCAGCGACGCCAACGCAAAGAAGACCACGTTGATCACTTCGTTCGCCACATCGGTCAGCGCGCGCGCGGTCTGCATCTGCTTTTGCGCAATCCGCCCGGCAAAATCGTTGTCAAAGAACGTGACCGACTGGCCCAGCGTCCAGCGGTTTAGCCGCGTCAGAACCAGCGGCGTCACATTCGGCTGCACCACGACCGAGTTCGCATAAGACGACAGCCCGAACAGGATCGGACGCAGGATCAGGAAGAACGCGCAAACCCCCGCAATCAGCATCACGTTGTCCGAAAAAAAAGCGGCCTCTCCACTGGTGAGTGCAGTATCAATCACTAAACCCAGCAACAGCGCGGTCACAACCTCAGCCGTACCAGCGGCGGCTGAGATCAACCCGGCGATCAGCAAGATCCCCCAAGATCCCGAAAGCGCCCAACCAAAGAACGCCCCCAGCGTGCGCGGCGGCGGCCCCTCTGCCGGGGCAAACCCATCGATCAGGTTCGCGGGATGCTTCATTCAGCGGCCTCAGTCGTTCCGATGAACCCGCCCGATTGGCGCGTCCAGAACCGGGAATATAGCCCGCCTTGCGCCAGAAGCGCGTCATGGCTGCCATCTTCGACGATTCTGCCATCGTCCACAACAACGATCCGGTCCATATGCGCGATGGTCGACAACCGGTGCGCAATGGCGATCACCGTCTTGCCCTCCATCATCCCATAGAGCGTCTTCTGGATCTCTGCCTCGACCTCACTGTCGAGCGCACTGGTAGCCTCATCTAACACAAGGATCGGCGCGTCTTTCAGCATGACACGCGCCAGCGCGATCCGCTGCCGCTGACCGCCAGACAACTTCACACCGCGCTCACCGACATGCGCGTCATATCCCTTGCGCCCTTGCGGGTCTTCGAGATCCAGAATGAAGTCATGCGCTTCGGCCCGTCGCGCGGCAGCCTCGACATCCGTCTCGTTCGCATCTGTCCGACCATACAGGATGTTCTCCCGCACCGACCGATGGAGGAGCGAACTGTCCTGCTGCACCATCCCGATGTTCAGACGCAGACTATCTTGTGTGACCTTCTGAATGTCCTGACCATCCACGGTGATCTGGCCGCTCTCCGGATCGTAAAACCGCAAGAGCAGTTTGACCAAAGTCGACTTGCCCGCACCCGACCGTCCGATCAGACCGATCTTCTCACCGGGCGCGATATCAAGCGTGACCTTGTCCAGGCCGCCGGAGGTTTTGCCGTAGTGGTGAGAGGCTTCGTCGAACTTGATCGCGCCTGCCGTTAGGTTCAGCGGCTTGGCATCGGGGGCATCGACCAACTCAATCGGTTGGGCAATTGTCTCCATCCCCTCGGCAATAATCCCGAGGTTGCGGAAGAACGACGAAAGCGCCCACATGATCCACCCGGTCATAGCGTTCAGGCGCAGGGTCAACGCCGATGCCGCCGCAACAGTCCCGACCGAAGCAGTCCCCTGCATCCACAGCCAGATCGCCCAACCAACAACCCCAACGATCAAAAGACCATTCAGTGCCGTAAGCGTTGCGTCCATGACGGTAAAAATCCGCATCTCTACCTGAAAAGTGCGGCGCGTCTCTTCGATGGCGTCCTTGGCATAATCGACTTCGCGGTCATGATGGGCGAACATCTTGACCGAATGGATGTTGGTATAGCTGTCGACGACGCGGCCGGTAACGGCGCTTCGTGCATCGGACGCCGCTTTTGAAGCGGGCCCAACACGCTGGATCGTCCAACGCACCAAAAACCCATACAGCACGAACCAGATCAGCAGTGGCACCAGCAACCGAACATCCGCACCCCAAAGCAGGATCGCCGCGCCCACGAGATAAGCGAGCGCGAAGGTGATTGCGTCAAAAACCTGAAACATCGCCTCGCCCGCCGCCGGTGGCGTCTGCATGATCCGGTTGGCGATCCGGCCCGCAAAGTCGTTCTCAAACCATCCAACGGATTGACGCAGCACCTGCCGGTGCGCGCGCCACCGGATCAACGTGCCATAGTTGGGCAAAAGCGTGTTGTTCAGCAGCAGAACATGGAACGTCTGAACTGCCGGGCGCAGGAACAAAATGAACAACGCGACCAATATCAACTCGGTCCCATGCGCCGCCCAAACCTCAGCCGGTCCACCGCTCGACAACAGATCGACGACACGGCCCATATAGGCGATCAACCAAATCTCGACGATGGCCACGACCACCGAAATCGCTCCGGTCACAGCAAAGAGTTTCCTGAACGGTCGCGACAGATCGTTCAGAAATGGCCAAAGTTGCGTCGGCGGGCGATCGGTTTCCGTATACGATGCATACGGATCGATCAGGTTTTCGAAGTAGCGGAACACGAAGGTAATGCCTTTGCTTGCCAACAGGATATAGCGGCAATCCGGCGAAATAAAAACCTTCAGCGCAGAAGTTCGTCTTTCGTCAGTGTGAACCCCGAGGCGATCCACCGCGATTCCATCTCGCGGAGAGCCTGACCGATGGCTGGACCCTTTAGATCTGCGGGCAAATCCGCCGCTGAAACGGGCAGCATGGCAGCGGCACCTTCGGCGATCTCGTGACTGGCGTCCATTGGCAGATGCCCGGCAAACGCCGCACTCAATGCAAGCGCATCCTGCGCGATATCCGCGCCATACCGATACGCCGCCTCACCGGGCGAAAACCCTTGTTCGAGACAGGCGCGAACCTCAGCAATTTGCCGTGTTTCTGCCCGCGACAGGCGTAACCTGTCTTCGACGTCGTTCCCGCCCAGCGCCACCAACCGACGTTGCCAACGTGGCCCAAGTTCCAGCGCCGCTTCCCCCGCGATGAGCGGACCAAGAAACCTCGGATCGGCACCGGGCAGCAGTTGACCCAACACACCGGTCTTCGCCATGCCTGCCACCGCGAATACGGGATCAGGGGCAGCGAGCAGTTTGCGCATCTCCTGCCCAACGCGTTCAGCGGACAGTTGCGACAAGGGTTCAACCGCATCGGCAATCGCCGCAATCGCGTCCGGGTCAAACCCTTCACTGTCATCCGCGTACCACGCAAAGATCCGGAAATAGCGCAGGCAGCGCAGGTAATCCTCTGCAATTCGCTCCGACGAAACTCCGACAAAACGCAGACGTTTTGCCGACACGTCATTCAGGCCCCCAATCGGGTCCAAAATCGTCCCATCAGATTGGGCGTAAAGCGCGTTCATCGTAAAGTCGCGCCGCGCCGCATCCTCGGCCACATCCGTGGAAAACGCGACAACCGCGCGCCTTCCATCCGTCTCAACATCGCGGCGGAACGTGGTGACCTCAAACGGAAGATCATCGACAACAACCGTAACCGTTCCAAAGTCGACGCCGGTCGGAATTCCTTTAAAATTACAATGCTCTGCGCGTTTTAGAACTTCGTCAGGCGCCAAATTCGTGGCCATATCGATGTCGCTCACCGGCTCACCCAGAAGCGTATTCCGCACGCATCCGCCAACCGCCAGACCCTGCCCAGCGCCGTCATTGAGCATGGCATACACCCGCTGCGTTCTGCTGTCTTCCAGCCAATCCGCAGCGATCCGCGTCACGCCTTCATCGCCTCAGCAAAAAGCCGCAACATCCGCGCCGTCGCCCCCCAGATGTAGTAGGGACCATAAGGAACCGCAAAGTACTCCCGCCGCTGCCCCCGCCACGACCGACCTTCGACGACATAGCTATCGGGGTTCAGGACGTGGCCCAAAGGAACGGCAAACGCTTCTTCCACCTCCGATGCCTCAGGCAAGGGGGCGAAACCTTGGTCAATACGCGCCAGCACTGGCGTCACCTGAAAGCCAGTCACCGTCTCATGCGCGGGAAGTGTTCCCAAAACCTCGGCCTGTTCCGCACTGAGCCCAACCTCCTCCCGCGCCTCACGCAAGGCGGCGGCCACAAGGCTGTCATCCTCGGGATCAACCTTTCCTCCCGGAAAGGCAATCTGACCAGGGTGGTGCTTTAAAACGCTTGACCGCTTGGTCAACCAAACCGTCGGCGCGTGATCCGGGCCACCGACACCCAAAAGAACCGCGGCCGCGCGCAGGGTATCCCGCCGCGGCCGCGCGTTTGGGTTCAGATCAAAGTCTGAAGTCCCGGCCGCCACGAATTCTGTGGCGGCACTTAACCTTGAATTCAGATCACTCGTCATCCGGAACGGCAGTCTCCGCCTCAAAGCCAAGTGTCTTGGGATCAAGCTCATAATGCGCGCCGCAGAACTGACAGTCGGCCGTCACAACACCTTCTGCTGTCGTCATGTGCGCAATATCCCGTGCCGAATAAATCGAGAGGCTTTGCCGAACTTTTTCCTCGGAACAGGTACATCCAAACTTAACCGGCTGCGCCTCAAAGACCCGAGGCTCTTCTTCGTGGAACAACCGCACAAGAAGGTCCGTGGTCGGAACGCTCGGCCCAATCAACTCCAGATCCTCGACCGTATCGAGCAGAATATTCACGCGGCCCCAGTTTTCACCGCCTTCTTCATCGAGAAAATCCTCAGGCTGAAGAAGCGACTCCGGTGCCGGTGCATCTTTTGCCAGGGGCGACGCTTTCGGCATGTGCTGAATCATGACCCCACCCGCGCGCCACGATTCTGGGCGACCTGGCTCTTGAGACCGACCATAGCTGAGCGCAAAACGCGTCGGGATCTGCTCGGACTGCGCAAAGTAGGTCGTGGCACAAGACGACAGCGATCCACCTGCAATCGGCGTGATGCCCTGATACGGCACCATGCCTTCGCCCTGATCGATCAGAATGGCGAAGTAACCGCTCCCGATCTGCGAAAACGGGTCAGCAGTCTCATCCAACCGCTCGGCATCATAGCTTGCATAGGCACGGATCTTTGCGGGCTCACCATCTTCGGTCGGCCCGTAGTAATCCGTTGCGATCAGCCGTGCCGGCCCGTCGCCGCGCACTTGCAGCGACAGTTTCCAGCGCAGCTTGATCGTTTGCCCGATCAGTGCGGTGAGCAAAGCCATCTCTGCCACCAACTGTTCAATCAGTGGCGGATAGTCGTGCTGCGACAGCACCTGATCCAAAACGCCGTCGAGGCGCGCAATGCGCCCGCGAATATCCGGGCGATCAAGTTGAAACGGCAGGACCGTATCGTCCCACGCGATGCGATTTCCAAGTGTCATGGGGTTTCCTAGCCAGCTAGAGATTGGCATACCGCGACCAGATAGGTATCGCAACTCAACGTACAAGACCCCCGATGATCCCAAGGCTTGGCGAAAACGTCCGAAAGGGCATTCAATACCGGCTCAGACCGGGCGCGTATGTCATCCTTCCGCGGGCCGGTCGCGTGCTTTTGACCTTTCAGGAGGCACCGCGGCCTGAGTTCCAGCTTCCCGGTGGCGGGATCGATCCGGGCGAGAACGTTCTTCCTGCGCTATACCGCGAGGTCCTGGAAGAAACCGGCTGGACGATCGCCCGGCCGCGTCGGTTCGCAGTTTATCGGCGCTTCACGTATATGCCCGAGTATGATCGATGGGCCGAAAAGCTATGCACGGTTTATGTTGCCCATCCCGTGCGCCGTGTCTCTGACCCGGTTGAGGAAGGTCATACCGCAGTCTGGCTACCGGCGGCGGCAGCCGTTTCCGCAGTGGCGAGCACCGGGGATCGTGACGCCTTGGAGCAGTACCTGAACGGTTAGAGTCCGGCGTATTCGAACATCGCGATTGAGACGTCATCGGTGAAGTCATGCGTACCCGCAAACTCGACCAGATAGGACACGATCTTGTCGAGGCAGTCAGTTCCGGACAGCTCGGCAACGGACGTCAAAATCCGGCAGAACCCTTCTTCATCAAGCTGAGCACCTGCCTTGTCTTCGGCCTCGGTCACGCCGTCAGAGTAAAACAGGATACGATCACCGGGCTCGAGTTTAACCGAGAACGACTGATAGTCCGCACCCGGCACCAACCCAACGGGGAGGCCACCCTGACCGACAAACTCGATCGCGCCGCCTTGTCGTTGAATGACCGGGGCGGGGTGGCCCGCCTGAGCAAGCTCAATCTTCCCGGTCTTCAAATTGCACTCTCCGATGAGCATCGTGAAATAGAGGTCGGTGGTCATATCCTCTAGAACCATATTGTTCAAAAGGGTGCAGACATCCGGCGGTGGCTGCATGGAGTAAAGGCCCATATCATCGATGGTGAGCGCGATGTTTTGCTCTGGCGAGCTTGACGTCAGATTGCCGGCCAGCCGCGCCGTCATCAGCGCCGAGGCAATACCATGCCCGGCCACATCGATCGCAAATAGACCCAACCGCGTATCGTTGACGCGAAACGATCCGACAAGATCCCCACCGACGGCCCCGCTGGGTCGCAAGTGAAGCGAAACGACGCCACCAAGCACCGCGCGCTGCCGTTCGGGCACAAGCGATTGCTGAAGATGCCGCGCGTCGGCAAGGTCGCGGTTCATCGCCTCTTGCGCCTCGTTCAGCCGACCAAGCGCTTCGGACAGTTGCACGTTCTTCTCCGCCATCGCTTGATGCATTGACAGGATACGCGCACCCGCTTTCAACCGCGCTGAAAGCTCTGAGACGTTTACGGGCTTTGACAAAAAATCATCGGCCCCACGCTCCAGCCCTTCAGCGACATCTTCCCGCTCGGCTTTGGTCGTCAAAAGAATGAAGTAAGCATAACTCTCGGACTGCTGAGCACGCATTGCCTCGCACAGCTCCGGCCCCGTCATCCCCGGCATCATCCAATCACTGATGACAAAATCAATCGGCTGACCGGCCATCAGATCAAGTGCCGCCATCCCCGAGGCCGCTTCGAACACGTCGTACCCACGTCGTCGCAGAATAGCCGTCAACAGACGCCTCTGTACGGCGCTGTCATCGACAACCAAAACCCGCCGACCCCAATCGATATCAGGGGCCGCGTCGGCCACATCAGATTTCTTCACGTTTACCGTCATCACAGGCCGTCATGGCGCCACTGGTCTTAAAGTGGCGTGAATCCTGATTGATTTTCTGCCGTTAAATCTTGGGAAATCCTTCTGATCTATCACCGTCGTCGAAAGTTGAATTGGGTGATGAGATGATTCTTTGGTCAAGGGTTCAGGAACTCCGGGACGAGGTCGGCGATGAAGACTTTGCCGAGGTCGTGGAGCTTTTCCTTGAAGAAGTAGAGGCGGCACTGGATCGCCTTGCCAACGCTCCTGAAAACGTGCGCGAAGAGCTGCACTTCCTTAAGGGATCCGCGCTGAATCTTGGCTTTCGCGGCTTGGCACTGGCCTGCCTGACCGCCGAACAATCCGAAGACGGGGCAATGGATCTGTCTGATCTTCCATCGATCTACCGCAATTCGAAAACGAAGTTTTTGGACGAGCTTGATCTGGCTGCTTAACGGTGTCTCTCGGGTTGTGAATGCCCTGAATTGAGACTACACCGCGCCGTTGAATCAGCGGCGGGATATCCGATGGAAAATCCAAAGAAAGTCGTCCTGGCCTATTCGGGCGGACTGGACACCTCGATCATTCTGAAATGGTTGCAAACCGAGTATGGCTGCGAAGTGGTGACGTTCACCGCTGACCTTGGTCAGGGGGAAGAACTTGAGCCTGCGCGCAAAAAGGCTGAGCTTTTGGGCGTGTCCGAGATCTATATCGAGGATCTTCGCGAAGAGTTCGTGCGTGACTTTGTATTCCCGATGTTTCGAGCCAACGCGCTTTATGAAGGGCTGTATTTGCTAGGCACCTCTATTGCGCGACCGCTGATCTCAAAGCGCCTGATCGAAATCGCTGAAGAAACAGGTGCGGACGCTGTCGCGCACGGGGCCACCGGCAAAGGTAATGATCAGGTTCGTTTCGAATTGTCGGCCTATGCGTTGAACCCCGATATCAAGGTCATCGCACCTTGGCGTGAGTGGGACCTTGGAAGCCGGACAAAGCTGATTGAATTTGCCGAACAGCATCAAATTCCAATCGCCAAAGACAAGCGCGGCGAAGCGCCGTTTTCCGTTGATGCCAATCTTCTGCATACATCTTCCGAAGGTAAGGTTCTGGAGGACCCCGCAGTCGAGGCTCCCGACTATGTCTATCAGCGCACGGTCGATCCGCGCGTCGCTCCGGATGAGACGGAATACGTCGAAATCACCTTTGAAAAGGGCGATGCGGTCGCAATCAACGGCGAAGCCATGACCCCGGCCACGGTCCTAACGCGGCTCAACGAGCTGGGCGGAAAGCACGGTGTCGGGCGGCTGGACTTGGTCGAAGGCCGCTTTGTGGGCATGAAATCCCGCGGCATCTATGAAACGCCCGGCGGAACCGTCCTTTTGGAAGCGCACCGCGGTATTGAGCAGATCACGCTGGACCGCGGCGCAGCACATCTCAAAGACGATATCATGCCGCGCTATGCCGAACTGATCTACAACGGCTTCTGGTTCTCGCCTGAGCGCGAGATGCTTCAGGCGCTGATCGACAAAAGCCAGGAGCATGTGTCGGGCACAGTACGCGTGATGCTGTACAAGGGCTTGGCCCGCACGGTGGCGCGGTGGTCCGATCAGTCGCTCTATTCTGAGGAACACGTGACCTTCGAAGAAGACGCAGGCGCCTATGATCAGAAAGATGCGGCAGGCTTTATCAAGCTGAACGCGCTGCGGCTGCGGCTTTTGGCGATGCGCGACAAGCGCAATCGCTCATCCTAAAAAGTCTTCATTCGTCAGGATCTTTGACAGGCCTTCGGGCCTGTTGAAATCGATGTGCACAATGCGGCGCGTGTCACGATCACCCGATATCCGCCGGAAATAGAAGTCTGTCTGCGCAAAATTTCCGGGCTGCATGACCCAGCGTACAATGGATGCAGTCATACCTTTATACGGCGCAATCAAATCCACGATCCAAAGGCGGTCGCCCGATTGCCAGTCACCATCCCGGATCGCATGACCGCCAACCAACCGCTGTTCGGCATCCCGCGACATACGCGCCCAGGTCATGGCACCGCGCGGCACGCCGTCGAAACGGAATATTCGGCACTGATCAAGCGCGACGGGTGGCTCGAGAACCGCTTGGAGTTGCGCCACGGACATACGCCGGTGACGGTCGCTGCGCGCCGCCAGAAACATCAGATCGCCAAGATTTCGAAGTGCATCCTCGGTCGGGCTTTCCCGCGCAGGGAGCTTTTGGCCTGTTTCATCAAAAAGCTCTCTCATTCGGCGGGCGGATCCTGAAAGATCTGCGCCTCCCATGCCTTAAGCCCTCGCACAGCCATCTTGCCGTAACTTGCACCATTTTCCCGAAGCTCTGGAAAGAGTGTGTAAAGCTCTTCCAGAACCGGACGGTCAACTGCGGCCAGACTGTAAGGCCCCGGGAAAAAGCTTTCTGTGGCCAAGCCGTCGGTCACCATGATCTCGTGACGCTCAAAGAGTATGTGGAAGTATTCGACGCTCTCCGAGGCGTGGTCCACGCAAACCGAGTTGTCATCAATCAAACTCTTCGCAGACGCTAAAACGCACGGCTCGCCAAAAAGAAGCTCCGTCCGCCATCCTTCCAACGCGATCCGATGCTGGGGAGACACCCGCAAATCTCGATATGGGCGGCCCGGTCCAAACGCCCCATTCCGGATAAGGATCGGGCGAAGATTCGGTTGGTGGCGAAGCGCCGCCGCATCAAGATAGCGGGAGTTGATCCATCGAACGGGCTCGATGCGACCGTCTGCCAGTTCGACCGGATCGCCCACCTCGAGTGTTTCGACTGCACGATAGCCATCAGGTGTCAGAATCCCCGTTCCAGCAGCAACGCAGACCTGAAGGATGATCGTGACCGTATCGGTATCCTCGGCCAACCCGCCTTGGCCGGTCACCGTGAATTCGATCACGATGGGGTCCGTTTGTCCCACCAGTTGCTTTACGTTGATCGAGAAACTGAATCCGCCGGTCGTGGTTGAGCCAGTACCGTCTGGGTCGATTGTACCTCCGTCGAGTTGAAAATCGATCGCGTCGATTTCATCCGCGGTCAGGCCGGCAAACAAATACTGATCCACAGGAACTTCGGGAAACCCAGAGCCAACCTCCTCGAACAGATCCACGACGACCTCGCCATCCCGGCCTTCGCCAAGCGTGAAGGTATAGACATAATCCGGGTCGCCGGGGTCACCCCCGGCTTCTGCCGTGTCAGAAGAGTTCAAAACGATGTTCGTGCCCATCTTTGGACGATGATCCCCTAATCCTGTCCGAACGCTTTGAGTGACTCATAATACGGCATCGCCAAGTCGAGCAGCCCCAGATCCCGCGATGCAACCTCGGGCAACGCGGAAACACGCGGCGCTAACCCGGTACTTTCATGTACAGCATTGTACCAATGACGTGCCCAAATACCATCGGACTTGTTTCCACCCTTGGGCCAAGTGAGCATTTTTGCGTCCCACGCCAAACCAAGGTCACTGCAGAGCTGGCGCAGGCTTGCTTCTGGATCAGTCAGAACTTCGTCCGCATCGATAATCACAGGCTCTCGCCCAAGTACTCGGACGGCGTCAAAAAGCTGCATCTGTTGCGTGAATCCCAGATCCTCCAGTGTTGGGGTCTCGCGTTTCTGAACATAGCTCGCGATAACACGCGCCGGGTGTCGGATCAGAAAAACATGCCGTGCTTGTGCCATCCAGTCTGTTGGAAACTCCGGCAGCATGTGATGCGTCATCAGCTTGAGAAATCGGTTTCCACTGGGGGCTGGCTACTTATTTGGTCAGCAACCAGGCGAGGGTCCTGAGGCTGTGAGGCCAAAACCTCATCCCGCATCGGATGATCCAGCCCGGTCGCGGCAAGATAGGCGGCGTAAAACGGCTCATCCACAACCTCCATCCCGGCGCGCTGGGCGAAAGCGTACATCATCGCGGTCGATAGGTTTCGTGGCCCGGACCACATCGCGATGATCACTGGCTGACATGCTCCCGGATGAGGGCCTTGTAAAGCTGACGGAGTTGCCCGGTCACAGGCCCCATCGTCCCACCGCCGATCATGCGCCCGTCAATCTCACTCACCGGTGTTTGCGCGCCGAAGGTGCCCGTTAGGAAAGCCTCGTCCGCACCATAGACATCGACGAGAGAGAAATTGCGTTCAAACACCGGGATGTTGTTGGCACGGCACAGATCGATCACCTTCTGCCGTGTGATGCCGTTCATGCAGTAATCGCCGGTTGAAGTCCAAACGGCACCTTTGCGCACAATGAAGAAGTTGCAGGAATTCGTCGTATTGACGAACCCATTGATGTCCAACATCAGCGCTTCGTCCGCACCGGCCTTCTCTGCCGCAATTGCTGCGAGAATGCAGTTCAGCTTGGAATGGGAATTGAGCTTTGGGTCCTGCGTCATGGGCAGACCGCGCAGATGCGGCACGGTGGCAAGCCGAATGGGCCGCGGCAAGGTTG
>Ga0064014_10258_pt1 | contig 13902 bp, 16 predicted proteins | sample CrowatWCoCulture_2_FD_61584 | JGI IMG/M metagenome (GOLD analysis project Ga0064014, IMG submission 61584) | Marine cyanobacteria communities from the University of California, Santa Cruz, USA, analyzing cyanobacterial DNA methylation -... | ecosystem: Host-associated > Microbial > Bacteria >...
GACCGGTTTTTTTCTGGGACGAACGCTGTTTCTGGCACGGCGGCGGGAATTATGCACTGACCGCGCCCGTGGGTGGGTTGGTTCAACCTCTTGCCACGGGTGGTCTGCCTGAAACGCCCGAAGCAAAAACGGCGTTTGAAGTCGCTGTTAGAGGTCACAGGGCTTTGGGCCGACATGGCAACCTCCTCGGCACCTCCCGCGACGACCGAGGACCTTCTGCGCGTTCACCCGCAAGAGTTTCTGAATACCTTCAAAGACCTCTCGGATGCGGGCGGAGGTGAGTTTGGCCTCCGCGCGCCCTTTGGTCCCGGGGGGTTTGAAATGGCCGCACTCTCTGCCGGGCTGGCCGTCGCAGCGATCGATAAGGTCGCGCGCGCCGACCTGACCAATGCCTATGCTCTGACCCGTCCACCGGGCCACCATTGCCTGCCCGATTGGCAGAACGGGTTCTGCCTTTTGGCCAATATCGCCATCGCCGTCGAAGCTGCGCGGGCCAACGGGCTGGTGGGTCGCGTTGCGGTGCTCGACTGGGATGTGCACCACGGCAACGGAACCGAGGCGATCTATTACGAAGACCCCGACGTTATGACCATCAGCCTGCATCAAGAGCGGAATTACCCCCTCGACACCGGCGGTGCCGCCGACACAGGGCGCGGTGCGGGCGAAGGCGCAAATCTGAACATCCCCCTGCCCCCCGGCACCGGGCACAAGGGTTATCTGGCAGCGATGGAGCGCATTGCCCTGCCCGCCATCCGCGCCTTCAACCCCGATCTTATCGTCGTTGCCAGCGGCTATGATGCCAGCGCGTTCGATCCACTGGGGCGTATGTTGGCCTCGGCCGACACGTTCAGCGAAATGACCCGGATGACGAAGTCACTGGCCGAAGACGTGTGCGACGGCAAACTCGTTCTGGTGCACGAAGGCGGCTATTCTGACACGCACGCCCCGTTCTGCGGGCATGCCGCGATCTCAGAGCTTGCAGGATCACGCATCACGGCCCCCGATCCGCTGGGCGTGGCAATCGCCGCGCGTCAGCCCGGCGCAGCCTTCGATGCATTCCTCGATCAATGGCTCGACGACCTCGCCGCCACTTGACGTCCGCCTCACGGACCAACACATGGGCATGGCACGATATGACAAGGACACGATATGCCCGATCCGAACCCGGCCGCGCTTGAATTTCTGCTCAGCCGCCGCTCTCGCCCGGCCAAGACGCTGACGACGCCCGTGCCAGATCGCGCCACGGTTGAGGGGCTTTTGGTCGCTGCCGCGCGCACGCCGGATCATGGCAAGCTTGAGCCTTGGCGGTTTGTCGTGCTGGAACACGCCGCGCTTCAGCGTCTCGCCGCTGCCGTTCCCGCACGTGGCGCCGCGCTGGGGCTAGAGCCGGAAAAGATCGACAAAATGGCCAACCAATTCGCCATGGCAGACCTTGCCGTGGCGGTGGTGGCCTCTCCCAAACCGGTCGAGAAGATTCCGCAGATTGAACAAACCCTGTCGGCAGGTGCGGTTTGCCTTGCCTTGTTAAACGCCGCGCTCGCCTCGGGCTGGGGCGCGAACTGGCTGTCGGGCTGGGCAAGCCATGACGCGGACTTCGTTCAGGAACACCTCGGACTTGAGCCGCAGGAAACCATCGCAGGCTTCATTCACCTCGGGACCGAGACCTCGACCCCACCCGAACGCCCCCGCCCTGACATGGCCCGCATCACACGCTGGGTCAGCGCATGATCCTGACTGACTTCTTCCGCGCCGTCGGCCAAATTGGTGACCCCCGCTTTCGCCGCGTTTTGGGCTTTGGCATCGGGCTGACGCTTGCGCTCCTTTTTGTCGTGACCGCAGTGCTCGTTGTCGTCGTGGGCTGGTTTGCGCCCAACACGGTCACACTTCCCCTGATTGGTCAGATCGGGTGGATCGACAACGCGCTCAGCTGGGCCATTGTACCGCTGATGCTGGTCCTGTCGGTGTTTCTGATGGTGCCCGTCGCGTCTGCCTTTACCTCGCTCTTTCTCGATGAAGTCGCCGACGCGGTGGAAGAGGAATATTACCCCCACCTCCCACAAGCGCCCCGAGCGTCATGGGGCGACACGATCTCGGACGGAGCACTGTTTCTGGCCGTCATTGTGGGGCGAACCTCGGCGCGCTCATACTTTACGCCTTCTTCCCGCCCGCTGCGCCGTTCATCTTTCTGGCGCTCAACGGATACCTGCTGGGCCGCGAATATTTTCAGCTTGTCGCGATGCGCCGGCTGGGGCGTGAGGGGGCCAAAGCCGCCCGTGCACGACATTTCGGGCAAATTTGGGCAGCAGGCATCCTGATGGCGCTGCCGCTAACGATCCCCGTGGTGAACCTGCTGATCCCCGTGCTGGGTGCCGCGACCTTTACCCACCTGTTTCACCGGCTGGAGGGCCCATCCGGTTGAACCAATCGAGGTCTTCGACCGAGATAACGCCAGACAGAATGATCGCCGCGACGATCACCCAGATCACGGCTGAGACCAGCGTGGTGATCCACGCCTTGCGACGCATGTTAATCTCAGCCGGTGATCCCAGCATCGTGCCGGGCACAATCTCGCCCCGGTCGCCTTGCGTCTCCAACCGGATCGGCAAGATGACAAAGAGCACCAGAAACCAGATGACGGCAAACAGGACCAGGCCCGAGACGACGCCCATCAGACCTGCTCCAGCTCAACAAGTGTGCCTGTGAAATCCTTGGGATGCAGGAACAGGACGGGTTTACCATGCGCGCCGATCTTGGGCTCTCCGGTGCCCAGAACCCGCGCGCCCGTGGCTTTCAGCGTGTCCCGCGCGGCAAGAATGTCTTCCACCTCATAGCAGATGTGGTGAATGCCGCCCGATGGATTCTTGTCCAGAAACCCCTGAATGGGAGAGTTTTCGCCCAAGGGTAGAGAAGCTCGATCTTGGTGTTTGGCAGTTCAATGAAAACCACCGTCACGCCGTGGTCCGGCTCGTCCTGCGGCGCACCGACCTTGGCCCCGAGCGTATCACGATACTGGGCCGCAGCAGCCTCAAGATCAGGGACGGCGATGGCGACGTGGTTCAGGCGGCCAATCATGGCGAACTCCTAAAGGATTGCGTATCGCGTGTGAGGTAGCGCAAGGCGCGTCCGGGGGAAACCGTGAAAGGCGTCGCAGGGTGCGACCTAACGTTTGGCCAGCGCCGCCAAACCCACACCGGCCAAAACGACCAGCGCCGCACCAATCAGCGACGGCGTCAGCACTTCGCCCAGCAGCGCGGCACCTGAGACGAGCGCGATCACCGGCACGGTCAGTTGCGCCACAGCCGCTGTTGTCGCCGCGATCTTCGGCAAGACCGAATACCAAAGCGCATAGCCCAGCCCGGACGTTACCGCGCCCGACAGAATGGCCAAAATAAGCCCGGCCAGCGTCACGCCATCAAACGTCAGCGCAAAGGCCAGTACACCAAGCGGCACGCACAGTATGAAGTTCGCCGCCGTATCACCCAGCGCATCCGTACTGCCGCGCCCATGCACCGAATAGACACCCCAGCCAAAGGCTGCGGCGGTCATCAAGGCGATCCCCGTCACCGGCAGCGCGGCATCACCCCCTGGCCAACAGAGCCAGATCAGCCCCGCAAACGCCAACGCTGCCCCGGCCCAGCGCAAGGGTGGGATATCCTCCCGCCGTAGCACGGCCCATCCAAACATGGTCAACTGCACGCCACCAAACAGGATCAGCGCCCCGACGCCCGCATCCAGCGTCACATAGGCGAACGAAAACCCAAAGATATAAAGCGCCAGCGACCCTGCCCCGATCGCACGGCCCGGCGCCATCAACCGCACCGAACCCGACCGACGCAACACCAGAAACCCCAGCATCGCCGCCCCGCCCCAAGCCGGATCATGGCAAACGCCGCCGGCCCCATACCGGCATCTGTCAGCGCAGCGCGGTTCAAAAGCGAATTGGCAGCAAAAGCCACCATGGTCAGGGCAATCAACAAAAACAGGCGCATGAGGTCAGTCGTCGTAATACTCGGCCACGAATTCCGAGCGCGGCACACCAGGCCAATAGATCACCGCCTCGCCAAAGGCCGGACGCTCAAAAAGCTGTGCGGCATAAGCTGCAACTCTCGGATGCGCGGTTGCGTTCAACGGATGATCTCCCGCCCACAGCCACGCCATCCCGATCCACTTCATGCGAAACAGCGAAACCGCCCACAGGACATCGGCCAACGTGAATTGATCCCCGCAAATCCAACCGCGGCCATCGCCCAGCCGGGCATCCAGCGCAGCAACGATATCCACCATCTCGCCTACGGCGGCCCGCATCGCCTCAGGCGTATGCACAAACCCGCGCCCTGCGTTCTCTTTCTCGATCTTCGCGGCAAAGGCCGCCGCGACCGCCGCATCATCTGCGGTCTCAGACATCAAACGCGTCAGCTTCTCAATCCGCCGATCATGCATCCCCGGCATGATCTTGCGAATACGCTCGGGCCGAAAATCATGCTCAGGATGCGCGCCATAAAGCATCGCGACATGCGGCGTGCCGTCGATGATGTCCAATTCATGCGAGATCGCGGCTTCCAACGCAGCGGGCACCAAATGCGGCGCACTATATTGGGCGATGTGATTGCAGATCACCCGACTATCGATCACCACGCGCTCTTGCGACAGATCCACGAGCGTCGGCACCACCAGCGGGTCCACGCCCTCGGTCCCGACCGCCGACCGTCCGGTGTACCCGGTCGCAAATCCGCGCCCCTCCACACCCATCAGCCGCAGGCGAATGTAATCGGGGTGATAGTTGCCGGGGTCAGCGTTCACGTCATGCGCGACATAGCTCACGCCCGCCTCCGCCAGCGTCGCGCGCACCTTTTGCGAACAAAGCGACAGGGCAAAATGATAAAGCTCATATCGCGGCGCAGCGGCTCCAACCGCGATATTCATCTCGGGCGCCGGGGCTGCAGCATTGGCCGCCTCAACCATCTCACTCAGGGTTCTCGTGGCCATCGCGCGCCTCCTTTGCCCGGCTGCACTATGCTGCTAACGCGGCCAAACGCAAAGCACACCTTCGTGTGAACCTAACGCCGCGCCCGGATCACGAGCAAACCAGCACCGACGATCATGGCCATACCGGTGAGCGAGGTTGGCGTGACCGCGTTCCCAAAAATCAGCACATCCCAAACGACCACAAACACCAGATAGCTGTATTCAAACGTGGCAATGATCGCGGGTGATGCGGCTTGATACGCGCCTGCCAACATGATGCCGATCACGACGGTGAAGACAGCCAACACCAACAGCACACCCCAGTCTACGACCCCGACAGGCGCCCATTGCCCAAAGATATAGGGAAACGCCTCAACCAGATCCGCACGAGGCGCCATCACCTTCAACACAAGGCTGATGACACACCCGGCCAAGCACATCATGGCCCCCAGCGCAAAGGCCAACGCCTCGGGGCGTACAGTCGCGCAGCGGGTCCGGGTGATGATATGCCCCACCGCATAGAAGGCCGCACCGCAAATGGGCAGCAGCGCAAAGGGCGAAAACGCCTCCGTCCCGGGCTGCAACAGCACGACCACGCCGGCAAAGCCCAGAAACACCCCCATCCACCCCAATCGCCCAACGGGTTCGCCGATGACAAAGGCCGACAGGATCGCGACAAAGATCGGCGCGACATAGTTGGCCGCGCCAACCGTTGAGAGGTTGAGAAAGGGGATCGCCGCGTAAAAGGCCAGAAACGTCATCGTCAGGCAAAGGCCCCGCACAAGGGGCCAAAGACCCAGCGACGCCTTCCAGATCGACCAACCGTACCCGCGCAACCGCGCAACGAGCAGAAACAGCGGCAGCGCCAAGAGCCCCCGCAGAGCAAAGATTTGCCACAGGGTCAAATCGCGGCTGAACAGTTTGAACACCACATCCTGAAGCGAGATCGCCAGCGTCGTGGCGATGATCAGCGTGATGCCGCGCTAAATGTTCTGTGATGCAACGTCCGCCGCCATTCGCCCTGTCGTCCTACCCCACCAGCTTGGGACGAAGCGCTTGTAATTGGCGAGAGCAAATCCGCAAGAAAACGGATCGATAGCGACAGATCAGCCAGGTGCCAAGACGAACAAAGGCCCCACGAGGGGGCCTTTGCTTTGAACTCTGAGCGTTGTCGCCTTATCGATGATTGCCGGGGCAATCACCTTCCGGGCTTCGACAAATTCACTTGCGTGAATTCGTCTTACATCATGCCGCCCATGCCGCCCATGTCGGGCATGCCGCCGCCAGCAGCCGCGCCTTCTTTGGCGGGCTTTTCGGCAACCATGGCTTCCGTCGTGATCAGAAGACCTGCAACCGAAGCTGCGTCTTCCAGAGCCGTACGAACAACCTTGGCCGGGTCGATCACGCCGAAGGAGAACAGATCGCCGTACTCTTCGGTCTGTGCGTTGAAGCCGAACGATGGATCGTCCGATTCACGGATCTTGCCAGCAACAACAGCGCCGTCGACGCCTGCGTTTTCAGCAATCTGACGCAGAGGAGCTTCCAGCGCACGGCGGACGATGGCGATGCCTGCGTCCTGGTCGCTGTTTTCACCCTTCAGACCTTCGGTGGCCTTGACGCCCTGAACCAGAGCGACACCGCCACCAACCACGATGCCTTCCTGAACGGCAGCACGGGTTGCGTTCAGCGCGTCATCGACACGGTCCTTACGCTCTTTCACTTCCACTTCGGTCATGCCGCCGACGCGGATGACGGCAACACCGCCGGCCAGCTTGGCCACACGTTCCTGAAGCTTCTCACGGTCGTAATCCGACGAAGTTTCTTCGATCTGACCACGGATCTGAGCAACGCGTGCTTCGATCTCGGCCTTTTCGCCTGCGCCATCAACGATGGTGGTTTCGTCTTTGGTGATCGACACGCGCTTGGCGGAACCCAGCATGTCCATCGTGACCGATTCCAGTTTCATGCCGAGGTCTTCGGAGATGACCTGACCACCGGTCAGGATCGCGATGTCCTGCAGCATGGCCTTACGACGGTCGCCAAAGCCCGGAGCCTTAACAGCAGCGATTTTCAGACCACCGCGCAGCTTGTTGACGACGAGCGTGGCCAGAGCCTCGCCTTCGACGTCTTCTGCGATGATGAGAAGCGGCTTGCCCGACTGGATGACAGCTTCGAGAAGCGGAACCATCGGCTGCAGCGACGAGAGCTTTTTCTCGTGCAGCAGGATGACAGCGTCTTCGAGATCGCTGGTCATCTTGTCAGGGTTGGTGACGAAGTAAGGCGACAGGTAACCGCGGTCGAACTGCATGCCTTCGACGACTTCGGTTTCCGTCTCAAGACCTTTGTTCTCTTCAACGGTGATCACGCCGTCGTTGCCGACCTTCTGCATCGCGTCTGCGATCTGGCGGCCAATTTCAGCTTCGCCGTTGGCCGAGATCGTGCCGACCTGAGCAACTTCGTCGCTGTCTTTGACTTCGCGAGCCGAAGATTTGATGTTCTCGATGACTTTGGCAACGGCCATGTCGACGCCGCGCTTGAGGTCCATCGGGTTCATGCCAGCGGCAACCGACTTCATGCCTTCTTTTACGATGGCCTGACCCAGAACGGTTGCAGTGGTGGTGCCGTCGCCGGCTTCGTCATTGGTGCGGCTGGCGACTTCTTTCACCATCTGCGCGCCCATGTTTTCGAACTTGTCTTCCAGTTCGATTTCCTTGGCGACCGTCACACCGTCTTTGGTGATGCGCGGGGCGCCGAAGGATTTGTCGATGACAACGTTGCGGCCCTTGGGGCCAAGGGTAACCTTCACTGCGTCGGCGAGTACGTTTACGCCGGTCAGCATGCGGTTGCGGGCATCGGTGTCAAATTTGACGTCCTTAGCAGACATATGCTTGCTCCTGGATAATCTTGGTTAGGATAGAAAGATCAGCGGGTGGCTCAGGCGATAACGCCGAGGATGTCGCTTTCTTTCATGATCAACAGCTCTTCGCCGTCGAGAGTGATTTCGGTGCCCGACCATTTGCCGAACAGGATCTTGTCGCCAGCTTTGACGTCCATCGCGATCCGATCGCCGTCGTCGTCCTTCGCGCCCGCACCAACAGCAACGACTTCGCCTTCTGCAGGCTTTTCTTTCGCGCTATCGGGAATGATCAGGCCACCAGCGGTCTTCTCGTCGCTTTCAACACGGCGGACCAGTACACGGTCATGAAGTGGTGTAAATGCCATCTTTGAACGTTCCTTATCAGTTCAAGTTTCGATGCATTAGCACTCGGCAGATGTGAGTGCTAACGGGCGCGATTTAAGGGTCGCGAGGTCGTGAGTCAACGGATAGGGGATGAAGTTTTTGAACTTTCGTCGCCGCAGCGCAGCATGACGTGGCAAATTGCAACTTGCCTCGAGACGGGCAGATATGCCCACCTGCACACAGGTTCAAGAACATCTTTGGCACCACGATGCGCACATGGCTCCGCACCCATCCATTGACCACCGCGATGATTGCGCTGGCCGTGTATTTTGCGATCTTCGTTGTTCGCGGCCTGGCATCAGACAACGCCTTTGGGAACGATGAAGACGCGCATGCCAACGTGATCGACCTGTCGCAGATCCTGCTGGAGATCGTCCTCGCCGGGTCTGTGATCGGTTTCATCCTCTGGCTTGGTTGGGGAAGAGAGGCACGCGTAACCGCGCCGCTGCATTGGGGCGGGCTCTGGTACGTCCTCCCTCCAGCCCTGATCACGTTGATGTTGCTTGGCTTTGGCATCCTTGCAGCGACAGAAACCGGCCTGCCAGACACGTTCACTCTGAACTACGTCATCGGCATCCTGTTCCTCACAGCCCTCGTTGGCATATTCGAAGAGGGTCTTTTCCGCGGTGTCGTTCTCTTTGGTCTGGAGGCGCGCCTTGGCCCGCTCCTCGCGGTAATCATCTCATCCGTTTTATTCGGGTCCATGCACTATGTGAACTGGATTCGCAGACAGGATTTTGGCGAAACCACCAATCAGGTCATCAGCGCGGGTCTCGGCGGCATCCTCTATGGTGCACTTGCACTACGGACAGGATCGATCTGGCCAGGCGTGGCACTTCACGCGCTTTGGGATGCGATTGTCTCGATGAACGGGATGCTGACCGCGAATGTCGTTGCTGAAGTTGCCGACAGCGGATCCACCGATGACGGTGGAACCAGCATCTTTGCCTTCCTCATCGGGAATTTCGAACCGATCCTTGGCGTGATCGTCCTGATTGGATGGTGGCGTTGGCGGCGCGCGCAAACGACCTAGTCAGCCTGCGCGCGGTCAAACGACATCCGCGCCGATTTCACACCGTCCATTTGCTCGTGCGACCAGTAAACGAGCGGCTTGAGTTGCGCCAACAGACTGCGCCCGAGTGGCGTCAACTCATAGGACACCGCAACCGGCGGTCCGGGATCAACCGTGCGCTGCTCAAACCCGACTATATTCAGCACAACCCACAAGTGCCGGCCGGCGCCGAAGGATTGCTCAACATGATCCCGCTGGTCAAACAGGCTGGCGTGACTGTCACGACCCTTGGGCCTTCTTCGATCTCTGGCGCGTTGAGGACGGCAAGATCGTGGAACACTGGGATGTGGTGTCGCCCATCCCGTCGGAATGGGCCCATGAGAATGGCAAGTGGTGAATTGGCTCAAAGGCCGGGGGCGCTGCCCCTGGACCCCCGGAAGTATTATTAGACCAATGAAATCAGGTGGGGGGCGGCCAGTTCCCCATCTCTGCGCGGCCCCTCGGGGTGAGGTCATAGACGCCGCGCTCGACCCGCTCAAACCACCCATAATGATCGTCGGCCATGATCCGCGTCGCCGTCTCAACCCCCGTCGCCGCGCGAATGTCGGCACCCTTGCTGGGGCCGTGCTGCGCCAGATGTGCGGCACAACGCAGCGCGTCTTGGCGGTAAGCGGTGATCAGCCCCACGCGCGTCGCGCCGCCGGAATTGGGGTCCCCTTCGCGACGCGCGAACTCTCTGAGCAACCGCGCCTGCCGCTTGGTGGATTTGCGCGGCGCAAAAGGGCCAGGGTCCAGATGCACCTCAACCAGACCGTCCTTCAATCGTACGGTAATCAGCCCAAGACCCAAGCGGCGCGCCAATGCTTTGTTGTCTTTCAATGCGGCGAGGAACCGCTTTCCTGAACCCCGAGGGATCGCAACATAAACGGCGTCGGTCACGGAAAGCCGCGCAATCGCCTGATGAAACAGCGCCAGCGAGAAACCGGTCTTCAACTCAACAATCACAGGCGGGTCGTCGCCCCGGCACGCCATCACATCGACCGGGCCGATCTCGGATTTCACCTCATACCCCTGCCCTTCAAGGAACGCCTTGATCGGGGGGTAGAGGTCGGTCTCAGCGGGCTTCCCGGTCATCGCGTCTCGGCCCGCTCAACCCGGCGTGAGATCAACTCGACCCCCACCGCCAGCGCCAACAGCAATCCTGCCGCCACGACCTCGGCCAGGATGCGCGTCTCGGCATCGGCAAAACTGACCGCGTGCAGCGCCCAAAGAAGAGCCGCCGTGGTTAGTGCCCGACTGTAGATTGGATAGGCCATCGTGATGCGCAAGGCCGCAAAGAATGCGAGGCCAGAGAGAAGGGAAAGCAACCAGACAGGTGGCCCGAACGCAGACACAACAAAGGATACCCCCGCGCCCAGCAACGCGCCCAGCATCCGCCGCGCCGCGCTGCGCCCGGTGTGGATCCCACCCGTTCCGAGGACCTGCAGGAACACCAGCGGAATCCAATAGGGTCGCGCCACGTCAAGGTTCTGTGCCAGCCATAACGTGCCTACAAACCCCAATGACACGAGCACGCCGATCAGGATGGGCGCTCGGCCTAGATCTCCACCCGACGGTGGATCAAGGTCGGCGAGCCCTGTGATGCTTGCAACAATGATGGCCCAAACCGCGCCCGCAAAAAACATCGGAAGAAGGATGGGGTCGACGCCACCCGGGAATGACAGCGCCAGAAACGCCCAGCCCAAGGCGACAAACGCCCCCACGCGTCCACCGCCATAGGGGGCCGCAATTATCCCGGCGAGCCCGAGGAAGCCGCCGATTGCATAAAGGCCCCACGGCGGCAGCACCAAAAACACCCCATATGCCGCCATCGCCACCAGAGGTGCGGCGATCGCCCAGCCTCGGGTGGCAAAAATGCTCGACATCATGCCGACCAGAAACCCGATAACGCAGGCCACAACCTGGAGACCTGCAAACGCCAGCCCCGCAAACACCGGCAGCGTCAGTGCCGCCAGAAGCGCAATTTTCGACCATGGAACAAAGATTGGTCGTGCCATGTGTTTCCTCTCTGCCCGGATCGTGATGTCGCACGACCCCATCGCGCCCCGTGACAACCCTGTGGTCGCTTTCTATAAGGCGCGCGACTCATCCTGACACGGGACACTTCCCCATGACCATCAAAGTTTTCGGCCACAAATCTCCTGACACCGATTCCACCGGCTCACCCATCATCTGGGCGTGGTATCTTAACGAGGTGAAAGGGCTGAACGCCGAAGCCGTTCTGCTGGGCGAACCCAATACCGAAGCGGCGTTTTTGCTTGAGAAATGGGACCTGCCAAAGCCCGCCATCATTGATGACGTGGCTGAAGGTGACGACTGCATCGTGGTCGACACGAACAACGTCGCCGAACTGCCCGCCAGCATCAACGACGCCAATGTGATGGAGGTGATCGATCACCACCTGCTGCAGGGCGGTCTGGCCACCAAGTCGCCGATCAACATCACGATCCGTCCCGTCGCCTGCACCGCCACGATCATGCACGATCTGATGGGCGATGATGCCGCGCAGATGCCCGATTGGGTCAAGGGCACGATGTTGTCCTGCATCCTCAGCGACACGCTTGAGTTCCGCTCGCCCACCACGACGGATGTGGACCGCAATCTGGCCGAAGATCTTGCCAGCGATCTGGGTCTGTCGATCCCGGATTACGCGGCCGAGATGTTTGCCGCCAAGTCCGACGTATCGGCCTTCTCGGACGCCGAACTGATCCGCATGGATTCAAAAGCCTACGAAGTGGACGGCACCAAATTCCGCGTCTCGGTGCTTGAGACCACATCACCCGCCACCGTGCTCGACCGCAAGGACGCGCTCGTGGCCGCCATGCCCGGTGTGGCGAGCGAGGACGAGGTTGATCAGGTTCTTCTGTTCATCGTCGACATCCTCAACGAAGAAGCGACGCTTCTGGTGCCGAACGACCTTGTGAAAGGCGTGGCCGAGAAAAGCTTTGACGCGAGCGTCGATGGTGACACGGTCGTTCTGCCCGGCGTCGTGAGTCGCAAGAAACAAATCATCCCGAATCTCAAGGTCTGACGTGCGGATCGTCGAAAACCTCGCCGAGATCGGCGCGCAGTATGACGCGGTGTTCTGCGACCTTTGGGGGTGCTTGCACAATGGCATCGCGCCCTTTCCCGAAGCGGTCGCGGGCCTTCAGGGGTTCCGCGCGTCCGGCGGCAAGGTCGTCTTGCTGACCAACGCCCCGCGCCCCCGCGCCGGCGTTGAGCAGCAGCTGGCACAGATGGGCGTGCCGACAGACAGCTGGGACGTGATCGCCACCAGCGGCGACAGCGCGCGGCTTGCCATGTTCGAAGGTGTCGTGGGCCTCAAGATCTACCACATCGGGGAAGAGCGCGATCTTCCGTTTTTCGAAGAACTACACCTGATCGAAAACTGCCCCAAGGTCGACCTTGTTCCCTTGGAAGAGGCCACTGGCATCGTCTGCACCGGCCCTGCCGACCCCAAGGCAGACCCGTCCGCGCATCGGGCGGAATTGCTATACGCCAAGCAAAAGGGGCTGAAACTCCTTTGTGCGAACCCCGATATCGTCGTGGATCGCGGCGAAAGCCGGGAATGGTGCGCCGGTGCGGTCGCTGCGCTTTACACCGAGATGGGGGGCGAAAGCCTCTATTTCGGGAAACCGCACCCGCCGGTCTATGACCTTGCGCGGCGGCGGTTGGCGGCCCTAGGCACGGCTATCGCCGACAGCCGCATCCTGGCCATCGGCGACGGGATCATGACGGATGTGAAGGGCGCCTTGGGCGAGGATATCGACTCGCTCTTTATCACGGGCGGGCTTGCAGCGGCCGAGACCAAGACCAACCGCCAGCCGGACCCGGACGCGCTGGATCAGTTTGTCCAGCGCGCCATGATCACCCCCACCTATGCGATGGGCTTTTTGCGCTAGAACTTGCCCGGGAATCCCTCGGGCAGGTTTTCTGTGGGGATCGTCGCGATGATGTCCCAATGTTCGACGATCAACCCATCGTCGAGCCGCCAAAGACATAAAACGCTGTGGGCACGTCATTCAATGACCCCGACAATGCGGTCAGGACAAAGTTCCCTTCGGCCACGGTCAGGTGAACCTCGTCTTAGGCCATCTTGATCCCCTGTTCCGCGTTCGCCTTCATGAACGCCTGCAAGCCCGCCAGCCCATCCTCGACCTGCGGGTTGTGCTGAAGATAGGTGACCGGGCTGATGTATTGCGTGACGTCGATCCGCTCTTCTCCGATGAACATCTTCTCCAGCAGCTCCACCACCAACGCGCGGTTTGCCTCTGTCTGATCAAGATCGACGACTTCGGTCGCACCGTCCGTCTGCGTCCGCCCTGACGGGTTCGCGGGCTGCACCGGGATAAGGTTGTCCCAGTGTTCTGCGATCATGCCGTCCTCGATCCGAAAGATGTCAAACGCAACCAGCAGCACCGGCCCGAGGCCCCGCAACGTCGAATGGGTCGCCACCAGATCACCATCGCCAAGAATGCGATGCATCGTATAGGGGGCCTCCTCGGACGGAACGCCCTGCGACATGCGCGCGATCAGCTTTTTCAGCGGTTCACGCCCAGATTTGCTGAGCGGATTGTGCTGGATGTAATCTTCGGTGAAGTAGGTATCGACCTTTGACGCGTCC
>Ga0064014_10259_pt1 | contig 13725 bp, 14 predicted proteins | sample CrowatWCoCulture_2_FD_61584 | JGI IMG/M metagenome (GOLD analysis project Ga0064014, IMG submission 61584) | Marine cyanobacteria communities from the University of California, Santa Cruz, USA, analyzing cyanobacterial DNA methylation -... | ecosystem: Host-associated > Microbial > Bacteria >...
CCACGCCAAACTTTTCTTCCGCATCATACGCGCGTATTTTTCCGCGGATTCGAAGGCCCGAGCTGTCAATCTCACCCAGGCCCCGCCATTCAAATGTCGGGCGCGCTTCATAGACATCCTCACAAGCCGCGATCGACACCGGATTGCCCTCATCAGGCACGACGCGCGAATACTGGTTCTCAACCTCGGCCCGCCCATCGCGAATCTGCTCCAGCACCATCAGGACCGATTGCAGCAGGTCGATGGGTTCAAACCCGGCAACAACGATGGGTTTACCATAATGGCGCGCGATGAAACGGTAAGGTTCGACGCCGATGACCATCGACACATGACCAGGGCCGACAAAACCATCCAAAATCATATGCGGGTCATCCAGCAGGACCTTGATTGGCGGTGGCACGGTGATGTGATTGCAAAAGACCGAGAAATTCGTGAGGTCCTCTGCCGCAGCTTGTTGGATCGACAAAGCGGTGGAGGGCGTCGTGGTCTCAAACCCAAGTCCAAAGAACACCACTTCGCGATCCGGATTGCGCCGGGCCAGTTCCAGCGCATCAAGGGGGGAGTACACCATCCGGATGTCTGCCCCATCAGCCTTGGCCTGCAACAGGGATTTCTGCGTGCCCGGGACTCGCATGGCATCCCCGAAAGTCGTGAAAATCACCTCTGGCCGCTCAGCCAGTTCAACGCATTCATCCACGCGGCTCATCGGCAGAACGCAGACAGGGCAACCGGGACCATGGATGAACTCCAACCCCTCGGGCGTCAGCTTATCAAGGCCGTAGCGAAAAATCGCGTGCGTGTGCCCGCCGCAGATCTCCATGATATGGACAGGTTTTTCCTTGGTCGCCCCAATCTCATCAATCACGGTTGCGATCTGGGCCAGCAGGCCTTTGGCCGCTTTGGGATCACGGAACTCTTCTGCATATTTCATGACGCCTGCTCCATCATCTTCTGACTTTCGCGCATCGCCTCAATCTCTTCCTGCGCCTCGCCCAGCATCTTGAGAACCTCCATCGTCTTGGCGGCCTCTTCTTCGTTGATGCGGCTCATGGCGAAGCCCACATGGATCAGCGCCCAGGCTCCGATCAGGTCATCAACAGGCCCGTCGCCCGCAATGCAGGCCACATTCACCTCACGTCGCACGCCAGACACATCCGCGATGGCCAGCTTCTTTTCCGCTGACGAAATCTCGACAATCTGGCCGGGAATACCCAGACACATGGTTCATCCTCCCTTTCTAAGATGCGCAAGGCCGACAACCGCCTGGCCAAGCGACAACCCGCCATCATTGGCTGGCAGGTTTTGATGGGTGAGTACGTTCAGCCCGAGGGTTTGCGCCTCGTGCTGGACCAATTGGGTAAGTGTTGCGTTCTGAAAGCAGCCGCCGCTGAGCGCGACGGTGTCGATGGGGCTGTCATCGGTCAGACGGTGGATCATCTTGCCAATGGTCTTGGCGAGCCCGCGATGGAACCGCGCAGACATCACGCCAACGGGTGTGTGAAGCAAAAGATCGCCCAGCATCGCCCGCCAGACGGCGAGGGGTTCGATATAGGGCAATCCCTTTCCGCCCATCAGCGGGATGGAAAACGGATAGGCCAATTCATCAGGCTCATCCATCGCGTCCGGATCAAGCCGTGCCTCAAACGCCATGGCCGCCTGTCCTTCATAGCTTTGCCGATCCCAAGCAAGCCCTGCGATGGTTGCGGCGGCATCAAAGAGCCGCCCGCAAGACGAGGAAAGCGGGCAGTTTGTGCCAGAGGTTTTCATGGCATCCAGCGCGTCGCGCGGGGCGTCTTCCAGGCGGCGGATCAGGTCAAGATCGCCGAAATTCATCTTCAGCTCTGGCCAAGACATCTCAGCCGTAAGATGCGCATAGGCATTGCGCCAGGGTTCGCGAACTGCCGCCGTACCACCCAACAAGGCCACGGGTTTCAATAGACCGACACGGCGGTAGCCTTCGTAATCGGCGATCATAAACTCACCGCCCCAGATCGTCCCGTCATCGCCCAGCCCAAGGCCATCCATCGCCACTCCAAGCACCGGCGGCGCATCGAAAGCCCGCGCATTATCCGCAAGGCAGGCCGCAATATGCGCATGATGATGCTGCACTTCGATCACCGGCGTATCGCCCGCAATCTCATACCCGCGCTTGGTCGACAGATATTCGGGATGCGCGTCGACAATGATGGCATCCGGCGCATGATCATAGAAATCGCGGTAAAGGCTCAGATTGCGCGCCGCATCGTCAAAGGTTGCCACATCTTCCAGATCGCCCATGTGCTGGCTGGGGATCGCGCGCGCGCCATCCGTCAGGCAGAACGTGTTCTTCAGCTCACTTCCCATGGCAATCACGCTGAGGTCTTCAGGCGCGCCTTGAGGCAGAGTGATCGGTTTAGGCGCGTAGCCGCGCGCGCGCCGTATCATGGTCAGAGACGTTGGATCGACCCGCACGACACTGTCATCCACGCGGTTCTCAATATCGCGGTTGTGCAACAGGGCGAAGTCGGCGACGCCCGCCAACTCGCGCCGCGCCTCATCGTTGTCAATGCATTGGGGACGGCCAGAAATATTGCCCGACGTCATGACAACCGGGCGCTTCATGCGGCGCAGCATCAGGTGATGCATCGGCGTATTGGGCAGCATGAAGCCCAGCCGATCCAACCCGGGCGCTATGCGATCCGGCAGGGCCCCATCGAGGGCTTTCAACAAAACAATCGGGGCTTCTGATGATCCCAGCAGCCGTTCTTCTTCCTCCGACAGCTCTGCGTAGCGCCGGATCACATTCAAATCCCGCGCCATCAAAGCAAACGGTTTGTCCGGGCGCCGCTTACGGTCGCGCAGGTCCTGCAGCACATCGGCTTTCGTGGCGTCACAGGCCAGATGAAACCCGCCCAGCCCCTTCACCGCCACGATATGGCCGTTCATTAAGGCCCCGCCCGCCGCGTCAACATCATCCATCATCGAAAACGCTTCGAGGTTCACCGCACCGCCGCCCAGCTTTTCAAGCCATGCTTTGGGCCCGCAGCTGTGGCACGCGATGGGTTGGGCGTGAAAGCGGCGATCTTCGGGATTGTCGTATTCGGCCTGACACTCCGGGCACATGTCAAATGCAGCCATGGTCGTGGTTGCACGGTCATAAGGCGCTGATTTCACAATCGAAAGCCGCGGACCGCAATTGGTGCAATTGGCAAAGGGATAGCGGTAGCGCCGCTGAAAAGGATCACGCACCTCGTCGAGGCAGTCGGCGCAGACGGCCATATCCGGCGTCACGGTGACCCGGCTTGTACCGGTATCGGACGGCGTGATTTCAAACTGCGCGGGGGCTTCAGGGGGCAGATCAAACGTCTCGATCTGTTCGATCTGCGCCAGCACCGGCAAAGACATCCTGAGCCGGGCCTCGAACTCATCCACCGCCTGACCCCAAAGCCGGATTTCGACGCCGCGTGCGGTGTTCTTCACATCACCTGTCAGACCCAGTTCATTGGCCACGCGCCAAACCGTCGGGCGAAATCCCACGCCCTGCACCTGGCCTTGGATGATCAGGCCCTGCGCCGTCATGATGCGGTTTTCCACAGCAGAACGCGGTTGTTGCCGCTATCCGCAATGGCGACAAGTCCGCCCCGGGCGCTGAGCCCATAGGGCCAACACACGCTGTCACGTCGTGCGATGCCCCACCCATTGTCGCCCTTTGAGGCAAAATCGCTCTGTCCCGTCAGGCCGCTGGCTGGCGGTGCGATCCCGGCCTCGGACCAGCCCACAAGACGGGAGTTTGCTGTGTCGCCAACGATCAGCTCATCGCCATCGACCGCGAGGGCGTACGGCATATTGAGCGCCTTGGAACTGGGGTAGTAATTGGCCATGTTGTGATCGCAGGCCGCGAAATCGGATTGCCCGATCAGCCCGTCACAGGGATGCCCGTTGGCGGATGGCAGGCCATCCGACCACAGCATCACCCGGTTGTTGCCGGCATCTGCCACCGCCAGCTGACCATTCCACAAAACCGCCGCATGGGGCCAGCGCATCGACATAGCGCTGACATCCTCGCCCGCATTTTCATCGCGCGACGTGAAACTGTCCTGCCCCAAGACCAAATCGGCGGGCTGACCGGTTTCCAGCACGTCATACCAGACCAGAATACGCCGATTGCCGGTATCACACACGACCAGTTTGTCGCCAACCGAACTGACCCCATAGGGCCAATACAGTGTCGACGCCGTCGGCGCGTCAGACCCACGATTGGCCAAAACGCTATCTGCCTCAACCTGCCCCAGAATGAAATCTGCGGGTCGGTTATGGCGCGTGGGCGGGGTACGCCAGACCAGAACACGGTGATTCCAAGGATCCGCAACCACCAGACCGCCGCGCCATTCCGCAACCCCGGTTGGAACGTTCAGACTGAAATCGGTCGGGGTGACCTTGGCATTGCGCCCCTCGTTTTCGAAACTCGGCTGACCAATCAGAATGTCCGCGGGTCGGTTATCCTCAGTGGGTGTCTGTGACCAACCCAAAAGGCGATGATGCCCAGTGTCCGACACCCAAAACGACCCGTCAGAATGCAAGCATACGCCGCGTGGACCAAAGAGCGTCTTGTCAGACGGCTGCAAAGCGGCGGCAAACTCTCCTTCGGTCCAGCCCAAAACACAATCCGGACCGGTGGGGTCCAGCAAGGGCGCCCCCGGCTCCTCTGTGCCAGGCGCTTTGATCGGCTCAAAGGAAGGGGCAAGGGAGACCTTCACTGCGTCACTCGAATTTCGATCCGGTCGCCGACGACCCGAACACCATGGGGCTGCAATTGCACTTCGGGCGCGGTCAGACACTCGCCGCTTTCAAGCGAGTATTTGAACTCATGGTAAGGGCAGGTGATGAACCCATCGGCAATCTCGCCCCCGTCCATCGCCATGCCCATATGCGCGCAGGCATTCTCAAAACAGGTGACGCGGTCGCCGAACCGGGAAATGAAGACCGAATGGCCGTCAACCTCGAATACTTGGGTCGAACCATCGGGGACATCGTCCAGATCTGCCGCTTTGCTCCAACCCTCTTTCTGGTAGGCCGCAAAAGGAGAGGTGAAATGGACCTGATCCCCACCGCCGCCGCCCAGGCCCTTCGCTTGCTTCACGTCGGTGATTTGCGGAACTTGTTCCTGGATCGCCTTTTTGACCCCGGCATAGAACGTCAGTGCAGAGGCCGGACACCCGTCGCAAGCGCCCAAGAAACGCACCGTCGCAGTTGCGTCTTCGACAGACACCAACTCAGCATCCCCCCCATGGGAGGCCAGCATCGGGCGCACCGTGTCCAACGCTGCATCGACACGTTCAAAAAGGCTTGCACGCAGGATGCCGTGCCGCCGCAGAACGGCATAGACAACATCATCCGCCGCTGCCGATTTCAACGCAGCGCCCATGCCGTCGACGCCCTGCAAGTGCCGGATCAGGCGGCGAAAGGCTTCAGCGTTTAACGCGTCAATCGCCTCGGCCCGCGCCTGCGCGCCACTGCGGGCAGCCTCGTCCCAGCCGTCCGCCAAAGCGGTCAGCACCTCGATATCGCGCAGCATCTCAGACAGGCTGCGCTCTGTGGCGGGGGATCCTCCGTCTGCCATCAGGCGTATTTCAGGTCTTTGAGCAGGATCGGTTGCGCAAACCCGGATGCACCACCAGCCACCGCGGCAGCCACCCAAATTGGCGCAAACTGAGCCACGACAAACAGCGCCACGACACCCAGCAGAACTGCCATAAGCAGCTGGCGCATAACCTTTTTATTGTCCTGGAAGAGTTTTCCAACCATGAACAGTTTTGCGGAATTCAAAGCCATTTCCAACATGGTCAGTCTCCTTAAATCACAGTCACAAGGATGAGCCCGATCACGACGGCCGCGCCGCCCGCGATCAGCCCGTAGAGCATGCCCATATAGGACGCGAGCTCCTTGCCCAGTTCGGCCCCGCCGATGCGGATGCCTGAGAGCGCACCGGCACCTATCGCTGCCGCTATGCCCAAAATCAGTGCCAGGATTAGTTCCATCGTGTTTTGCCTTTCATTGAAGTGATTGAAACTGGTCAGAGGAGCCGCCTGAACTGATCAGCCCCTGCAATTCTGCGGCGGCATCCGCCACCATCTGCGCCTTCTGCATTTCGCCGACAGCGACAAATATCTTGCGTGCCTCATGATAGAGACCAAGGGCCTTTATCATGTTGTTTTTATTTCCCTTTTCCGGCGCCTCTGGGTGATCCGGAAGGTTAGACAGGCAATTGGCCTTGTTGGCGACGGTATTGGCAAATTCGCCCGGCGTATCTGCCTCGTTGCGCACCTTCAGCGCCTCGTCATAGGCCTCAAGCGCGCGAAATCCGTTCTCTACCCGGTGGCTCGAAGACGCATATTGCAGCGCATTTCCAAGGTTGTTTTGCAGCATCGCGTATTCGGTCGGGTGATCGATCAGATTGACGACCCGCAGACCTTCTTCAAACGATTGTACGGCCAAGGCTTCGCGCATCTTCCCGCTCTCATCCGAGAAGGGGATCGAAAGAAAGGCTGTCGCCAGATTGTTTTGAAGGATCGCAAATTCCGCCGGAAACTGCGCTTTGTCAAAGACCCGCAAAGCACGTTGATACGCGCCGATGGCATCCTGAATTTTGCCCTTGCCTGCCCCCGCCAGGTTCTGACAGATCAGGCCAAGGTTCATTTCCGCCTCGGCAATTTCTTCATCTTTGCCTTCTGCGGAAACGGTGGCCAGGGCGACCTCCATTTCATCCCGGGCGCGCGCCAGATAGCCCGTGTCTTCGCTGGGGATCGACATCAGCGCGGTGGCCATCCGGGCCCTCACCCGCGCGGCCAAAAGCGCATCTTGCGCCCCGCACAGCTCTAGCGCCTCTTCATAAAGATCCACGGCCGCCAAAAGATCATCCGGAGATTTCGGTTTTTGCTGAATGCCCATGGCCATTTCCATCAGCATCTCCGCCTTTTGGGCCGTTGTAGCATCTGCGTCTTGCACGCCGCGTTTGGCAGCCAAGACTTCATCCGATGTGCGGTTGCGCGCGACCATCGCTGTCTCCTGAGATTCGATTGTAAAACCCTTTGAGACAAGGCTAAGCCGCCGCAAAGCAGACTGACAACTAAGTTATTTACGGTGCAAACTTAGTTATCACCCAAGATCACAACCAAGGCCCCATCTTCGCTGGACCAAGTCGCCTCCAGGCCCTGTTCGCTGAACTCATGCAGGCCATGCGCTTCGAAAACATCCGGGGCCGTGGCGACCCTGTCTCCCTTCGCGTTGCGCATCTTGAGCAAACACCCACCGGCCGCCATCTGGCGCACAGGCAAGATCATCAACTGGCCATCCCGGATCAAGACGATGACGGCCTCCAGCCCTTTGAAATAAACGTCATAAACCTCAGCAGAGATGTAGATAGAGCCGCGTTTGACATCGACCGTGCGGACCATCAGTTGCACAGATCTTCTATGCGTTGGGCCACGGCACCTGCGGCCCGCTCTATCTCAGGCGTCAATTCTAATCCCATGTCGAGGGAAGCGGCTTCTACCAAAAGAACGGTCACGTCCTGGGGAAAAGCATCCCCGTAAATCTTACGCCCTGCGAACAAAGCATGGTCCCAGCGAAAGTCGTGCAGGTTCAGGCTTTGATTGGGAGGGCGCTCAAGAATGTCGCCGGGCACTTCATAGATAGACCCCGGGTTGCCGTCAGGAATGCGGGCATCAATGATGACTAATCTGGAACATCCGCGCGCCTGGTACATCACGCCCATGCCGTCCGTGCCACCATCAAACAGTACAACATTATCCGGCAGATCCCGGTCGCGCAAAAGCTTGATCACATAAGGCCCGACACCATCATCCGTCCGGTTGGGGTTGCCGCACCCGATGATCGCCGTCAGATCCGCCACAACCGGCACGACCATTCCGGCTCAACCGGCACATCCAATTCCGGCAGCACGCAGTATTTTCGATGAATGAGGTAATACATACAGGTTTCGCAGGGCTGCTCCATATCATCTGCAGTGATTGTATGATCGGTAAACCCCCGATCACCAGCCGTTTTTCAAGATCATCCCCGGCCTCAACGCGCAAGCGGCTGATCATGTCGATGACCATCTCCGAGGTTTCGGCCCGTGGCCAGACTTCGGTTTCCAGGCCGTCTGCCAGCATTTTACCGATCTTGTCGCGCAGGGCGTCATCCTCTGGGCTGGACGCTTGATCACGCATATCGATCTCCTCCTCAAATCCGCCAAAGACGGCACCACCAATCCGGTTCCGCCGGTAGGTTCAGCTCTGGCAAGTCGCACCAACGGCGGTGTACGAGGTAATACATGCATTCCTGGCACCGCATTCGGTCCTCGCCGTAGGGCTCAAGCAACCAACCGCTTTCAACCAATTTTTCACGGAGTTGGTCCGCCGTCATTCCCCTGAGCGTGTCGAGGATCTTGGCGAACTCACGATCGGTTTCCGGGAAAGGCTCCACCAAGGTTTTCATGCCCTCGCGAAAATGATCCTCGATCATCTTTACCAACGTCTCATGATCTGCCAGTGCCGGCGTGACACCGTATTTATGTTCATAGTCTTTCATCACATCGACCGCGGCGTTCTCTGGGTCCGCCATGTCCTAGCCCCTCCCCGTGATAGGAATTGGCAAACGGGACCTAAGGCAGTCCCGTTTTCTTCTCTTCGTTGACCGTTAGGCCGTTCTGAACCGCGCCAGTTCTTCGCCCGATTTGGCATCATGCGCATGCACGGTGCAAACCAGACAACTGTCGTAGGAGCGGCAAACATGACCCACCTCAACCGGATCGGCCGTGTTTTCGATCGGGGTTCCAATCAAAGCCTCCTCAATCGGGCCACGTTCCCCATCTTGCGCGCGCGGTCCGACATTCCATGTGGTCGGCGCGATGATCTGATAGTTCTTGATCTTGCCGTCCTGAACGTCGATCCAATGGCACAGCGCACCGCGGATCGCCTCGGTGGCGCCCCAACCGCGACCGTCTTTCTCGGTCGGCTTGATGTACCATTCGTCATTCAGCTGGAACTCACGCAGGATGCGTTCGGCTTCGCGGTAGAGAATGCAAAGCTCATGCATCCGCGCAAAGTGGCGCAGCATCACGGATGGGCCACCCATCTTGCGATACATATCCAGAACTAAACCATCCGTGTGCTGGAAATCGTGACCGCCATCCATTCCGGCGACCAGACGGCGCGCAAGCGGTCCGGCCTCCAGACGGCCATTTTCCGCGTGACGCACGGCTGTGGACCAGCTGTACTTGCCTTCGGGATCAATGGGGTTCTTCTCAACCGGCTTGGTTTCGCGATCAAAGGGGTGGAATTCGCCCTCTTCGTTATACCAGGCATGGGTCAGATCTTCACGCGCATGGATTTGATCCATCAGCTTGTGCGTGTCAGACGCCCCATCATAGACGCCCGACTTCATGATGACCGCATCATTGCGTCCCTCAATCGTGGGGTTCTGATACTTGTCTTCATGGGGCAGATATCCCCAGGTCACGAATTTGCCGTGGCCGGTGCCGTATTTGTCGAGCCCGATATCCTTGGACATCCGCCAGAACATCCCCAGATCGGAGTTTGCGTGCTCAGGCCGTTCATCAAGCCAGGCTTCAAACTGCTCCATCGTCTGGATTTCTTCGTAGCGCTCCATCGAACAACCCAGCCACAGGGGCTCAATCCAGTTGCGGCGGAAATGCTCCAGGATGGCCCAGGCGCGGGTGACATCCGTCAATGTCGGCGCACACATGACACCGCCGGGCACCATGTAGGAACTGTGCGGCCACTGACCGCCCAGAAGCGCGTAAATCTCAACCGGACGGCCAGAGATCGTGACGCCCGCCTCATAGGACGTGCCGGTGAAGGGCGAATACCGCTTCACGGCCTCTTCATAGAAGGGGCTCATGGCGTAGTTCTGGTTGGTGTAATCAATCATGAACAGGCCATAGTGGTGGCGCGGAAGCGATTGGATCGATTCCACGATCTGACCAAGGTTGCGCGCCAGGATCGCGTTGCGCGGCACGGTCGTGCCCCACGCGGTGTCCAGCGCCCAGGCCGCACAGGTCAGGTGCGACGCGCCACAAATGCCGCAGGCGCGGGGCGTGACAACCAGACCGGCTTGGGGGTCTTTGTCTTTCAGGATCACCTCAAACCCGCGGAACAGTTCCGCATGGGTCCAGGCATTGGTGACGACACCGTTTTCAATATCAACACGGACGTCAAGATCGCCTTCAACGCGCCCCACGGGCGAGATATCAAGCGTTTGTACTGCTGCTTCAGACATATCTGATCTCCTGCTCGTCGGTTAAACGACGAAAATATCTTCTTCGGCCCAGGCCGGGGCGGCGCCCTTGGCTGCGGCGGTGAGTTTCACGTAACCTTTCTTGTCCACGCCTTCCGGCATGTCCTTTGGAACGCCCATGACGGTCTGCGTCTTGAAGACGGTCCCCGGCGCCAGGTCGAAGAAGGGGAACTCTGGCTCCGTGCACCCAAGGCAAGGCATGCCCGCGCGGGTTTTCGAAGACTGACGGTTCCACAGGATACGGTTGCAGGGGCTGTGCGTCATTGGCCCCCGACACCCGAGATCATAGAAAAGGCACCCTTTGCGTTGGCCAAAGGCCGTGGTGGACACCTTGTAGGCAAAGTGCATGTTCCGCGTGCACCCGGTCTGGGTGAAGCTGGAAAAGAAGGTTTTGGGCCGCTGGAATTCATCCAGCGTCAAATCTCCAGCGCGTCCCGTTGCGACAGCCACAAGAATTTGAGTCACCCAATCGGGGTGCGCAGGGCAGCCCGGAATGTTGATCACCGGCAAGCCGGATTTCGCAGTAAAGCCTTCGCCCAATGCACCACCCTTGGCGCGCTTGAGGAACTGAAGGCCCATGCTGTCGGTGGGGTTGGGAGCGTTGGCCGGGATGCCACCCCATGTCGCGCAATCGCCGATGGCGACAACGAAATCGGCCGCGCCAGACAGCTCTTTCACCCATTCTTTCATGGGGGCGACCACAGAACCGGTTCCATTCGCCCGTCCCGTTGGGCGCATCAATCACGGTGCCCTCAAAAACAAAAATGTCCAGCTTGATCTCGCCGGACACACATTTCTCAAGGATTGCTTTGACGTCGTTACCCAATTCGAGACCCAGTGACGGTTGCCACAAAACGTTGATGCCGAAATCCGTGACCAGGTCACAGGCGCTCGGTTCTTCAGCATTCAAAAATGACATGGTGTTGCCAGAGCAGGCACCACCTTGCAGCCACAATAGATTGGCCATTGTTCCTCCCTTTCGGCGGCGCGTACCACCTTGCTAGAACGGATTAGTCCGTTTGGCTTGGTTGCCGACCGGGGAACCGGCCTGCATCCAATTACGAAGGTACACAGCCCTTTTTCTAAAAAAAGGATTTCCTTAATCCTTTTGGGGAGGTGCAAACCAACTCAACAACTGCAAACTTACTTTACAGTTATCCATGTCTATTTCCGCAGACAGGGCATTCCGCTTCCAGAAAGTAACTGTACCAGATGCCGCGACACCGGCTGCAGAAATGGCCCTTTGCACCTCGACCAGAGGGGTCAACCTGTTTCGAAAGCTCGGTCAGGCCGAGGTCTTTCAAATCAGGCGTTTTCGACGGGTAGCGTCTGGAGAGCGGCATTTGCACAACTGACGCATCTTCGTCACGTTCTGACATTTCAGCGCCCTTGCTCACCCAGGTTGTAGCGCTTGATCTTGTTGGCCAGTCCCACACGCGACAGGCCCAGTTCTCGGGCCGCCTGGGTTTGGTTCCAGTGCAGCCGGCCTAGCGTCGCTTCAACGATCCGAGCTTCCATCGTCTCAACCATCTCCTTCAAACTGCCGCCCGTAATCTCCAGGCCTTCTGGCAATGTCTGAGAAAACTTTAGTTGCTCAAGGTCTTCAGACAAGTGCCGTTCTGCGATGTATCCGCCTTGTTCAGCGATCGCGACCATGCGCTGCACTTCATTTTCAAGCTCCCTGACATTGCCAGGAAACTGATACCGGGACAGGATCCCAAGAACTTCGGACGTAAACCCAAGCACCCGCCGCCCGACGACACCGGAATACTTCTCCAGAAAGAACTCCGCCAAAGCGCCGATGTCTTCCTTACGGTCGCGCAAGGGCGGAATATCAAGGCCAAAGCCGTTCAAGCGATAATACAGATCTTTGCGGAACTTGCCCTGTCCCACCAACTCATCCAGCGGTCGGTTGGTCGCGGCAATGATCCGCACATCCGAATGGTACACCTTGTCAGAGCCAACAGGCTTAACCTCCCCTTCCTGCAAGAACCGCAGCAGCGCCGCCTGAAACGTCGTGGAAACCTCGGAAATCTCATCAAGAAAAACGGTCCCGCCATCGGCGGCCCGAAACAGCCCCAAACGCTCTGCCGCAACGCCGGGAATGGCCCCTGGCAGATGCCCGAACAATTCCGCCCTGAGCGTAGTTTCGTCCATGCCCCCGCAGTTCTGAATGTAAAGGGGCGATTCCGACCGTCCCGAATTGAAATGAATGGCTTTCGCCATCAATTCCTTGCCTGTGCCCGTTTCGCCAAAGATCAGGACAGACATCTCAGTCTTCGCCGCTGTCTTCGCCTTTTCGACAAGATCCGCCATTTTCGGACTAGCATAAACCAGACGCTCAAACTTCGAGATGCCACCGGACACAGACAGGCGTTTGTTTTCGTCAAAGAGTTCATCGTCGACGGACAGTCGCAGTTCGCGAGATACAATCCGGTGGCGCCGTGACAGTTCCGACAGTTCCAAAAGCGCGTTTCACGGCAAGCTTCACCTGAGACACCACCACGGGCTTCGTCCAGAAAAAGATAAGCCGCAGAATCCTTGGTTAACTTGTCCGCAGTGCCCAGTGTTTTGGAAGAGCCAACGATCACGCGCTGGACGCGTGGGTAAGACAGCCGAACCTTTACAGGCAAAACGGAGTTTCTGTCTTCGTTTAAATCCGCGTCAAAAAAAACAAGATCCACGTTCATGGCTTTCAAGCCGAACCAATGCTTCCTTTGACGATTTACATATCGACAATCGATAAGCGCGCTCTTGTTTCAAAGCATGCTCAAGGATGGCCTTCAATTCATCGTCCTGCGTTACGGCAAGAATGGTGTTAATGGAACTGTTGATCATCGGAGCAAAGTAAAACACAGAAAACCTAATATGCAAATCGCAAACCAACTAAGCGCAATGGTCAGTTGGTGAGATCACAGTAAGTCCGGCACGACAAAAAGGGGAATAGAATTCCAAAGTCACAGGATAGAGCTCGTGTACGAAGTGATTTCACACATAAATCCGCTTACATGGCGAGCGATCGTAAGCTCGGTTCTTCTTCAGATTTACAGTACTAACAGGCTCAGAACTGGACCAATGCCCCGGCCCCACTAGCTCGGGTATCGCGTCTTCTGCACCATAACGGCTCCGATTACTGAGGTTTGCCCATCCCGCCAAACCTCTTGCGCCAATAGTAATAGGTCTTGACCGAAACACCGGCCTTACAACAGACGCACATTGCGCCCAAACCATCACGCAGATGCACATCGATCTGACGTCAGACAGTCTGAGCATCCATAAGCCAGAGGGCAGTCGCGCGACTTCTTCGCGGTCCGCCACGTTTCTCGGCACCATTCGATGTTGTCGGGCAGAAAGTCATCGACGGAGCCTTTGGGTCTGGTTCTGCCTGCCATAGTCGTGCGGACGCGATCACTTACGCTTTCGGAT
>Ga0064014_10260_pt1 | contig 13700 bp, 16 predicted proteins | sample CrowatWCoCulture_2_FD_61584 | JGI IMG/M metagenome (GOLD analysis project Ga0064014, IMG submission 61584) | Marine cyanobacteria communities from the University of California, Santa Cruz, USA, analyzing cyanobacterial DNA methylation -... | ecosystem: Host-associated > Microbial > Bacteria >...
GTCACGGCGCAGATGCCTGGATTGCCTGTCATTTTGGCGTGGGCATCGGCCATGTTCGTCGCCCGGACTCGTGCCGACAGGTGATGACGCGGATCGCGTCCTCATGGTCGTAAAGCCCGTCGAGCAGCCCCAGAAAGCTCTCACCGGGCACGCAAAAGAACGTGGTCCGCCCCCAGAATGCGCAGTTGGTCAGCCAGAACCTTGCCGCCTGACCGAGGCGTCACAGCCATCAGATCGACCGGATCATGCCGCCATCGACACGCGTCATCTGACCGGTGACATAGGCCGCAGGATCGCTGCACAGGAAGGTCGCGACAGCGCGAACTCAGCTGGCGTCCCGTAACGTTTGGCGGGGATCGCGGCCGCGTTTTCGGCTCGCACTTGATCCAGTGTCTTGTCTTCGCGCTTTGCCCGTCCGCCGTCGAGAATTTCGACACGGCCCGTATCGATTTTGCCCGGCAGGATCATGTTGACCGTCACGCGTCGCCTGCCACCTCGGCGGCAAGCGTCTTGCAAAAGCCCGCAACCGCGCCGCGAATGGTGTTGGACACAGCCAGGTTCGGGATCGGTTGGATAACGCCGGAAGACCCAATGGCCAGAACGCGGCCCCAACCATTGGCACGCATGCCTTCGACAGCGGCTTCGGTGATCTGGATGATCGAAAAAAGCAGGGTTTGCGCCGACGATTGCCACACCTCAGGAGCGACACCGGTAGACGGTGAGGCCGGGGGGCCACCTGCGTTCGCGATGAGGATGTCCGGCTTGATTTCCTTGCGCACACGCTCTGCCAAAGACGCAGCGACGGCGGGATCAGAGAGGTCGGCTGCCACGGTCGAGGCCGTGACGCCATAGGTGTTGCTCAAAGTTGTGGCCAGCGTTGTGAGCTTGTCTTCACTCCGCGCCGCCAGCACAACATTCGAGCCTTCAGCCGCCAATGCGGTCGCAATCGCTTCCCCAAGCCCTTGCGACGCGCCCAGCACAAGCGCGGTTTTTCCCTTCAATCCCAGATCCATCGGAGTGTCCTTCGATTTAATTTCGTCTGCCGTGGAGGTCGTGGCTCGACACGGGCACATGGCAAGATATCTGTCACGAGCCGTTCGGCAATCGCAAAATGAAGAAATGCTCAGAAGACGCAGACTGTAAGGCGTCCAAGACAGGTCAAATCTCCAAAACGTGTCTTTTCGCCGAGTCTCTGATCGCCTAAAACTCATCCGTACGGCTTGGGAGGGTCGTTACACTGCCGCTCGATTACTCGCATAACACGCTGCTTGTTCTTGCATCCTTTGCCATCGCCCTGATGGCGGGGTTTACGGGGCTGTCCCTGACCGCCGGGGCGTCCCAGCTTGATCTGCCAGCCCGCAAAATTCGTGTGGCTTTGTCGGCAATCATTCTGGGTGGGGGCATCTGGTCGATGCATTTTGTCGGGATGCTGGGCCTGCAACTGCCCGTTCTCTTCTTTTACGATGCACTCATCACGCTGATCTCCGCCTTGGTGGGTATTCTGATCGTCGGCGCGGGTTTGATTTTGCTGCACTTCCGCGACCGCACGGCGACAACGATCACGCTTGCAGGTTTGATTGTTGGCGCGGGCATCCTCGCGATGCATTACATCGGTATGTCGGGGATGCAGGCGTGCCGCGCGGCCTATACCCCCAGCGGCATCATATTGTCGGTCAGTATTTCGCTGGCGTTATCCACACTTGCCGTTTGGATGGCCTATGGTGAGCGCACGCGCCGTAACATCGTCTTTGGCACCCTGTGTTTCGCTGCCGCCGTTGTCGCACTGCATTATATCGCGGTGGCAAACACAGACTTCTTTGTTGCGCCACTGCCCGAACTTCCCAGCCTTGCTCTGAGCAACGAAGCCTTGGCTTTTGTCGTGACGTTGGCCGCCTTCGCGATATGCGGAGGGTTCTTGTTGTCGGGCGCAACCTTCTTCCCGGCGCCAGAAGGCGAACCCGAAACACCGGTTCCCGACGCAACCGAGGCGCCCAGCCCGGCGCCTGAACCCGTTGTGCGCACGGTGCCTTACGAACAAAATGGCAGAACGCTGTTCGCAGTTCTTGATCAGGTCGCGGCGTTTCGGGCCGAGGGACACTACACGCTGATTTATATCGGGGATGAGAAAGGCTTCTGCCCTTGGTCCATCTCTGAGGCTGAAAAGCGGCTCGAAGGATCGCCCTTTATCCGAGCGCATCGCAGTTATCTTATCAACCCTGACCTCGTCACGGGGTTCGAGCGTAAGAAAGACAGTGGTATCGCGTTCTTCGATGACGTGGCCGCGCTGGACAAAGTTCCGGTCAGTCGCTCTCGCCTCAACGATGTGCGCGACGCGCTGGGCGTCTAAGTCTCCTCTTTCCATTGATCCTCAAATGTCCCGGGGGAGCCGCGCAAGCGGCGGGGGCAGCGCCCCCAAATCGACCTGCGCAAATGGCGCAACTCGTGCAGCCATGGCGCAACTCGTGAAATGCGCATCTTGCGTCGTTCATTATGCCGCTCGACGACGGCATGCTTCGGCATACCTCAACCGTAGCTGCGTCTTTGCGGCGCACCTAGGCAACCAAGCGTGATCCACACGCTGATCCCAGGGAGGACAAACATGATACCAGCAGCGTTTGAGTATCATCGGCCTGCGGACATCCCCGCAGCGCTTGCCATTCTAGATGAACACGGAGACGATGCGCGCGTGATCGCGGGGGGGCACAGCCTCATCCCGATGATGAAGCTGCGTATGGCCGATATTGAGCATCTGATCGACTTGCAGGATATCTCTGAACTGCAGGGCATCACCGTGTCGGGCGCGGAAGTCACGATTGGCGCGATGACCACGCAGCACGACCTGATCAACAACGCAGATGTCGCGCAGGTCGCCCCGATCATGCATGAGGCGGCGCTTCAGATCGCCGATCCTCAGGTCCGCTATATGGGCACGGTCGGCGGGAACGTCGCAAACGGTGATCCCGGCAACGACATGCCCGGTCTGATGCAATGCCTTGGCGCGACCTTCCACTTGGTGGGGTCTGGTGGCGAGCGCGCGGTCGCAGCGCGCGATTACTATGAAGCCGCCTACATGACGGATCGTGAGGATGATGAGATCCTCACCAAGATCACCTTTACCGCCCCCGAAGGTGGTTACGCCTACGAGAAGCAGAAGCGGAAGATTGGCGACTATGCCACAGCCGCGTGTGCGGCCATCGTCCAGATGGACGGCGGGACCTGCACGTCCGCGTCGATCGCGATGACGAATCTCAGCGATACGCCGATCTTCTCAGAAGAGGCTGGCGAAGCCCTGGTAGGCACAGCCTGCGACAAAGCCGCTATCGACGCCGCCGTCGCCGCAGCCACCGGTGCAATCGACCCCGCGGAAGACAACCGCGGACCGGTCGATTTCAAGATGCACGTCGCTGCAACCATCATCCGCCGCGCCATCGAGCGCGCCGTCAGCCGCGCGTAAGGGAGGCGCTAAAGATGGGAAAACAACATTACCAAATCAACGTGAACGGCGAGGCCAAGGATGTCCTCGCTGAACCACGCGAGCTTTTGATCCACACGCTGCGCGAGCAGCTTGAACTGACCGGTCCACATATCGGCTGCGAGACGTCGCATTGCGGGGCCTGCACGGTTGATATCGACGGCAAATCCGTCAAGTCCTGCACCGTCTTCACGGCGCAAGTTGCGGGCAAGGACATCACCACCATCGAAGGGTTCGGAAGCCCTGATGGCATGCATGTGCTCCAAGAGAAGTTCCGCGAGCATCATGGGCTACAGTGCGGTTACTGCACGCCGGGCATGATCACCCGCGCGCATCGTCTGCTACAAGAAAACCCAAGCCCCACCGAAGAGGAAGTTCGCTTTGGCATGGCCGGGAACCTTTGCCGCTGCACCGGTTATCAGAACATCGTCAAGTCCATCCTCGCCGCTGCGGCTGAGATGAACGCAGCCAAGGAGGCCGCAGAATGAACGATATGACACCTCCGAGCCGCGAAGAGCGTATTGAATCGCTCAAAGGCATGGGTTCTTCCCGCAAACGCGTCGAAGACGCCCGCTTTACCCAAGGCAAGGGCAACTATGTCGACGACATCAAGATGCCGGGCATGCTCTTCGGTGACTTTGTACGGTCGCCCTATGCGCATGCGCGCATCAAGAGCATCGACTCTGAGGCAGCGCTTGCTATCCCAGGCGTTCTGGCTGTTCTGACCGCCAAGGACCTCGAACCGCTGGGTCTCCATTGGATGCCGACACTCGCCGGCGATAAGCAGATGGTTTTGGCCGACGGCAAAGTGCTGTTCCAAGGACAGGAAGTGGCGTTCGTTGTCGCGACTGACCGTTATGCAGCTGCCGATGGCTGTGAAGCCGTTGTTGTGGACTACGAAGAACTTCCCGTCGTCGTCGACCCATTCAAGGCACTCGCAGAGGATGCTCCTGTCCTTCGTGAAGATTTGGAAGGTCAGACCGAGGGTGCACATGGCCCGCGCCGTCACCACAATCACATCTTCACTTGGGAAGCTGGGGAGAAAGAGGCGACCGAGCAGGTGCTCGACAGTGCCGAGGTCGTGGCCGAGGAAATGGTCTATTACCACCGCACGCATCCGTGCCCGCTTGAGCCTTGTGGCTGCGTGGCCAGCATGGACAAGGTGAACGGCAAACTGACGCTTTATGGCACGTTCCAGGCACCACACGCGATCCGTACCGTTGTCTCGCTGATTTCCGGGATCGAAGAGCACAACATTCGCGTGGTCTCGCCCGATATCGGTGGCGGCTTCGGCAACAAGGTTGGTGCATATCCGGGCTATGTCTGCTCGGTCGTGGCCTCCATCGTGACCGGCAAGCCCGTGAAGTGGATCGAAGACCGGATGGACAATCTGATGACCACCGCGTTTGCGCGGGATTATTGGATGAAGGGCAAGATCGCGGCGACCAAGGAAGGCAAGATCACTGGCCTTTGGTGCCACACGACCGCTGACCACGGTGGTTTTGACGCCTGCGCCGACCCGACCAAGTTCCCTGCCGGTTTCATGAATATCTGCACCGGCTCTTACGACATCCCGACTGCCTATCTGGCCGTTGACGGTGTTTATACGAACAAGGCGCCGGGTGGTGTTGCGTATCGATGCTCGTTCCGCGTCACGGAAGCCGCGTATTTTATTGAGCGGATGATCGAAATCCTTGCCATCGAACTTGGGATGGATGCGGCAGAACTCCGTCGGATCAACTTCATCAAGAAAGAGCAGTTCCCCTACCAGTCCGCACTGGGGTGGGAGTATGACTCGGGCGATTACCACACCGCCTGGGACAAAGCTTTGAAGGCTGTCGGCTACGACGACCTTCGCAAAGAGCAGGCCGAACGTGTCGAGGCGTTCAATCGTGGAGAGACCCGTAAGCTTTTGGGCATTGGGCTGACCCACTTCACAGAAATCGTTGGCGCGGGACCGGTCAAAAACTGCGATATCCTCGGGTTGGGGATGTTCGACAGTTGCGAAATCCGGATCCATCCGACGGGCTCTGCCATCGCCCGGCTGGGCACGATCTCGCAAGGCCAAGGCCATGCCACCACTTTCGCACAGATTTTGGCCAGTGAGATCGGGCTTCCCGCAGACAGCATCACTGTCGAAGAAGGGGACACCGATACCGCACCCTATGGTTTGGGGACTTACGGGTCGCGGTCTACTCCAGTCGCCGGTGCAGCCACGGCAATGGCAGGGCGCAAAATCCGGGCCAAGGCTCAGATGATTGCGGCCTATCTGCTCGAAGTCCACGACGACGATGTGGAATTCGATGTGGACCGTTTTGTGGTCAAAGGTGCGCCCGAGCGCTTCAAGACCATGAAAGAGATCGCATTCGCAGCCTACAATCAGGCGATCCCGGGCATCGAGCCGGGTCTTGAGGCGGTCAGCTACTATGACCCACCAAACATGACCTATCCTTTCGGAGCCTATATCTGCGTCATGGAAATCGACGTGGACACGGGCACGCATGAAATTCGGCAGTTCTATGCGCTGGATGACTGTGGCACTCGGATCAATCCGATGATCATCGAAGGGCAGGTCCATGGCGGTCTGACCGAGGCGCTGGCCATCGCGATGGGGCAAGAGATTGCCTATGATGAGATGGGCAACTGCAAGACCGGGACGTTGATGGATTTCTTCATCCCGACCGCGTGGGAAACGCCGAACTACACCACCGACCACACGACAACGCCCTCGCCGCATCACCCGATCGGGGCCAAAGGCGTGGGTGAAAGCCCTAACGTGGGCGGTGTTCCGGCCTTCTCAAACGCTGTGCACGACGCCTTCCGTGCCTTCGGTCTGCGTCAGAGCCATATGCCCCATGACCACTGGCGGATCTGGAAGATCGCCAATGGTCTGGGCCTGCACGGCTAATCAGACACCTGCCCGGGCGCAGGTCCGGGCAAGGCTGCCCAGACAACATCGGGGTGGGCGTTCTGCGCCCGTCCCGCCGACTTCACAGGCAGCGTGTCACAATCCATGATAGGTTCACGTCTATGACCGATTGGAAAACCGTCTCCAATGATCTCGCGGCACAGGGCTATGTCGCGACGCCTGATCTGGCGATGGCACTTCATCTTGCGGTGTCATTGGGCAGGCCGCTGCTGCTTGAAGGGGCTGCGGGTGTGGGCAAGACCGAAGTGGCCAAGGCTTTGGCGGCCGCGCGTGGGACAAACCTGATACGGCTGCAATGCTATGAAGGTCTGGACGCCAACCACGCAATCTATGAATGGAATTACCAGCGTCAGCTTCTCTCAATCCGCGCAGCGGCAGAGGATGGCGTTACGGGTCAGGCGGTCGAAGAGCGCTTGTTCTCAGAGGATTTTCTACTCAAGCGCCCCTTGCTTGAGGCGATCGGGCAGGACACGCCGCCAGTTCTGCTGATCGACGAGATTGACCGCGCCGATGAAGAGTTTGAGGCCTATCTGCTCGAAGTGCTCTCGGACTTCCAAATCACGATCCCTGAGCTTGGAACAATCAGTGCGAAGTCACGTCCGATCGTCATTCTGACGGCAAATGGCACCCGCGACTTGTCCGACGCGCTGCGCCGCCGCTGCATGTACGCCTATGTCGAATACCCCGATCGCGGCACAGAAATCTCGATCCTTGCCGCGCGTTGCCCGCAGGTTGAGGCGCATCTGGCGGGTCAGATCGTGGGTTTCGTGCAATCGCTGCGCAAAGAAGACCTCGACAAGAAACCAGGCGTTGCCGAGATGCTCGATTTCGCTGCGGCCCTTTCGGGGCTGGGGATTAACGACCTCACAGATGATCCCGCAATCTTGCAAGCCTCACTTGCGACCTTGCTCAAAACCCACCGCGATCGCGCCAACTTCACGACCGAAGTGGCGCAGCGCCTTGCCGGGATGGCGGCGTGACGCGGGTCACCAAATTTGCGGCCCGCGACCCGGGGCCAGCGGCCCGGGTATCGGGCTTTCTGGCGCACTTGCGTTTGAACGGATTGCGTTTGGGCGTGGCTGAGACGGAAACCGCAATTCGTGCACTGAGCGAGGTTGCCGCCCATAACCCGTCAGAAGCGCGGGCCGCGCTCAAGGCTGTGTGTGCGGGGTGTGCAGACGAGGCCAAGGGCTTTGACGCGTTGTTCGACGCCTATTGGATGAATGGTGGGCGTGTAACATCCCGGATCGCGCCAACGTCTGAAGCCAAGCCCGCGCATACGCGCACAACGAATACTCAAGACGGCTTGGAAGCCACCGGAAGCGGCTCGCAACACAGCCCGGACGGAGATGATGACGGTGACGCCTCAAACGACGGCGAAGGCAAACTAATCGCGAGCCGGGTAAACAACTTGATGAAGAAGGACCTGCGCGATCTGGTAAGTGCATCTGACATCGCTGAGGCTGAACGCGTGGCCGAACGCCTTGGTCGGGCAATCCGGGATCGCCGGTCGCGACGCCGCAAAGCCATGCGCAAAGGTGACGAGATTGATTTCCGCAGGCTTGTCCGGCGCAGCCTTGCGACAGGCGGAGAGCCGATTGATCTGCCACGCAAAGCGCGCCCGGATCGCCCGGTAAAATTCACCGCGCTTGCGGATGTGTCGGGTTCAATGACCGCTTATGCGCGCCCCTATCTTGCGTTCCTTGCAGGCCTCATGCGGGCAGATAGCGCGGCCGATGCGTACATCTTTCACACCCGTCTCGTGCGGATCACAGAAGCCTTGCGCGACCCCGATGCGATGCGGGCACTGAACCGCCTGACGCTCTTGTCTGACGGGTTCGGTGGCGGGTCAAAGATCGGAGCGAACCTGAGCCATTTTGCGCGGTCCTATGCGCCGGGTTTTGTGGACGGGCGGACGGTCGTTTTCATCCTGAGCGATGGCTATGACAGTGACAGCGCGCATGAGATCGGCGTTGCTCTTCAAACGCTTAAACGCCGGGGATGCCGTATTGTGTGGCTGAACCCGCTGAAGGGCTGGAAGGATTATGAACCTGTCGCAAAGGGCATGGCTGCGGCCTTGCCACATCTCGACGGGTTTTATGCGGCCAACACGCTGGTGTCCATGGCCGCGCTTGAACAAGAATTGGAGCGGCTATGAAACCGACCAAACTGAGCACAGACGCATTGGACGACCTGCAGCGCGAGCTTCGCGCAGCGGGAACGCCCTTTGCCCTGGCCACAGTCGTCCGGACGCTTGACGCCACATCGGCCAAACCGGGATCGAAAGCCATCGTGACTTCCGATGGAGAAATCCTGGAAGGTTGGGTCGGCGGCGGCTGCGCACGCGGTGCAATAGCACGCGCCGCGAAATCTGCGATCGCCAAGGGAGAACCCGTTCTCGTAGCGCTCCGCCCGGATGACAAACTGCATTCTGAAGGCGTCGAACCCTGCGAAGTGCGAGATGGCATGGTCTTTGAGCGCAATGGATGCGCGTCAAAAGGGTCGATGGATGTGTATGTCGAAGGCTATGTCTCGGCCCCCAGACTTGCCGTCCTGGGTGAGGGACCGGTGGCCAATGCCCTCCGCACGCTGGCGGGTGGGTTTGACTTTCAGCTCACCGATAGCATGCCAAGTGAAGCCGGGGTGTCGAACATGTCCGGCGACTTCGTTGTCGTGGCGACACAAGGGCGCGGCGACGCCGCAGCGCTTGAGGCTGCTGCGCGACTTGCCCCGCGTTTCCTGGCCTTTGTTGGCAGTCGCAAGAAGGCGGGCACATTAAAGGACAAGCTGGCGGCCAAGGGTGTCGAGCAAGACGTGTTGGATGCCATCGTCGCGCCCGCGGGGTTGGATATCGGGGCGGCCACGCCCGAGGAAATCGCTTTGTCGATCCTTGCTCAGATCGTTTCGGTCAGGCGTGGAAGCGCATGACAACAACGGCTGTCATACTGGCCGCAGGGTTCTCCACTCGGATGGGCGCCGACAACAAGCTGGTGCTTGAAGTTGGGGGCGTTCCTGTTTTGCGGCGCGTCGCAGAGGCCGTCAGCGCCGTTTGTGACATCCCACCTGTTGTTGTGCTGGGCTACCAGAACGCGTTGGTGCGCCCGGTGCTCGAGGGTTTGAACGTCACGCTTGTCACCAACCCTGATCCCGCTGCGGGGCAGGCAAGTTCAGTCCGGCTTGGGCTTGAGGCCGCCGGGCAAGCGGATGAGACGCTGGTGGTCCTTGGCGATCAGCCCTTGCTAACCACACAGAATCTCATGGCGATGTTGGAGGCGCATCGTGCGCGCTCAGACAATCTCATCACGGTTCCAATGCAAGGAGAGGAGCGGGGCAATCCGATTGTCCTTCCGCGCAGCTTGAAGGCTGCTATTTTGAGTGACGGAACCAAAATTGGGTGTGGATCATTTACACGCAAGCACCCAGAACTCACCGCGCCATATCTCACGAGTGAGCCAGCGTTTTTTCGGGATGTGGACACCCCGCAAGACCTTGCAAATGCACGAGAAAGTCATGAGGGGAGGGTCGCATGAACGATTCCGGTTCCAAGCTTCGCTTTCGATGGTTTGTTCGTTTGCGCGCAAGGTTTTTTCCGCCGCTGACGTCCGAGCAGGCTGAGATCCTGCAACGGATGAAACCGCCCTGTTGTTGATCAGAAAAGAAGAAGAGAGCTGATATGGAACTGAGTGACGAAGTCGTCATCGATGCACCGCGCGACGTGGTCTACGCCGCGTTGAACGACCCCGAAATCCTGAAGGAGTGTATTCCGGGTTGCGAAGAGCTGATCCAGCATTCCGATACCGAGCTTGAAGCCAAGGTCGTATTGAAAGTCGGACCAGTGAAAGCACGGTTCGGGGGGACGGTGACGCTTGATAAATCGGGCGCGCCGGAGAGTTTTTCGCTGGATGGTGAAGGCAGCGGTGGCACTGCAGGCTTTGCCAAAGGCGGAGCCGACGTGACGCTGACCGAAGAGGATGGAAAGACGACACTGAAGTATGAGGCGCGCGTCGATATCGGCGGAAAGCTCGCGCAGCTTGGAAGTCGTCTGATCGGCAGCACAGCAAAGAAGCTATCGGCGAAGTTTTTCACCAAGTTTGCAGAGACGTTGAATAACGAGGCTGCTGCCTAACTCTCTGGAAGAATGGGTGAAATCGCCTGATACGTGTCGTCCAAGACGCGCGCGGCATCAGCCAAGACGCCGTCTGCCGCGGCCCGTTGGGGGTCAGCAACCTCAGCCGTGAAAAGGCTAAGAACGGCGTCCAAAAGGGCGCCGTTTGAGGTCAGGCATATGGCCCCACCAGCCGCATCAAAAGCGGCGTAGGTTTCTTCGAAATCGATCACATTATGGCCATGGATCAGCGCCGTTCCCAGCACGGCGGCCTCAAAGGGGTTCTTGCCGCGCAGGGGTGTTCCATCGACGTCAAGCGAATGGCCCATGAACGTCACCGGGGCGAGGCGATACCAGAGTCCCATCTCTCCGATCGTGTCGGCCAGAAGCACTTTTGTATGCTCTGTTACCGGCTCGTTTCGCGACCGCCGCGCGGTTTCCAGACCCAATTCTTTGAGCATGCTTTCGATCCCGTCCGCCTCTTTGGGATGGCGTGGTGCGAGGATCAGCAACATGTCGGCATAACGTCGGCATAACGTCGGAGTAATTTCCGCCACAAGCCTGTGTTCACGCGCTTCGGTCGAGGCAGCCACCCAAACCGGACGCTCACCGATTGCGCGCGCCAGATGTTCGAGGTCTTCGGGGTCTGCGGGCAGGGGGCGCGGGGCACCCTTGAGGGCGCCGAGCACATGCACCGTTGCTGGGTCGCAACCGAAATACGCAAAGCGGTCGCGGGTCGCGTCATCCTGCACGAGCTTAACGTCGAACATCCCGAGCAAATCACCGAACAGCGCCGCGCCGGATTTGCGTTTATCGAAATTCTTGTCTGACATGCGGCTGTTGATCAACGCCATCGGAATGCCGCGCCGATGGGTCTCGGCCATGATCGCGGGCCAGAAATCCAGCTCAGAGAAGATCGCCGCGTCTGGTCGCCAGTGGTCGAGGAATGAGGCGACGGGTCCGGCCACATCGATCGGCAGCATTTGGTGAATGACACGTGCGGGCAGATTTTGTTTGGCCAGCGCTTCGGCCGAGGTGCGGGTCGCGGTGGTCAGCAAAATTGTCGTGTCTGGCCGCAGTTCGAGAACATGGTCGAAGAGTTGGAGCAGTGCGAGGCTTTCGCCGACGCTGAGCGCGTGAAACCAGATCACAGCGCCTTCGGGTCGCGGACGGGTGGACACTCCGAGCCGTTCGGGGAGGCGTTCAAGGTTTTCTTTGCCTGCCTTGGCTCGGCGCTTAAGTGCGTAGCGCCAGAGTGGGCCACTGATCCGTGAGAAAGCCAGATAGGCACGAAGCTGCCACGACCAGCCTTTCGCCATTCAGCCCGCCCCAGCCTGCAACAGCATCAGGGTCGTCACGACGCCGATAGGGCGTTGATCTTCTACCACAAAGGCGGCCGAGATCCGTCTTGTCTGCAATGTGTTAAGTGCGCGCGCCGACAGGATGTCCGGGGACAAGGTTATCGGGTCTTTGGTCATGATCGCCGGTGCAAATGTTTCGTGCATGGCAACGCGCATGGACAGATCGGAGTTGCTGCCAAGATACCGCCGGATATCGCCGTCGGTGATTACCCCGGCGAGCGTTCCATCGGCAGCGCAGACACCCACGATACCAAGGCTTTTGGCGGTCAGCATGTCGACCACGCCATCGATGGACGTATCGTCGTTCACCAGTGGGAGTGCGTCTTCGGTAACCATGATGTCCCGAATGCCGGTCAGAGCCGCCCCGAGCTTGCCTCCGGGATGGAATTTGTAGAACGAACTTTCGGAAAAGCCCTTTAGCTGAAGCAAGGTCACGGCAAGTGCGTCGCCAATTGCCAGTTGCAACAAGGTTGAGGTTGTGGGGGCAAGGTTGTGGGGGCACGCCTCCCGAACCTTGGGTAGGTCAGACAGATGTCAGCCGTTTTGGCCAACTTGCCGTCTCCATTCCCGGTCATCATGATCAATGGCACGTCGAAGCGGCGCGTATAGGCGACCAGGTCGCTTAGTTCCTGTGTGGCTCCGGACCATGTCAGCATCAGGACGGCGTCATCGGGTTGGATGACGCCCAGATCGCCGTGGCTCGCTTCGGCTCCGTGAATGAAATACGACGGCGTGCCGGTCGACGCGAAGGTCGCGGCAAGCTTGCGTCCGATATGGCCGCTTTTGCCCACCCCGGTAATTACAAGCCGTCCCTTGAGATCGTTCAAAAGCGCAGCTGCGTCCCGCAGTGCGCGGCGCAGCGGGTCCGTGGAAGCCGCGGCGCGCAGCGCGGTCAAACCATCGACATTGGTTTCGAGCGCGGTATCGATGAGTGCGCCGACCTCAGATATGTCGGGTGCCTCAGCCATCTGATTTGATCACATCGTCAATGGTCTTAAGCCGCGCCAGCAAGGCGGGCATATCAGCGAGGGGCACCATGTTTGGACCGTCGCTTGGTGATCTTGCGGGCTCTTCATGGGTTTCAATGAAAACGGCGGAAATGCCGACGGCGACCGCCGCGCGAGCGAGTGGCGGAACAAATTCGCTTTGACCGCCGGTCGAACTTCCCAACCCGCCGGGAAGTTGCACCGAATGCGTGGCATCAAACACAACCGGATAGCCGGTCTGCGCCATGATTGGCAGGCTGCGCATGTCTGAGACCAGCATGTTATACCCAAAGCTCGCCCCACGCTCGGTCAGCAGGATATCCGTGTTTCCGGTGCTTTCGACCTTGGTGACGATGTTTGGAACATCCCACGGCGCAAGGAACTGCCCCTTTTTGATGTTGATCACCCGGCCCGTATTGCCAGCCGCGATCAAGAGATCGGTTTGGCGGCAGAGGAATGCAGGAATTTGCAGGATATCGACAGCCTCGGCCACGGGCGCGCATTGCTCGGGTCCGTGCACATCGGTCAGCACGGGCATCCAATAGCCGCGCCCACGTCTGACAGGATGCGCAGGCCTTCGTCCATGCCGACGCCGCGCGCACCCGACAGTGACGAGCGGTTCGCCTTGTCGTAGCTCGCTTTGAAGACATAACCGATGCCAAGCTCTGCGCAGGTTTTGGCGAGCGTTTCGGCCAGCATCAGCGCGTGATCGCGCGATTCCAGTTGGCACGGTCCCGAAATCAAACTGAGCGGGGCGTCGTTGCCAAATGTGACATCGCGGGTGCTGACGATTTTCACGCAATCCCCTCTTTCTGCATGATCTCTTCGATGATCGGGATATCCGAGG
>Ga0064014_10261_pt1 | contig 13682 bp, 11 predicted proteins | sample CrowatWCoCulture_2_FD_61584 | JGI IMG/M metagenome (GOLD analysis project Ga0064014, IMG submission 61584) | Marine cyanobacteria communities from the University of California, Santa Cruz, USA, analyzing cyanobacterial DNA methylation -... | ecosystem: Host-associated > Microbial > Bacteria >...
TTGGATTGCCACATTGATTTTCGCCGGGGCCACATTGGCAAGCATCATCCGCGGGTGGATCGGGATATGAACAACGCACGAACTCTTGGCTTGATCGCAGCGGGCGGGTCGCTTGCCATGCTGCTTGCGGCTTGGGGTTTTCAGTATCTGGGGGGCCTCGCACCATGTGCGATGTGCATCTGGCAACGCTGGCCACATGTGCTCGCTGCGGCATGCGGTGCGGTGTCTGTCGTGGTCCCGCTATCGGTGATCTATCTTCTGGGTGCCGCCTCCGCCGCCACGACAAGCGGAATCGGTGTCTATCACACGGGTGTCGAGCGCGGTTGGTGGGAGGGGCCCACAACCTGCACCTCTGGCCCCATTGATGACCTGTCTCCTGAAGAACTGCTCGATCAGATCCTGGGCGCACCACTGGTGCGCTGTGACGAAGTGCCTTGGGAGCTTCTTGGGCTCAGTATGGCCAGCTGGAACGCGCTTGTATCAGCCGGTTTTGTCCTGATCTGGCTGGCCGCCTTCCGCGCCGCCCGCGCCTAGTGCAACGGCAATTCACCTACGACGTTGCGCCACTCTCCCGGGGCGATCATCTTGCGATGCACGAAGCGCACCGAATGTAACGGTCCTTCTATTTCGTCTTGCCAAAACTCGATGAATTCAAAGAGTTTGGGATGGTCCGGGGCAAGGTCATAGTCTTGCCAGATGAACGTGTTCAGCACATGCGTAAAGTCCGGCATCCGGTAGTATAATTCCGCCGTCGTCAGCCCATAACCGCGCAGCATAAGTTCGGTTTCTGATGTCTCCATTCTGCCTCCTGAAATCACTGCTCAACAAAATTCACACCATTTTCCGCCTGTAATGCAAGAAAAACAGTATGTTAGCAGTCATGTCCTCCGGCTGATTGCCTTATTCTTGCGCAGCCATTGCACGCAACATCCATGAAGTGATAGACTGTGAACAACAATATCTAGCGGCGCCCGACGCCGGTGAGGACAAACGTGAGCGACACACCAGAACCCCCTGAAAACACGGACGAAACGCCGCCAGAGCGCCCGTCTTACAGTGGTCCGACCGTGTCCATCACGGACGAGATGCGCGCGTCCTATCTGGACTATGCCATGTCGGTCATCGTCAGCCGCGCAATCCCCGATCTGCGCGACGGCCTAAAACCTGTGCACCGGCGTATCCTCTACGCCATGCACGAGACCGGCAACAGCCACGACAAGGCCTATCGAAAGTCTGCGCGGCCTGTGGGCGACGTCATGGGGAAATACCATCCCCACGGCGACAGCGCGATCTATGACGCGCTGGTGCGGATGGCGCAGGATTTCTCGATGTCGCTGCCGCTCCTCGACGGTCAGGGCAACTTTGGCTCCATGGACGGCGATAACCCGGCGGCCATGCGCTATACCGAGGTGCGCATGGACAAACCCGCGGGCGCACTGCTGGAAGATATCGAAAAAGACACCGTCGATTTTCAGGACAACTACGACGGTAAGGACCGGGAACCAACCGTCCTACCCGCGCGCTTTCCGAACATGCTGGTCAACGGCGCGGGTGGCATCGCGGTGGGTATGGCCACCAACATCCCGCCGCACAACCTTGGTGAAGTCGTCGACGCCACGCTGGCGATGATCGAAAACCCCGATCTGACGTCTGAGGACCTGATGGAATACATCCCCGGTCCGGATTTTCCGACCGGTGGCGTCATCCTCGGACGGTCCGGAACGCGCAAAGCGTATCTTGAAGGGCGCGGCAGCGTCATCATCCGCGCCAAAACGCGGGTCGAAGAGATCCGCAAGGACCGCTATGCGATCGTGCTGGATGAGATCCCCTATCAGGTCAACAAGGCCGCGATGATCGAAAAGATCGCCGATCTCGTTCGCGAAAAGCGGCTTGAGGGTATCTCGGGTATTCAGGACGAGAGCGACCGGGTCGGTGTCCGCGTCGTGATCGAGCTTAAGCGTGATGCAACACCCGAGGTCGTGTTGAACCAGTTGTTCCGGTTCAGCCAGATGCAAACCTCGTTCGGCTGCAACATGCTGGCTCTCAACGGTGGTCGCCCGGAACAACTGACGCTACGAGATTTCCTGTCTTATTTCATAAGCTTCCGCGAGGAAGTTGTTGCGCGCCGCACGGCATTTGATCTGCGCAAAGCCCGCGAACGCAGCCATATCCTGTGTGGTTTGGCCGTGGCCGTGTCAAACGTGGACGAAGTGGTCGCCACGATCCGCGCCAGTGCCGACGCGGCAGAGGCCCGCGCCAAGTTGATGGAGCGTCGTTGGCCCGCCCATGACATCGCGGACTACATTCGCTTGATCGACGACCCGACCCATACCATCAACGAGGACGGCACGTATTACCTGTCTGAAATTCAGGCCCGCGCGATCCTCGATCTCCGCCTTCAGCGTCTAACCCAAATCGGTGTCAAAGAGGTCACCGATGAACTTGAAGAGCTTGCCGGTAAGATCAAGGAATACCTCGATATTCTCCGCTCGCGTGACCGCATCCTTGCGATCATTTCCGAAGAATTGACGACCGTCAAAAATGACTTCGCCGTCCCGCGCCGCACCGAGATCGTGGAATGGTCCGGCGACATGGAAGACGAGGACCTGATCGAGCGTGAGGATATGGTCGTCACCGTCACGTCTGGCGGTTACATCAAGCGTACCCCTCTGGCCGAATTCCGTGCGCAACGGCGTGGCGGCAAAGGGCTGTCGGGGATGTCGACCAAGGACGAGGACGTGGTCACCACCCTCTTCGTCGCCAATACCCACACCCCGCTTCTGTTCTTCACGACCGACGGCATGGTCTACAAGCTCAAGACGTGGCGCCTCCCCCAAGGTGGTCGTACCGCCAAGGGCAAGGCGATCGTCAATATCCTGCCCATTCCACCCGGCGTCTCAATCGCGGCAACGATGCCAGTGGATGTTCCTGAAGAGGAGTGGGCAAACCTTCAGATCTTCTTTGCAACGACCCAAGGTGACGTGCGCCGCAATGCGTTGAGCGACTTCACCAACGTCAAATCCAACGGCAAAATCGCGATGAAGCTGCCGGAGGACGTGCAGTTGGTGAACGCACGCATCTGTACGGAAGACGATGACGTGATGTTGCTGACCGCATTGGGCCGCGCCATCCGCTTCCCCACAACAGAAGTCCGGGTATTCAAAGGTCGCGACAGCACCGGGGTCCGCGGTATTCGGTTGGCTGAAGGCGACAGCGTCGTGTCGATGTCGATCATCCGCCATTTCATCGCGACCCCGGAAGAACGCGCCGCTTACCTCAAACAGCGCCGCCTCGTTGCAGGTGCGCCGGATGAGGCTGAAGCGGATGAGGAGGATGCGGTCGAGGCCGGTCAGCTGTCTACCGAACGCTACGCTGAAATGTCGGCGGCCGAGGATTTGATCCTCACTATCACCACGGGTGGCGCGGGCAAATTGTCTTCCAGCCACGACTACCCGGTGCGCGGGCGCGGCGGACAGGGCGTGATGGCCATGGACAAGGCGATGCGCGGTGGGCCGCTTGTGGCCTCCTTCCCGGTTGAGATGGACGATCAGATCATGCTCGCCACCTCAAACGGTCAGTCGATCCGCGTGCCTGTCGATGGCATTTCTTTCCGCTCGCGCGCGGCCGGGGGTGTCAAAGTCTTTGACACGGGCGCCGGGGAAGAGGTCGTGTCGGTCGCCTGGATTGCCGATCAGGGTGAAGACGACGGTGAGGATGCGCCAGAATAAACCAAGCCAACCAAATGGTTGCGTAATGGTCTACAATGCCGGGGTTCTTTCCGGCATTGTTTCGTTTCTTGGTAACAATCGACCGAATTCCGCCGCGCTCCCCGCCTTAAGAAATCCTTAATGCTGCGTACTCCAGCCCCATTCCCCTGCCAAAACAACAGGGTCGCATGACGTTCGCGGCACCTTAAGTGGTTCTGGCCCGTCGGCCCTGTCGTTGAACACGTAAAGACCCAGAGCATGTCCAAAGCCACGTCAGACCGCGTAACGCTTAACGCAACAGCGCAAAACCTGATCCGCATTCTGATCGCGTCGTACTTCATCGCGGTTTCGGTCGGTCTTGTGCCCGGCACCGATGTCTCAACGGTTTTCCAACAGATCATGCCCGATCACCTTGCCGGGCCTGTCGCCGTGATCTTTTTCTTCGGCCTGTCCTATATGGTGCTCATCGGTCTGTGGCTGCGCGGAGCGGCGCTGCTGCTTGCACTCACGCTCTTCTGGTCCAGTTATCTCACCATGATCGACATGGGGCTGCAGGAGCAATTGGGCAGCTTTTGGCGGGACCTCGCCCTGATCGGCGCGCTCATGCTGACCTATGCCGAACCCGCCGCACGCTCGCATCAACGTCGCGGTCTGTTCCGATCCCGCCCCGTCGCTCGAAAAATTCGCACGCGCAAACCCGCGCCGGTTACGGACTTGCGTGATACCGCCCCAACCTTCCGCAGCACGCGCACTCCCGCGCCCGAAGCCACGCCCAAGCCGCTGGCGGCAGAGTAACGCGCCCCCTTTTCACCGCGACCCCGAGGCGCTACATCGCGCCCATGACCTCAGACAGCACATTGCACATCGTCGGCGGCGGCATGGCCGGATCAGAAGCCGCCTGGCAGGCCGCGCAGGCCGGCGTTCCCGTGACCATCTATGAAATGCGCCCGACCGTTGGCACCTTCGCGCACAAAACCGGCAATCTAGCCGAGATGGTGTGTTCGAACTCCTTCCGCTCGGACGACCACGAACAAAATGCCGTGGGGTTGTTGCATTGGGAAATGCGCGCGGCAGGCAGCCTGATCATGGAAATGGGTGATGCACACCGCCTGCCCGCTGGGGGGGCTTTGGCCGTTGACCGTGACGCCTTTGCCGAGGCTGTGACCGCCCGCCTCCGCGCCCATCCAAATATCACAATCGTGGATCGCGAGATCACGGAACTCCCCGAAACGGGCAACTGGATTTTTGCCACCGGTCCGCTGACGTCGCCCGCGCTGGCTGAAGCCATGCTTGGCGAAACCGGGACCGAGGCACTGGCCTTTTTCGATGCCATTGCGCCAATCGTCTATGCTGACAGCATCGACATGTCCGTCGCGTGGCGTCAGTCGCGCTATGACAAAGGGGAAACCGAGGAAGAGCGCACGGCCTATATCAACTGCCCGATGACCAAGGAGCAGTATGAGGCGTTCATCGATGCCTTGATCGCCTCGGACAAGACCGAGTTCAAAGAAGGCGAAACTGCGGGTTACTTCGACGGTTGCTTGCCCATTGAGGTGATGGCCGAACGCGGGCGCGAAACCCTGCGCCACGGGCCGATGAAACCCGTGGGCCTGACAAACCCACACGACCCGGAAACCAAGGCGCATGCCGTTGTCCAACTGCGTCGCGACAACGCGCTCGGCACGCTCTACAACATCGTCGGCTTTCAGACCAAAATGAAATACGGCGCGCAAGCTGATGTTTTCAAAATGATCCCCGGGCTACAGGACGCGCGTTTTGCCCGCCTCGGCGGCATACACCGCAACACGTTCCTGAACTCGCCCACGCTCCTCGATGACGCCATGCGCCTGCGCTCACGACCCAACATCCGCTTTGCTGGACAGGTCACAGGCGTCGAAGGCTATATCGAAAGCGCCGCGATGGGTCTACTCGCAGGCCGGATGGCGGCAGCGGAAGCGAACGGGACCGACCTTCCCCCTGTTCCCCAAACGACTGCGATGGGTGCGCTTCTGACCCACATCACTGGCGGCGCCGAAGCCAAGACCTTTCAGCCTATGAACGTAAACTTCGGCCTGTTCCCGGCCGTGGACGCAAAGGGCGGTCGTCGCGGGCGCAAGGACCGGTATAAAGCCTATACCGACCGCGCCAAGGCAGATTGGACCGCATGGCTCGGTGACAGAGGGCTGGACGCCGCGTGATCCCAGCGCTTACGCTGGGGCCATGACGGATTCCTTTTTCGACAAGGTCTACAAGGCCAAAGGCACGCAAGAAACGCGCGAGCTTTATGATGACTGGTCGTCGAGCTATGACGCGCAAGTTGCTGAAAACGGATACATAACACCCAATCGATCCGCCAGGATTCTGGCGGATTTTCTGTCTGATACGTCGACGCCAATCCTCGACTTCGGATGTGGCACGGGGCTTTCTGGTCGCGCCTTTGCGTCTGAAGGGTTCACCGCGCTCGACGGCATGGACATCTCGCCCGAGATGCTGGAGCGCGCCAAAGACACCGGGGCCTACCGCACCCTGACCGTGATCTCTCCTGAGGCGCCTCCACCGATTGAGATCGGCACCTATCCCGTCATCGCCGCCATCGGGGTCATCGGCGCAGGCGCGGCCCCGATTGAGGTCTTTGACACTCTGATGGAAAAGCTCGCGCCGGGCGGTCTCATGATCTTCTCTTTCAACGATCACGCACTTGCCGATCCAGCCAACCCGGCCGCGGTGGCGCGCTGGACAGACAGCGGACGCGCCACGCAAGAGCTGCGTGACTACGGCGATCACCTGCCCGGTTTGGGAATGAAATCAGCGATTTACATCCTGAAACGCACCTAATGTATCGCACGCGCTTTGCGCCTTCGCCCACCGGGCCGCTCCATTTGGGCCATGCCTATTCCGCGTCCGTCGCCCACAACCGCGCCAAGGCGCACGATGGGGCGTTTCTGCTGCGCCTCGAAGATGTCGATCGTGCGCGCTCCAAACCTGAATGGGCGGCGCAAATTGAAGAGGACCTAACCTGGCTCGACCTGCGATCGGATGAACCGGTCTGGACGCAGTCAGACCACCGGCCCGCGCATGACGACGCGCTTAGCACCCTTATCGCACGCGGGTTGGTCTTTCCCTGCAAGTGTCGCCGCGCCGATATTCGCGCCGCAATGTCCGCCCCCCAAGAAGGTGTCGATGGCCTGATATACCCCGGTACCTGTCGGGACAGAACGATGGACGCCTATGAACCGGGCGATGCGCTGCGCCTCAACGTGAGCAAGGCAATCGCAACTTTGCCTGATAGGCCATTGGAATACATCGAAAACTGCGGATCACGTCGGGTAATCGAGACCGAGTCCGCGGCGTTGACCAGCTTGGCCGGTGACGTGGTCCTGGGCCGCCGCGACACAGGCGATATCGCGTATCACCTGGCCGTGGTTGTCGACGATGCGGCGCAAGGGATCACCGAGGTCGTGCGGGGTGAGGACCTTGCGCCTGCCACGCCGCTTCACGTCCTGTTGCAGCGCCTGCTCAACCTTCCAACGCCCGAATACTTCCATCATCCGCTGGTGCGTGACGATGCTGGAAAACGACTGGCCAAACGCGACGACGCCCGCGCCATCGCCACCTACCGCGCCGAAGGGCTGACCCCGCAACATGTCATGGACCTGGCCCGTACCGGTGCAGGCCTCACGACATCGGCTTAAGGATCTCGATCTCTTCGTTGTTCTCAAGCGCCGTGTAGAAACAGCTGCGGCGGTTTGTGTGGCAGGCCGCGCCTGTCTGGTTGACCAGAACAAGGATCGTGTCGCGGTCGCAATCAATCCGCAATTCGACCAATTCCTGGGTATGGCCCGACGTCTCGCCCTTAATCCAGAACGCCTGACGCGACCGCGACCAATAGGTCACGCGACCGGTTTCAAGCGTCTTTTCCACGGCCTCCTGAGACATCCACGCCATCATCAGCACGTCACCGTTCTCGGCATCCTGTGCAATTGTGGGGATCAGACCGTCGGCGTTGTATTTCAACGAATTCGGATCGAACGACATCGGGGACTTTCCTTATCATGCGCGGACGCCTACTTATGTCGGACCGTTACGGAATGGAAGCCATGTCGGACAGCGACCTGATCAAACTCTACTCCGGCCAGATCCTGGATCTGGCCTCGTCGATCCCACTGACGGATCGGTTAGAGGCGCCCGACGCAACGGTGGCCAAACGGTCACCCCTTTGTGGGTCCAACGTGGTCGTTGATGTGATCCTCGACGGGGATCGCATCGCGCAGTACGGGCAAGACGTAAAAGCCTGCGCACTGGGTCAGACGGCCGCGTCAATCCTGGGTCAGAACGTGATTGGGATGTCACGCACTGAGGTGGCAGAGCTTCGCGATGCCGTCCGCGACATGCTCACCTCGGACGGCCCGGTGCCGCCTGCCCCATTTGAGACGTTCGAAGTCCTGCAACCCGCCAAATCCTTTCGTAACCGCCACGATTCCATCCTTCTGGCGCTCAACGCGACGCTTGAGGCGATGGACGCCGCAACCGCCAAAAGCACCTGCGCCTGACAAAAAAACCGCCGCGCACCCGGGACAGGGCGGCGGCGGTCAGTGGCGTATCTGGAACCGATCGTCCGAGGACGTGGGACAGTCAAAATCGCATCGACAGGTTGGGGACAGGATGCGTCGTGATCGGATGAGCCAGACCGCAGGCAGACGGTAAAGCTAGATCAAGCCCGGCAAATGCAGGCCGGCAAGCAGGATCACCACCAGAGAGGCTGCACCAGCGAAATCCTGAATCAAGGTCGAGCTGGGCTTGCGAAGAGCGTTTTTGAATTCAACAGGCATGGGGGCGATCCAATTCTTGTTCTCTTGTGTTGCCTCTTTGTTCTCAAATCCTGACCGCCCTGTAAAGAACTTTTTAAGAACATTCGTGAACAAAAAGCGAAGTCATGGGCTAACCCACTGAAATCAGACGAATTGCCCGATCCTGCTCCATCAGCCACAAAAGAACACGCGCCGCCTGCCCGCGAGAGCTGGTCAGGTCAGGGTCCTTCTCCAATAGCGCACGGGCGTCCGTCTGTGCGGTGGCCATCAAACCCGCCTGATGTTCGAGGTCCGCAATCCTGAAACGTGGCAAACCGGATTGCGCCATCCCGATCAGATCCCCCGCCCCGCGCAGTTCAAGATCCACCTCAGAAATCCGAAACCCGTCCTCGGTCTCGCGCAACGTCTCCAGACGTTTCTGCGCGGTTTCACCAAGGGGCGGTTTATACATCAACAAACAGGTCGACGCCGCCGCACCTCGTCCCACGCGTCCCCGCAGCTGGTGTAACTGCGACAATCCAAAGCGATCCGCGCCCTCAACCACCATGATCGAGGCATTGGGCACATCCACCCCCACCTCAATCACCGTTGTGGCCACCAGAACCCGCGTCTGCCCACCCGAGAACGCCGCCATCGCCGCGTCTTTCTCCTCCGGCGCCATCCGACCGTGGACAAGGCCCACAACATCATCCCCCAACGCGGCCCGAAGACGCTTGAAGCGCTCTTCGGCAGCAGTGAAGTGCAGCACCTCGCTTTCCTCAACCAGCGGGCACACCCAATAGGCCTGCCGCCCCTGCCCGATCGCGTCGCGCAGATGCTGAACGACCTCGTCCATCCGCCCGTCTGACACCAACGCGGTGGTCACCAGCGTCCGTCCGGGCGGCTTTTCATCCAGCACGGACACATCCATGTCGCCATAGCCCGCCAGTGCCAGCGACCGCGGGATCGGCGTGGCGGTCATCACCAGAACATCTGTCGCCGTCCCCTTCGCACCCAGCTTCATCCGCTGCGCGACGCCAAAGCGGTGCTGTTCGTCGATCACGGCAAGCCTCAGGTCGTGCAATTCCACATCATCCTGAAACACCGCGTGCGTGCCAATCAGCACGTCGATCTCACCTCGCGCCAGAGCCTCCAGCTTGGCCCGCCGTCCCGCGCCCTTGTCGCGCCCGGTCAAAACCTCAACCCGCACTCCCGCCGTCGCGCAGAGCGGCGCAACCGAGGAAAAGTGTTGCCGTGCGAGTACCTCAGTCGGGGCCATGAGAACTGCCTGTCCCCCAGCCTCCACAACCGTGGCCATCGCAAGCACGGCCACCAACGTTTTCCCGGCCCCCACATCACCCTGAAGCAGCCGGTTCATCCGCTGTGGCGCGGCAAGATCGCCGTCTATCTCTTTGATCGCGCGCGTTTGTGCGCCGGTTGGAGTATAGGGCAGTGACGCAATAATCTTGTCCCGCAACGCCCCGGTTCCCCGCGTCTCAATCCCCGGTTTCGCCCGCCGGTTTGCGCGGGCCAAGGCCAACGTCAACTGATGCGCGAAGACTTCGTCATAGGCCAATCGCCGTCGTGAGGGCGCAGAGGGCGCCAGGTCGGCAGAGGATTGCGGGGCATGGGCTTGAACCAAGGCGTCCTTGAAACCACGCCACCCTTCTTGCGCCACCAGCGCCGGATCAGCCCACTCCGCCAAATCAGGCACACGCTCAACGGCCGCGTGAACTGCTCGCGTCATGGCTTTTTGCGTCACGCCCTCGGTCAACGGATAAATCGGCTCAAACTCGGGCAGGCTCGACAGGTCCTGGACCTCAAGAACATGGTCGGGATGCGGCATCTGATAGACGCCATCAAACATCTCCAGCTTGCCCGAAACGATGCGCTGTTCGCCTTCCGGGAACTGATCTTCAAGCCACGCGCGATGCGCGTGAAAATACACAAGCTGCAACGTCGCGTCCGAGGCCGTGGCATCAATCCGGTACGGTCGCCCCCGTTGACGCGGCGGGTGATGTCGCCCGATCTCGACCTCCACCGTCGTCACCACAGGGGTCTCTCGACCGACTAGTCCCGGCACCAACCGACGGTCCGTCCCATTGGCGGGAAGCGTCAGCGCCAAATCCTTGGGCGTCGCAATCCCGGCACCTTCAAGCGCCACCGCAGATTTCGGCCCGATCCCCGGCAGGCTGTCGAGCGCGGAAAACAGCGGAAAAAGGACTTCCGGGCGTCCGCTCATGCGTCCCCGATCAAGGTCAGCCAGCCGTCTTCATCAATGGTCTCAACCCCCAGATCAGCGGCTTTCTTGGCCTTTGACCCCGCGCCCGGACCGGCCACAAGCAAATCCGTCTTGGCCGAAACCGAGCCCGAAACCTTGGCCCCCAACGCCTCAGCCCGCGCCTTGGCCTCGGCCCGGGTCATTTTCTCAAGCGTGCCGGTGAATACGACGGTTTTGCCCGCCACCGGGCTGTCGCCTGTCTGCGGCGCCTCCGCGGGCTGAACATCCAATTGCGCCACAAGTCGGGCAATGCTCGCGGCCTCCGCCTCACCAGCAAACGAAGTCACCAGCGCCCGCGCCATGACCTGCCCGACGCCGTCGATGGCCAAAAGATCCTCCCAGGCTGGCCCTTCCTGCGCCGCCGCCTGTGCCACAGACTCCGAAAACTGATCCCACGTTCGGTAGTGTCGCGCCAGCATCGACGCCGCCGCCTCCCCCACGTGCCTAATGCCCAATCCAAAGATCAGGCGCGCCAGAGGGATCGCGCGCTTGTCGTCAATCGCGGCGAAGAGGTTGTCGGCCGATTTCTTCCCCCAGCCTTCGCGGGCCTCCAGCACGTCCTCACCGGCCCCGTGCCGGTCGCGTAGCGTGAAGATATCCGCAGGCTCAGCAATCCACTGGTCGCGATAGAATTGCTCAACCTGCTTCGATCCAAGCCCTTCGATATCAAACGCCGCCCGAGACACGAAATGCTTCAGTTTTTCAATGGCTTGAGCGGGGCAAATCAACCCACCCGTACAGCGTCGGACCGCGTCGCCCTCTTCCCGGATCGCGGGGCTTCCGCATTCCGGGCAAACGGTGGGAAACGCATACGGCACCGCATTTTCGGGCCGCTTGGACCAATCCACATCCGCGACCTTTGGGATCACGTCGCCCGCGCGATAGACCTGCACCCAGTCGCCCACCCGGATGTCCTTGCCGCCCCGGATCGGCTCGCCGGTTGCGCTGCGCCCGGCGATGTAGTCTTCGTTATGCAGCGTCGCGTTCGACACCACGACCCCGCCCACGGTGACCGGCGTCAGCCGCGCCACTGGCGACAGCGCGCCCGTGCGGCCCACTTGGATGTCGATCGCCTCCAAACGGGTCCAGGCAAGCTCCGCTGGAAACTTGTGCGCGATCGCCCATCGCGGCGTGGTCGAGCGAAACCCAAGTCGCTCCTGATAGCTTAGGCTATCGACCTTATAAACCACGCCATCAATATCATATCCGAGCGTCGCGCGCTGTGCCTCGATCTCTTTGTAATGCGTGATCATATCCGCCACGGACGCCACGGTCGCAGTCAACGGATTGACGGAAAACCCAAGGTCTTTCAGCCGCATCAACGCGCCCGTCTGCGTGTCGGCCAGCGGCGCGCTCAGGTCCCCCCAGGCATAGGCAAAGAACCTCAACGGGCGCTCGGCAGTAATCTTTGAATCCAGCTGCCGAAGTGACCCCGCCGCCGCATTTCGCGGATTGGCAAAGACCTTCTGGCCTGCTGTCTCCTGCCGGGCGTTCAGCACGTCGAAATCCTCGTGCGCCATGTAAACCTCGCCCCGGACCTCAATCACTTCAGGTGCGCCATCCAACACTTGCGGGATATCCGAAATCGTGCGCGCATTTCCGGTCACGTTCTCGCCCACGGCGCCGTCACCGCGCGTGGCCGCCTGCACCAGCCGCCCGCCTTCATACCGCAGCGATAACGACAACCCGTCGATCTTGGGTTCCGCCGTATAGGCCAGCGGGGCCTCCGCGCTCAGCCCCAGATAGCGCCGGATACCCGCGTCAAAATCCGCGACATCCTCATCTTCAAAAGCGTTGCCCAGCGACATCATCGCGCGGGCATGTGTGACTTTCTGAAACCCCTCTGCCGGCGCCGCGCCCACCAAGTCGCTCGGGCTGTCGGCGCGCTTTAACGCTGGAAACCGCGCCTCGATCGCTGCATTCCGGCGTTTGAGCGCGTCATATTCCGCATCCGAGATCTCTGGCGCGTCCTGACCATGATAGGCCGTGTTCGCCGCGCCCAATACACGCGCCAGCCGCGCGAGTTCCTCCGCCGCTGCCGCTTCGTCCAAACCCGCGATTTGTGATGTCTCAGTCACCAAGACCTCCCCCGGGAACACTCCCTTGGTGATAGGAGCGTCCCCCGGAAAGGTCCAGTCAGGAGTGTGAGTGGTCGTCCCGGCCTAGCCCGCCGCCGCGAGCAGGTTTTCCTTTGGTTCAGGGTCGCGCAGCACATAGCCGCGCCCCCAGACTGTCTCGATATAGTTATCGCCGCCCGTTGCCTGGGACAGCTTCTTGCGCAATTTGCAAATAAAGACATCGATGATCTTCAACTCAGGCTCATCCATGCCGCCATAAAGGTGGTTAAGGAACATCTCCTTGGTCAGCGTCGTGCCTTTGCGCAACGACAGCAGCTCCAGCATTTGATATTCCTTGCCGGTCAGATGAACAGGCGTCCCGCCCGCATCCACGGTCTTGGCATCAAGGTTCACTTCGACATGACCGGTGCGAATGATCGACTGCGCATGCCCTTTGGAGCGGCGGATAATCGCATGAATACGCGCCACCAACTCCTCACGATGGAACGGCTTGGTCAGATAATCGTCTGCGCCAAATCCAAAGCCTTTGATCTTGTTCTCGGTATCGTCGGACCCCGACAGAATCAAAATTGGCGTCTCAATCTGGGCAAGGCGTAATTGCCGCAGCACGTCATGGCCGTGCATGTCCGGAAGGTTAAGATCCAAAAGGATCAAATCGTAATCATAAAGCTTGGCAAGATCGATTCCCTCTTCACCAAGGTCGGTCGCATAGACGTTCAGATTGGCATGGGTCAGCATCAATTCGATGCTTTTTGAGGTCGTCGGATCGTCTTCTACCAAGAGTACGCGCATCTTTTTCTCCGCAAGAAACCGTTCGGTTCCGTTAAAA
>Ga0064014_10262_pt1 | contig 13568 bp, 11 predicted proteins | sample CrowatWCoCulture_2_FD_61584 | JGI IMG/M metagenome (GOLD analysis project Ga0064014, IMG submission 61584) | Marine cyanobacteria communities from the University of California, Santa Cruz, USA, analyzing cyanobacterial DNA methylation -... | ecosystem: Host-associated > Microbial > Bacteria >...
TTGAATTTTGTACACGCGCGCACCCTCGGGGGTTTCATAAGTTGTCGCGCGGATACGCGTGGCGTTGTTCCACGCATAGGCCAAGGCCGAGACGAGCACGCCCACCACAACCGCAATCGCAAGGTCATAGGCCACGGTCACAACCGTCACCAGAACGATCACGAGCGCATCGGTCAGCGGCACTTTCCGCATGATGCGGAAGCTGTTCCAGGCAAAGGTGCCAATCACCACCATGAACATGACGCCTACCAGCGCCGCCAGTGGGATCTGTTCGATCAACGGGGCTGCAACAACGATGAACAGGAGCAGAAACAGCGCGGCCGAGATGCCCGACAGCCGCGTGCGGCCACCTGATTTTACGTTAATCATCGATTGCCCGATCATCGCACAGCCGCCCATGCCGCCGAAAAAACCGGTGACCGTGTTGGCGGCGCCTTGCGCAATGCATTCCTGGCTCGCGCCGCCGCGCTTGCCCGTGATCTCGCCCACAAGGTTCAGCGTCAGAAGGCTTTCGATCAGACCAATGGCCGACAAGATCAGCGCGTAGGGCAGAATGATCGTCAGCGTCTCCCACGTCAGCGGGACGGCGGGGATGTGAAAGCTGGGCAAACCACCTTCGATCGAGGCCAGATCACCAACCCGCGGCACATCGATGTTGAACGCAATGACCAGAAGCCCAACAATCGCTATCCCAGCCAACGGCGCAGGGACAGCACGCGTCACTTTCGGCGTCGCCCAGATGATCGCCATCGTCAGCGCCACTAGCCCCAACATCAGGAACAAGGGCCACCCGCTCAGCCATTCGCCATGGGCCATGCCATGGCCCGAAGATTCTGCCGTGCCCGGCACCTGAAACTGCGAAAGTTGGGCAAGGAAGATCACAATCGCCAAGCCGTTCACAAATCCCAGCATCACCGGGTGCGGCACCAGCCGGATGAACTTACCCAGCTTAAAGATCCCCGCAGCGATTTGCATCAGCCCCATCAACACAACGGTGGCAAACAGGTACTCAACCCCATGCGTCGCAACCAGCGACACCATGACCACAGCCAGCGCGCCTGTCGCGCCAGAGATCATGCCGGGCCGTCCGCCAAAAACAGCCGTGATCAAGCCAACGATGAACGCCGCATAGAGCCCGACGAGGGGATGCACGCCCGCGACAAAGGCAAACGCGACCGCTTCCGGGACAAGCGCAAGGGCGACCGTCAAACCCGACAACAACTCTGTCCGAACCCGTGCGACGCCGTTCATTTCCCCGCCCCAGAAATCAGCAAATCCGGGGCGTGCGGCCAAAGCCGCCATCATAATCTTTGTCATCGTCTGGCTTTCTTCGCTCGATCTTGGGAACGCCACTTAGGGCAGTCGCGTCCTCAAAGCACGGTATTCTTGGGTATGCAGGTTAAGCGGCCTTTAAAGCCAAGTCCGATTTACGGCAAGGGCACCGGCCCGCGCGCAAGGCTGATATGTTTTGCGCGCAACAGACACCCTCAGCCCGGCTTTACGAAAAGCAGCGCGTCCTGAAAATCATCCCCGACGCTGCCATCCGCCCAAGTTCCCGGAAAAACCTGGTCAAGCTGCACCCCATGCTCCTGCGCAAGTCCCGCCCAGAACGACTGTTCAAACGCCACCGCAAGATCGGGTTCATCTGCCGACGCGACATATGTACCCTCCCCAAGCGCATGAAACTCAAAGGCTGCGGCCGTGTGCGCTGGCCCATCACGCAACAGAAACGTCGTCAGATAAAGCCGACCACCCGGTGCAAGGCATTGGATCGCCTGCGAAAAATACTGACGCGCCGCAGCAGCACCGAGATGCGTGAAGACCGACAGCGCAACCGCCAGATCCTTCGATCCCGGCGGATAGGGAAACTCAAACTCCTCGGCGCGTATCCCGCCCGTTGGCGCGTAAAAGCTGTTGGCGACCCGCACCCGCAGAACCTCAAACCCGCTATAGCCCTGGAGCGCCTTGCGCGACCACGCGACGCCAAGCTCAACCGGATCGAAACCGCGATAGGTCATATCCGGATAAATCTCGGCCAACGCGACCGCCAACCGACCAATCCCACTTCCAATGTCGAGCACGCGGTCCGCGCCCGTCAGGCCAGCGCGTTGTTGAAGCATCGCGCGCTGATGGCGACCGACGGCGCGAAATTCGCCCGCGCCCGCGAAGTTCATGAAATCCGGAGGTGCCCCGTTACCGTCGAGAAAGGGTGTAAAACGCACAACGGCGCCCAAAACGGGCGCCGCGACTGCGTATTTGAACCATCGGCCTGTGCGGCTTGAACGCGACACGTCCGGCGCGGGCTTAGCTTGCGCTGGCAGGTTCCTGTTTCTGATCAGCGTGGATCATCAGCGGGGCCTTGTCCGCATTCACGGCCTCTTCGTTGACCACAACCTCTTCGACACTGTCCATTCCGGGCAGATCGAACATCGTATCAAGCAGGATGTCTTCCATGATCGACCGCAGACCCCGCGCGCCGGTCTTGCGCTCAATCGCGCGCTTGGCGATGGCGCTCAACGCGTCGTCAGTAAAGGTCAGCTTGGCGTCTTCCAACTCGAACAGACGCTGGTACTGCTTGACCAACGCGTTCTTCGGCGCGGTCAGGATGGTGACCAACGCATCCTCGTCCAGATCCTGAAGCGTCGCGATCACCGGCAGGCGGCCAACGAATTCCGGGATCAACCCGAACTTCAGCAGGTCTTCCGGCTCAAGCTCCATGAACATTTCACCGATGCCGCGCGAGTCTTCTTCTTTGACCTCGGCGCCAAAGCCCATGGCAGAGCCTTTACCGCGCTGCGCAATGATCTTTTCGAGACCCGCAAACGCACCGCCGCAAATGAACAGGATGTTTGTCGTATCGACCTGCAGGAATTCTTGCTGCGGATGCTTGCGACCACCCTGTGGCGGAACGCTGGCAACCGTGCCTTCCATGATTTTCAACAGGGCTTGCTGAACACCCTCGCCCGACACATCGCGGGTGATCGAAGGGTTGTCAGACTTGCGGGTGATCTTGTCGACTTCGTCGATATACACGATGCCGCGCTGCGCGCGTTCAACGTTGTACTCACTGGCCTGCAAAAGCTTGAGAATGATGTTCTCGACGTCCTCACCGACATAACCTGCTTCGGTCAGTGTCGTGGCATCGGCCATCGTAAACGGCACATCCAAAATCCGCGCCAGCGTCTGCGCCAACAACGTCTTGCCGCAGCCTGTGGGCCCGATCAGCAGAATGTTGGACTTTGCCAACTCAATATCACCGGATTTCGAGGCATGATTGAGGCGCTTGTAGTGGTTGTGAACGGCCACCGACAGCACGCGCTTGGCATGTGCCTGCCCGATGACATAGTCGTCCAGAACTTCGCAGATTTCCTTCGGGCTCGGCACGCCATCGGTGGATTTTAGCCCGGCCGATTTCGTCTCTTCCCGGATGATATCCATGCAAAGCTCGACGCATTCGTCACAGATGAACACCGTCGGTCCCGCGATCAGTTTGCGGACCTCATGCTGGCTCTTTCCGCAGAAGGAGCAGTAGAGAGTGTTTTTGCCGTCGCCCGAATTCGTTGCCATCACGTATCCTTTGCGGCCCGAAGCCTCTGTCGTTTCTATCCGTACTGACTGGTGTTCAGCACGGCACCCCAGCCCTAATGCATCGCAGCCTAGGGCAGGCGTGGACCGGGCACAACGTCAAACTGGCCCGGCCCTTAATTGCGTCAATCCGCGTCGGCGTCGCCGCCACGGTTTTCAAAGATCTGGTCGATGTGACCCCATTCCAGCGCCTCTTCTGGCGACATGAAATTATCCCGCTCAAGCGCCGCCTCAATCTCTTCTACCGGGCGACCGGTATGTTTCGCGTAAATCTCGTTCAAACGCGTCTTGAGCTTCTGGGTTTCCTCGGCATGGATCATGATGTCTGTCGCCTGCCCCTGATACCCGCCAGATGGTTGATGAACCATGATACGAGCGTTCGGCAGGGCAAAGCGCATGTCCTTTTCGCCCGCAACCGCCAGCAGAGATCCCATCGACGCCGCCTGGCCCACGATAAGTGTGGACACTTTGGGACGGATGTACTGCATCGTGTCATAGATCGACAGGCCGGCGGTCACGACACCCCCGGGGCTGTTGATGTACATGCTGATTTCCTTGTTCGGGTTCTCCGACTCAAGGAACAACAGCTGCGCAACGATCAGATGGCTCATTCCATCGTGCACCGGACCGTTCAGAAAAATGATCCGTTCTTTCAGCAAACGCGAGAAAATGTCGTAAGCGCGCTCCCCCCGGCTGGTCTGTTCGACGACCATAGGGACGAGGTTCATATAGGTCTCATAAGGGTCTTGCATGATGACTGCCTGCTTTGGTGTGGAGGTGCCATAAAGGCTTGGGGTTACCCATGTCTTAGTGACGCGATCCGGGGGCTTCAAGGGCTGGCACCTTTTTGCCTGCCGTCGCACTTGAAGCCGGGGTCTGCAAAAATACCTCCCTGCGATGACATTTGACCCCACCCGCACAGCCGCCCTCGAACGGCTATCCGCCTTTGTGCCCTTGGCCGGTCGCGCCTATGCCGCCCAGCGCAATTACGACCGACCCGGTCACGATGATGTGTCCCGGCTGTCGCCCTATATCCGCCATCGCATTCTGACCGAAGAAGAGGTCTTGCGCGCCGTGCTGGGACGCCACAGCCTGTCGGCGGCCGAGAAATTCGTTCAGGAAGTCTTTTGGCGGACGTACTGGAAAGGCTGGCTCGAACAGCGTCCCACCGTTTGGTCCGACTATCGGCGTGGTCTGAATGGGGCCCGGAACCGGATCGCGACCGAAGGGGGGCTGCGTGCAGACTGGGATGCAGCCTGTCGGGGCGATACCGGGATTTCCGCGTTCGATCACTGGGCAAAAGAACTCGCGGATACCGGATACCCTCCACAATCACGCGCGGATGTGGTTCGCCTCAATCTGGGTGTTCACGCTCAACCTGCCGTGGGAGCTTGGGGCAGATTTCTTCATGCGGCACCTTCTGGACGCGGATGCGGCCTCAAACACGTTGTCGTGGCGCTGGGTCGCGGGGCTGCAGACGGTTGGTAAAAACTACGTTGCGCGGGCGTCAAATATCTCGAAATACACAGAAGGCCGTTTCGTGTTGCCACCCGGCCAACTTGTGACCAACCCAGCCCCCTTGCCCGCGCTTCCGCCGACAGAAAGCCGACCAATTGCCGACGTTTTGCCGACATACGATCCGCAGCCCGCGACGCTGATCCTGACCGATGATGATTTGTCATCCCGCGCGATCCCCGAGGGCATCGAAATTCAGCGGACTGTGGTGCTCGACACCACGGCGCTACGATCACCGCTGATCGTGTCCGATAGATCAAAGGCCTTTGCAAAAGCCGCTATGGCAGATGCGGTGACGCGCATGGCAGATCGATTGGGAGAGGTCACGCACGTCACGCTGGACGCCGACGGGGCGGACGCGCTGAATGACGTGATTTCCGCGGAACCCGCGACCCAGATCGTCGCCACTTATGCGCCCGTCGGTCCCGGTGCGGAGGCCCTGGCGCGCATCACCAGAACGCACAAGATCGCGCGGCACATGCAGACCTATGATCGCATTTGCTGGCCGTCCGCGACCGCAGGGTTCTTTCGCTTCAAAAAGGATATTCCCAAGCATCTTCAGAGACTTGGGATCTCTGCCTAGGTTATTCGGCTGCGAGGTGCGGGGGTGGCGCGCTGCCATCCAGGCGGCGTGCAAAGCTGTCGTTGGCAAAGACCACGCGCCCGCGTGCAATGACACAGGAAATGTCGCGCGATCCCTGTTCAACGATGATCATGTCTGCCCGCATCCCCGGGATCAAAGCGCCACGATCGCGAAGCCCCAGCATCCGTGCTGGCCCTGACGACACGAGCGCCCAAGCCTTGGGAAGACTGGCCACACCGAGATCGACCAACGTCCACGCGGCCTGAACAAGCGACGGCGCGTGATTGCCCGACGCAAGCGCGGTGCACAAATTCGCCGCCACGAGTTCAAGCGCAGACGCCCGCCCCGGCCCATCGCCCCGGCAAATGTCCGTCGCCCGCAAAACGACCGGGTCCCCCATCGCATGAGCCGTCGCTGCAGCGCTCCGGGTGGCAGGGAACTCAGCGATCCGCGCACCGATCATGGAATAGGTCTCACGTCCTCGGCCGAAACATCGGCGTGGCTCGCGTAGTAAACGCCTAGCACATCGAACGCCTCGGCCAACCGGCACAGATGCCGGGGAACTTCCGACCTCCGCTCAGCCGCGGCTTTGAGCCGAACAGCGTGAAGCTCGCTCCGCACACGCAACTGAGCCTCTGCACGTTGCGACAGTTGACCGGGTGGCGCAATTTCAGATCCGAACACAACATAGTCGACGCTGTATCGCCGTATCGCGGCAAGCATAACCGCTGCGGTTTCAGGCATATGCGTTTCCACCATCAACCGTGCCCGCAGATCGAGATCTGTCAGCGGCTGATAGGTATTCAGTCCCTCGAGGAATGCCTCAGCGTATTCCGGCGACCGTGGGCCTTCATCAAGGCTCCAGTCCTGCGCGATCCAAGCAGTTGTGATGCCAGCGCGCGCCAACCAAACGTCTAGCGCAGCCAATCGTGCAACAGGGTCATCCACAGCGGCAGCGACTTCGACGTGGGGATCTACCAAGCCGGGCAAGACTTGAAAGCCGGTTACGTCCAAAGCTTTCGCTCCGGTGTCAACAATACGCCCAGCACGGATGGACAAGGAGGTCTCGGTCCAACCTTCTGAGAGCAAAATTTGCGCTCCGCTAAGTGTTATGTCGGTCAATTCGATTGGCATGAAGTCATTGAATCACGAAAAGTGACGCTGTGGATAACTTTGCGATATGACTCGCGTATGACGCTTTTTCTGAAGGTTGATGAATTTGGGAAGCTCACCCCGCATTCGATGGCAACCCCCCATGGCTTGCTGGCGGGGGCTGGTTGCGGCACAAGGCGCAGCGAAAGGACGTGATCATGAATGACCAGACCCTGCCCCGCCCCGCCGCGGATCAGCTTGAAGCCGCACTCGGCGTCCTGCGCCAACGTTTTGGGGAACGCTTCACGACCAATCCGGGTGTGCGCGAGCAGCATGGTCATACGACGACCCATATCCCCAATCAGCCGCCCGATGCGGTGGTCTTTCCCCGGTCGACCGAAGAAGTGGCCGAGATCGTCCGGACGGCAGCCCAGTATAAGGTGCCCATTGTCCCATTTGGCGTCGGCACATCGCTCGAAGGTCACGTGAACGCAGCGGCAGGTGGCGTGTCCATCGACTTTGCCCAGATGAACGCCGTGAAATCCGTGCATCCCGAGGATTTGGACGTGGTCGTGGAACCGGGCATCACACGCACGCAGTTGAACACGCACCTACGCGATCAGGGACTGTTCTTTCCGATTGATCCTGGCGCAGATGCAACGTTGGGCGGCATGGCAGCGACGCGCGCCTCGGGTACCAATGCCGTGCGATACGGCACGATGAAGGACAACATTCTCGCCCTTGAAGCGGTCATGGCCGACGGCCGCATTATCCGAACGGGGACGCGCGCGCGCAAAAGCTCGGCAGGATATGACCTGACACGGTTGCTAGTGGGGTCCGAAGGCACGCTGGGCGTTATTACCGAACTGACGCTTCGGCTTCATGGGATACCTGAGGCGATGGCATCTGCCCGGTGCACCTTTCCCACGGTCTCGGCGGCCTGCGACGCAGTGATTGCGACGATCCAGTTTGGTATTCCCGTCGCCCGAATCGAGCTGCTGGATGCGCTTCAGGTAAAGATGGTCAACAAATATTCGGGCCTTACGCTGCCTGAACAACCGCTCCTGCTTTTGGAATTCCATGGATCTGAGGACAGCGTGGCGGAGCAGGCCAAAAGCTTTGGCGAGATTGCGGATGATGCGGGTGCGCAGGATTTTGAGTGGACTGGTCGCGCGGAGGACCGCACCAAGCTTTGGCAGGCCCGCCACGATACCTATTGGGCGAACATGCAATACATGCCCAATATGGCCTCGCTGGTGACGGATGTGTGCGTGCCCATCTCTCGGCTGGCCGATGCGGTAAACGCCGCTCAGGACAAGGCGCGCGAGCTGGACGTGCTGGCCCCGGTGATCGGTCATGTGGGTGACGGGAATTTTCACCTTACCATTTTGATTCCAAAGGGCGACGAGGCAGCCTTTGAGAGGGCGAAGTCATTTGTGGGTTGGCTGAACGAAATGGCGATCTCGATGGAAGGGACGTGCACCGGAGAGCACGGTATTGGCCAAGGCAAACGCAAGTACCTGCCACAGGAATTAGGCGATGCCCCCGAGGTGATGCGCGCAATAAAAATGGCGCTTGATCCAGACAACCTCCTCAACCCGGGAAAAATATTTTAAGAAAGTCATGTCACTGCCCGTGGCGGTGGCAATGACCTAAATGCGTATCCGGAAGGACAACCATGGCTGATCGTACGTTGGGGCGTACCCTGTGGAACCTGTTTCTCGCCCTGCTGAATGCGACGCTTATTCTGGTCGTCGTCAGCCTCGCTCTGGCATGGGGCGTGTCCAACAACCTTCGGAGTATCACGGCCGACTTCGCGCAGAACCTGATTGATGTGGCCCCATTGCGTGACGAAGTCGCCAGTTTGCGGACAGAGGTCGCTGCGCTGCGCGAAGACTTGGCGACCGTGACGGCTGCTGGAGGCGAGCTTCAAAGTGCGGCCCTCACCCGGTTGAACACACGGGCGCAAGCGGTGGACGATAAGCTTGCGGCGATGAACGCGCGCGCCGAGGCCCTGATGCAGGACCCCGGCGTGCTCATTGATAAGGCTGTCGCGCGCACAATCAGCGCCGTCGCGGATCAGGCGGGCGCTCTGGCGACATGCACGCCAGAGAACCCAACCGGCGCGTCACTATAGATACAGCGCCTCAAAGATGGCGATGGACGCGCCGTCGGCATCAAAAAGCTCCAACGTCTGGCCGGTAATCTGATAGCTCGCGGCACTGCCCAACACCTGAGCCAAGTCGCGTTCCAACTGATCAAGTGGCGGCGCGCAGGCCATCATGGTGGCCGCACCCGGACCGAAGCTGATCGCGTTATCCGGACCAAATGTCAGCGCACCGCGCATCTGGTTGCAGCCCACGCTTGCGCCCCAAGCCGTTCCACCTTCGAGAATGGTCAGTCGCGCCTCACGCGCGCCTTCAACCGGTTCAAAGGGGACCCCCAGCAGAGACTGGATCGTCCAAAGGCCATCCTCGGTGATCGACGCATCGGCGCGGCTGCGCTCGCAAGTTAGGTCTTGGGCCACGCGCACGAAACGGTCCACGACAATCGTTGGGCGCGGACCACCTTCCATGCCCTCACGCTCGGCAATCTGTCCTTCAATGACGGAAAGAAGCGGTGCGCCCGGCGCGGATCGGTTAACAAGATAGGCTTGTTCAAGCGGCAGATAGTCTGCCTCCATCGCGACAGGATAGGTCCGACCCGTCAGACATTCTTGAAACACCATCGCGTCGGCCATGTAGATCACTTCACCATTCATGAAGGTCTGGATGTCCGTCGGCTCAAGCGCACCGGTTCCCTCCAAGTCATATGGCAGGTCCGAAACGATGGTGTTGCCGTCGATATCCGTTGCTCTGAGCGTGGCTGGTCCAGTCACCTCGAAAACCATCGGAGCCTCAGCGCCTCCACGTAGGATCAACGCCGCGCGATCCTCGGCCCCGGTCCATTGTCCGAGATCGTCGCGGGTCAGGCTCTCTTCACCTTTCAACCACTCGCGGCGCATGTGGAACACACCGTCCGCCCAGAGATCGACATGGTGGCGGATGCCCTCGCAATCAGCGCAAGGAAGAACACCCACAAAGCTCTGCGGCAGTTCGAGACCATGTGAGTTTGGCGAGGGCGGCGCAGGACGAGCCGCAGGAACTTTGATCATGACGATATTCACGCTGTCACCTGCCCCACGCGTGAGCACCGGATATGCGGTATCTGTTGTGAAGAGGAGCGTACCTTCGCGCCGCAGCTCGGCGCGGACGACGTATGTGTTACTCTCTTTAATGTCGGAAGCATTGTAGGGAATGTTGAAATCGTAGGGCGGGTTTCCCGCATCGGCGGCCTGATAATCGCCCACGACCGTCGCCAGCACGTCTTGCTTTGACACATCGAGAAGCGTCGCGGTGAACGTTGTGCCCGGCAAAACGGCGATGCGCTCTCGAAACGTAGCTGTTCCTGTGACCGAGTTTTGCGCCTGCGCCACTGTCGCCAGCCCCATCGCGGTCGCCACCAAAAGCAAAAGTCTCCGTAGCATGTTCCCATCCTTTCCAGGCGTTTTTCGCCGTCTTTTTTGCTGTTTGCCCTGATCGAACGGCGTGGCGTCGCAATTCCGTCGCACAGCGCCGTCACGACGTAGCGTCACGAAAGAACACTTGCCCCATCAAGGCAGACACTCCAATGATGCCCTTGGAAGGGAACCAAAAGGAAGAAAATTATGGGTAGTTGGATACTCTGGCTCTTGATGGGCATCTTGTCGCTTGTGGGCGGCTTCTTTGCGATCGCTAATCCTCTGGCGGCGACAATGACCGCCACAGTGCTGGCCGCATGGATATTCTTGTTTGTGGGTATTCTGCAGATCATCGGCGGCTTCGGTGCAGAAGGTGGATGGGCGAAACTTGGAAACATTCTGTTGGGTGTTCTGGGCGTCTACATCGCGATCGTGCTGTTCAATAACCCGCTGCAAGCTGTTCTGACGTTGACCGTTGCGGTCGCACTCGGCTTTTTCATCGGCGGTATCTTCAAGGTGGTTTACGCGTTCCAAATCGACGGTGGAGCCCGTTGGGCGCTGATCTTATCTGGCGTAGTTTCGGTAGTTTTGGCCGGGATCATCTGGACTCAGTTGCCCGGCTCTGCGGTGTTCACGCTGGGCATCCTGCTGGCGGTTGAACTGATCTCGAACGGTGTAGCTCTGATCGCCATGGCGCTGACCATCCGTCAGGTCGCCAACGCCTGAGTTGGAGGCCCCGCGCAACATCCTGCTAACGCTGGTCCTCGGGCTGGCGTTGGCCATCATGATTGGGTGGCTGATGGTCATTGGCCGCTCAATCCTGATCCCTGTCGTGACGGCAGTGATCTCGGTCTATGTGCTGAACACGGCCACGGATTTGCTGCGGCATCTTCCGGTGATGCGGCGTCTGCCCATGATCCTGCTGCGGGGTACCGTTCTGATCGGGTTTACCTTGATCCTGTTTGGGATCGGGCTTTTGATCTCGGTCACCGTTCGGGAACTTGCGGAATTGGCTCCGTCATATGAGGCGCGCATCGAAGGCCTTGTGGTGCAACTCACTGAACTCTTCAATGTCGAGACAGACCGGACTTTCACGGACCTCAGGCAGGACTTCTTTGCCGAGATCAACTTTCAATCCTATTTGCTGGCGTTCATAGGCTCGATCACGTCGCTGGGAGCGACCGTCTTTCTCGTCGTCATTTATGCGATTTTTTTGACGAGCGAGACAGGCACCTTCCCGCAAAAGATCGCCGCCGCGTTCCCTCAGTCCGGAGAGGCTGAGCGCATCCGCGGCGTTGTGAACGACATCAACGCTCGCATCGGCAACTATCTGGCCATCAAGACGCTGATCAACATCGTGCTGGGGGCGATGTCCTATGTAATTTTGTGGTCTTTCAACGTCGATTTCGCGCTGTTTTGGGCGCTGATGATCGCGCTGTTTAATTACATCCCCTATGTCGGCTCGTTGATCGGTGTGATGTTTCCGGTCGTCTGGTCCATCGCGCAGTTTGGCGCCATTGGAACAACCTTGGGCTTGGCCGCGCTGCTTACAACTGCACAGGTCTATGTCGGCAACTATCTTGAGCCGCGCTGGATCGGCAACCAGATGAATATGAGCCCGTTTGTGGTCATCCTGTCGCTGTCGGTTTGGTCGGCGCTTTGGGGCTTGCCCGGTGCGATTCTGGCGATCCCACTGACTTCAGTTTTCGGCATAGTGCTGCGCAGCTTTGAGGCCACGCGCTTTATTCCAATTCTACTGTCGCAACGCGTGCCAGAGGAAGACCTACAGGACGCAAACGCATGAAATCAGAACTCTTTGCTTTCGCGCTGTGTTTTGGCGCGACGGGCGCGCATGCGGAGATGCCGCACCCCGTGACCGACGCTGACTATGGCGAAACCGATCCGACCCAAGTCAAACTCGGGCAGTTACTGTTTTGGGACCCGATCCTTTCGGGCAACAAAAACATCTCGTGCGGGACATGCCACCACCCGAATTTTGGGACCGGGGACGGTCTGGCACTGGGGATTGGAGAGGGCGGCATTGGACTGGGACCAGAGCGACGCGTTGATCCTGCGAACCTGCCCGAACAACGCATCCCGCGCCATTCGCCGGCTCTGTTCAATCTCGGGGCTCACGAGTTCACCGTTTTGTTCCACGATGGACGGATTGAGACCGATCCCTCGCGACCCTCAGGCCTACGCACGCCTTTGGGCGAGGATATGGTTCAGGGGTTTTCAGGTGTTCTGTCGGCACAAACCATGTTTCCTGTCCTCAGCGCAGATGAGATGGCCGGGCACTACAGCGAAAACGACGTCTCTCAAGCGGTGCGGCGCGGTTTGATCACGGGTGAGGGCGGCGCGTGGGACATCATCACGCAAAGGGTCTGGGCCCTTCAGGAGTACCGCGACCTGCTGATTGAGGGTTTTCCCGAAATTGCAGATGGAGAACCCGCGGATTTCACGCATATATCCGATGCGATTGCCGCCTTCATCGCCTTTGAATGGCGGTCGGACGAGAGGCGCCTTCGACAGCTATCTCAGGGACAGGACACCCCTGCCTGCAGCCGCGGAGGCCGGGCGTTTGCTGTTCTACGGTGAAGCGGGATGCGCCACGTGCCATTCTGGTGTTTTCCAAACCGATCACGGATTTCACGCCATGGGCACAGCGCAGATTGGCCCGGGCAAAGCGGCTCGGTTCGAAACCCATGCCCGTGACGATGGCCGCATGCGCGTGACGGGGCGCGCCGAAGACGCGTTTGCGTTCCGAACGCCGTCCCTGCGCAACGTCACTCACACTGCCCCTTACGGACATGCAGGTGCGCATGCCGAGCTGAGTGACTTTCTTCGCGCCCATGTCGATGCGGCGGCGGGCCTTGCCGTGCTGGAGCGAGATGACATTGATCTTCCGGACCTGGCCTCTGCCAAGGATTGGCGCATCCTCGATGATGCGACGGAGGTTCAGGCGATTTTGGCCGCGGCACCGGCCCCAAACGAACTCTCAGCCGCTCAGATAGACGAGCTGATCGCCTTTCTTGATGCGCTGAGCGACAGCGCCGCACTAGAGGGACGTTTGGGAATTCCAGACGCGGTGCCCAGTGGGCTACCCATCGACCGCTAAGGTGTGAACGCGGAGGTCGTTATCGGACCCGGGCCAAAGCGTGGCCTGCGTGCCCGCCCTATGGGCGTCCACACACTTTGTTTGCCGTCGGGCCAAAGAACCCGCACCTCAGCGGCCTTCGCTGTGCCCAACCCGAAATGAAGCGGTCCGGCTTTCCCGCCGGCATGACCGCCCCG
>Ga0064014_10263_pt1 | contig 13533 bp, 11 predicted proteins | sample CrowatWCoCulture_2_FD_61584 | JGI IMG/M metagenome (GOLD analysis project Ga0064014, IMG submission 61584) | Marine cyanobacteria communities from the University of California, Santa Cruz, USA, analyzing cyanobacterial DNA methylation -... | ecosystem: Host-associated > Microbial > Bacteria >...
ACCGCCACCATCGTATCGGCTGCGCTGTTCGCAGGAGCTGTCACGGCAGGAGCCGAAGAGCTTCGCCTGTCGCACCAGTGGTCAACCGCAGATGTGCGTCACCAGGTGGCACAAATAGTTGCTGATGAAGTTGCAGCCGCAAACGTCGACCTTGAAATCAAGATATTCCCGTCGAAGTCTCTGTTTAAGCCACGTGAGCAATACAAGCCGCTTAGCCGTGGTCAGCTTGACATGACGGTTTTTCCACTCAGCTACGCTGGCGGTCAGCAGCCCGCATACAACCTGACTCTGATGCCAGGTCTGGTGAAGAACCATGATCACGCTGCGCGCCTCAACGAAAGCGACTTCATGGGTAAGATCGAAGAGATTATGGCTGGTGATGATGTCATGGTGCTGGTCCATGGCTACTTGGCAGGCGGTTTTGTCGGAAAAGACAAGTGCATCACTTCTCCGGAGGACGTGCAGGGTCAGCAGACCCGTGCGGCTGGCAAGGCGTTTGAGCAGATGCTGGCGGGTGCAGGGGCGTCCATCGCGTCGATGGCGTCGTCAGAGATCTACAACGCCATGCAGACTGGTGTTCTGACCGCCGCCAACACGTCGTCGTCGTCGTTCGTTAGCTATCGGATTTACGAACAGGTTGCGTGCTACACGCCAGCAAGCGACTTCGCGCTCTGGTTCATGTATCAACCGCTGATGATGAACAAATCTACCTTTGAAGGGCTGAATGCTGAGCAGCAAGCTGCTCTCTTGGCGGCAGCTGAGAAAGCGGAGGCTTTCTATCTTGAAGAGGCGAAAAAGCAGGACGCGGCATCGGCTGAAGTTTTCGCCGAGAATGGCGTAGAGATCGCCGCCATGTCTCGGGAAGAGTTTGAAGCGTGGCGCGCACTAGCTCAGGAGACGTCATACAAAGCCTTCGTCACGGACACTCCCGGCGGCCAAGAACTCTTGGACCTAGCGCTTTCCGTAGAGTGATTGCATGACCGGGGCGGCAAGCTTTGCCGCCCCTTTCCGTTAAATTCCCAAAACTAGGAGGCCGCCATGGCTGGCCAGAGCAATGCCACCGTTGCAAACGTTGGCAACAATCCCTTCTTGCGCTTTGTGGCGGCACTTTCGACCCTAGCCGGATGGTGCTCGGCGGCAATGATCGTCATCGCAGTATTCATCACCTGTCAGATGATATTCATTCGCTTCGTTTTGAATGGATCGACCGTTTGGCAAACTGAGGCGGTCATTTACTTGGTCGTCGCGGCGACTTTGATCGGCCTTCCTTATGTTCAGCGGTTGCGTGGGCACGTCAACGTAGATTTAGTTCCTTTGGCGCTTCCGAACGGCGCGCGGAAAATCCTTTGTTACGTCACCCTCTCGGTATCGATCCTGATCGTCGGGGTAATGCTCTTCTACGGCTATGAATACTGGCATTTCGCCTGGGAACGTGGCTGGCGGTCTGACACCGTTTGGGGTGTTCGCCTCTGGATACCGTATCTTTCAATCCCAATCGGATTTGGCTTGCTGATGTTGCAGCTCATCGCCGATCTCGTCGCCGTGATCCTCGGTATTGATAAGCCCTTTGGTCTGGAGAACGCCTGATGGACCCGCTTCTACTTGGTGCGATAGTCGCTGTTGCGACGATACTTGTATTGTTCTCCGGAGTATCCGTCGGTCTTGGCCTGCTAATCGTTTCTGCGGGTTTCCTGATCGTCTTTGACGGATTGCGATCCCTAGAATTGATGCCCGAAATTTTATTCGGCAAGCTCGACAACTTCGCTTTGCTTTCCATTCCGATGTTTATCATCATGGGCGCGTCGATAGCCTCAACACGGGCTGGGGCAGATTTGTATGAAGCCCTTGAGCGTTGGTTGACACGCGTTCCCGGTGGACTGGTCATTTCCAATCTGGGTGCCTGCGCCCTTTTCTCAGCGATGTCTGGCTCGTCTCCTGCAACCTGTGCGGCGATTGGCAAAATGGGCATTCCCGAGATGCGTAAGCGTGGCTATCCCGATGCCATTGCCTCAGGCTCAATTGCTGCAGGTGGTACGCTTGGTATCCTAATTCCCCCGTCCGTCACCATGATTGTTTACGGCATTGCGACGGAGACTTCGATCGGACGCCTTTTCCTCGCGGGTGTGTTCCCAGGACTCATGCTGGTTGCATTGTTCATGGCCTGGTCACTTTACGCGACCTGGAGATCTGGGGACTCCGCAGTACTGAGTGCCACCAATTATTCATGGCGCGAGAAGTTCGAAATTCTGCCTCGCGTTATTCCCTTCATCTTGATCATTATTGGCGTCCTCTACGCCATGTATGGCGGTGTGGCGACGCCATCGGAGACAGCGGCAGTAGGTGCTCTGCTTTGCCTGCTGATCGCGATGGTGATCTACAAACTGTGGAACCCGGCCGATCTTTGGGTGGTGCTTAGAGACAGTACCAAAGAAAGTGTGATGATACTTTTCATCATCGCTGCCGCTGGTGTGTTTAGCTACATGCTGTCCTCGCTCTTTATCACACAAGCAATCGCCGAGTGGATTGGTACCTTGGACGTGAACCGCTGGGTGTTGATGTTCGCCGTGAACATTTTCCTACTGATCGCAGGTTTCTTCCTTCCCCCGGTTGCAGTCATATTGATGGCGGCACCCATTTTGTTGCCAATCATCACAACCGCCGGGTTTGATCCCATCTGGTTCGCAGTTGTGCTGACGATCAACATGGAAATCGGGCTTATTTCACCACCGGTTGGTCTAAACCTCTACGTCATTAACGGGATCGCTCCGGATATCTCATTGAAGACTATCCTGAAAGGGTCTTTGCCATTCGTATTTTGTATGGTGATTGCCATCGTCCTCTTGTGCCTGTTCCCAGGCATTGCGACATGGCTGCCTGATACCGTTATGGGTGCTACACGATGACACTGTTTGCGGACATATTGTCTGCTGTCTTCGAGCGGCGCACCCGTCGAGAAGTGTCCGATGGCGCAGAAGATGGTCGCCCACTTGAAGAGATGGCTTTAGCTTTGGTGAAGGCGACAGGTGAAACGTCGGGCCTCGTTTTAGCCCGGGAGATACTTGATCGCTACGCGCCACTAAACGACGATGAGAAGCTGGCATTCTTTGCGCACCTTGCGCATTCGATGAACATTGATCCAGAAGCCGTTCGAAGCTCGCTTGGCGAATACGAACGCGAAGTCAACAAAGACAGCTATCGTGCATTTGCGGCAGCGGCGGAACCACCGAGGCAGGAGTTCATCCGACGTCTGAACATGGTGCCTGGTGCAACGGGTGCTCTTGTGAACATGCGTTCGGACTTGCTACGGCTTGGCAAGACCGACCCCGCATTGCAGGCGCTTGACCACGACTTCCGTCATCTTTTTGCGAGCTGGTTCAATCGTGGCTTTTTGGTACTTCGCCCGATCAGTTGGGAAAGCCCGGCGCATATCCTAGAGAAGATTATCGCTTACGAGGCGGTTCACGCCATCGAAAGCTGGGAGGATCTGCGAAGACGGCTGGAGCCATCTGATCGTCGCTGCTTTGCATTTTTTCATCCGTCTATGCCGGATGAGCCTCTGATTTTCGTTGAGGTCGCTCTGACCCAGGGAATTCCGTCATCGGTGCAGAACTTGCTGGCAGAGGAACGCGCAGCGATGTTAGCCAGTGAGGCCGACACTGCGGTCTTTTATTCTATCTCCAACTGCCAATCCGGGCTCGCGAGCATTTCTTTCGGGAACTCTTTGATCAAACAGGTTGCGTCTGATCTCTCCGCCGAATTGGAAGAGTTGGAGACCTTTGTTACTCTTTCGCCTATCCCAAACTTGACCAAATGGTTAGACGCGGCGGAGCTGACATACAGCGCAGATCACAGCGAAAACATGCGCGCCGCCGCCGCATATTACCTTCTGAACGCCAAGGCTCAGGATGGTTTGCCGTTCGATCCAGTCGCCCGGTTTCACCTCGGCAACGGTGCAATTGTCCACGCCGTGCACGCAGACGCCGACACCTCAGAAAAGGGACGACAGCAATCTGGGGGGGCAATGGTGAATTACCTATACGACCTCGGGCAGGTCGAACAGAACCACGAAAAATTCGTGACAACCCATGAGGTGTCTGCGACGCAAGAGGTCAAGAATTTGACTGGGCACGTCGCGTTTCCTGCAAACAAAAAAGGATAAACCGATGCCAAATCCTCTCTATGACAGTCTGTTAGGTGTTCATGCAGGAAAGACCACGCCGTTTCTCATGCTAATTGACGGTGGTGTCATCACACACAGCGATTTCCTGGTAATGGCGGCGCAGATCGCGCACGTCCTTAAGTCAAACGGCCTCAAGCCCGGCGATCGGGTCGCAGTACAAGTTGCCAAGTCACCTGAGGCTCTCGCCCTCTACGCAGCTTGCGTTCAATCTGGCCTGGTCTTCATTCCGCTGAATACGGCCTACACCGTTGATGAGTTATCTTACTTTATCGAAAATAGCGGGGCGTCTTTGATTGTTTGCGACAGCCGCAATGAAGGCGAGTTGACTGAGCTTGCTCAGAATTTGGGCGCAAAAGTCGACACGTTAGATGCCAATGGAAGCGGGTCATTAATGGAAGCCGCCAGCGCCATGCCTGAAAGCTTCTCAACTGAACCACGTAATGCCGACGACCTTGCCGCTTTCCTTTATACCTCTGGCACGACGGGCCGTTCCAAGGGCGCAATGCTTACGCAAAACAACCTGCTGTCAAATTCAACGACTTTGGCCAAGGAATGGCATTTCACAGACGCAGACGTGCTTTTGCATGCATTACCAATCTTCCACACGCATGGGCTCTTTGTAGCAACCAACGTAATGCTGGCCTCGGGCGGCTCGATGATCTTCATGTCCAAATTTGACCTCGACGCGATTATCGAACGCCTGCCTGAAGCCACCTCAATGATGGGCGTTCCAACTTTCTACACGCGCCTTCTTGGCGACGCCCGTTTCTCACGCGAACTGACAGCGCATATGCGTCTCTTCGTTTCGGGATCAGCGCCGCTTCTGGCTGAAACACATATCCAATTCGAAGAACGGACCGGCCATCGCATCCTTGAACGGTATGGAATGACCGAAACGAACATGAACACCTCAAACCCCTATGAGGGAGAGCGCAAAGCAGGAACCGTCGGCGTAGCTTTGCCAGGGGTTGAGGTGAAGATTACCGATGCTGAAACCGGCGAAATGCTGGAACAAGGGGAAGTTGGCCAAATCGAAGTTCGAGGCCCCAACGTGTTCAAAGGGTATTGGCAAATGCCCGAAAAGACGGCCGCCGAGTTGCGCGAGAATGGCTTCTTCATCACTGGTGATCTGGGACTGATCGACGAGGACGGTTACGTCCAGATTGTTGGTCGTGATAAAGACCTAATCATTTCTGGTGGCTACAACATATACCCCAAAGAGATCGAACTTGTCCTCGATGCCCAACCCGGCGTGTTGGAGAGTGCGGTAATCGGTGTGCCGCACGCTGACTTTGGAGAGACCGTCCTTGGCCTCATTGTCCCGAAAAACGGTGAAGTGCCCGACTTGTCACAAATAAAAGAGGCAACCTCCGCGTCCCTGGCGCGCTTCAAGCACCCTCGCGATTTGCTCCTCGTTGATGAACTGCCACGTAACACCATGGGTAAGGTGCAGAAAAACCTGCTCAGGGAAAAGTACAAGAACCTGTTTGCCCTAGCCTAGAATATTCCTCGATACGTGTTGAGCAGGCAAAGTTCAGATACGCAGCAAGCGGACGTTCGTGAGCGCGCAATATGTGGGAGTTTTGGGCTCAAAGCAGTCGTTCGTTCCGCCTGGTCTGAATTTTCGCCTTCCGCCGAGGCGGTCAACACTTGCAAGAGAAAGTCTGGGCTCAAACCACCATATGCCTGACCCGCGCCGCGCGTTCGATGGCGGCGGAGTGCAGGCGGTCGATGTTCAGCTCGTACCGCATTTCCTCCAGCATGCGCAGTTCGCCGTCGCGGGCCTTTCCATCCGCGGCGGCCACGTCGCAGCAGAGCGCATAGGCCGTTTCCCAGAGGCTCTCAGGCAGCGTTTTGCGCACGAGGTTAAATAGCAGGTCGAGGCCATCCTCCTCTGTCAGCAGGTCGAAGACGAGGTTTGACACATCGCGGATGCGCAGCTGGTCGTAGTCGCGGAAGACGGGGAGGTGATTGACGATGCGCTCAATCGTGATCAGCTCGGACGTGCGCACCGTTTCATCGGACGCGGAGAGGGCCACCATGATCGCGATCAGCGCGTCTTGCGGGGTGAGGGTGTCTGCAATGTCGCTCATATCTTGTCCTTGGGGCGTTCGCGTCTGTTGACCAGAGATTATTGACCGCAGGCAGCGGCTTCAATAGGTAGCGGCGGTCTGTGACGCCTTCATAACCTGTGAGTGAGACTATGTCCGATCTGCGCGACGCCGCGATGCAATCGAAAGCCTGGCCCTTTGAAGAGGCGCGCCGGGTGCTCAAACGGTATGAAAAGGGCGCGCCGGAAAAGGGGTATGTGCTGTTCGAGACGGGCTATGGTCCGAGCGGGCTGCCGCATATCGGGACGTTTGGCGAGGTGCTGCGCACGACGATGGTGCGGCGCGCCTTTGAGGTGATCAGCGACATTCCGACGAAGCTCGTATGTTTCTCTGACGATCTGGACGGCTTGCGCAAGGTTCCGGGCAACGTCCCCAATCAGGAGATGCTGGCGGAACACTTGCAGCGGCCCCTGACCAGCGTGCCCGATCCGTTCGGGACGCATGAGAGCTTTGGCGACCACAACAACGCTATGTTGCAGCGGTTTCTGGACACGTTCGGGTTTGAGTACGAATTTGTCTCGGCCCGCGATTTCTATCGTTCGGGTGGGTTTGACGAGATCCTGCTGCGCTGTGCCGAACGCTATGACGATCTGATGGCGATCATGCTGAAAAGCTTGCGCGAAGAGCGGCGCGAGACTTATTCGATCTTTCTGCCGATCCATCCTGAGACGGGCCGGGTTCTTTATGTGCCGATGAAAAACGTCGATGCCGAGAACGGGACGGTCACGTTTGACGATGAGGACGGCAAGGAATGGACCGTTCCTGTGACGGGTGGCCATGTGAAGCTGCAGTGGAAGCCGGATTTCGGGGCGCGCTGGGCGGCGCTGGGCGTTGATTTTGAGATGTATGGCAAGGAGCACGCCACCAACGAAAAGATCTATGACGCGATCTGCCGGACACTCGGCGCGCGTCCGCCGGAACATTTCAGCTATGAGCTGTTCCTCGATGATCAGGGCGGAAAGATCTCCAAATCTAGCGGTAACGGCATTTCGATTGATGAATGGCTGACCTATGCCTCGACCGAGAGCCTCGCCTATTTCATGTATCAAAAGCCCAAGACGGCGAAGCGGCTGTATTTCGACGTGATCCCGAAGGCTGTGGATGAGTATCATCAGCAGTTGCGCGCTTATGCCGATCAGGATGCCAAGGCGCGGATGGCCAATCCGGTGTTCCACATCCATGGGCACAACGTACCGTCGTCGGACATGGTGGTGCCGTTTGCGATGCTCTTGAACCTCGCCAGCGTGTCGGCGGCGGAAGACAAGAATAAGCTCTGGGGTTTTATCCAACGGTATGCGCCGGATGCGACGCCCGAGGCCAATCCGCAGATGGATGAGGCGGCGGGGTTCGCCGTTCGGTACTATAACGACTTCGTAAAACCTCAGAAAACCTACCGCGCCCCGACCGACAAGGAACGCGCCGCGATGGAGGACTTGGCGGCGCGGCTCAAGGCCTGGGATGGCGGGCTGGATGCGGAGGCGTTGCAGTCGCTCGTGTTTGCGGTTGGCAAAGAGCATGAGTTCGAGCCGCTGCGCGACTGGTTCAAGGCGCTTTACGAGGTGCTTCTCGGCGCCAGCCAGGGCCCGCGCTTTGGTGGGTTCATCGCGCTTTATGGTGTTGATGAGACGGTGGCTTTGATCGGCTCTGCCTTGGCTGGTGAATTGACGTAAGACGCTTTGGCGCTAGGTCGCTGCCCCTAGAGCAAGGGGAGCGAGCGACATGCGGGCGATACTGGCAGCGATTTTCATTTCGGTCTTTGTTTCCGGGCCTTTAGCGGCGCAGGATCAAAAGATTGAGGCGATTGAGAATGTGATTTCGTCACAGCTTGACGCCTTTCTCAAGGATGATTTCGCGACGGCGTTCACCTTTGCCTCGCCCAACATTCGATCCCTGTTCGGGAGCCCGGACCGGTTCGGGATGATGGTGCGGCAAGGCTACCCGATGGTCTGGCGTCCGGCGGACGTGCAGTATGTCGGGGTCGAGGACGGTCCCGGATTCAAAATGCAGAAGGTGCTGATCACCGATCAGAACGGCGCGCGCCATTTGCTGGGGTATGCGATGATACAAACTCCAGAAGGATGGCAGATCAACGGCGTGCAAATCCTGCGTGCGCCAGAGGTTGGTGCCTGACCGTACGCTGGTCTGAGACCGCGTTAACCACTCATTGATACCTCTTTTCGCCGCTGGCCCGGGCTGGCGTGGGTTTTGACGCTCTGCGACAAGAGGATTTTTTGCAATGAACAAGGCGATCACCGACGGGCTTGTCCTGATGCCACCGGCGTTTTCATCTGACCTGAGCCTTTGGTCGCGCGAAGACGGAACGCCGGGATCGGCGAGTTACAATGGCGCGCCGGATGCGGCCTTTGTTCCTGCCGATCAGGATTTTGGCGGTTGTCTTGAGATTCTCAAGACCGAAGCGACGCAGCGCGTACGTGCCTATGGTGAGACGCCGATCTTGCCTGGGTGTTATTTGCGCGTAACGGCGCGGGTCAAAGCTGTGGCAGGCACGTTGCCCAGCGTGCGTATCGCGGCCTATGCCGGTGGTGCCGGTGGTGCGGAAGTCACCGGGCTGACGGCAACCGGGCCAAGCGTTGCGCTGACCGCTTACGGTGAGGGGGTCGAGGTGTCGGCCATCGTTGGAACGGGCGCGCGGATCGGCGTGGACATGCAATGGACGCCGCAAGCGCTTTATGGGCATTTCGGGATCGATTTGACCGGCGCGTCTGGTGGCCTGATCCGCATCGATGACATTGCGATCGAGGATGTGACGAGCGTGTTCCATCGCGATCTGATGGACTGGGTCGATGTCACGGATTTTGGGGCGATAGGGGATGGCGTGGCCAATGACCGTGACGCGTTTCTGGCAGCCGACGCCGCGGCGCAGGGCCGATCTGTTCTGGTGCCCGCGGGCACGTACAAGCTAGACGGCAGCGTCACGATGACGACGCCCGTTCGGTTTGAGGGCACGGTTCAGATGGGCAATGCCAGCGACCGTTTCATCCTTCAGCGCAATTTTGACTTTCCCAGCTACTTCGAAGCTTTTGGCGACGAAGAGGTGGCGTTTCGCAAGGCGTTCCAAGCGCTTTTGAACTTTACCGATCATGAAAGTCTCGATCTTGGCGGACGCCGGATCGAGTTGACCGGCCCGGTTGATATGGCGGCGGCGCTTGCCGGGGCGGATACCTTTGAGATCCGGCGCGTGATCCGGAATGGGCAGTTCAACGTCGTTCCGGGGGCGAACTGGGACACTGATGAGTTTACCAGTGTCGCAAGCTATGGCGTTGGTGATCCGCTTCGGCTGACGAATGTCGCCAACGTCGCAAACATCCCGGTGGGGTCTTTGGTTGAAGGCGCAGGCGTAGGGCGCGAGGTCTATGTGCGCGCTAAGAATATCGGGGCAGGGACAATTGATCTGAGCCAGCCGCTGTTCGGTCCTGCTGCAAGCCAGACCTATACATTCAAGCGATTCAAGTATGTGCTTGATTTCTCGGGCTTCTCAAAATTCTCGAAGTTTCACATCACGGATGTCGAGTTTCAGTGCAACGGTGCGGCATCGGGGATCATGCTGGCGCCCGATGGGAACAAGTTCCACCTGCGTGACTGCTTTATGACCAAGCCCAAGGATCGGGGGGTGACTTCAATCGGGCAGGGGTGTCAGGATCTGCAGATTGACCGTTGCCAGTTCACCTCGGACGAACAGAGCTTGCCAGCGACCGACCGCGTGAGCCGCGGGTTCAACGTGAACGCCAACGACGCCAAGATCCGTGACAACCGCTTTCAGCGCTTCGGTACGACCATGATCCTAAAGGGAAACGGGCATCTCATTGTCGGCAATCACTGGTTTCAGGGCGATAACGAGGCTGACAGCCCCCGGCTGGCCGGATGTGTGTTCACCGAGACGAACCTGAAATCCGTCATCACCGGGAACTACATCGATAACAGCTTTATCGAATGGACAAACGAGCATGACGCGACGCCTGATTTCAACGCTGAGTTCTCTTTCGGTGGGCTGACGGTCACGGGCAATATCTTCACAGTTAACGACGCGGCACCTTGGTTCTCGTGGATCGTGATCAAGCCCTTTGGCACGGGTCACTTCTTGCAAGGACTCAGTGTGACGGGGAACACGTTCAAATCACTCAATGGGACGACTGATCGGGTAGAACGTGTCGACGATAGCATTGCGCCGCTAGAGTTCAGCTTGACCCGCAATGTCGAGTTTTCCGCAAACACATTCAACGGGATCGGGCAGAACACCATCAACCCCGTGACGCTTGAGTTCAATCAGGCTGGTGCATCACCTTCATGGCTGTTGGATGTTAGCGGCTATCTGCCCTTTGGCGGCTGGGCGCGTGAGGTGACCGGATTGGTTGCCGAAGGTCCGATCCGCAACGCTGGCAACGCGCCTGTCTATACGATGCCGTATGTCACGACGCTGGAGGGAACGGGCAACAACTTTGTCCGGGTCAGTTGGTCGGAGCCGGTGTATGGACGGGTCCACATCACTGCGCGCGTCGACCGCCCGATCTAGAGGTTCAGATCGGCGGGGGGTGAGGACGAATGCCTTGCCAAATCCGCCGTTCAGCGCGGCCGATGTGACGCGGAAGCGAACGAAGCCAAAGTCGCCGAAATCGATATACAGTTTGGCCTTCGGGTGCTGGTCGAGATACCGCGCCCGGAGGTCTTTGTGGTCGTCGGTTGCTTGATCGACGAAGTCTGCTTTGGCTTGAAGGGTGAGGCGTGGGTGGGTTAACGGATCACCCCTATCGCCCGGCTCGCCCACCAGAAGCGAGCATTCGGGGGCGGCTTTGAGCGCCGTCGTGTGAGCCGACAGGGTTGAAATCAATGTGATGGGCACGCCGCCATCATCTGTCGCAAACGCAACGCGTGTGACCACGGGCGCACCGGTATCGGGCGACGTCACCCCAAGCGCGGCAAACCGCGCGCTGTCGATCAGGCCACGGCCCAGTGCGCGCGCTTCGTCATCGGTTGGGCGAATAGGTGAAGGTTTGTCCATCGGCGCATCCTGATCCTCTTGGTCTAAGACTTGGCCAAGCCTGATACATGTCAAGGCATCACCTATCGTTTCATGGGAGAATTGGCGCAAGAAAGAAGGAGTGCACACATGTACAAAACAATTCTTGTGCCAATCGCTATCGAACATGATGCAGATGTTGCCGGAGCGTTAGAGATCGCCCAACATCTGCGCGACGTTGGCGGTTCGATCATTGCCCTGAACGTGATTGAGCCGGTGCCCGCATTTGTTGCCAACGAGCTTCCCGTCAATCACATCGAGAAGACGGCGGAAGATGTTCGGCAGCTTCTCGTCAAAGAAATTGGTGAGGCGGACGACGTTACGCCGATTGTGACCCATGGGCATTCCGGACGCGCGATCATCGAGTTTGCAGAGCATAACGGCGTTGATTGCATCGTGATCGCTTCGCACCGTCCGGGGCTTGCGGATTACTTTCTGGGAAGCACGGCGGCCCGCATTGTGCGGCATTCGCAATGCGCGGTGCATGTGATCCGATGAACGATTAGAGCCGTAGGGTATTGCGTGACCCTTATCAGGTGTGTGACTGACGCGTCAGACGCGCGCCCAAACGGGTGCCTGAGCATCATCGAGGCCCGACCGCTATGCCCGTTCAAAGACTCAAGGATTGGCCCGATTGGGTTTACCTTCTGCGCGAGTACTATGAGTTTTATCGCTACCTGCCGTCGGGCGGCAGCACCAAGATCCGTGCGCACCAACGGACGGTGCGCGAGGGGATTAGCCGGGTTATGCGTGCCAATCCCGAGATGGAGTTCATGGACGCTGCGCGAAAGCCGGTGGTCACGCATTTCCGGCGTGCCTTGGATGAAGGTCGCAACGAGCGGCATGCTCCGCTGATCCGGGCAATTGATGCAGTCTCCGCTCAACTGAGCTGGCAGTATGGCTATGAAAAGATGCCAAAGGGGTTGGAGCGCAAGTTTGCCTATGCCGAGTTCATGGGGCCGGCGGGGCCGGTGCTGACCGACGAAGTCATCATCGGTATCGTTCTCTTCGCGCCGGGATGCATCTATCCCGCCCATGCGCATGACGGGATCACGGAAAGCTATATCTGCCTTTCTGGCGCGGTCAGTGAAAACCATCAGGGCGTCTATGCGCCGGGGTCGCTGATCTTTAACCCGCCCGGCACGTCCCACCGCATCACCACGAGTGATCTTGAACCGTCGCTTTTGGCCTATGCTTGGGAGGGGCCGCGCGACAAGCTGGCGGGCAGATCATGTCGTTCTCGCGCCGCGGGTCCGCGTGAATTCGCTGGCGCTGAACGAACGCGACGGGTTGCCCGACGCGTTGCGTGTGCTGCTGCAGGAATTCCCACGCGGTACGTGGGAGGATCACGGCAACTTCGGAGAGATGGTCCGCTTTTGGCTCGAACGGCATCTGATGTTCCGCAAGGTACTCGGCCAGATCCAGGACGATACCGAAGCCTATATCGACAAGCGTATTGAAGGTCCGGAATATGCGCCGCGTTTGTCGCGCTACGGTGGGTTCTTCCTTAATCAGTTGCACGCGCATCATAACATAGAAGATGACCACTATTTTTCCGCAGTTGATGACCCTTGATCCCCGCATCTCGGCTGGCTTCGATCTTTTGGAGGCGGATCATCAGGCGATGGATGGTTTGCTCAAGGGCTTTGCCGATCAGGCCAATCTCGTGCTTAATGGGGATGCGGCGGCTGTTGGGCCGTTTCTGGATCGGGTTGTGGATTTCGAGCGTCTGCTCAATCGCCACCTGACGGACAAAGAAGAATTGATCGTGCCGGTGATCTTAAGCACCGGCTTTGATGGCTAGGGCCAACAGAATACGCAACGGAGTGTAAGACATGTATAGCAAGATCCTCGTCCCGCTCGCCATGGATGAAGCCCACGATCCATCCATCGCAATTGGCATCGCAACGCGTCTGGCCGCTACTGGGGCCGAGATCGTGTTGTGTCACGTGGTCGAGCATATGCCGGCTTATGCCGTGAATTATATCGAGCCTGATGCTGTGGCTGCGCTGCGCGATGGTCTGACGGCGGAGTTGGACAAATTGGCCGCCGAGGTGCCCGGTGGGCGCGGGTTGTTGGTTGAGGGGCATGGCGGGCGAACGCTTGTTAACGTTGCCTCCTCAATGAATGCGGATCTGGTGGTGATCCATTCGCACCGCCCGGTCATGTCCGATTACATTCTGGGGTCTACGGCAGCGCATGTTGTG
>Ga0064014_10265_pt1 | contig 13446 bp, 14 predicted proteins | sample CrowatWCoCulture_2_FD_61584 | JGI IMG/M metagenome (GOLD analysis project Ga0064014, IMG submission 61584) | Marine cyanobacteria communities from the University of California, Santa Cruz, USA, analyzing cyanobacterial DNA methylation -... | ecosystem: Host-associated > Microbial > Bacteria >...
ATTGCCAACAGAATTGCAGGCAAGGACATCTATAGCTGGACGTTGGTTGGTGAAAACGGCGACCCCGTTGCCTGTTCAAACGGCACCGTTTTTCAAGTCGACACAAGCTATGATGACGTCGGACGCGACGACACGATCGTCGTTTGCTCCGGTATCGATGTGGCCAACGCCACAACCAAGCCACTCTTGAACTGGTTGCGCCGGGAAGCACGGCGCGGGGCCACGATCGGTGGCTTGTGCACAGCGGGCTACACCCTTGCGCGCGCCGGTTTGCTCGACGGAAAGAAGGCAACGATCCATTGGGAAAACCAGGATAGCTTCGCAGAGGAGTTTGAAGAGGTCGAACTAACCAAATCTGTCTTCGTCGTGGATGGGAATCGCTTCACGACCGCAGGCGGCACGTCATCGATTGATCTCATGCTCAAAATCATTGCCGAGGATCATGGAGAGGCTTTGGCGGGCGCGGTTGCCGATCAGTTGATCTATACGGCCATTCGTACCGATCAGGATACGCAGCGTCTGAGCGTTCCCGCGCGCATCGGCGTGCGGCATCCCAAATTGTCCACCGTCATCCAGATGATGGAAGCCAATATCGAAGAGCCAATCAGCCCATCAATTCTGGCCAAGGATGTTGGGATGTCGACGCGACAGCTCGAGCGGCTGTTTCGGCGGTATCTCAACCGCAGCCCCAAGCGGTACTACATGGAATTGCGTTTGCAAAAGGCCCGTAACCTGTTGATGCAAACGGATATGAGCGTGATTAACGTCGCACTGGCCTGTGGTTTTGCATCGCCGTCGCATTTTTCGAAATGCTATCGATCCCACTACGATACGACACCCTATCGCGAGCGTGGAGCGCAGGCGGCGCGTTTATCCGTCTGATCCTGCCGGCGCCGTTGCAGCGTTTGATTTTTCGACCAAATCGACAAGGCCGGCGCCAAATCGTTTCATGGTGTCCAGAATCTGCGCGGGAGGAACACTTAAAGGTACAACTTCGCTGGCTGGAACCGCAATCGTGATGCGGGTTTGTGCGTTGGTGAATTGGGCAGAAAAACTACGACGTCCCCTCTCTGAGCACGGTCTATTTCAAAACCAAGCCGCAGACCGCCTCCAACCTGCGCCAGCACAGGCTTGATGGCATTGATGCGGTCCTCATAGCCTTCCATTGATCTCGTCATTACGTTCTTGAGCAATGAAAACCCGGGGATCACACGATTGAGCACGCGATTGAACTTTTCGATATGGCGGCCGATCACGTCGAATTCGGCGATACGGCCCAAGATGTAAACGACGATGAGAACCAAGACGGCGGCGGTCAGGTTGATTAAGATAACCTGCACCAGTGGGCTTGCTTCGATTGACCCTTCAAAGAACTGTGCGCCCTCTATTGTGACCTTGAACACCTGCCCAAGCAAAACAAAGACCACGACGATCGGAATGAGGAAGAATATTCCCGTTACAAGCGTTTCTGAAGATGCTTCATTGGCAGACCTTCCCGATGTGTTGCCGAGGCCTAGCACATCAAGGACAGGCGGCCCATGCGAAAGCGTCAGCCTGGCGTCATCCGGTAGATCGCATCATTGCCAACCGACATAAACCAAATCGACCCATCAGGGGCCTCGCGCACGTCGCGCACGCGCGCCGTTTCGTCACCTTCGATCCGCTCAACTTCGGTGAGTGATGTGCCATCAACGCGGGACAGAAAGCCGAATTTCAGCGATCCGATGAACATATCTCCGCGCCACTCCTGCCAAAGCTTCCCAGAGTAGATCATCATGCCGACGGCGCGATGGAGGGGTCCCAATAATGCGCGGGCTGTTCCATGCCCGCCTTTTCGGTTCCCTCACCAATCTTCCGGCCCGAATAGTGGCGCCCGTATGAAATCACTGGCCAGCCATAATTCGCCCCCGGCTGAACCCGGTTCACCTCATCACCGCCTTGCGCGCCATGTTCGTTGACCCAAAGCTGCCCTTCCAAATCCAGTGCGGCCCCTTGCGGGTTGCGGTGCCCGAAGCTCCAGATTTCGGGCAGCACCCCTGTTTGCCCCACGAAAGGGTTGTCGGATGGCACAGAGCCGTCACGGTTCACCCGAATAACCGACCCGTTGTGACGGCTTCGGTCCTGAGCCGACGGGCGATCACCACGATCCCCGATCGTCAGAAAGATCGTGCCATCCGTGGCTTCGACCACGCGCGACCCAAAGTGCCGTCCACCCCCAGAGCCTGCCGACATCACGAAGATATCCGTTACATTGGTGATGCGCGCGCCATCTGGGCTGAGAACACCACGGGCCAACGCAGTCCCTGCACCACCAGACAGGTCTTTGGAATAGCTCAGAAACACTTCGCGGCTTTGCGCAAAGTCACGTGGCACCATAACGTCAAGCAAGCCACCCTGCCCTTCGGCCACCACGTCCGGCGTACCCGACACGGTTTGGGCCTTGCCATCTGCCACATGCAGAAGGCGTCCACCTCGCTCGGTTACCAGAATACCGCCACCGGGCAAGAACCCCATGCCCCACGGTTGATCAAGGCCGCCAATGACGCGGATCACATCGACCTGGCCGGCTTGCGTGTCAAGCGCTGCTGCGGGCACTCCAAACGCCACAAGAATTGAAACAATGATCATGCGAAATGGCATTTTGCGACCTCCTTGCATTCACGAAACAAGATAGGGCGCGCCACCCCCACCGCAACGGCCCCTCCACCTTTCACAGTACAGGCAGATTGCGGTTTTCTTTTTTCTGCACGGGCACTAGTTTGGCGGTCGGATGAGTTATCCGACAGGGAGAAAACAATGAAAAAACTGCTTACTGCCACGGCAGCGACCGCCCTTATGGCTGGCGGCGCAATGGCCGCCGGGCACGAAGAAATCAAAATTGGCGTTATTCTCGGGTTCACGGGCCCGATTGAATCGCTGACACCCGCAATGGCTGACGGTGCTGAACTTGCCATGGCAGAAGTCACTGAAAGTGGCGCCTTGCTTGGTGGCGCATCTGTCACCAGCGTGCGAGGCGACTCCACCTGTATCGATGCAGGCGCTGCAACCGCTGTGGCAGAACGCCAGATCACTGGTGACGGTGTTAAGGCCATCATGGGCGCCGACTGTTCCGGTGTAACTGGCGCAATCCTTCAAAACGTCGCCGTTGCCAACGGTGTGGTCATGATCTCGCCCTCCGCAACGTCGCCCGGCCTTTCAACGGCTGAAGACAACGGTCTGTTCTTCCGCACAGCCCCATCCGATGCACGTCAGGGCGTCGTGATGACAGAAGTGTTGATGGAAGAAGGCATCAAGGAAGTCGCTGTCACCTATACCAATAACGACTATGGTAAGGGTCTGGCGGATAGCTTCCAGGCAGCGTTCGAAGCCGCCGGCGGAACCGTGACCATCAACGCCGCTCACGAAGACGGCAAGGCCGATTATTCGGCTGAAATCGGTGCGTTGGCCTCGGCTGGCGGCGAACGTCTGGTGGTCGCAGGATATGTTGACCAGGGCGGGTCAGGCATCGTGCGTGCTGCACTGGACGCAGGCGCTTTCGACACCTTCCACTTCCCCGACGGAATGATCTCGTCGGCGTTGACCGACAACTTCGGCGACGAAATTGACGGATCAACCGGTCAGCACCCGGGCACCGACAGCCCCGGCGCCGCACGCTTCTCGGAAATGGTTGGCGATGCGTTTGACGCAACCTCGCCCTTCGCACCCGAAAGCTACGACGCGGCTGCTTTGATCATGCTCGCCATGCAGGCGGCTGGATCGGCAGAATCGGCTGATTTCAAAGATCACGTCATGGACGTTGCCAATGCACCGGGCGAGCAGATCTTCCCCGGCGAACTGGCCAAAGCGCTCCAGATCCTAGCCGATGGCGGTGATATCGACTATGTCGGCGCAACGGCTGTTGAACTGATCGGACCGGGCGAAAGCGCCGGTAACTACCGTCAAATCACTGTCGATGGCGGTGAGATCACAACGGTTCAGTACCGCTGATCACGGCATAAACGAGAAAACAGCCCGGGCGCGTCCCGGGCTGTTTTTCTTATCCGCAAGACGGCACAGCAAGATGCCGGAGGGGCTTACGACGCATGATCGTTGTTGAGGATCTGCATAAGCATTTTGGCGGCTTTCATGCCGTGGACGGGGCGAGCATCGAAATTGCCGAGGGCTCGATCACCGGGTTGATTGGGCCGAACGGCGCCGGAAAAACGACGCTTTTCAATGCTATAGCGGGCGTTCTTCAGCCTACATCCGGTCGCGTCACCATGGCGGGCGAGGATATCACTGGCCTGCCCCCGCATGAACTGTTCCACAAAGGGTTGCTGCGCACGTTCCAGATCGCGCATGAGTTTTCGTCCATGACGGTGCGCGAAAACCTGATGATGGTGCCGGGCGGACAGTCTGGGGAGACCATTTGGAAATCCTGGCTCAAGCGCGGTGAAATTGCCCGCGAAGAGGCGGCGCTGGCCGCGAAAGCTGACGAAGTGCTGGAATTTCTGACCATCGATCATCTGGCCGACGACAAGGCCGGCAACCTGTCGGGGGGTCAGAAAAAGCTCCTTGAGCTGGGGCGGACGATGATGGTCGACGCCCGCATCGTGTTCCTTGACGAGGTTGGCGCGGGTGTGAACCGCACGCTTTTGGGCACGATCGGCGATGCGATTGTGCGCCTGAACAAAGAACGCGGCTATACCTTCTGTCTGATCGAACACGACATGGATTTTATCTCGCGCCTTTGCGACCCGGTCATCGTCATGGCCGAAGGCAAAGTTCTCGCTCAAGGGTCGGCCAGTGAGATCATGGCGAACGAGGCCGTAATCGAAGCATATTTGGGCACAGGGCTGAAAAATAAAAAGAAAACGGAGCCTGCGACGTGAGCGAACCGTTCCTCATTGGCGACGGGATGACCGGTGGCTACGGCACGGGCGCTGACATCCTTCACGGTTGCACCATTGCGGTTGAAAAAGGTCAGATCGCGGTCATCGTGGGCCCAAACGGCGCGGGCAAATCGACGGCGATGAAGGCGGTCTTTGGGATGCTGAATGTGCGCGAAGGCGCGGTTCGCCTCAATGGCGAAGACATCACCAGCCTAAGCCCGCAAGACCGCGTTGCCAAAGGCATGGCCTTTGTGCCGCAAACGCAGAACATTTTTACCTCGATGACCGTCGAGGAAAATCTCGAGATGGGCGCGTTCCTGCGCCGTGATGACATCTCGGTCACGATGGAGCAGGTCTATACCCTCTTTCCGATCCTGCGCGAAAAGCGCAGGCAGGCCGCTGGTGAATTATCAGGCGGTCAGCGTCAGCAGGTCGCGGTTGGCCGCGCCTTGATGACGCAGCCACAGGTGTTGATGCTTGACGAACCCACCGCAGGGGTTTCCCCTATTGTCATGGATGAACTCTTTGACCGCATTATCGAGGTGGCCCGGACGGGTATTTCGATATTGATGGTTGAACAGAATGCGCGTCAGGCGCTCGAGATCGCTGACAAGGGTTACGTTTTGGTTCAGGGCCGCAACGCCTATACCGACACCGGACAAGCCCTTTTAGCCGATCCCGAGGTCCGTCGGACCTTCCTCGGCGGGTAGGTTGTGACAGGCGCGCTTCTTGTGACACTCCTCATCAACAGCTTCGGCTTCGGCCCGCAACCTATGGCCTGTTCGTTCCCGGCACCCGAGCCGGGACATGATCCGATCACGGTGCATGTCGAGCCCCTGCCCAGCCTCAAAGATGGCGACGCGGGATATCGCGTGAAGATGGAGTTTGACGGGAGCTTGTCCGTGATGGCAGCAGCCGGTCCGATAACAACGACATCAGAACGCGATGTGATGATCCGAGGCGCAACCGAAGATCAGACCTTCTACACGCTTGGCCTGCGCGAAGACGGTGCAGCAGCGTTGAACCTGATGTGGACACAGCCAAAGGATCAACCGGTGCGGCAACATACCCGCACCGGGGCCTGCGAAAATCACGAAAGACATATGCAGCAATGGTTGACTTCCTAAACGCGCTTGTTGCGCTTTTGAACTTTGTGATCGTGCCCGCCACGGCCTATGGCAGCCAGCTTGCCTTGGGTGCGCTTGGGGTCACGCTGATCTATGGCATCTTGCGGTTCTCAAATTTTGCCCATGGCGACACGATGGCGTTCGGTGCAATGGTCACCATTCTGGTGACATGGTGGCTGCAAAGCATGGGCGTCAGTTTGGGGCCCCTGCCCACTGCGCTTCTGGCCGTGCCTGCGGGCATTGCTGCGACCGCGCTTCTGCTCTTGGGAACCGATCGCGTGGTTTATCGCTTCTACCGACGACAGCGCGCCGCGCCTGTGATCTTTTTGATCGTGTCGCTGGGTGTGATGTTCATCATGAACGGCCTTGTTAGACTGATCATTGGCGTTGACGATCAGCGGTTTGCAGATGGTGAGCGATTCATTATTTCTGCGCGGGATTTCAAGGAGTTGACGGGCCTGCGCGAAGGGCTCGCCATCAAGACCAGTCAGGGGATCACAGTTGTGGTCACCGTGATCGCAGTGGCCCTGCTCTTTTGGTTTCTCAACCGCACACGAACGGGCAAGTCGATGCGCGCCTTCTCTGATAATGAGGATTTGGCGCTTTTGTCGGGCATCAATCCTGAACGCGTCGTGACCATCACATGGCTGATCGTGGCGGCTCTGGCCACCGTTGCGGGTGTCCTTTACGGGCTCGACAAGTCTTTCAAACCCTTCACGTATTTCCAGCTTCTGCTGCCCATCTTTGCCGCAGCAATTGTCGGGGGATTGGGCAACCCGCTGGGCGCGATTGCGGGTGGGTTCGTGATCGCGTTCTCTGAGGTCACGATCACATATGCGTTCAAGAAGGTCGCGACGTATATCCTGCCCGAGGCACTTTCACCGTCGGGCCTCGTTCAGCTCCTCAGCACCGACTACAAATTTGCGGTCTCATTTGCGATCCTGCTGATCGTCCTGCTGTTCCGACCGACCGGCATCTTTGCGGGGAAAAAGCTATGATCGATACACCGCGCACCATTTTGCTTTTCGGGCTGGTCCTGGGCCTGATCGTGATGACCGGCTTCACTACGTCTTGGAACGTCGCACTGAACATCTTCAACATGGGTCTCATCAGCGCGATCATGGCGCTGGGTGTGAACATGCAATGGGGCTATGCGGGGCTTTTGAATGTGGGCGTTATGGGCTTTGTGGCGCTCGGTGGTCTTGGAGCCGTTGTTGTCTCAATGGACCCGGTGGATGAAGCTTGGGCCGCAGGCGGTCTGGGGATCATCCTTGCCCTGCTTATCGGGTTCGGCACGATTTTGGCTGCCATTGTCGCCTGGGGGCGCATCCCTGCCGGGCGCACGCGTGTCCTGACGCTTCTTGCTATCTTAATCATTGGGTTCTTCGTCTACCGCGCCCTTTTCGATCCGGCCGTTGCCGCCATCGAAGCGGTTGATCCCGCAGCAACAGGGTATCTTGGTGGCCTTGGATTGCCTGTCTTGTTGGCATGGCCCGCAGGCGGTTTGCTGGCCGCGGGTGCGGCGTGGATTGTGGGCAAGACCGCTTTGGGGTTGCGATCGGATTACCTCGCGATTGCGACGCTGGGCATTGCCGAGATCATTATCGCCGTACTGAAGAACGAAGACTGGCTCAGCCGCGGTGTTAAAAACGTCATCGGTCTGCCCCGCCCCGTGCCTTACGAGGTCGATCTGCAAAACGATCCTGGCTTTGTGGCGCGGGTTGAAGGATTCGGATTTGATCCCGTCACCGCGTCATCCATCACCGTTAAGCTGGCCTATTCCGGGCTATTCATCATTGTTCTTCTGGTGCTCATTTGGCTGACACAGGCGGCGTTGAACTCACCCTGGGGCCGGATGATGCGCGCCATTCGCGACAATGAAACCGCGGCTGAGGCCATGGGCAAAGACGTCAAGGCCCGCCACCTGCAAGTCTTCATTCTGGGGTCTGCCATATGCGGGCTGGCGGGGGCGATGATGACGACGCTCGACGGGCAGCTCACGCCCGGCACCTACCAGCCCTTGCGCTTCACCTTCCTCGTCTGGGTGATGGTCATTGTCGGCGGGTCCGGCAACAACTTTGGCGCGGTTCTGGGTGGATTCCTGATCTGGTTCCTGTGGGTCATGGTTGAACCCTACGGATTGGCCGCGATTGAATTCGCCACAGCAGGCTTGCCGGACGGGTCAGCGTTGAAAGACCACCTCCTCGACAGCGCGGCCCATATGCGGCTTTTGACGATGGGTGTCATCCTGCTTGTCGTGCTGCGGTTCAGCCCGCGTGGTCTGTTGCCAGAACGGTAAGGGCCGATCGCCATAAAGCCGGCGCAGATCGGCACGATCCAGGTATGTTCCCGTCGGAACATACCGCGCCCGACACGTAGGATAGCGCAGTGCGGGAACCGCGCGCATAACCTCGGCCTGCTGAGGCCGCGGAAGCGCTGCGAACGCATCCTCGTTTAGGCACATCGTGCGCGCAATCACCGCTCCAATGCGGAGAGCGGTGACAACGGGCAACAGAATGTCCACAACCTCCGCCGGGCCAAATCCCATGCGCGAAGGTCCAAAATTGCGGATCTCACTGGTGGCGAAATCTCCAAATGCCGCGCGGACCAAGGGACACTCCCAAACCAGCACCTGATCTTGCCCCAGTGCGGCATCTCCCGCACCCGGAACGCGGACCACCGCGTCCGTCTTGCGGCGCCGCGTCCAAAGCACGGGCCAAGACACTCCGTCGGCGGAGAGCACCAAATCCCCCGGCCTTAGATCACCCACCGAACGCAAACCCTCGGGCGTGTCGATCAAAGCAGACGTCGATATCCCCTCAACACGGTCGCGAGACGTGAAAGTGCGTGGGAGGATGTCAAAATCACAAGGGTGAAGCTGCGCCATGGGTCTTCTCTGGCCCATGGCGGTTTCCCGCACGTTACGCCGGCCTAAGCCTGCACTGAAATCTGCCTAAAATTTTATACGATTGCGCGGGTTATCTTCGCCCACGACGCACCTGAGCCACAGGCCGAACCGGGCGCGCGGCGCGTCCAAGCGACTGTGCCTCAGGGAAGAGGTCCAAAACCTCCAACCGCTGGGCATTGCAAAGCGCCGCCATCACGCTGTCTGACGGGCAAAAGCTCTCAGTCCATAACCCGTTGGACAAAATCACCTGATGCCGCTCAAAAAGCAGATGCAAGTAGCACACCCGCAGGGGCTGCACCGGTTTGACCAAGCGATGATCGATGAGATCTTTTGCGGCGGCCAGAACTTCACCCTTTCCGGTGTCGCGCATGACCGCCCTGTGATCGACCAACACGCGGTGTTCCGGCGACAGATAGATGTCGCGATCCGGTCGGTTGCCCCCATCCAACGCACCCGCGCGAAACACGATGGGCAACAGATGCGGTGCACGCGTCAGTTCTTTCCAGGACAGCGTGCGCTGACCAATCCACGCAACAGGCTGTAACCCGTTGTCCCGCGTCACGATCTTGTCCCCGGTCTTGATATCTTCGATTGCGACCTCACCCTTGCCGGTCGCGATCATGGTCCCCGGCGTAAAGCACGGCGACACAGCCCCCATTGTCATCTTCATTTCAGCCCCAACGCGCGGTTGCGATTACCCATACCCAAAGGCGAGGTCCAAACAGCACAAATGGATCAACGAAGAGATGCGGGGGACGGTCACGATCATGCCCGGTGTCGCCGATATCCATCCCGACGGGTCCGAGCCGATGTGAACCGCCCCGCCGCCTACAGGCAGCACCGTTCACCCACTTGCACCCATTCGGATACAAGCCCACATGCGGCGCCCCCACGCCGCGATACCGCTCCCCAGCGAGCAGGTAGACCCTATGAGACTGTTTCTGTGCGACAAAGGAAAAAGGCAGAAAAAAGGCCGGGCCTGCCTTGATTGCGCCCGGATCCGGCATCTCGGCCTGTCAGCCAGAAGACTATTTTGTTTCCAAGACAGAAACGAATACGCGACAATAGTTGCTCTTTTCAATCAAGCACATCGATTTGCTGCATACTGTTGTACCACACGGCCTCATTCTCGCGCCTATTGTTTCCGTCGATCATTGGCGCAATCAAATCGCCGCGCTCCAGCGCCACTGAAACCATGTAACAGAACCTGTGAATTCTTGTTTCCGTTTCAGAACCAATTCATGCCCACTGGAGCGATTGAAATTTCAGGGTGGCAGGACGCCTGATTCGACCACACGATTGTCGGAGGCCTAACCGCTCTGACACTTGCGTGAACACGCGGCCCGAGCGCTGGGTCGACCCAGCGTGGCCCTTTAGCGTCGGCAACATCACCAATCGGCCTTTGGGTCGTCGCATCTCAGAGGCAGAGAGGTTCACGCGCGCGATGAAACGTTTTGAAGATCCAAACGGTCTGATCTTTACCGCCACAAATGCCGAGAGTGCGTCAGGGTTCGCAGAGCTGACGTCGGCCTATATGGGCTTCCAGCGCAACACCGGAAAACTGCTCGGCGCCTTGCGAGACGCTGATCCGGACATGCCCATGGCTCTCTGCGCTCAAGGCTCCTTCGCGAAACTTATGGGAAGCTCCAATCACTCGGCCCGTGCGGTCACGCTTTCGGATGCATTGCAGACCCGGCTTTCAAGCCTCAACGCGACCGATCGTGAACGCCAGCACGCCGCCGCATTATCCGCCTGGACCAAAGGGGACATGGATCGCGCCACGGACATCTGGGAGGCGATCCTTCTCGATCATCCGCAGGATGGTCTCGCGCTCCGTCTGGCGCATTTCACGCATTTCTATTCTGGTGATGGGCGGCGCATCCGTGACTCGCTGGCACGCACCCTGCCCCGATGGTCTGAAGACCACCCCGACTATGGGTTCCTGTTGGGCATGTACGCCTTCGGTCTCGAAGAATCGGGGGAGTACGAAGAGGCCGAAAAATACGGCCGACGCGCGGTCGACATGAACCCCGCTGACGCATGGTCAGTGCACTCGGTCGCGCATGTGCTTGAAATGACGGGGCGGCACGCCGACGGGATCGCATGGGTCGCCGGGCTCGAAGACGATTGGAGCACCGTCAACAACTTTCGCTACCACCTCCATTGGCATCGCAGCCTCTATCATCTGGAGCGTGGCGAATTCGATGTCGTACTTGATCTTTATGACCGGCAGATCGTCTCGGACATCACGTCCGATTTCTATCTCGACATCTGTAACGCCTCTTCGCTCTTGTGGCGGCTTGAGATGTTCGGCGTTGACGTCGGCGACCGCTGGCGCGCGCTGGCGGATGTGGCGAGGACGCATATCGATGATGCCGACCTGATTTTCGTCTCTCTCCACTACCTCATGGCACTGGTCTCTGCCGGAGATGCCGAGGCTGCCGATGAAATGATCGAGAACATCCGCAAATGGTCCACGCTGGGCGACACGCAGGCGGTCATCTGCGCCAATGTCGGGGTGGCCTTGGCCGAAGGCTGCGCGCGGCCCGCTCCGGCGATTTCGCGACGGCGGCCAGCAAGATTGGCGCGGTTCGCTATCAAATGGACGCTATTGGTGGCAGTGCCGCACAACGCGACGTGTTCCACATGATCCTGCTCGATGCGACTGCGGCCAGTCAGAATGCGCTTCAGGCGCGCGCGCTGTTTCGTGAACGGTTGGGATACAAGGTTCACTCAAGCTGGACATGGCACGGCTACAGCAATGCATTGGTCACCTTGGGCGATGACAACGGCGCGGAAACCGCTCGCGATCGCGCTGCCGCTTTGCAGATCCACTAGGTCTCAGGCGGGCGGTCGCCCAGTTCCGCGAGAACCTCATCCGTGTCCTGCCCACATGTCGGCGGGGCCCGGCGATAGCTGACGGGCGTGGCCGAGAATTTGACCGGGTTCCCGATCAGATCAACCGACCCGCTTTGCGCCGCGCCATGGGGCATGGTGATTTTCATCTCCCGCGTCTGCGCCTGAGGACTGGCAAAAACCTCGTCCATCTTGTTGATGGCCCCGCCCGGAACACTTTCGGCCTCCATCCGCGCGATCAACCAATCGCGCTCGACCGTCCTCAGTTTCGCCTCAAGATGCCCTAGCAGAACATCCCTGTTGGCAAGGCGCGCGGTGTTGGTCGCAAACCGAGGATCGGCCGAGAGATGATCCAACCCCAAGAGGCCACAAAACCGCTCAAACTGTGCATCATTGCCCACGGCAACGATTGCATGACCATCCCTGACCTCGAACACCTGATACGGCACAATATTCGGGTGCTGATTTCCACGCCGCTTTGGCACTTCACCGGAGAGGAGGTAATTCGTCCCCTCATTGATCATCCATGCGATCTGACAATCGACCAAGCTTATATCGATATGCTGCCCGACCCCGGTGGCCTCTGCATGGCGGAGCGCCGCGAGGATTGAGGTCGCCGCATACATCCCCGTCATCACATCCGCGATCCCAACACCCACTTTCATCGGCGCACCCTCCGGCGTGCCAGTCAGGCTCATAATTCCGCCATAGCCTTGCGCCAAAAGGTCATAGCCAGGACGATGTGCGTTCGGACCCGTCTGCCCGAAACCGGTGATTGAGCAATAGACAAGCCGGGGAAACTCTTCCTTCAGATCATCATAGCTCAGCCCGTATTTCGCCAGACCCCCAACCTTGAAATTCTCAACCAGAACATCGCATTGCGCCAATAAAGCGCGCACGGTGTCCGCCCCGTCTTTGGTCGCAATGTCCACGGCAACCGACCGTTTGTTGCGATTGGCACAAAGGTAATAGGCGCTTTCCTGCGTCGACGTCCCATCCTGACCAGTGACGTATGGCGGACCCCATGCGCGCGTATCATCGCCAAGCCCCGGGCGCTCGATCTTTAGAACATCCGCCCCAAAATCCCCCAAAAGCTGGGTTGCCGTCGGCCCGGCTAGAATACGGGTCAGGTCGAGAACCCGTACCCCTGCCAGCGGCCCTGTGTTTTCCACGGTCATATCAGTGGTCCTGCCTGTGATCAGCCGCCAGTATGCAAAGCGCAGCGCGCGAGGTGAACACGCAATCCGCGCGCTCACCGGTTTGTGCACAGGGCCTGTTCGCGGCTGCCATGACCAAAACGGTTTGCAATGCCATCAAACTCAGCAACACTGCCCCATGACCAAAGACACCTCGACCCAAGAAGATCAGACAGATGCCACCGCCCGCCGCGCCAAAGGTGAATTCGTGCGCGGCGTCAGCGGGTTTCGTCATGCCATTGGCGATCCGGAGTTCCCTGCCGAGCCGGGTCGCTATCACCTTTTTGTCGCGCTGGAATTGCCCGTGGTGCCATAGGGTCACTCTGGCGCGCAGCGTTTTGGGGCTGTCAGAGGCGATCACAACGGATGTGGCCTTTCCCAATCGTACGGGCGAGGACGATCCTGTTGGCGCCAACCTGTGGGAATTTGCTCCAAATCGTGTCGCAACGCTCACCGGTACTCCCTGCCCGAATGCACGGTGGAAACGG
>Ga0064014_10267_pt1 | contig 13168 bp, 11 predicted proteins | sample CrowatWCoCulture_2_FD_61584 | JGI IMG/M metagenome (GOLD analysis project Ga0064014, IMG submission 61584) | Marine cyanobacteria communities from the University of California, Santa Cruz, USA, analyzing cyanobacterial DNA methylation -... | ecosystem: Host-associated > Microbial > Bacteria >...
AATAGTGAGAGGGACAACAAACCCCTATCGCCTTGTTAGACGAGCCAAGCTAATCTTAGCCGCAGCATCAGGGAGAGAGCAATAGTTCGATTAGTCGAAGATTAGAATTAGACCGAGTACAAGTGCGTCAGTGGCGATCGCGATGGTTTGAGGAGAGAGAAAACTGAGTGCCGCCGAAGAACAACAGGTAACGGAGAAAGCATTAATGGTCTTGATCAAAGGAATTTTAAGCGATCGCCCAAGACCTGGAACAACAAAATCCTTTACGGTCGAACAAGTAGTCCAGATTGTAGCGATCGCTTGTGAAGAATGTGAAAAATCAGACAGACCAGTGAGCCATTGGACACCTTCAGAGTTGGCGGATGAAGCCATAAAAAGAGGAATTGTCGAAAAGATTTCCCCCCGTAGTGTGGGGCGTTTTTTAAAAAGAAGCGACATTACAACACATCTCGTTCGTTACTGGTTAAATGCCAAAATTGATGATCCCTTAAAATTTAAAAGCAAGTCAAATATATCTGTGAACTTCATAAAGAAGCTAAAACTTTGTTAGAACAAGGAATTCATTTAATTAGTACAGATGAAATGACAGGGATTCAAGCTCTTGAGAGATTATTTCCGAACAAAAGAATCAAGCCTAAACAAGTAGAAAAAATCGAATTTTGAATATGAAAGACACGGAACTTTAAGCTTGATTGCGAACTGGGATGTGGCAAGAGGAAAAGTTGTTAGTCCCTCTATTGGACCGACAAGAACAGAACAAGATTTTTCTGAACATATCCAGAGAACGATTAAGATTGATGAAAAAGCAGAATGGATTTTTATTGTAGATCAACTCAACACTCATAAATCGGAAAGCTTAGTCAAATTAGTAGCAGAAAGCTGTGAAATTACTATTGATTTGGGGAGAAAAGGAAAGGAGGGGATTTTGCAATCTATGGACAGCAGAGCAGATTTTTTATCAGATGAATCTCATCGAATTCGCTTTGTTTATATTCCCAAACATACATCGTGGCTTAATCAAATTGAGTGTTGGTTTTCGATCTTAGTCAGGCGTTTACTCAAAAGAATTACTGTCCGTTCAACTGAAGAACTATCCCAAAAAATTCTCAATTTTATTGATTACTTTAATCAACATTTTGCTAAGCCGTTCGTTTGGAAATTTAAGGGCTTTAAAGATCATAAGTGACTGGTGGATTATTTTTGCTAAGCTGCACTAGTGCAACGTGGTGGAAATAACTCACCAGTAACAAAATCCTGAAATCCTTACCAATCCATCTTTTTGCATGAGTGCATGAGTGCCTTTTGACTTCTAAAAAGCATTTAAAATGCTTTTTAGCTTATCCCCCCTAACCCCCCTTTGAAAGGGGGGAATAAGGTTGGGGAATAAGGTTGGGGAATAAGGTTTAGAAGTTTCGCATTGACAGAAAATAAAAATTATGCTGTCAAAGAATTAGTGGGAGATAATTGTTCTAAAATAAACTCCCGTGCCACTTTTAAAGAAAGCTCTCTTTGGAGAGAATACCAAGACTCTATAGTTGCTTTAATTCTCATCAGTTCCAATTGACAAAATGCTCTTAAAGAACAGAAAATATGAGTAACAATAGCTTTTGTCGTTCTTACTTGAAACTTAGATAATCCACACAATTGTTTTAAAGCTCTATGATAGCATTCTATTCCCCAATGAATAGTTTGTAACTCTCTAAAATCATCGCGCTTCCAATCCATAAGTTTAGATTCATCATATAGAAAAGTAGCATAATAACGACAACTTCCGTGTTTAAAAGTCCTCTTAAATATTTTTACTTTTCCGAATTCTTTGATAATTACTATCAATCCATTATTAGGAATTTCCAACTCCTCTACTCTTTGATATTTACCTCCTTCTACTTTTACTTGTCTATTTTTGGCTATTCCTACTTGAAAATTCAGTTCTTTGTCTCTAAAAAATCTTAAATTCTCTTTAGAAGAATACCAACAGTCTGTCGTTATAGTAGAAGGTTTTCCCCCCCACTTGATTACTTCTACGATCATCTCTCTTAAGTAATCATTTTTTGTTTTATTCTCTAGAGGATCATAAAGGCGATAATTAATAGGCATTGATTTTCCATCATAGTCAGTATAATACAAAGTAATTAAGTTAATTCCTTTGATGGCTTTTTGATGTTTTCCTGACCAATAATAGTTGATTAAATGAGCTTTTCCTACTTCAGAGTAGTGTTTTTCAATAACGGTATCATCCCCACTTAACACTCCTCCAATCAAATTAAGGTTTCCTTGAACTTCTCTAAATAAATCTATTGGTTCATATTGCTCTCTTAGTAAGAATCTATTGGTGCTATGACGAGAAATTTCTAAAATCTCAGCTAAACGGCAGCAACCTGTGTATTTTGGCTCTGAGAGCAAGAAGTATGTATATTGATCTAGATTACATTGGGCTGTTGATGGTTTACTCCGAAGTCTTATGATTTTTCTCCTTCATTAGCGATCACCTGAAAACATCATCTGCATATTTACGCTCTTTTGTCAATGCGAAACTCCTAAGGTTGGGGAATATGGTTGGGGAATAAGGTTAAGGAATATCGTAGGTTGGGTTGAGGTACGAAACCCAACATCAAAGGCTTTTTTTGTTGGGTTGCGCTATCGCACGGGCCCAACCTACACATAAGAATTTTGCCCTTAAGGTGATTTCTGATAAAGGAGATCCCTTACAATCCCCCTTTGAAAGGGGGGAATAATTGGAAAAGCAGGTATATTCAAGTGTGGAAATCACCTAACCGAGCAGTATTGAGATTCAGGTAACTGTTCAAGTTTAGCGATAACTTTATTCAGGGATTCAATCATAGTGTTTTCTCCTTATTTATTGAAATGATTACCATTTTAAACAATAGTATTTTCTCCTTTATATTATCGGAAAAATTCAGCAATAATTCTCAAGATAATAACCTCTCTAATTCTGTCAAATCTTGGTCAATATCTGCCTCTAAATTTCTTAGTTTTCCTAAGATAATAGAAGGGGGATCATATTCTACCTCTTCATATTCAATCTCTTTATAACGATTAATAGATAAGTCATAACCATTATATTTAATCTCATCCTTTGGCACAAAAAACGCCTTACCTTTCCTGTCTCCTTCTTTAGAAAGGGGGGTTAGGGGGGATTTTTCTAAGGAGTTTAAGAGTAATTCTCTCTCTTTCCAGCATTTAATAATATCAGGAATATCATTCTTTTCAATCTTTTGACGCTTATCATCTAAAGAAAAACCATCCGCTTCCATATCATAAAACCAAACATGATCCGTTCCCCCCACTCCTGTTTTAGTAAAGATTAAAATCGCTGTAGAAACGCCAGCATAAGGTTTAAACACACCGGAAGGCATAGAAATAACACCATCCAGTTTATGGTCTTCTACTAAGGTCTTCCTGATAGTTTTATGGGCTTTTGAAGACCCAAATAAAACCCCATCAGGCACAATTAGCGCAGCCCTTCCCCCAACTTTTAATAAGCGTAAAAATAGAGCAATAAATAATAATTATGTCTTAGTTGTATTAATAACCTTGCTTAAATCTTTGGCAATAGTTGACTTTTCAATTGACCCTTTAAAGGGTGGATTCGCTAAAATTAAACTAAACGCTTCATCCACATAACCACTTTTTTCTGATAAAGAATCTTTTGCCTCAATTTTCGGGTCTTGAATACCATGTAACATCATATTCATGCTACCAATGCGTAACATGGTTCCATCAAAATCAAAACCGTGAAACATCTCATTGTTAAAATGCGCCCGATTTTCCACCGCAGTTAAAACCGGATTACCCTCACTATCCCTTAAATTCCGTAAATATTACGCCACAGCTACCAAAAAGCCCGCAGTTCCACAAGCAGGGTCACACACAACCTCTAAAGGACTCGGTTGCATCAATTCCACCATCAGTTTAATAATGTGGCGAGGGGTGCGAAACTGTCCATTTTGCCCCGCGCTGGCAATCTTCGAGAGCATATACTCATATAAATCCCCCTTCGTATCCCGATCATCCATCGGTATTTTTTCAATTTGGGCGACAACATTGCTTAATAAGGCAGGATTACTGATTAAAAACACAGCATCCTTCATGTGGCGAGTATAAGCGGTTTTTCCTGCTTTTCCTCCTAATTCCTTGATAAAAGTAAAAGCCACATCTCGCACCATATAAAGCATTTCTTCAGAATCATCCAGATTCTTAAAATAAGACCATCTTGCCCCTTGTTTTTCAGGGAGAAAAGTTGGATTTTGCACAGGTTTGCCTAAACGCTTGGCCTTCTTCTCTTTGGCTAACTCTAAATCATCCAACCGCTTGATAAAGAGTAAATAAGAAATCTGTTCAATCACCGATAAGGGGTTACTAATGCCATTATTCCAAAACGTTGTCCATAACTGATCTACCTGGGATCTCAACTCACCTGTAATCATTCAGACTCTCCATGCCTATTCTTCTTTATATAACCTAATTTAAGCGATTATTACTCTTGTGGCTACCAAATCTTAAGGCTGAATCAAAAGTTATTTATAATAAATTCCTGCTTGTTTAAGACGGTTTAACGCTTCTCCTAATAGATCACAATCAGCAATTAAACTAATCCTTACATACCCTTCTCCTCCTTCACCAAAGGCATTGCCCGGGGTGAAAACAATGCCTGTTTTTTCCAAAACATCCAGAGCAAAATCTGTGGAATTCGTATTAGTTGGACAAGGAACCCAAAGATACATAGTTGCTTGAGAAGGTTTAATATTCCAACCTAATTCTCCTAAACCTTTGATTAAAAAATCTCGTCTCGTTTGATAGCGTTCTTGAACTGTTTTAATATAACTATCGGGTAAGTTTAAAGCAGTCTCAGCAGCAGCTTGAACCGCCGAAAAAATACCATAATCTAGATTAGTTTTTAAGGTTCTTAAACCCTGAATAATCTCCCCATTTCCTACCACAAAACCCACACGCCAACCAGCCATGTTATAGGTTTTAGAAAGGGTATGAAATTCCACACCAATCTCTCTACCCCCAGGAATTTCTAATAAACTGGTGGGTTGATAACCATCAAAAGCTAATTCTGCATAACAGAGATCATGAACTAACATGATTTCGTAATGGGTTGCCCACTTAATAATCTCTTCAAAAAAGGCTCTCGGTGCGGTGGCTGTGGTAGGATTATTAGGATAATTAAAGTAGAGAATTTTCGCTGCCTTAGCAACATTTTCGGGGATAGAATTAAGATCAATTAACCAGTCTTTTTCTGCGGATAAAATAAGCGGATAAAGATCAGCCCCAGCAATTAGGGGGCCGCGAAAATGAGCCGGATAAGAAGGACTGGGAACTAAGACCACATCCCCAGGATTGATGTAAGCTAAGGCTAAATGACCTAACCCTTCTTTTGAACCAATTAAGGGCAATGCTTCGCTACTGGGGTCGAGATCCACCCGATAACAGCGACGATACCAAGCGGTGATGGCTTCCCGAAAACTAGCTGTTCCTTCAAAGGGTGGGTATCCGTGGGTTTGGGGCTTTTGTAAGGCTGCGATCGCCCCGTCTATGACCGGTTGGGGTGCCATACCGTCGGGGTTTCCCATGCCTAAGTCTATCAAATCTAATCCTTGTTCTCTGGCCTTAGCTTTGAGTTCGTCTAATCTAGCGAAAACGTAGGGAGGCAAAGCATTTAGGCGATCGGCACGAGGCATCCAACTCAAACTCATAGTCACAAGAGTTTTAAAAATTACCAGCAACCTTTTATTATAGCAAAATTTGTTACAAACTTCTGACTTAATACCATAAAAAAAAGTCCGCAGTGGTAGCGGACTTATGAGTTACGTGATGGGTGAAATTAATTAAATTCCAGCCCCTGTGGTAACATCTTCATCAGCCGTAGAAGAACCTGAACCGGAAAAAGTATCCGTTTCTTTAAGAAAACCAGCATAAGCTTCCATTCCATGTTCTCCAACATCGAGACCTTCGAGTTCTTCTTCGGGACTGACACGGATACCCATGGTTGACTTGAGAACAGTCCAGACAATGCCACTAAAGATGGCTGTAAACGCACCAATGGCAACGGTACCAACAATTTGACTTCCTAATTGAGCAAAACCGCCACCGTAGAATAGACCACTTTCTGTGTTAAATAAGCCAACTGCGAGGGTTCCCCAGATGCCGTTGACTAAGTGAACAGAAACCGCCCCAACGGGGTCATCAATTTTGAGAAGAGAATCAATCATGCTGACGGAATAAACGACAATCACACCAGCAACAGCACCGATGATCACAGCACCGAAATAGGATACTCCATCACAACCGGCGGTAATACCGACTAATCCGGCTAAAATACCATTGATAATCATAGAAAGGTCTGGTTTACCGTCTTTAAACCAAGCGACGAAAGTAGCAGCAACACCACCAGCGGCAGCAGCTAAGTTGGTGGTAACAGCAATATAGGGAACAGCCTCATCAGCAGCTAACTGAGAACCTGGGTTAAATCCAAACCAACCGATCCAAAGGATAAGACAGCCCAAAGTAGCAATACTCATATTGTGTCCAGGAATGGCTTGGGGACGACCCTCCACATATTTACCCATTCTCGGCCCGAGGATAGCTGCCCCCATCAATGCAGCCCAACCCCCAACGGAGTGAACTACGGTAGAACCAGCAAAGTCACTAAAACCAATGGACCCTAACCAACCATTACCAGTCCAAACCCAGTGGCCGGTAATGGGATAGGAAATACCTACTAACAGTAAGCTAAAGATGATGAAGTCAGTAAACTTGATCCTTTCAGCAACTGCCCCAGAAACGATGGTGGCTGCGGTTCCGGCAAAGGCTGCTTGGAATAAGAAAGCTACGGATATAGGGAGTCCAGCAGGGAAGGGGTCGAGTCCGTAGGTTGCAGGTTCTCCACTGAGGAACCATCCTCCAAAGCCAATGAAGGGATTTTCGGGGCCACCAAACATCAGAGAATAACCGATCGCCCAATAAGCTAGAGTAGCTAAGGCAAAGACAATCAGGTTCTTGGAGAGAATGTTAACGGCATTCTTCTGACGACAAAAGCCGGTTTCTAGCATCCCGAAACCTGCATTCATGAAAATAACCAGGATCGCTGCAATCAATACCCAGATAGCATTGAGGGTTCCTTGCAGTTGCGCAATGGCTTCAGAGTTACCTTCAGCAGTAATTAATTCTATACTTTCCGCTACAACAGCTTTATTCCAAACGATGGTAATAATAGCCGCTAGGGGAATACAAGCAATCCAATAAGGAGAGAAGGATCTGGCGATTACTTTTAACGGTTGCCAGATAGGTACATCTTTTTTTGTTCTTGTTGATACCATTTTAGGAGATGATGTAAGAAAATCATTTACACCGGAAATGACTGAATATTGAGTTAAGGGTCTCTGGTTCAGTTATTTCCTTCTTTAGTGTATAAACTCTAAAGATAATTCCTGGATTTTGTCAAGGTCACTTAAGGATTTTCCCTAAATTATGCTAAAAATCTTTAACTTTTTCTAATTTGTTATGACCCAAGAACATTTTGACCAACAAATGATGCAACGCTGTTTAACCTTAGCTCGTCAAGCTCTTGGTTATACTTCTGTGCGATTCGTTGAGCTAAAAAGCTGACATCCAAGTACATCACAAGGATACAGCGTGTAGCTCATTCAAGAGCCTTCTAAAGGCAATTCAATGGTTAAACGACCAATCACCCCAAAGATGAAAAACAAGAGCCTTAAAGCTCAATTCTCAAGGGGCAGAACACAAAGGTCAGAAGGGTAAAAACAATACCCGAACGGTAAAAACCAAAGAAAAGTTTACAAACTTAAGTAGTAATTACCGAATTAACTAAGTAGGGATAACCGAACAGTAAACGAACCTAGAAACTTGAATAACTGTTGGTTTGTTGGCTAAGGGAGCCATACTCGGAATCAAGGGAGAAATCCCGAGAGTAACGACATAACCCTCCGTTTTGGACTTAGTAAACCCAGGACGGAAGCAGGGATAAAAGGGGATACCCACTGTGAAACAGCACAAGAAATCCTCAAGTCAATCGGTCACGGTTAAACATTACGTTAAATCATCGACTTGAACCCTCAAAAAACCGAAGTAGCCAAATCTGTTTGATAGGCTGCGTTCAAAAGAACAAGGTGAAAAGTGGAGTTTTTGAAGTAACATCCGCACAGATTCCTAAAAGTAACCTGGGGGAGAGATGAAACCTAACACCGATATACCCAAACCAACGGAACGAATTAAGTCCATGATTGCTCTTACCACTGGTCGGTAGGTAAGTAGGAACAAACTTAACCGCAAGGGTCATGGATGTGAGAAGCAATAAGAAGCTAATGCCTACTTGTAATAAGTATGGATATGCTGACGTATTGCTGGTCTATTAGTAAGAAATAGTCTTTATTAGAGGTAGTTAATGTCGAATGCGAGTATAACCAAGACTACGCCAGAATGGAACACAATCAACTGGGCAAAAGTCCAGAGGAAAGTGTTTAAGCTTCAAAAAAGAATATTTCAAGCTGTTAAATCAGGTAATAAAGTTAAAGCTAAAAAGCTTCAGAAGTTACTGTTAAAGTCACACTACGCAAAGCTCTTAGCCATACGCAAAGTGACCCAAGACAACCAAGGCAAGAAAACTGCCGGAGTTGATGGGAAAAAGGCACTACACCCTAACCAAAGAATAAAGTTAGTCAAAGAATTAACTTTAAAAGGTTACAAAGCAAAGGCACTCAGACGGGTATGGATTCCCAACCACAGAAGAGATGAAAAACGTGGATTGGGGATACCCACCATGAAAGATAGAGTAATGCAAGCCTTGGTTAAATCAGCCTTAGAACCATATTGGGAAGCCCAATTTGAGGGAACATCCTATGGTTTTCGTCCAGGCAGAAGCGCACACGATGCTATCACCAGAATATACACAGCAATTAATAAGAAAGCTAGGTATGTACTAGATGCCGATATCGCCAAGTGCTTTGACAAGATTAACCATGATTACCTACTGTCTAAAGTAGATTGTCCACACAACATCAAAAGAATCATTAAACAATGGTTAGAATGCGGCGTTATGGACAAAGGCATCTTAGAGGAAACCTATTCGGGAACACCTCAAGGTGGTGTAATAAGCCCACTATTGGCTAACATTGCACTACACGGAATGATAAAAGATACAGAAAACCACTTCCCCCGTACAAAACGTAAGGAAGATGGAAGTCTACACAGGGAGTATAAACCCAAAATCATCCGTTATGCCGATGATTTCGTAGTTCTCCACGAGGATTACGACGTTATTCTACAATGTAAAACTTTAATTGCACAATGGCTAGAAAAGGTCGGATTGGAACTCAAACCAGAAAAAACCTCCATCAGACATACCCTAAAAAGTATTGAACATGACGGGAAAACCATTGACCCCGGTTTCGATTTCCTTGGATTCAACATAAGGTCATACCCCGTTGGAAAACACCACTCCGGTAAAACAGGAGGAAATTCAAAATGGGGGATAGAATCCAAAGCAATAGGTTTCAAAACCTTAATCAAACCAAGCAAGAAAAAGATACTGGCGCATCATGAGGCAATCAAAGAGGTTGTAAAAGCCAACAAGAAAGCCCCACAAGAAGTGTTAATCGCAAGATTAAACCCCATAATCCGAGGATGGTGTAATTATTACCGAACTGTAACAAGTAGAGAAACATTCTCATCCGAAGATTCAATATTATGGAATACACTTAGAGCCTGGACAGTAAACAGGAAAAAGAAAGAGACACCACTGTATGATGCCCTCAAAAAATATTTCTCATACGGAAAACAAGGGAAATGGACATTCCAAACAAGGGAATATGTCCTCTATCACCACACCGAAACGGAAATTAAGAGACATACACTGGTTAAGCCTGAATCATCACCCTACGACGGGAACTGGACTTACTGGAGCAAAAGAAGAGGTACATATACTGGGACACCAGCCAGGGTAGCGAAACTCTTAAAGAAACAGAAAGGTATATGCCCTCAATGCAAGCAACACTTCACACCTGAAGACTTGATAGAAGTTGACCACATCATCCCGAAATCGAAAGGTGGAAAGGATACTTACAACAACCTACAAGCTCTACATCGTCACTGTCACGATGCCAAAAGCAAAAATGACTACCTCTATGATTGGCACTTATAATGGCTATGAATGGAAAGACGATGTATTAACAGTACCCTAGACAAGGGACTAATTGCCGAGAGCCGTGTGAGGTGAAAGTCTCACGCACGGTTCGGAATGGGAGGAGAGGAAGGTGACTTCCTTTTCGACCCCTAATCCTAACCCGATGGTGGGGGCGGTTGTGGTGAAAAATGGGCAAATTATTGGGGAAGGCTTTCACCCTAAACCCGGCGACCCCCATGCAGAGGTTTTTGCCTTACGAGATGCGGGGGAAAATGCCGCAGGAGGCACTGTTTATGTCAATTTAGAACCCTGTAACCATTATGGCCGTACACCGCCCTGTACAGAGGCTTTAATCGCTGCTAGAGTGGCTAAAGTTGTGGTGGGTATGGTTGACCCAAACCCCCTAGTCTCAGGGAAAGGTCTTGCTAAGTTAGAAGATGCTGGGATCGAGGTAATAGTTGGGGTAGAAGAAACTGCTTGTCGTCGTCTCAATGAAGCTTTTTGTCACCGCATTCTTCATCATCAATGCTTTGGTATCTTAAAATATGCCATGACCCTTGATGGCAAAATTGCTACCAGTACGGGCCACAGTGCTTGGGTGACGGGAACAACCTCTCGGCAATTGGTTCATCAAACTAGGGCTGGTTGTGATGCGGTGATAGTTGGGGGCAATACTGTCCGACGGGATAATCCCCATTTGACCATTCATCAAGCCACAGGACGCAACCCTTTGCGAGTGGTGATGAGTCGTAATTTACACCTACCCCAAGAAGCTAATCTCTGGGATGTTCAGGTTGCACCTACCCTTGTGTTTACGGAATGGGGGAAAAATCCTTCTCTACAAGCAGAATTACGTAGTAAAGGGGTCGAAGTGCTAGAGTTATCACCCTTAAGCCCTGCTCAGGTGATGGAAGTTCTTTATGAACGGCAATTATCTAGTATTTTATGGGAATGTGGCGGCGTTTTAGGTGCGCAAGCTATTAGGGAAGGGGTGATTCAAAAAGTTATGGCTTTTATGGCCCCGAAAATTATCGGTGGGGTTTCTGCTGCTTCTCCTGTGGGTGATTTAGGCTTAGAAAAAATGTCCGATGCTTTATTATTAGAAAGTGTTATTCTTCGTCAGGTTGATCAAGATATTTTAGTCGAGGGATATTTGAATTATGGGGGTCAGAAGTGAGACGTTGCAATTTTTTTTAAGGTAATTTCCAGAATAAAATATACCTGCTTTTCCAGTTATCCCCCCCTTATCAAGGGGGGTTAGGGGGGATTATCAGGGATCTTCTTGATCAGAAATCACCTAATAATCAGGGTATAACTTTTTTCTTCCATAGAAACAAATTAGTGTTATGCTTAAATCGACCAAGCTAGAAGAGTATCTCAACGGTAATGATAAATATAAAAAAAATCACTTTTTTCAATCGTTATCCGTCCGTATTTTTAATATTACTAATCGGTTTATTATTCCGTTCTCTGCTCGCTTTTTGGCTGTTACCTGGTTACGATGAAGGTTATTATTATCTCTATACTAAACATTTAGATTGGAGTTTTTTCGATCATCCTATTTTTGTGGCTTTAACCACTGGTTTTGGTGTTTGGTTAACTGGAATTACTTCTCCTTTTACTCTCCGTATTGGGACTTTAATTTTATACACAGCGAGCCTATATTTATTATATCTCACCAGCACTAAATTGTTTAGCGAAACATCAGCCAAAATAACTTTAATTTTGGCTTCAGTTATTCCTATTTTTCAGTTAGCTTTTGGTATTATAACCCTTCCTGATAGTCCTTTGATATTTTTTTGGTCGGCTACTTTATATTGTGCTGCTGATGAATTTTTCTCGAAACGAACTAAACATTATATACCTAGTTATCGTCTCAGTATTTTGGGTATTTTAATCGGTTTAGCTTGTTTAAGTAAATATCATGGTTTTGTTTTAGGATTTTGTTTAGTTGGATTTTGTTTGAGTAGTAAAAATCATCGCTCTGCTTTACTTTCTCCTTGGACATTTTTAGGATTTTTCTTATTTATTATAACTTTATTTCCTTTTTTGTTCTGGAATTATCAACACGATTGGATATCTCTAAGATTTCAACTTTTTGACCGCTTTTCCCCAGTTCCTAATGCTCCAAAAACTTCCTACAATATTTTCAATGCTTTGATAGTTTTACTGGTTAATATTGGTTTATTATTTCCTACTATTGGTTTTCCTTTGTGGTGGGTAACACCTAAAAGTTTGGTCTTAGATAGTGATCAGTTATTACCTAATAAAAAATTATTTATTTATTGGATATCTTTACCTTTAACCTTGGGATTAATTATTTTAGGAGGAAAACAACAAATATTAGTCACTTGGCCAATGCCGGGTTATTGGGGGATGATTTTATTATTAGGATTTTATGGTAAACAGTGGCTAAACTATTCAAAAATATGGGTAAAGAGATGGTTGTTTGGTAGTGCGATCGCTATTAATACTGTCTTGTTATTATTATTACTACATTTGAATACAGGAGTCTTCTTTCAATCCCATGAATATGACTTTTTAAAAGGTTTTCTTACCCCCGAAACAGATCCGACAACAGAATTAATTGATGTGGAACAATTAAGAAAAAAAGTAAAGCAATCACCCCTATTATTAAACCATCTAAAACAAGCAAACTTTTTGTTCACCAATGCCTATTATTTAGCAGGGTTAATTGATTTAGCCTTAGAACCCTTAAATGATATTCCTGTTACTTGTTTTAGTTATGATAGACGAGGGTTCGACTTTTGGCCAGATACAGACCAATGGATAGGAAAAAATGCCCTTTATATCACGTTAAAAGGTTTCATGAAATGCCAGAATTAACCAATGAGTTTCGAGCTTTTTTTACAGATATCCGAGAAATAGGTAAAGTAGAAATTGAGCGAGGGGGCGTGGTTGTTAATGTCTTTTATTTCTATGAAGCTAAGAACCTTTTAAAACCTTATGTATCAACAGAAAATTCTGTTAGATAAATTA
>Ga0064014_10268_pt1 | contig 13157 bp, 14 predicted proteins | sample CrowatWCoCulture_2_FD_61584 | JGI IMG/M metagenome (GOLD analysis project Ga0064014, IMG submission 61584) | Marine cyanobacteria communities from the University of California, Santa Cruz, USA, analyzing cyanobacterial DNA methylation -... | ecosystem: Host-associated > Microbial > Bacteria >...
CTTTCCTCAAGGCTCGCCCCCCGAAAACCCAGTGAAAAAGTTCACTGCGACTTGCACGGCGAATACCAGAAACGCGGCACACAACAAACCGAAAACGCCCCAGCGTGTGGGAAGAATGCAGCCAATGGCAAACCCGGCCAGTGCGAGAATTGCGATCAACACGGTCCCACCCCGTTACGGCCCTTCAAACCAGTCGATCACCAGATCGGACCACCCCTGCGGGGATCGCGTGCCCCCCGGGAAACAGCGCAAACTCCAACGCTGCCCCTTCCGCACAGCTGTCCCAGGCCCGACGCCAAAAGGGACCGTCGGTTACTGGTCCGGTCGGCCCGATAGCTTGTGCAGCCGTTGGTCTCGCGCCAGATGTTCAACGGCGTGAAAGATATCGCCCTGCGCAAAGGCTTCTGGGTCGTCCACGGGCAGGTTGTTGACCACGCGCCCTTCAAGCGGAACGGTCCTGTCTGCCCATCCATGCGTATGCAGCATCCGAACCGGTCCGGCACAACTCTCTGGATGCGGACGCCAGAAATTCCCGCCCACGGGTGCATAGGCCGCGAATGTCTCAGGCGTCAGACAGGCGGCATAGGCAGTCATCGACCCACCAATGGAAAAGCCTGCCAGCAACATCCTGTCGGAGTCGAGGTTCAGGCGCGTCACCGCGTCGTCTTTTACCGCCGCGAGATGAGCCACCTCCTGCGGGTGTTCGCTGTTCAGCGGGTGAAACCGCCACGATCGCCCGTTTCGCCCTTCCCGCGGAACGCCGTCGGGTGAAATTACGGCATAGCCTCGCGCGGTAAAGGCATCGACCATGCCAGTGTTGCGCAACGCCCCTTTGCCGTTGCCACCCCAGCCGTGGATGTACATGACGGCCGGGACAGGCCCGTCGGCGCCTTCCGGCATCGCGACATAGTAATCGCGGCCATCCACCGTGCAGGCCGTATCGCGGGAACACGCAACCCCAGACCCGGCAGTCACGGCGGCAAGGCCCGCCAATAGGGCAATCCTCACGCCGCGCATCATGGTGATCACTCGATCACCGTCACGGGCAAACCACGTGCAACCCATCCGGGCCCGGCAGAGGACCCCAACATGCCTTCCGGGATGTCGATGATCGGTGCAATCCCGGCCTCTTCAAGCCGCCGGGTCATGCGTGCCGAACGGACCCCGCGCGCACAGATCAGTGCAACCGGTGTGGTTGCGGTCGGGCGGAGGGCAGCAAGTTGCGCCAGGAAATCCGCGTCGCGCATATCAATCCCGACGCTATGCTTGGGGATGCCGGTCGCCGCCCACTCATCCGGGCGGCGGACATCGACGATCAAAATTTCCCCTGCCGCTGCAGCTTCCGCCGCTTCTTGTGCAGTCATCGCGCCCGCTGCTTCAGCGGGCCTTACAAGAACTTGGGGGGCTGCAAAAAAGGCTCCCGCGCCAACCGCGGCGACGCCGCCGGTAATCAAGAACGTTCGGCGCGAGAGCATTTGGTTTCAGTCCTTATTCGTTTGGCGCAGACGACATGAACTGCGGGATTGTGTTGGTCGAGGCCGCGGCCGGTTCAATTCCGGGCCAGTTGCCTTCGGCAAGGTCAATATTTCCCGGAATGTCTTCTTCCCAGAACCCTACCACAACCGGGGTAATGTTAAGATAGAGTTTATCGTCCACGATCCGCCACAGGTTCGGATTGCCCGGTACCTTGCCGCCGCGCGACACGCCATAGGCGCAGTGCCCGTCATATTGCGGCACGTATTTCTCGGGATCGGAAAGGAACGTGTCTCGGTTGGCTTCCGTCGAAAAAGCAAAGGTCGCGCCGTTATAATCGGCGGTGATGGACTTGCTTCCGGGAACCCCTTCGGGCTGTGCGGTGCCAACAGCGGATTGGTCGAGGCTGAAATAAGCCACGACATCGTAGCCAGAGACGGCAAAGCCCGTCTCATCGACATACTGCTCCCCCGCAAGCGCGGCAGAGGTGGACAGCGCGAAAACGGCAGAGGCGAGGAAGAGTTTCATGATCTTGGTCCTTGTTCGGTTGTTCCCGAGCCGCATATCACGGCGCTCGCCCTTCGGGCACCGCCCCTCGCGCGGGTGTGATGACCCGTGCAATTTGCGCGAGGTGATACAGTCAAAGGTTTCAGTTCTCCGACGAGTGCTTGTTCGGTGCGCGCGCGGGCTTTACGGTTCGACTGAAAACACTTTGTGACGCGCAACCGATGATTGATGCCCGCCCCCCACCCAAAGACAAAAGGCCGCTTGGCCTTTTCCTCGCGGTGTTGGCCCTTATGATTGCGGGCTTATTAACACTCTTCGTCCTCCCGGGTGTTCTGGACAGACGCAATGCACGTGACATTGACGATGGTCTGAGACTCATCGCTGATGGGACGACTTTTGTGGTATTCGAAAACTCCAGAAAGTTGGTTTCGGGCGAGTATGCAATCGAAATGGATGTCGCGGTCATTTGGTCGCCGTCTGACCCACAGGCGCAGCGGCGGCAAACATCATCGCTCAACAAGGCGCTGTGCGGTGCAGTACTTTCCAAGCTCACCACAAGCGATCCAGAGATGCGACGCGACACGGTCTATCGCTTGGGACTCCGTGCGCTTGTTGAAAACGGTCAAGAGACCGGTCCAATGGTCTCAGTGGCAGTTCGTGACGGAGCTTGCCTCTTGCGTGGATCTTCTCATGTGCACGCCACGCCCTCGGTGCTTGGCGATTGGTATCCCCACAGAGTTGTTCCACTCGATGATCCAGCGCCACCGGGCTCAGTCATGGTGCGCTATCTCAAGATGACCCCAGACGCGACGGAGCTCTCAGAGTTTGACCCCGCGCTTGCCTGCGAGATACTCGTGACCGACCCGCCAGATGCGCTGCAATTTAGTGGCGAAAACGCTGTCAGTAGCATTGTGATTCAGGCGTTTGAAGGCCTCGAAGCGTTTGGTGTCTGGGCGGGTAACTCCACCGCTGAGCACTTTGCCGTCTCTGGCTCGACGTGTACCCCTCTGCAAAAAGGCATCGAAGGTTAACCGTAGGATAACTCGGATATCAGGATCAGGCTGTCTGGTTTTCGAATGACGGAAGAGTACGCATCAAATATGAAAACCATCGGTATCCTTGGCGGCATGTCTGCAGCTTCAACGCAGATTCTGATCCGGTCGCTGGATTTCGCGCCCCAATGATCCGTGCCACTTCATTGGTCTGAAAATACCTTCGGGGGAGCGACCCAAAGGGTCGCGGGGCAGAGCCCCCATTGATGGTTTTCCTTTTGCCTGCATCCCGTTAGAACGGCGCGACGAAGAGGGAAACATGCAACCGTTGATCACACCCCAGCCGGGGATCATGGAGATTGAGCTGTATCAGGGCGGCGCCAGCAAGGCGGCGGGCTTTGATCAGGTGCTCAAACTGTCATCCAACGAAAACCCGCTTGGGCCATCCCAAGCGGCATTGGCTGCGTTTCGCAGCACGGCTAACACCTTGCATCGCTACCCAACCACAGATCACGCAGAGCTTCGCACGGCGATTGGCGAGGTCCACGGCCTCGATCCTGCGCGCATCATTTGCGGCGTCGGGTCGGACGAGATCCTCGGTCTTCTCTGCTATGCATATGCCGGGCCGGGGGATGAAATCATCCATACCGCGCATGGCTTTTCAATGTACCCCGTTCTGACGCGGGCGGCGGGCGCAACGCCTGTTGTGGTGGCTGAACGCGACCGTGTTGTCGATGTGGATGCCATCTTGGGCGCTGTCACCGAGCGCACCCGGCTGGTCTTTGTCGCCAATCCCGGAAATCCCAGTTCCACCCGGATGCCGGACGAAGAACTTGCGCGTCTCGCGTCTGAGCTTCCCGAAGATGTCGTGCTGGTCCTCGACGGGGCCTATGCCGAATTTGCCGACGGGTATGATGCGGCGTCTCTCTGGTCGACAAACACCCCAACGCAGTGATGACGCGCACGTTCTCCAAGCTCTACGGACTTGGCGGCCTGCGGATCGGCTGGGGCTATGCCAGTGATGAAATCATCGGAGTGCTCAACCGCCTTCGCCCGCCGTTCAACCTTAGCCTGACACAGCTCGCCACAGCCGAAGCGGCGGTGCGCGACCGCGCCTATGCCGCGCATTGCGTGGCGCTGAATGCCGAACAACGCGCCCGTATGGTGGCAGGCCTCAGGGCGCTGGGACTGGCCTGCGATGACAGCGAGACCAATTTTGTCCTTCCGCGCTTCTCCAGCCCCGCCCAAGCAGACGCCTGCGAAGCAGCATTGCGCGGCCAAGGCATCCTTGTGCGCAAGGTCGGCGGTTACGGTCTGCCCGACGCCCTGCGGATCACCGTCGGCGACGAAGCGGGTTGCACCCGTGTGCTCGACGCGGTGGCCGGATTTCTCAAGGTCGCGGCATGAGCGTCCTCTACGATCGCGTTGCACTGATCGGGCTGGGCCTGATCGCGGGGTCCATGGCCCATGCGATGCGCCGTGCGGGTCTTGCCGGTGAGATTGTCGGCACCGCGCGCTCGGCTGAGACACGCGCCATCGCCGAAGAAATCGGGCTAGTCGACCGCGTCACCGAAACCGCCGCCGAGGCAGTCGAGGGCGCCGACCTAATCGTACTGGCCGTTCCCGTGGGCGCGATGGCGGCTGTGGCGGAAGACATCGCGCCGCACCTCAAACCGGGTGCGACAATCACAGATGTGGGGTCGGTCAAAGCAGCAGTCGTAGAAGCGGTTGGTCCCCACGTTCCAGAAGGCGTGCACTTTGTCCCGGGGCACCCGCTGGCCGGGACCGAGCATTCAGGCCCCCAATCAGGCTTTGCCGAGCTATTCGATCACCGCTGGACAATCCTTGTTCCGCTCGAAGGGGCCGACACAGACGCAGTCGCCCGGTTGCGCGCCCTGTGGGAAGGCATGGGGGCCTTCGTGGACGAGATGGATATGGACCGTCACGACCTCGTCCTCGCGGTCACAAGCCACGCGCCCCACCTGATCGCCTATACGATGGTGGGCGTCGCCGATGACCTGCGCCGCGTGACCGACAGCGAAGTCGTCAAGTATTCCGCTGCCGGGTTTCGCGACTTTACCCGGATCGCCGCCTCCGACCCAACCATGTGGCGCGATGTGTTCCTGACCAACAAAGAAGCCACGCTCGAAATCTTGGGCCGCTTTACCGAAGAACTCTTTGCCCTCCAGCGCGCCATTCGCACGGGCGACGGGGATCAACTGTTCGACTACTTCACGCGTACCCGCGAAATCCGCCGGGGCATCATCGAAGCGGGTCAGGATACCGACGCCCCCAACTTTGGACGCGCGAAAGGCGGATGAAACTGTGGGCGCATCTCCTCGCCGCGTTGGCTTTGATGACCGCCGCCCCGGCTATCTCCGGGCCTGAAGCTTCGCCGCGCCCCACCGCGCGCCCAACCCTCGAGATCACGGAAATCAAAGCTGACCTCATCGCGTTTGAGGTTCTGCCCGCAGGGGACACCACCCGCCCCGTCGCTCGGCCAACGGTGGTGGCGGTGGTCACGACCCGAGCTGCAACCGTGTCCTACCTTCGCCCGGTCCCGCGACCAGAGATCGGCGCGGTTCCAGCGGTCAAGGCCGCCGCCGTGCGCAGCCAACCGTCCGGCGTCGTGAGCTCTTCGGCGGGGGCGATTTGTGGAGCGGATGATATCATGGGCGTGCAACTCAGCCCCATTCCGGGCAAGCTGAGTGGATGCGGCGTTGAAAACCCGGTTCGCGTTCTCGCAGTTGCGGGCGTGCGCCTGTCGCGGCCTTCAACGATGGACTGTACCACAGCCAAGACCCTGCGCAGTTGGGTCGAAGATGGCGCGAAACCTGCGGTGGGCCGTCTGGGTGGCGGTCTTGAAGAGCTTGGGGTCGCCGCGCATTACGCCTGTCGCACGCGCAACCATCAGCCCGGCGGAAAAATCTCGGAACATGGCAAAGGCCGTGCGATTGACATTTCATCGATTTCACTCGCCAACGGATTCACAATCACGGTGCAGAACGGTTGGAACGACGACGTCCAAGGCCAGGTCCTGCGCAAAATGCACTTGTCGGCCTGTCGGGAGTTCAAAACGGTGCTGGGTCCAGACTCCGACCGCTTCCATCTCGACCATTTCCACTTTGACACCGCCCGGCGCGGCGGTCGGAATATCTGCCGCTAACGCAGATAGATATAGGGCGCGGGTCCCAGCGGCACCGGGCCGAACTTGATCTGCCCATCAGCGAAATCGAGCGGCGCGTCGAGCGTGTTTGGGTTGCCCGACAGCCCTGCGACAAAGCCAAGCGCCTGTTCCACCGTTCGCGCGACGCTTTCGGGAAGAACCCCCGCTGCCTGCGCCAGCGCAATCATCTCGCGCCAATTCGTGGCTTTGACTGTGATCTGACCTGTGGGCACACCGTTCGCGTCCACGCTCAGCGACCCCGCTGCGCGCAACTCCAGATCGCCCCACGTCGCCTGCAGCAGGTCCAGTTCAATCTCACGCGGTTGGGGGCGCCGTTCTTCCAAGGCGCGCAGGTCCCACGCACGATCAAACGTCACGGTGGTGGTCAGCCGCAGCGCCTCAATCGTGTCGGGAAGAAAGCCCGCTGGGTCCACCCGCCTGCGCACCGGGTCCGATGGTTGAAGTGCATCCGCGGCAAAGACGAGGTCGTATGTCGCCTCTGACCCATCCTGCCGCGCCAGATCCAGCGACCCTGTCTCCAAGGCCGCACTCCACCCGCTTTGTGACGTCAGCGTCAGCCCGGCAATGTCGGCTTCAAGATCGTCCACTGTCAGGGCAGGTCCCGGCACAAAGCCGAAATGCGCGGTCATCACATCAGAGGCGACGCTGACCCGCGCATCCGGTGAGGCGACCGTCATCTCGGGCGGAAAGATCACTGTAGCCCGCGTGGGCGACCGGCTTGCCGCCTCAATCCGCAAATCCGGCGCACTGACGAGCACGCCGGTACCGGGATCGGCGAACTCCACCCCCGCAATCGTCGTATCAAAGCGCGTGGGGTAGCCATCGACCGAGATCGTGCCGATCTCGCCCACCCATCCCTCGGCCACGCGCGCTTCCGTCCAGCGGGTCAGCCCCGCTTCGATCCCGCGGGCCCCCAGAAACCAATAGCCCGACCACAGCGCAACTGCCGCGAGCAAAACCCATATGATGACGCGCATCTGCTCTTTCCCTGACCTCGTTGCCTGTGTTTATAGACGCCCCATGGAACACACCACAACTGATACGCCGCGCCCGCTTTGGGTGTTTGGATATGGTTCGCTGATCTGGGACCCGGGCTTTCCCTTCGTCGAAAAACAGGTCGCGATCCTGCCCGATTACGAACGCTCGTTCTGCATGCGCTCAATTCACCATCGCGGCACAGACGATCACCCGGGGCTTGTGCTGGCGCTGGACCATAACCCGGGCGAGGCCTGCCGGGGTATCGCCTTTCGGGTGGCCGACAAAGACGCAGACGCAACCGTCGACTATCTGCGCGAACGCGAACTGATCTCGTCCGCCTATCTCGAAGAGCAACACGAGATCGCACTGACGACAGGCGACCGCGTTCTATCGCTGACCTATGTCGTGGATCGCGACCACGTCCAGTATTGCGGCGGGCTTGAGTTGGAAACACAGGCCCAGATCATCTCGACCGCCGTGGGCGGGCGCGGGCCCAATACGGAATACCTCTGGAACACCGTGTCTGGCCTCGACGCTATCGGGATCAGCGACACGCGTCTGACATGGCTGGCGGGCCGCGTCCGGGAAATCACCGGCGCCTGACCCGCTTCATTGGTCCAAAAATACCTCTGCGCACCGCTGAGGCTTACCAAAACGCCCAAAATCCGGGCCTGAACCGCTAAATACAGTGGTTGGCAGCGCGCAGGCATGCGCTTATTGTGCCCCGAAACAACAGCGACAGGACATCCCCGGATGGACCAACTGGATCGCGAGGCCGCGCAGTTTTCTCAACCGGTCCGACAGATCGCCTCGATGGTGCTGGTGCTCGGACTTGTGGCCGTTGGCGCCTATATCGCGTTTCCGCGCGTCGCCCCGGTATTTCTCGCCAACCCCTATCTGAATGGCTTCATAGCTTTCGTATTCATCATCGGGGTCTTCGCCTGTTTTTGGCAGGCGTTTCAGCTGGTCAGTTCGGTCCGCTGGATTGAAGGTTATGTCGAGGAACGTCCCGGCCATCACCTGACCCGCGCGCCGCGTCTCCTTGCTCCGCTGGCCACGCTCTTGCGCACGCGTGCCGCGCGTATGCAGATCGGCGCGGCATCTTCCCGGTCGATTCTTGAATCGGTCGCGACCCGCATTGACGAAGCGCGCGACATCACGCGCTACATCACGAACCTCCTGATCTTCCTTGGCCTGCTCGGCACCTTCTTCGGCCTCGCCACGACCGTTCCGGCGGTGGTTGAGACCATCCGGTCGCTGAACCCGCAGGAAGGCGACAGCGGGGTTGAGGTCTTCGGCAACCTCATGAACGGGCTTGAGGCACAGCTTGGCGGTATGGGCGTGGCGTTTTCGTCCTCACTTCTGGGTCTTGCCGGGTCGCTGGTCGTGGGGCTTCTCGAACTCTTTGCAGGTCACGGACAGAACCGGTTCTACCGCGAATTGGAAGAGTGGCTGTCGTCGATCACGCGCCTCAGCTACTCTTCGGGAGACGCTGAAGCGGGCGGTGAAACGGGTGCGATTGCGCAACTGGCCGACCTCATGGCCGAACAGCTCGAAACGCTCACCGGCACGGTTGCCAATGCAGTCGCCGGTCAGTCTGAGACGGATGCCAAGCTCGCCAAACTCGCCGATGCGGTTGAAGGTCTGTCCCAGCGGCTCGAATCCGGGGCCGAAACCGCCCCTGCGATGCGGCGTTTGGCGGATGCGCAGGATCGCCTGTCAGGTGCGATTGAGACCCAGACACGCGATGGCGGCAGCGCGATTGATGCCGAAAGCCGGATGCGCCTGCGGTCCATGGACGTACAACTTCTCCGTATCTTGGAAGAGATGTCGGCGGGGCGGCAGGAGACGTTGGCCGATCTGCGCGCCGAACTCAGCCGCCTGAGCCAGGCCATGGAAGCGTCCAACCGCGACCGGGCGGGCTAGGGCATGGCGCTGACCCGGCGATCCGTGCAACGCATGTCGGGGTCGATCTGGCCCGGCTTCGTGGATGCGATGACCGCGCTCTTGCTCGTGTTGTTCTTCGTGCTGACGATTTTCATGATCGTTCAGTTCGTCCTGCGTGAAACGATCACAGGTCAGGAAGACGCGCTCGAACAACTCAATGCCGAGATCAACGTTCTGGCCCGTGCGCTGGGCCTGTCGCAGCAGACCAACTCAGCGCTGGAAGAGGACCTGACCACTGTCCGCGATGAAAATGCGGAACAAAACGCGTTGATCGACAGTCTCAATGCACAGGTCGCCCTGCAAACCGGCCAGCTCGCCGATCAGGCGAGCCGCATTGCCTCGTTCGAAGAACAGGTCGCGGGGCTTTTGGCAGAACGGGATGCCGCAATCGCCCAAGGCACCGAGCTTGCCGCAAACATCGAAGATCTTGAGGCCGCGCAGGCGCGGCTGATCTCCGAACAAGAGGCGCTGCAACTCGCACTGGCGCAGGCCCGCGATGAGATTGACGTGCAGGTCGAAGCGGCGCGGCTTGCTGCGGCTCGACGAGAGGCACTGGAGGCGCTGACAGCGGATTTGCAGTCTCAGATTGACGCGGGGAATGCGTCGCTGACGGATGCGCTTGCGCGGCTTGACGCCAGTCAGGCCAATACCGAAACGCTGGCCGCTCAGGTTGATGATCTCGAAACGCGCCTTTCCGATGAAGAAGCCGCTCGATTGGCCGAACTCGCCGCTGCCGAAGCCCTGCGCGCGCGCCTTGCTGATACGCAAACCGCCCTCACCGAGGAAGAGACTGCGCGCCTTGCCGAAGCCGCCGCGGCCGAAGCCCTTCGGGAGCGATTGGAAAACGCAGATGCAGAACTGACAGCGATGACGCTGGCCTTGGAAGAACAACGCAAGCGGGCGGAAGAGACATTGACGCTGCTCGCCGCTGCGCAGGCCATTGAGGGCGATCTCGAAGCGCGGCTTGCCTTTGCGCTTTTGGCCGAAGAACAGGCCCAGCTGCGCGCCGAGGGTCTGGCCGAACAGGCCGCCGAGCTTGGGTCAGAGCGTGACGCCTTGCTGGACCAGATGGAAATTGCCGAACGGCGGGCCTCGACGTCTGACGCCCGGTTGCGCCAGCAGTTGGAAGAGGCACTGGCGGCGCGGCTGGCGGCGGAGGATCGCGTTGCCGATCAGCTTTCCGAAGCAGATCGGCAAGCCATCCTGCTGGCGACCGCCAATCAGGCGCTGGCAGATGAAGAGGCGATCTCGGCAGAAAGCCAGCGGCAGGTCGCGGTCCTGAACGAACAGGTGGCCGCACTTCGCGCGCAGTTGGGATCGCTTCAGGCGCTGCTCGACGACGCCGCCGACCGCGATGCGGCTGCGCAAGTGCGCATCGAATCCCTGGGGGCGGACCTGAACACCGCGTTGGCCAGTGCCGCCGCCGAACAACGCCGCCGCGCTGAACTGGAAGAGGCCGAACGCCTCCGCGCCGAAGCAGAAGCCGAACGCCTCCGCATCGAGGCTGAGCGGCTGGGTGATGAGGCGGTCGAACTCGAACGCTATCGCTCTGACTTCTTCGGAGCCGTGCGCGAGGTAATCGAGGGCCGCGAGGGCGTGCGCATCGTCGGCGATCGTTTTGTCTTCTCTTCCGAGGTTCTGTTCGAGCAGGGGTCGGCGGACCTGTCGGTCGCGGGGCAACAGCAAATTGCCGGTATCGTGTCGATCCTGCGCGACGTCTCGGACGATATTCCGTCCGGTATCGATTGGATCCTGCGGGTGGATGGGCACACGGACAACGTCCCGATCTCGGGCGGGACCTATGCCGATAACTGGGAGCTTAGTCAGGCACGCGCGCTATCGGTGGTGCGGTTCATGACCGGCGCGCTGGGCTTCCCGCCGGAACGCCTGGCCGCGACGGGCTTTGGGGAATACCGCCCTGTCAATCCGGCCGACACCGACGCGGCCCGTGCCCAGAACCGCCGGATCGAATTCAAGCTGACCGAGCGCTAGAGATTTTTTGCCTCCGGCGGAGGTATTTGCCGACCAATGAAGTCAGCCCTTCTTGCGCGCCTTTAGCAGGGCCGCGACCACGGTCGAAGCCAGACCCGGTGCCAAAGTCCCAAGGGGATCGTTGCGTGCTGAACGCAGCCCATCGGTCAACGCAACGACCTCGGCCTCAAGATCAGCCAGTGCAACGTCGCGCAGCTCTTCCGCCACTTTCAACTCATCACCCGGTTTTGCCGTCTGCGCCATCGCGTAAACGCCGACCGCGATTAACAGGTTCGCCCCCGCCAACGCAAAGGCGGAGCCGACGAAGCCCAACGATGGCACGAGCAGGAAAAAGATGCCGACATTGACCGCGGCAGCGGCAAATCCCGCAGCGATCCCCGCGATCAACATCAACCCGGTTTGCCGGCGCAACAGGTCGAGGTGGCCGCGCGCCATCAGGCGTTCTGCGCGGATCAGGGTGGAGACATTTCGAACAATACGGCTCATCTTAGGCTCCTGTTATCGCGCACGGCCGACGGCATAGCCCAAAAGCAAAAGCGCGGCTGCCGTCAGAAGAGGTTTGTGGGTCAGGCTGTCTTCGATTTCAGCCGCCAGTTCGTTTCCCAGCGCTTCAAGGTTTCCTGCCTTAAGCGCTGCAAAGACGTCGACGCCATCGGCGTCCTCAGGGGCGGCGTCGTCGCGGTCGGCCAATTCGGCCTTGAGCGCGGCAAGCTCGGCTTCCAGTTCTGCTTTGGTCGGCATGGGCGCCCCTCTGGTTCACATCGTTGCGCCCATCATGGCGCGGGAGGACGGATGCCGTCCAGCCCGCGATATGCCTCAGTTGGTGCGCAGACCCGTGGGCCCGGCCGCATGAGCGCGCCCATTGCCGTCAGTGGCGTTCCGATGACACCGAGCGTCGGGTGCGACCGCCGCATCATCCGCCCGGCAAACCGCCGCGCTTCGCTGCGTTGGCGCGCGATAGGACCGCCGCGATCATGCGCATAAATCTTGTGCGCCGCCGCGCCGTAGAAACGCCGTTCGGCCAAAAGCATGCCGATGGTTTGCGCAAGTGTGCCCGGCTTGGCCATGGGCCATGTCAGGCAGACATCAGAGAACATCGCGGCAAAACCATCGAGATAGGCAAACTCGGGTCGCTCAGGGACCAGGGTTACGCGCGTAATGGTGTCGAGATGGGGCTTCGGCATGGTCGCAAGCCACGCGTCCGCGACCTCCAGCGCTGTGTCGCGATCGTTGATCTGAGGCGACAAGTAAAGCTCTACCCCATCGCCGGTCACCCGATCCGGCGTCCCCGCAAAGCGCGCGGACATATGTTCAAGCGTCGCGCGGTGAACGGGGTCTATGTTGAGATTGACCAACCGGGCGGCCTGTCTGCGTGCCTCGCGCGGATCAATCTCATGGAGAACGGCCAGCAGCACGGCGAGATGGCGCGTGTGCGCCTCTGTGCCCGGCACAGTCCAGTTCCCTTGTTCCAGAATAAAGGCAATGGCTGCGCTGGCAGCTTGCCCGCTCTGCACCAGATGACGCCAGGCATCCTGTGCCTGTTGCACGTCATCCGTCGCAATGCCCTGTAAAAGGGCCTTAATCGTTACCTGTACACTCATGGTTAACAAACTAGTCGCGATTCGTGGCGAAACTGTGCTGGTTTGGTCCGCGTTTCAGAAACAGTTGGGCGTTAAGGTTAACGCACAGGAAACAGTTCGTGGCCAATTGAGCGACGTGGGTGGGTATCGATCAAACCGGTGCCCTACGACAACAAGTCCACAACACCCTTTCCAGAGGACACCGCCGCCCGTCCCTATGATCAGGAGGCGGTCTCAAACTTCTGGCGGGCAACCTGCGGCGTGGCCAGTATCTTTGAGCTTTATCGGTCGCACTTCGTCGGCAAACAGACCCCGGTTCAGCTTTATTGGCATTCCTTCGATCTGGCCGTGACGTGGTTTTCGGGCCGCGCCCATCCGATGGAGGGTGGGCGGCAGTCCGACCGCGAAGCCTATTCGCACGAGGTCATCTCGGTCGGGTTCTGGCCGGGGGATGATACTTTCCCGCAGGCGGCGTTCTATGGATATGCATATCCAGAGCCC
>Ga0064014_10269_pt1 | contig 13121 bp, 14 predicted proteins | sample CrowatWCoCulture_2_FD_61584 | JGI IMG/M metagenome (GOLD analysis project Ga0064014, IMG submission 61584) | Marine cyanobacteria communities from the University of California, Santa Cruz, USA, analyzing cyanobacterial DNA methylation -... | ecosystem: Host-associated > Microbial > Bacteria >...
TTGCTTCACTATAGCTGTTAAGACGGCGTTGAGGACAAGGTGCCGCGTCCGAGCTTTATCCTCATTTTACAAACCGCTTACCATAAGAAACACGCGTAGAAAGTCCGTTTTCCCTCGCCCAGCGTAATCGCCGTAACATAAATATCAAAAGGGCCTTTGCGGATCTCAGCCAGTCTGTACCGCAATCTTCAGGGATTTGCTCTGCATGCTTCAATTAATCTCCAGCCTGTTTTCCCCCTCCCGTGCGTCACTTGTTCTTGAACAGGCGCCACAGGCCATTCTCACCATTGACCGGCGCAACAGGATTTCCTTTTTCAATGCCAGCGCCGAAAAGTTGTGGCTCGTTGACAGGGTTAAAGTGATTGGCCAGGCCGCCTCTGACCTCCTGCCGGAAGCGGTACTTCGACGGTTTGTGAGCGGGGCCAGCGAATCGGAAGAAGTGTATCTGAAGAACTCGCAGGGCCGGGGGTTCTGGGCTCATCTGGACGTGACCACCACCGAATCCGGCCCCAGCGTGGACAAGACAGTTTTTGTTCGCGACATCACTGAGGACCGCCATGCCCGGGAGATGATGAACCAGACACTGGAGCAGGCGATGGACGCCGTTATTTCCATTGACGAGCACAATAACGTCACCTTCTTTAATAAAGCGGCCGAAGATATGTGGGGTTACCCCCGCGAGGAAGTGCTTGGGCAGAATGTGAAGATGCTGGTGCCCGAGGCGATCCGCTCCCAGCACGACAGTTTTGTAAATCGCAACCGTCAGACTGGCGAAAACCGGATCGTCGGCAGTTACCGTGAACTCACCATTGAGCGAAAAGACCGATCGAAATTATGGGGCAGGCCGCGATCAGCAAAATCGAGTTTGACGGCCTGATTACCTACACGGCGTTCATCAAGGATGTCACCGAAGAAGTCGAAAAGCGCGAGAAAATGGAGATGCTGTCGCTGGTGGCAGATCATGCCAACAGCGGGATCATCATCACTGATGGTGACGGGAAGATCGAATACATCAATGCCGGATTTGCAAAGCTGACCGGCTACAGCCTGGAAGAGTGCAGGGACGTAAACCGGGTCCTATGCTTCAGGGGGAGGGCACTGATCCTGAAACTGTCCGGCAGATCCGGGAGCATCTGAATCGGCAGGAGCCGTTCTATACCGAGATCCTCAACTATCACAAGGATGGCACCCCTTATTGGGTTTCCCTTTCCATCGCCCCGGTGTTCGATGGACATGGCCGGGTTCAGCGATTCATATCCGTGGAGGCCGACATTACTCGCAGCAAGCAGCAGACGGTGGACTTTACCCGTCGCCTGCAGGCCATCGAGCGTTCCATGGCCACCATTGAGTTCAACCCGGACGGGCGCTTTCTCAGCGCCAACGGCCTGATTCAGGACCTCTATGGCACTCAGGATAAGGTGGCTCGGGCGGCGAATCAGCTATGGTCCCAGCTGGATCGGGACAGCATAGAGGTGCTCAGGAAAACCGGAGAATTCAGCGGCAAATCCACGGTGCAGCTGGAAGGCATACCAATACTGGCCCTGGATTACCAGATTGTCGCCCTGAAGCAGTTCAACGGGGATGTTCGGAAATACGTTCTTTTTGGCATCGATATCACCGACCGCCATGTTGCCCTTCAGGAAACCCAAGAAGCGATGGATTCGGTGCTGCAAGTAAGCAATAAGATCAGCGGAATCGTCTCAACGATTAACGGTATCGCCGAACAGACCAATCTGCTGGCGCTCAATGCAGCCATCGAGGCCGCGCGGGCCGGCGATGCGGGGAGAGGATTTTCGGTAGTGGCTGAAGAAGTCCGCTCGCTGGCCCGAAAATCCAGCGCTTCGGCGGGTGAAATTGATGGCCTTGTCGACGAGACGAATCAGCGGGTATCGGCCCTTGCAACATCATTGAACAGGATCGAAGGGTAAGAAATCCCCGGCTTTTCTCAGCGCAAAACACGCCTGACAAGAACCGGGCCCACCAACTCGAAGATAATCGTAGAGGCTACTACGACAGGCAGTATGACATCGTGGAATTCAGGAAAACGCTCGGCCGCCAGCAGCGCCATACCAATCGCGACACCGGCCTGGGGTGTTAACGCAAGGCCGATATCGCGTGGAAGCTTGTTACCTCTGTGATCGGCGACAAGAGTTGAGAGGTAGCCGCCCAGAACACGGCCGCCCAAACGCAGTGTGATATAGGCGAGGGTCAGTAAGATTGCATCGTTGGCCTGATAAAGATCGATGCTTGCCCCAGAGAGGACGAAGAAGAACACCAGAAACGGCCACTCAATGTGCTCGATCTCACGGAACGATCTGGTGTGGTGATGTGAAAGATTGGCGACCAGACTGCCAGCCACCATTGAGGCCAGTAGCGCCGACACCCCCAGCGAAGATGAAAATCCTGCCAGCAACAGGATGAGTGCAATCGCTTCAATTTGAGTAGGCTCACCAGGCCTGAGACGACCTGTGAGCCATGCGGCCGGCAAGCCAATCGCTGCACCCAGCAGTATCGCGCCACCCAACTCCCATATTGCGTGGAGCAGGGCCAGTTCCGCGTCACTTCCAATCACCCAGCCGAGTGTCGCCATGCTCAGCCCGAATACGAGGATACCCCACCCGTCGTCAATGGCGACAATGCCCAGCAGTAGTTTTGGCAAAAGACCTGTCTTGCGGGTTTCCCGAACAGATTCGCTGACTGCTGCGGGATCTGTTGCCACCGAAATGGCGGCCAGGGACACTGCTACAACCAGTGGATAGCCCAGTACAAGCAAACCTGCACCGACCAGCAGGCCGCCACCAACGATAACGAAAAGTGAAACAATCAGGATGAGGGGGCCGGTGCGTCGAAGCCGGTCGATCTTCAATTCGCTTCCAAGAACGAAAGCAACCATTACCAGGGCCAATTGGATCAACGGCTCGCTCAGGCCGCCAAGCAACTCCCCTTGTCGTTGTCCCAGCAATACCTGCTGAATGACCGCTATTGCAATGCCTACCAGCATCAGAATCGAAATGCGCGGTACTCTTGTGCGACGCGCGACAGTATCAGCAAAAATGCTGACGGAAAGTATTACGCCAAGCAGGATGACATTCATCGTCGCCTGCGAAGTCGTGATTGGCAGCCACTCTGGAAGTTGTTCGATCATCAGTGCCCTGAAGTTTCCTTGGGGGTTATTGTGAGGGTTGTGTCGTCCACAATTGTAGCCTCCTGCGCGACAGCAATTGCTCTACCTGTACATTGCGGATAGCATAATTTTCTGGCCGATCGGGAAGCAACAACGATACTCCTTGAGCAGAGGAACGGCGTCATGAGCAATATGTTGTCGTCAACAGAGCAAGGCTGTGATGTGATCGAAGCACAGTGCGATGCTATCGAGACCATACTGTCACCCCGTGTCTCCGATCTGGGAGGCTTTTCGGTAAGACGCCTTTTGCCAACAGCAAAACGGAAAATGGTCGGCCCATGGATCTTTTTTGATGAAATGGGCCCGGCGGAATTTCCAGCTGGCGAGGGCATCAATGTGTTGCCCCATCCCCATATCGGCATTGCCACCGTAACCTATTTATTTGAGGGCGAGATACTGCACCGGGATTCCGTGGGTAGCTACCAGCCAATCCGGCCCGGCGATATCAACCTCATGGTAGCAGGGAGCGGCATAGCCCATTCCGAGCGGGAGCGCCCGGAAGTCACCGCAAAGGATCACCATTTACATGGGCTCCAGCTCTGGCTGGCTCTGCCAGAAAACCACGAGGAAACGGGGCCAGCGTTCCACCACTATCCAGACGATAACATTCCGGCCGTTGAGATCGACGGCGTGCCAGTCCGTGTCATGATCGGCAGCGCCTACGGGGTGACTTCGCCGGTGCTTCAGTTCAGCGAAACCCTCTATCTGGAAGCCACCCTTAAAGCCGGCCAGACCCTGGAGTTACCCGAGGCCCCCGAACGGGCTGTTTATATTGCCAGCGGAGCGCTACGCGCCCATGGTTCCGAGCTCCCTACCCATAGCATGACGATCTTCTCCCGGGAGCCCGGCGTTGCCATAACCGCCATGGAAGACAGCCGGATTGCCGTGATTGGGGGTGAGCCGCTGGGCAAACGTTTTATTGAGTGGAACTTTGTTTCTTCCAGCAAGGCCCGTATAGATAAAGCCAGAGAAGATTGGCGGGCAGGGCGGTTTGAAAAAGTCGTGGGTGACGAGGAAGCGTATATTCCGTACTAGCCCGCTGTCTCGGTTTTCCACGGGCTTCGCGCCTTGTATCCGGAGGCAGAAGTCCTCAGGGTTGATATAATCCATTCTTCAAAGCGAGGGGAACACCAGAGTCCATGGAGCCCGTCACCAAGAAACCCTGCATCGACGTCTGCGAGTTTAACAAGAAGGCCATCTGCAAAGCCTGCGGCCGAACCCGACAGGAAAAAAAGGAATGGAAACAGCTCTCGCCCGAAGAAAAGCAGGCGATCTGGACACGTATCCTGGAATCTCACGGCTCGGGTAAAGGAAAGAATCCCAAAGCATTGCGTGAGTTGTACGAGAAGGCGAAAACGAAGCAGAAAAAGAAGAGCTGATCGCCGCAGAGATGCTCAGGCTGCGGCGATCAGAGATCTCAGGATTTACTCTTCATCGGCCAATAGTTCCTTTCTAAATGGCAGGGAGACTTAATCCACAGTGAACGAGAGAATTCTCGAGAGATGGCTGTAGGGCAGGCCGCTCTCATCATGCCAGCTATTAAAAGCTTCCTGGGCCTGGATGAGCCCTTTTTTGCTAGTGGGAGAGGCATCCATTAGCTCCTCACGGTGCAGCGCAGCAATCACATCGCGGGAGAGGATAAAGCCATCCCAGCCCACACGACGCAGAAAATACTGGGCGCTGTTGCCGCCGAGCCGCGCACCGTTGCGTTTGAGCCACAGCAGTAGACCGGCCTGGTCACTACTGGGCCAATGAGCCAGAAACTTGCCGAAACTGCCGTGTTCCCGGGCGGCATCCACAATCATTCGGGCATTCTCGGGCACGGTCTGAATCTTCTGGGCGTTCCGTACGATCCGTTCATCGCCGGCCAGCTGCTCAAGCACGTCGGGTGGAACCTGTTGCCAGTAAAGCGGGACGAACCCCTCAAACGCCTCTTCAAACTTCGGCCACTTGTTTTCGATCACCCGCCAGACGAAGCCTGCCTTGAAGATGCACCGGGTGATTTCCGAAAGGTATCGATCGTCACCAAGATCCTCCAGTTCGCCGGGTGCTGCCACTCTTGGGAGCCGTGCGCGAACTTCGTTCTCGCCGCCCTTCTGGAGGACGGCTTGTTCATAGATACGGGAAAAAGACATATTGCTCTCTGAATCAGTCGAGTCTGTTAAGCGATTTCCGGCGGCCTATGCGTGACAGACCGGCGATCGAGGCAGCCAGCAATGCAAGAGCAGGCCGCACGATGAATCGGAATACCCAGCTGCCGATGTATAACACGGGCAGCAGTATCAGCATCCATCCGAGAAACTGCACCAGTTTTGCCGGGTAACCCAGGATTTCGGACACCTCTGCCAGAAAGTCGTTGATAATACCCGGGTGGGTGACCACCAAGTACCCGGCGCCAACCACAGCGGGCCACTTTGCGTATCGTGCAGTAGCCATCAACATGCGCCCGCTATTGGCCAGGCGAGCGCCAAGCGCTGCAGACCGGGTACCCGCGGCGGCGCTTCTTGAAGAAACCGCAACCGCGCGTCCCGCCCGAAGCACTTTCAGTGCGCTGGCAAAAACCAGCACATCCACAGATGCCCAGCCAACGTCAGCGGCGGACACGTCCTCACCCGTGCGGTGCTGAATCTCCAGGTTGCGGATGCCGCTGGCAAAAAACTGATTGATATTTTCCAGTACACGTTCCGTTCGAACCCAGATAATGTCGCCCTGATCGTTCACCACGAATTGGCCCAGGAAATCATGTCCCTCTTCCTGGATGAAGCGTACCGCGTACCACCCACGCTCTTCCCGAGTCAGCTTCTCCTTTCCCGGACTGCTTTGCTGGCCGGATGTCTCGGTGTCGGATTTTCCGTTCCCGGTGATGAACTCCACCGCCGATTGGTATTTATTGGCCAGATCGTTCATCAGCTCGATCGAGCCAATCGGGTTGCTCAGGAAATAGTGGATGGGCGGAAGAATGTTTTCGCCATAGAGCCGGAGAATTTCCCGGAACTCAGGCTCGGGCCCGTAAACCGGAAAGATCTCGCGGGTCATGGCAGGGTATCGCAGATAGGCCGCGCGGGCCTTCAGGAGAAGAAGCTCGTCGTCCGCCATATCGAGCAATGCGGCCTGAACTTCCAATGGCTCCGATTCGATGCGAGGGAACTCCCGGAGAGTATCCTCCGCCTGAATCCGGATCAGCCTCTCTTCAATCAGCATAGGCCGTGAGCTGATAGTGGCTACCAGCGCGATCATCGTCGCAAGGCCAAGGATCAGAAGAAGTTTTCTCATCATCGCTTGGCCTGAATACTCACTCGACCAATGTTGTTCCGGTACGCGTGCCTCATAGAAATCCCGGTGCAATTCAAATCAGGTTTGTTGTTGAAACTAACCTGCAGCCGAAATTATTCCAAGAACAGTTTCAAGGACTTTGCTTTTGTAGCGGGATCAACCAGCGACTAAGCTTTGAAGGTTAGCTCATATGTATACGACCCGAAAATGCAGATCACTCCTGGTTTTACCCGGTTTGCTCTACACGGCGGTCTAACGGGAGTTGCACTTGACTGGAAAGCACACGAAGCGTGGATTTTTTATCAGAGAGGCCCGCGAAGAGGATTTGCCCGAAATGGTGGGGTTCCTTGCCAAATTGGCCCTGCATGTTTCGGGTGCGCCCCCTCATGATCTCAAGGAAAGCGAACGTAAACGGCTTCTACGAACGTTGCACTCCTCGCTGGACGACCCCAACAGACTGTTGCTTGTGGCGGAAAGTAAAAACTCGGGTCTGGCCGGAATGGGCTATGTCTACATCTGGCGAGGCCAGGGCATCTGGGAGCAGTCGGAGCCCACGGAGTTCAAGACTGGCGTCATTGACGATATATGGGTAGAGCCGGAATTTCGGGGACTCGGAATCCTGAAGGCCTTGCTGCGAGACCTTGTGACCTTCGCGGAGCAGCACCATGCATCGGAGCTTATCCTCGAATACGCTGCTTCAAACAGGGAAGCCAAGGCTGCCTGGACCAAGCTCGGCTTCAAAACCACCGGCGTTCGGGCAGCGGCATTTACCTCAGTGGTCAAACAGGCGCTGACGGAATCACAGGGATAGGAAAAGGAAACTGGCAATGATTGGCGATCGCAGCGTGTTTGTATTTTACGATGAGGTGATGCTGGGGCATAACCCTGAGGTGGATCTGCCGTTTATGCCCAGCCGGGTAGAAAAGCGCGTGCGCTCCATTCTGAAGGGCCTGGAATTCAAGTGGAGCTATCCGGAGCACCCTGGCCGGATAAGCGCCGTGAAGGCGTATCTGGACGAAAACCCCATACCGGGGATGCAGTTCAAATCAGGCGCTGCTGCCGCAACCTACGATCAACTGGCCCGGGTACACACTACCTCCTACCTCGACCACATTTTTTCGCTGGCTGGTAAGCGCGCCTGGTTGGACAAAGACACAACAGCAGTATCACCCGATAGTATAAAAGCCGCTACAGCGGCCGCTGGCAATGCCATTGCCGCGGTGGAAAGTGTCGTGAAAGGCGAGTGCCAGAGCGCTTTTGCCCTGATCCGTCCACCAGGCCACCATGCCGAGCCAGTGCGGGCCCGGGGATTTTGCCTGCTTAATAATGTGGCCATTGCAGCCGCCCATGCCCAGGCCAAGCTTGGTTGTGAGCAGATTCTTATCATCGACTGGGACGCTCATCATGGCAATGGTACCCAGGACATCTTCTGGGCCGATCCTGATGTGCTCTTCTTTGATACTCACTGTGCAGCCCCCTTCTATCCCGGCTCAGGGCATATTGAGGAGATCGGGGACGGAATGGGTGAAGGATATACCATCAACGTTCCCTTGCCGGAATCTGCAGGTGACGTCGCCTTCGAAAAAGTATTTCGTGAAATCCTGGTGCCAGCGGCCGATTACTTCAAACCGAACCTGGTGCTTGTTTCAGCCGGCTTTGATCCGCATCGAAACGACATGGCCCTGAACCTGACCTACGATGGCTTCCGGGCAATTACCCGGATCGTCCAGGAGATCGCCGACAAGCATTGTGACGGTCGGCTGGCAATGGTTCTGGAGGGCGGCTATAACCTGACTTCTCTCTCGCAAGGGGTGCACGCGGTGCTGGAGACACTGGCGGGCGGGGACGTGCCCCAGATCCGGGAAATGGGCGTAAAGGAGGTAGAAGAGGCCGCAGAATACCATCGGTCTGCGTTCAGTGGTGACGAGGAGTAGCCCGGCTAAAGTGGTCTACCGACATACATGAGCGTGATGGAACCTTAGCCGGCGTCAAACACCCGGCTGGCTGCTTCCACAATAATCCCATGGCGCTTTGCCAATTTCACCCGATCATCATCGTAGCCGCCGCCAATAACCGTCGCCACCGGAATGTCCCGACGTTTCAATTCGCTGAGCACCTGACAGTCCCGCTGGAAAATTCCCTCCTCGGAAATGTTCAGCCGGCCGAGGGGATCTTCCCGGAACACATCCACTCCTGCGTCGTAGAGCACGATATCCGGCCTGGATAAAGCCAACGCCTGCTGCAATGTTTCGCCGACAGCTTCCAGATATGCCTCATCTTCCAGACCATCAGGCAATGCCACATCGAGGTCACTTATCTTTTTCTCGAACGGGTAATTGCGCTCACAGTGAATGGAGCAGGTGAAGGCGTTTGGCTCGTCAGCCAATAACGCGGCGGTGCCATCGCCCTGGTGCACATCCACATCGAAAATGAGAACGCGATTGATGGCCTCCTGACGTAAAAGCACGTTCGCAGCGATGGCCAGATCATTGAGTATGCAGAACCCGGCGGCATAGTCGTAGTGAGCATGATGGGTGCCGCCCGCCAGATGGCAGGCAATACCATGTTGCAGAGCGAGCTGGGCTGTCAGCACGGTACCGGAGGGGGCCAGGAAGGTTCGCCGGACCAGCCTCTTGCTCCAGGGCAGGTTCATCTGTCGTTTTTCGCGTGCCGAAAGCTGATCGCCGGCGAAGCGGGCAAGATAATCCGGGCAATGGGTCTGGGTCAGCCAGGCCTGCCGGCAGGGGGCAGGGCGAAAGCCGTTGGCTTGAGTCAGAAGGCCTTTCGAGCGAGCGTAGTCGGCAAGCAGCCCGAACTTTTCCATCGGAAAGCGATGCTTGGCCGGGAACGGGAAGCTGTAGTCTGGATGGTGAACGACGGGTACGGGCATGGCGTTCCGGTTGCAGTGGGGTTGCAGCGTAAGGATGTTAGCTGGTGGCTACGGATGCTATTCCCGAATCACACATGGACTGGATCTCTTCCGCGGTATACCCACATTCAGCCAGCAGTTCACTGGTTTGCTCACCGAGGCGTGGAGCGCCTTGCCACGGCTGCTCTGTTGTTGCCGAGAATCGCGAGGGTGCACGGGCCTGGCGGAGCCGACCGGCCCGGGGATGATCGTAGTGCGACAGCAGGCCGTTCGCTTCAACCTGGGGATGAACGAGCACCTGAGTTCGGGTAAGAACCGGGGCGCATGGGACCTGCTCGGCTTCAAGTTTCGCCAGCCAGTGTTCCGCAGAATCGGTTTTGATGACCGACTGAATCAGCTCGAGCCTGGCGTCAATATTCTCCTGTCGCAACTCGGCGGTCAGGAAGCGCGGATCCTCCGACCACTCCGGGCGATTCAGGGCGCGAATGAGTGCTTGCCATTCCCGGTCGCTCTGAACAGCAATGGTGATGTAGCCCGTCGTGGTCTCGTAGATCAGGTCCTGAAGACTTGCGGCTTCCTGCTGAGGCACCTCAGTGTGCACGAAGGTCTGGCTGCCCATGTCGGAGCTCCATAAAAACGAGATGATCGCGTCCAGCATGGATAACCGGACATGCTGGGTCTCCCCGGTGCGTTCGCGGGCAAACAGAGCGGCCGTGATTGCCTGGGCTGCTGTAATTCCTGTGAGCTTGTCGGGCAGGATGGTTCTCACCAGTTGAGGGCGCAGTTCATCGGCGCCGGCCTGCACCGTTGCCAAACCGGATAAGCCCTGGATCAGAGGATCGTATACCGGCCGCTGGGCATAGGGGCCGGTGTCACCAAAGCCACTGATCGACACCATGATCAGGTTCGGAGCAACCTTGCGCAGTTGTTCTTCGCCAAGCCCCATCCTCTCGATGACGCCGGGCCGAAAGTTCTGCACGAAAACGTCCGCCGTCGCTACCAGCCTCAGCAGCGCATCGCGCCCCTCCTGCTTTTTCAGGTTCAATGCCACCGACTTCTTGTTACGGTTGTTGTTGAGATACAGCGCCGACATATCCCCCTGCCGGTTTGCCGCAGAGCGAGTGAAATCGCCACCGGCCGGGTTTTCGACTTTGATGACCTCGGCACCCTGATCCGCCAACATCATGGTAGCCAGCGGCCCGGAAATCATGGCTGTCAGATCGATAATGCGGATGCCATCAAGCGGTCCGGTCATGGAGAAGGGCTCCTGTTTTACACTGAGGGCGTCAACAGAGGAGAGTGCGCCAGTCTGAAAAAGGGTTCGTACTCTAAACTTTATCCTGCCGTCGATTATTTATTGATACGCGCGAGAACGGGAAAATCATCAAACCAGAGGAGCGCCAGTGTCCACCAGTGTTGAAATGAGTGATATTTTTCTCGAGTACCCCACCGAATCCGGCAAGGTTTCAGTGCTCAAAAATGCCTCTCTTATGGTGCCCCCGGGAGAAACACTGGCCATCACAGGCCCCTCAGGCAGCGGGAAAACCTCCCTGCTTCTTCTGCTCTCCGGTTTGCAGCGCCCCACCAGCGGCGAGATTCTCGTGGGCAACCAGCGCCTTGGTGACATGGACGCCAACGCTCTTGCCGACTGGCGCAGTGAGCACCTTGGCATTATTTTCCAGTCGTTTCACCTGCTGCCGGGCCTGACGGCGCTTGGGAACGTCAGTCTGCCGCTTGAAATCGCAGGTGAGCCACGGCCCCGGGAGCGAGCCCTTGCGATGCTCGAGGCAGTTGGCCTGAGCCATCGATTGCAGCATTATCCGGGGCAGCTTTCGGGCGGTGAGCAGCAACGTGTCGCGATTGCCCGAGCCCTGGTGCACCAGCCCAGCCTGCTGCTGGGAGATGAGCCCACCGGCAACCTGGACCACGAAACCGGTGAAAAAGTCCTTTCTCTGTTGTTCGATCTTCACAAAGAAAGCAAATCCACGCTGGTACTGGTGACGCACGATGAGCGGGTTGCCGAGCGGTGCCAGCATCGGGTCCGCATGGACGGTGGTCGTCTTTATGAAGCGTGAAAGCTCTCGACAGCCCCGTTCCACGAGCCTGCTCTGGATGCTCAGATTCGCGATTACCGATCTGCGATCACGGATTTCTGCACTGAAGGTCTTTCTGGCCTGTCTTATTCTCGGAGTCACGCTGGTAGCTGCTACAGCCAGCCTTTACCGTGTGATTGAACAGAGTCTGCTGGCGGACACCCGGGCGCTACTGGGTGGCGATGTAGAACTGGATACCAGCGAGCCTCTGCCGGATGACGTGCTCGAGTGGATTCGTGCCACCGGCAACATTTCGCTGGTTCGGGAGTTCGACACGATCGTCAGTGGCAGCGGCGGTGACGGCTTCTTTCGGGCCGAGATACTGGTTCCGGATTCCCTGTATCCCCTCTACGGCGAACTGGAGCTCACTCCGGATGAATCCCTGCAAGCTCTGACGGCCCAAACAGATGGGGAGTGGGGCGCCATTATCGATCCACTGCTGGCGGAACGCCTGGGTCAGTCTGTTGGCGAACGGATCGAAATCGGCGCAGCCACCCTTCGCATCAGCGGTCTTATCCGGAAACAGCCGGATCGAAGCCTGAACGCCAACTGGCGTGGCCTGCCGATTATGATTTCTGAACAGGCGGTCGAGGCAACCGGGTTGATTCGCCCTGGCAGCCGCGTGGATTACGAATACCGGGTACAGACCGAGCAGAATCTCGAAGCGTGGCTTGAGGAATTCGAGCGGGCATTCCCGGATGCCCGATGGGAAATCACCACCTTTGCCGAGCGAAGCGAACGCATTTCCGAGCGATTGGATCAGATCGCCACCGCGCTGATCCTTATCGCTTTCACAACACTGTTCATTGGAGGTCTGGGCGTTGCCAACAGCATTCATGCCTACCTCGACGAAAAGCTGGGCACGATTGCCACGCTACAAACGCTCGGCCTGCGCCGCAAACCGCTTGTGGGCATTTACCTGCTGCAGATTGGCATATTGGGTAGCCTGGCAGGACTGATTGGTGGTGGTATCGGCCTGGGACTTTCCGCTGTGGCGATTGGCCTGGCGGGTGATGCCTTTTCATTGGCGGGTCCCGACGGGGCAGGCGGCTGGCTATCCCTGTGGTTTGTTCCTTTGCTGCTGAGTTGGCTCTTCGCAGTGCTTACTGCTTATGTTTTCGCTCTGCCGGCGCTGGCGCGAGCCCTGGCTGCTGCACCGGCCGGGCTTTTCCGAGGACAGGTGGAGGCGGCGCCAAACGAGCCTCGCAGCTGGCGGATTGCCAGCTATCTACTGCTGGCCGTTTACGTTGGCGCTACTTTGTTCTGGCTCCCGTCGCCGCATCTGGGCTTCCTGTTCCTGCTGGCGGTTATCGTGCTCTGGGGCTGTTGGAGGCGTTGATCAAGGGGTTGCGGCTTGGTGCCAAAGCCCTTGAAGACAGTGGCTTCGCTGATCGCAGGTTTGCGCGGCGACTGGCACTGGCGAACCTCCATAGGCCGGATTCACCGCTACGGGCCACGTTGCTCTCACTGGGGACGGCACTCACTCTGGTGGTGGCCTGCACGCTGATGGTCACAACGCTTCTGAGGGCGCTGGAAACCACCATACCGGAAGAGTCACCGGCGCTGATTCTGTACGAGGTATTCCCGGACCAGATGGAACCGTTGCAGTCAGGACTGGAAACACTGGATGCCTCCAGTCGCATTGAGCTTCTTCCGATGGTCCGTTCCCGCTTGGCAACCATCAACCAACAGCCGATTGCCG
>Ga0064014_10270_pt1 | contig 13075 bp, 15 predicted proteins | sample CrowatWCoCulture_2_FD_61584 | JGI IMG/M metagenome (GOLD analysis project Ga0064014, IMG submission 61584) | Marine cyanobacteria communities from the University of California, Santa Cruz, USA, analyzing cyanobacterial DNA methylation -... | ecosystem: Host-associated > Microbial > Bacteria >...
GGCAACAATGCGGAACACCCCCGACCAAATCGGGGTCTTTGTTGGATCGTTTTGGGCAAGAAAAGGGGGCATAGCCCCGGTTTGTTTCCAAAGTGAGACAATGGAAAACGGTGATTAAGCCTCAGTAAATATGAGATTTACAGCCTAAAGTTGTGCTGCCAATCGTGTGCCTTGATCTATAGCGCGTTTGGCATCGAGTTCGGCTGCAACATCCGCACCACCAATAACATGAGGGGTGCGGCCTGCGGCCTCCAAGGCGTCGGCAAGGCTGCGTTCAGGCTCTTGCCCGGTACACAAAACGATTGTGTCTGCAGCAATCACCTGGGGGTCGCTGCGATCCTCGCCATGGCTGACATGCAGGCCCTCGTCCGAAATGCTCTCATAGTTCACGCCACCGATCATTTTCACGCCGTACTTTGCAAGGACATGCGGTGAATCCATCCCGTGGTCTTGCCCAAGCGTTTGCCGGGGCGTTCGCTTTTGCGCTGGAGGAGCGTGACGTCGCGGGCAGGCGTTGGGTTCTCTGCCGCGCCGATACCGCCGCGCGTACCCTCGGGGTCGTCGACGCCCCACTCTTGCCGCCAGAGATCGAGGTCTTCGGTCGCGCTGTCGCCAGTGCTGACCAAAAACTCAGACACATCAAAGCCGATGCCGCCCGCGCCGACCACGGCCACGCGATCACCGACCGGGGCATCGTTTTTGAGGACATCATAATACGTAACCGTATTTGCGTTGTCCTGACCGGCAATCTTCGGATCACGAGGACGCACGCCGGTGGCGATGATGACCTCGTCGAAATCTGCAAGCGCTTCGACCGTGGCTTCTTCGTTCAACCGCAGATCAATCGTGCTGTCATCGAGCATGGATTTGTACCAGTCGATGAGACCCCAGAACTCTTCCTTGCCCGGAACACGCGCGGCCATGTTCAACTGACCGCCAATGCGATCGGACTTATCAAAGAGTGTCACCGCGTGCCCGCGCTCGGCCGCGGTCAGAGCAGTTGAAAGACCGGCGGGACCGGCACCCACAATGGCGACCGATTTGGGTGCTGCGGTCGGTTCGATCTTTAACTCAGTCTCATGACAGGCGCGTGGGTTCACGAGGCACGAGGTGAGCTTCATCTGGAATGTGTGATCGAGGCAGGCCTGATTGCAGGCGATGCAGGGGGCGATTTTGGCCGCGTCGCCGCGTGCCGCCTTGGCCACAAACTGACTGTCGGCAAGGAAGGGGCGCGCCATCGACACCATGTCGGCGCAGCCTTCGGCCAGAACATCTTCGGCCACTTGCGGTGTGTTGATGCGGTTTGAGGTGATCAGCGGGATCGACACCTCGCCCATCAGCTTTTTTGTGACCCATGTAAATGCGCGGCGCGGGACAGAGGTCGCGATTGTTGGAATACGCGCCTCGTGCCAGCCGATGCCAGTGTTGATGATGGTGGCACCTGCCGCTTCGATGGCTTTGGCGAGCATCACGACCTCGTCCCATGTTGAGCCATTGGGGATCAGGTCGATCATGGACAGGCGATAGATCAAGATGAAATCGGGGCCGACGGCGTGGCGCACCCGGCGAACCACCTCGACCGGTAAGCGCATCCGGTTCTCGTAAGAGCCGCCCCATTTGTCGGTGCGCTTGTTGGTGTGGGTGACGAGGAATTGATTGAGGAAGTACCCCTCGGACCCCATGATTTCGACCCCGTCATAGCCCGCCTCACGCGCGCGGGCGGCAGCGGTGACGATATCGGTGATCTGTTTTTCTATGCCTTCCTCATCAAGTTCCTTCGGCGGAAAGGGAGAGATGGGGGATTTGATCGCGGATGGTGCGACGGCCTCGGGCGAGTAGGCATAGCGCCCGGCGTGCAAAACCTGCATCGCGATGCGTCCGCCATTTTCGTGGACGCGATCCGTCACGATGCGGTGGTTGGCGATATCCTCGGGCTTGAACAGGCCAGACGCGCCGGGGAAGACGCCGCCCTCGCGGTTCGGGGCGATGCCGCCGGTGACGATCAGGGCCACATCCCCTGCTGCGCGTTCAGCATAGAATTCCGCGACGCGGCCCCAATCGCCGGTCTCTTCGAGATTGGTATGCATGGACCCCATCAGCACCCGGTTGGGCAGCGTGACGAAACCAAGGTCGAGCGGGCGGAAGAGATTGGGATACTGCGTCATGGATTTAGATTTACGTGCGCGTCATCCAAAGTCACGCAGAACGCGACGTTACATCAGCCGGTTTCAACGCAATGGCGGCGGAAGGCGTGTTTGAGCATATCGAGTTCGGCACGCAACAGCGCAATTTCCGCACGGATATCATCGCCAAGCGCCTCACCCGCAAGGATAGCAAAGTCGGCAATCTTGTCCCCGCTTGTCGCTTCGGTCACCAGAAAGCTTTGTACGCCATCGGACAGGGTTCCGGGCGGGATCGCAAAGCGGACCGCCCACGTGCCCGGTGCTGTTGGGCGGGCGACAACCTCGGCATAGCCAAGCGGTTTGTCGAGATGTGTGACGATGAAGCGCGGCGTCGGCGCAGCCGTATCTTCTGCCGCTACGACAGCCTCCCACGCGCCTTCGCGAATGCGCGACTGGCTGAGCGAGAGCGCCGTCAAAGCTCGGCCCGTGGACGGCGTGACAAGGTTAGGTCACGCAAGGTGATCTGGTTCATTTCAGGATCTTCGAAAATGAGATCGAGCCACATCCGCTCGACTTTGCTTTCAGTGATGTCGGTATAAGCAAGATCGAACTCGATCACCTCGACCGCGTCGATGCGCCCAAATTCGCGCACGAGCTGTTCGGTATTGGGGCCGTGCCGGACGTTCAGACGGGCGAAAATCTCAATCGGGCGTTCTGTTTCTATCCATGCCTCAAGCCGGATCATATGGCGCCGTTTCAAGTCCGAGACCGCGGCGGTTGGCAAATCAATCACCGCGCTCAGAAATGAGCCCTCAAAGCGAAAGACATCCATCCGGAGGGAGAACGGCGCGAGGTCGTCTTCGGCGTTGTTGCGAATTTGCCGAACGGACAGTTCCGCCAAAGGGCAGTCGTGAAATACGGTCAGGTCCGATCCAAAGGTTGCGCCGCTGGGCACATTGGCCTGTCCCGGTGCTGCAAGGGGGCCGGCCCAGGGATCGGGGCGAAATGCCCAGTCGGAGTGTAGGGGCGCCTTGATCGCGTCGGCTTCGATCAGCGGCAGTGCCAACCGACCTTCGGCCACATGCAGGACATCGTCGAGGTGGCGTTTAAGCCGCCGCGCCTCGGCGCGAACAGATCGCAGCGAGGGAATGTCAGCCTGGGGCGCAAGACGGGCTGCGCTGGCCCATCGCCGCCGTGCGCGCCCGTCGATGATTCCGGTCAGTCCGTTTGGCGGTTTCAATCCCATATCGGTTGCGTACTGTCCCTTTGGCCCTGTTCGGTGATCCTAGCCTAGATGATTATGGTTTCCCAATCCTCAAGATCGCGTCGGGTTCAGGGCGCGGATGTATTCGGTCGTTTCTTCAACCGCTTCGCGTGCAGCGGCGGAGTTTGCGGGTCTGGAATCGAGGCTGAGCGCTGAGACGGTAATCAACCGCCCGTTCACATCCGTAATCGCGCGCCAGTAATCGTCGCGTGCGGCCCCAAGCCGCCCACCGCTGGAATCGCGGGTGTGGATGTAAAGCGTGTCACCCTCGCGTTCGGTCTCAAGTATCTCGACGCTGGATGCACGCCCGTCACGGGCAAGCGCTGCCCGGCCCGAGGGCGTGTCGAGCAAACGTTCAAGGCGCTGGAACTGGTACTTGACCGGTGTGTTTGCACTGCCTTCGCGCGCAACGGCGACAGTCAGGACAGCGGGAAGCCCGGGCGCCGGGGCCGAGCGATCCCCCGAAATCACCGCACAACTGCCCATCAGGACAAAGGCCGTCGCATCGTCGCTACGGCTTTCACGGGGATCAACGCAAAACCCGGGCGGGCCCGAAACGACGGTTCCGCCCGCGACTTGGATGGATTGGGGGGCTGCGCGCGTGACGTCGACCGTCTCGGCACAGCCCGAAAGCAGGGCAAGTGCCGCCGCGCTAGAGATCCATATAGATGTGCTTTTCGAGCTTGCCGCCCGGATGCGTCGCCGCCCCAAGTTTGGCAGAGCCAACAAGTTGGGCATATTTCCAAAGTGCCCCAGTCGCGTAGATCGTTTCACGCGGCCCACCCCAATTTTCTTTTCTTGCGGCCAGCTCATCTTCGGTGAGCGCGACCGAGATTTCCCCAGTAATCGCGTTAATCGTAATCTCGTCACCATTTTCCAGCAACGCGATTGGTCCGCCATGAGCGGCTTCCGGCCCAACATGGCCGACGCAGAACCCGCGGGTGGCACCTGAAAAGCGGCCATCGGTGATAAGCGCCACTTTCTTACCCATGCCTTGTCCCGACAAAGCAGCGGTGGTGGCCAGCATTTCGCGCATACCCGGACCGCCTGCGGGGCCTTCGTTGCGGATGACGATCACTTCGCCTTCTTCGTACTGGCGGGCTTTGACGGCCTCGAAGGCGTCTTCTTCACATTCAAAGACGCGGGCCGGACCGGTGAAGACTTGTTCTTCCTCAGACATGCCAGCGACCTTCACGATCGCTCCATCGGGGGCAAGGTTGCCTTTGAGCCCGACAACGCCACCTGTTTTGGTGATGGGTGTTTCGATCGCGTAAATCACTTTGCCGTCGGCGTCGCGTTCGATCAGGTCAAGCTCTTCGCCCATCGTTTTACCGGTGGCGGTGATGCAGTCTTCGTGGATCAGACCGGCTTTGCGCAGTTCCTTCATCACTACTGGGACGCCGCCCGCCTCATAGAGGTCTTTGGCCACGTACTGCCCGCCCGGCTTGAGGTCGACGAAGTAGGGTGTGTCGCGGAAGATGTCGCAGACATCGTCGAGGTCGAAGTCGATCCCGGCCTCGTGCGCGATGGCAGGCAAGTGCAGACCAGCATTGGTCGAACCGCCCGTACACGCCACCACGCGCGCGGCGTTTTGCAGCGACTTGAGCGTCACGACATCGCGTGCGCGAATGTTCTTTTCCAGAAGCGTCATCACAGCCTCGCCTGAGGCAACGCCGTATTGGTCGCGGGATTCGTAAGGCGCAGGTGCACCGGAGGAGTTTGGCAGTGCCAGACCGATTGCCTCAGAGACACATGCCATGGTGTTCGCGGTGAACTGGCCGCCGCAGGCGCCAGCGCTGGGGCAGGCGACGCGTTCGAGTGTACGCAGCGCTTCGTCCGACATGTTGCCTGCCTGATGCTGACCCACGGCTTCGAACACGTCCTGTACGGTGACATCCTTGCCCTCAAGCCGACCCGGGAGGATCGACCCACCATAGATAAAGACGGAAGGGACGTTCAGGCGGACCATCGCCATCATCATGCCTGGCAGGGATTTGTCGCAACCTGCAAGGCCGACGATGGCGTCATAGCAGTGACCGCGCATGGTCAGTTCGACCGTATCTGCAATGGCTTCGCGAGAGGCTAGGGAGGACCGCATGCCCTCATGGCCCATGGCGATGCCGTCTGTCACAGTGATGGTGGTGAATTCGCGGGGAGTGCCGCTGGCCTGTTTGACGCCGAGCTTGACCGCCTGCGCCTGACGGTTGAGCGCGATGTTGCAGGGTGCGGCTTCGTTCCAGCAGGTGGCGACACCGACAAAGGGCTGTGCGATCTCTTCTTCGCTGATGCCCATGGCATAGTAGTACGACCGGTGCGGCGCGCGCGCGGGGCCTTCGGTGACGTGGCGGCTAGGCAGGTTGGATTTGTCGAACTTCGGCTTGAGCATGGCGACCTCCCGGGCTGTGATCCCGGATGGTCTAGGCGAGGGGGACGGGGGTGACAAGAGACCGCGATCAGAGTTTTTGCGAGGCGCTGCCTCGCGCTCCGGAGGTATTTGTGGACCAATGAAGTCAAGGTGGTGTGCCCAAATCCTGCCGCAGACCCCTGATAGCCGCTGAATTCGGCCCTATCTGACAGGAGATGAGATGGCAGATGTCCCCATGATGGGCGCGGACGCAGCGGCGTTCGAGCCTCGGTTCGATCGATATGTCGACCCTGCGCGGCGGCGGCCTGCCTTGTGGCGGCTGATCGTCGGGATCATTTTGATGACTGCCATTTACGCTATTGGCGCGGCGTTGGTCATCGTGGCGGGTTGGGCGATTCTGGGCGCGACCTCTGATGCCATTGGGTTCGCTGAGTCTGTTGCGTCGGCTGGTGATCCGGCCTCGGTCGCACTGCTGTTGGCCACGTTCCTGCCAATGGCGCTGGCTGCGATGATCGTGGTGCGCTGGCTGCACAAGCGTCCGGCGGCAAGCCTTTTTGGTCCGCGGGTGCGCGTCTTGCGCGACTTTGGCAAGGCGGCGGGCATTGTCGCCCTGATCTATGGCGGCTTGACCATTGTGGGCCTGCTATTTGTCGTTGACGTCGAGCCCAACCTGTCGCTCGCGACCTGGTTAAGTTGGTTACCGATCCTTTTGCTAGGACTGGTCATCCAGACCGGCGCGGAAGAGTTGGTGTTCCGCGGCTATCTTCAACAGCAGCTTGCGGCGCGATTTGTCTCGCCCATGATCTGGCTGGTGATCCCTGCAGTTTTGTTCGGGTTGGTGCACTATGACCCCGTCACGGCGGGGGCGAACCTTTGGTATGTGCTGGCGGGTGTCACGATCTTTGGACTGATCGCCGGGGACCTGACGGCCAAGACGGGAAGCCTTGGGGCGGCGTGGGGATTTCACTTTGCCAACAATGCGTTTGCGATGTTGATTGTGGCCACGCAGGGCAGCATCGATGGTGCCGCCCTGTTCCGGACACCCTATACGCTGGCCGAGGCAGAGGGCTTTGGCGGGTTGATCATCATCGATGCGCTGGTGATGATTCTGGCGTGGTGGCTGGTGCGGCGCGCGGTGTCACGCTGATTGCAATTCGCCCCTTGGCGGCTTATCTGGGGCGAGCAGAACAAAAAGCGCCAGGGAACGGCCACCGGAATGAACTGGATATCGAATTACGTCCGTCCGAAGATCAATTCGCTTTTCTCGCGCCGGGATGTGCCGGAAAACCTTTGGACCAAGTGTGACAATTGCGGAACGATGCTGTTCCATCGCGAACTGAGCGAAAACCTCAACGTTTGCACGAATTGCGGCCACCACATGGGGATCACCCCGCGTGAAAGGTTCCACGCGCTGTTTGACGGTGGGATTTTCACTGAGGTCCCTGTTCCGGCTCCGCTGGCTGATCCACTGCATTTCCGGGACCAGAAACGGTACCCCGATCGGATGAAAACAGCCCAAAAATCGACTGGCGAAACTGAGGCGATGCTGGTCGCCGAGGGCGAGATCGGACGCACACCCATCGTGGCCGCCGGTCAGGACTTTTCCTTCATGGGTGGGTCGATGGGAATGTATGTCGGCAATGCGATTGTCGCCGCTGCCGAACGCGCCGTTGCGTTGAAGCGCCCGCTGATCCTGTTCTCAGCCGCCGGGGGCGCGCGGATGCAGGAAGGTATTCTGAGCCTGATGCAGATGCCGCGCACCACGGTCGCGGTGGAGATGCTGAAAGAGGCCGGGTTGCCTTATATCGTCGTCCTGACGCACCCGACCACCGGCGGCGTGACGGCATCCTATGCGATGCTGGGCGATGTTCATATCGCCGAACCCAACGCGCTGATCTGCTTTGCCGGACCCCGCGTGATTGAACAGACCATTCGCGAAAAGCTCCCCGAGGGCTTCCAGCGGGCTGAGTATCTGTTGGACCACGGCATGTTGGATCGGGTCACAAACCGCAAGGACATGAAGAACGAATTGGTGACGATCCTGCGGATGCTGTTGGCCCTGCCGCCAGAAGTGAAAGGCGATCTGCCCGCGCCGACGCCCGAGCCGGAGACGGTCCCCGAGGCCGACGCGTCCGGCGCGCCGGAGCCCGCCGGAGACGCCAAAGCGTGAGGGCCGAGACCTCAGACATCATCCTTGAAAAGATGATGGCGCTGCACCCCAAGATTATCGACTTAACGCTCGACCGTGTTTGGCGGTTGTTGGAGGCGTTGGATCACCCAGAAACGCGTCTACCGCCTGTGGTGCATATCGCGGGAACGAATGGCAAGGGGTCGACGCTGGCCATGATCCGTGCGGGCATCGAAGGGGCCGGGCAGACTGCGCATGCCTATACCTCTCCCCATCTGGCCCGGTTCAACGAGCGCATTCGCGTGGCCGGGGATCTGATCGAAGAAGATCAGCTGGCTGATGTGCTTGAGATTTGCTGGAAAGCGAACGCGGGCGCCGCAATCACCTATTTTGAGATCACGACCATCGCCGCACTTGTGGCCTTTGTTGAGACGACTGCGGATTGGACTCTGCTTGAAGTTGGTTTGGGTGGGCGGTTGGACGCGACCAATGTGGTCGAGCGTCCGGCGCTGACCGTGATTACACCCGTCGCTTTTGATCATGAACAGTACCTTGGTGACACGATCACCAAGATTGCGCGTGAGAAGGCAGGCATCATCAAACGGGGCGTGCCCTGTGTCGTGGGACCGCAGCGGGACGAGGCGCTTGAGGTCATCGAAGATGTGGCCGCGCGCATGGGCTCTGAGCTTTTGGTCTATGGCCAGCATTGGCATGTCTGGGAAGAACGCGGGCGGCTTGTCTATCATGATGAGCGTGGCCTGCTTGATTTACCGCATCCCATCCTGCGCGGAGAGCATCAGGTGCGTAATGCCGGTGCCGCCTTGGCGGCGCTGCGGCATCTCGGATTTGACGAGGCTGCTTGCGAGCACGCAATGACTGATGCGGTTTGGCCCGCACGCATGCAGCGGTTGAAGACAGGGCCGCTGGTCGACGCCGCTGGCACGGCGGAGGTTTGGCTGGACGGTGGTCACAACCCGGCGGCAGGGGCCGCTGTGGCGCAGACACTGGATGAGCTGCCAGAACGCCAGACCCATCTCATCGTGGGCATGTTGAGCACCAAGGATGTGATCGGATTTCTTGCCCCCATCGCCGCGCGTGCAGTCGGCCTCCACGCGGTCGATATTCCCGACGCCGTAGCCACATTGCCCGCAAAAGATACCGCCTCAGCAGGGCGCGATGTCGGGTTGGACTCACGCGTCTCGGGTTCGGTTCTTGAGGCGGTTCAGGACATAATCGCGCAGGACCCAGAGGCCAGAATACTCATCTGCGGGTCGCTCTATCTTGCCGGTGCAGTTTTGCAAGAAAACGGCTGACGGCGTCAGAACCTCCAGCGCGCACCGAACGTAATCGAGGTCAGATCTGCGTAAGAGATCGCAGCATCACTGAATCCATATTGAATATAGCCGAGGTAGGCTTCGATGCTTTGCGCTTCAAAATCTTGCGTCACGCCGACTCCCCAACTGTCCGAACTCGAACCGGAGCTCTCGAAATCGGTACCGCGGTAGAAGTCGACCGAAAAGGCCGTATCGCCGATGCTAAGCCACGATCCGCCATAACCCACGTTGCCATAAACGTAGCTGCCATTGCCGGAGGACAAGGCGTTTACGCCGTAGGCCGCTCCTGCAGTACAGCCAGAGAAGGATGGCGTGTCATAGCGCAGGCGCGCGCGACGGCTTCCGTCGAGGTCCTTGAAGACGTCGCCAACGTCAATACCGCTCAGAGTGCCTGAGGATCGCGAAACTGGAACGAACCGGCGAAATCTGCGCGCGTTACCTTGTTGGCAAGGGTTGTCCCAGATAGGTTATGGTCGCGACATCGTCCGTCGCCATTGAGCCCTGACCCACATAAAACTTGCCGTAGCTGGCCGTCCAAATTGCTTCCAGTTTCCGTAGGTTCCCGATCTCCCACTGCCAGCCGACGGGTGTGCTTTCCTGACTGACGCCACTGGACTGGCGAAAGCCGAGTGCCGTTTCGAAATTGAAGCGAAAGGAGCCGCTATCAAGCTGTTGGTCGAAGTTGACACCAATGCGAGAATTTGACGACGCGTTATCTACAACAGTTCCTGTCGTTCCAAAAACGATCATCAACAGACTGATATGCCGGATTCAATTGACCATAAGCCGTAACCTTACCGCCTGGGTCGTTGGTATATTCCAGGCTTTGCGCAATTGCGGGCGCCGAGAATGCGCCTGACGTCACGGCAATAGCAGAAATTATTGATGTGCGCGTCATGATCAGCTCCGCTGTTTGGGGACACGGGCCTAGTGCTTGCATACTTCTATAACATTTTTAAGTCTCACAGCGGTGCGCTGACCCAATCCGCACTTTGCATTTCGCGCAGGCGGCTCGCGGTGCGCTCAAACTCAAAAACACCATCACCTTCTAGGTAAAGCCTCTCAGGCTCATCCGCGGCAGAGATGATAACACGGGTTCTGGCCTCGTAGAGTGCATCGATAAGGGTGACGAACCTCCGAGCGGCGTTGTAATTTTCGCTTGAAAGCCGCGGGACGTTTTCAAGAAACAGAACACGCGCTTTTTCTGCGATGGCGAGATAGTCCGCCGGTCCAAGCGGTTGCCCGCACAGATCAAAGAAACTGGCCCGTGCGACACCGGACGCGAAGGCAGGCAGCGTGACGGTGCGCCCCTTCACTTGGATTAGCAGTGGGTGCACGTCGGCCCCGGCTGTCATCGTGGCCCACAGCGCACGCATTCTCTCAGAAGTCTCTGTTCCGAGCGGGGTAAAATAGACCTGCTCGCCATCGAGCCGCCCCTGCCGATAGTCCGTGGCGAAGCGAGCTCGACGACCTCCATCTTTTCTTTAAGGAGTTCGATGAAGGGGAGGAACAGGCCTCTATTCAGCCCGTCCTTGTAAAGATCATCCGGAAACCGGTTTGAGGTGGAGACGATCACCACGCCGTGCTCCATCATGCGTTCAAACAGCCGCCCGACGATCATCGCATCCGCGATGTCGGTGATCTGCATTTCGTCAAAGCACAAAAGCCGCAGCCCATCGGCCATCTGATCGGCGACCGGTTTGATGGCGTCATCGACCCCGGTTTGACGAACCTTATGCAGGGCGGCCTGCACCTCTTGCATGAAGGCATGAAAATGGACGCGCCCTTTTCCTTTTATGCCCGTATGCGCAAAAAACAGGTCCATCAGCATGGACTTGCCGCGCCCAACGCCGCCCCAGATGTAGAGCCCCTTGGGTGGTTCGGCCGGTTTTGAGAAAAAGACGCCAAACCCTTTCTTCGGCGGGGGAGCTTGAAGCGCGTCGCGGATGCGTTCGAAATGGGGAAGTGCCGCGATCTGAACCGGGTCGGCCGAAATCTTACCTTCAGCCGCCATTGCGTCGTAGATCTGGCGCAGCGTTTCGCTCATACCGGGGTGTTAGTTTAAGCGATCAGATAAGAAAAGCTGATGCGTTGGCTCAAAACTGTTGATTTGACGAGACTGCGCTGATTGCGCACTAGTGTCGCGATGTCAAACTCCGCCCCAACACAATCGCAACTTGTCACGCCGGTCCTGATTGCAGGCTCTGTGATCCTGATTCTGAGCTTCGCAATCCGGTCGAGTTTTGGTGTTTTTCAGATACCAATTGCCGAAGAATTTGGCTGGCCCCGTGCAAATTTCTCGATGGCGATTGCCATTCAAAACCTCTTTTGGGGTATCGGGCAGCCAATCTTTGGCGCCTTGGCGGAGCGGTTTAGTGACCGCCGCGCGATCTTGCTGGGCATCCTTATCTATGCGTTCGGTCTGGCCCTGTCGGCCTTTGCCACCGAACCAGGTCAGCATTTCGTGCTGGAGGCTTTGGTCGGTATGGGCATTGCGGGGACGGGTATGGGCCTGATCCTTGCGATTGTGGGCCGCGCAAGCTCGGACAAGAATCGGTCCATGGCGCTTGCGCTGGCAACGGCTGCAGCGTCGCTTGGTCAGGTGGTTGGCCCGCCTTTGGCTGAAATCCTGCTCAGCAGTTTTGCGTGGCAAACGGTGTTCCTGATTTTCGCCGGTCTCATACTGGCATCCCTTTTGGTCCTACCGGTTTTGACGTCGCCAATGGCGACCAAGGCACAGCTTGAAGAGTCGATGGGCGCGGTGTTGCGCCGTGCGGCCCGCGATCCGTCCTATGCGCTGATCTTCATGGGTTCTTTTCCTGCGGCTATCAGCTTGGGTTCATGACCGCGCATTTCCCGGCCATGGTCACCGAGATGTGTGGACCGATTAACCCTGCAGGCTTTTTGGCCGGGATCGGGATTTCGACCACATCGGCGCTGGGCGCGATTGCGCTGTCGGTCGTGGGTCTTGCTAATATCGGGGGGGTGATCCTTGCCGGGTGGGCTGGATCGCGGTTCCCGCGCAAGTATCTGTTAGCCGGGATTTACACCGGGCGCACCATTCTGGCGGCGGCGTTTATCCTGATGCCGATCACGCCGGCGAGTGTGTTGATCTTTGCGGTGGCTATGGGCTCGCTCTGGCTTGCGACCGTGCCACTGACCTCGGGCCTTGTCGGGTACATCTACGGCCTGCGCTATATGGGCACACTTTATGGTTTCGTGTTTTTTAGCCACCAGTTGGGCAGCTTTTTGGGTGTTTGGCTTGGGGGACGGCTTTACGACGCGACCGGGGACTACACCTTTGTGTGGTGGATCGGCGTGGCGGTCGGTGCGTTTTCGGCCATCGTGCATCTGCCGATCCGGGAACGCCCGCTTGAAGCAACACCGTCTGGCGCGGCGGCCTAGGGTCAGGGCCCTAGACCTCTCGCAGCCAGTCCTGCAACGCCGATCTGATCTGGTCTGGATGCGTGATAATCAGACCGTGACCCGCGTCGTCAAAAGTCACTTGATGCGCTTCGCGGTTCCAATCCGCCAGATTGCCCGCCGCCTGACCCGGGATCACATCGTCAAGTCCGCCCCAGATCGCCAGTGTCGCCGTGAACCTGTCGCGCAACAGTTTGTGTTCGCGGTCCATCACATCCGAGATCATGTGGCGCATGCTGGACAACACCGCGGCTGCATAGCCCTGGGTGCGTGTCTCAGCCATCTGCCGTTCAGGAAGGTCCGGCAAAGCGGGAGAGCGTAAATCGACCTCGGCAATGCGCCGTCTTTCGCGGCGCCCAAAGACCGTCAGCGCAAGCCAGTCACCAATCACGGCCGCAACTCCATTCTGTCCGTGATCCCCGGCGCCAGTCCGGTCGG
>Ga0064014_10271_pt1 | contig 13025 bp, 10 predicted proteins | sample CrowatWCoCulture_2_FD_61584 | JGI IMG/M metagenome (GOLD analysis project Ga0064014, IMG submission 61584) | Marine cyanobacteria communities from the University of California, Santa Cruz, USA, analyzing cyanobacterial DNA methylation -... | ecosystem: Host-associated > Microbial > Bacteria >...
GCCAGAGCAGACTGAAGTTGAGAAAGTGCAAGTGCACGCGTAGGGCCATGGACCACGATCTTGGCAATCATTGGGTCATAGAACGGTGTGATCTCGTCGGCGCGCGCGCACACCAGTTTCAACCCGAGCATCTCTCGGAAACGCCAGATGGGTCAATTGGCCCGTCGCGGGAAGAAACCCCGACGCTGGATCCTCGGCATAAAGCCGCGCTTCAAAGGCGTGCCCGCTCAGCGTGATATCGTTTTGCGTCAGGGGCAACGGCTCTCCTGCGGCAACGCGCAACTGCCATTCGACCAAGTCGATGCCGGTCACCGCCTCAGTCACCGGATGCTCAACCTGCAACCGCGTGTTCATCTCCATGAACCAGAACCGGTCTGGATGGAGGCCATCGCTTCCGTCCACGATGAACTCCACGGTCCCTGCCCCGGCATATCCGATCGCCTCCGCGGCGCGCACTGCCGCGACTCCCATCGCCGCGCGCATCTTCGCCGTCATGCCCGGCGCGGGCGCCTCTTCGATCACCTTCTGATGTCGCCGCTGAAGCGAACAATCCCGCTCAAACAGGTGCACGGCGCGGGTGCCGTCGCCGAAGACCTGAACTTCGATGTGCCGGGGATGTGTCACGAAGCGTTCGAGAAGCACATCTCCATTTCCAAACGCGCCCAGCGCCTCTGATCGCGCGCGGGCAAGTTGGCTTTGGAACTCAGACGCCTCTTCGACCAGGCGCATGCCCTTCCCACCACCCCCCGCGACCGCCTTGATCAGCAGCGGATAGCCAATTGCATCCGCCTCGCGCGCGAGATGCTCAGGTGTTTGGTCTGCCCCGTGATAGCCTGGTACGATCGGAACGCCGGCCTTCGCCATCAGCGCCTTAGCCGCATCCTTGAGCCCCATCGCGCGAATGGCATCAGACGACGGTCCGATAAAAGTCAGCCCCGCAGCTTCGACCATGTCGACGAAATCCGGTGTCTCGGACAGAAATCCATAGCCGGGATGGATGGCCTCCGCTCCGGTTTCAAGCGCTGCGGCAACAATCAGATCGCCGCGCAAATAGCTTTCCCCGACGGGAGCGGGACCAAGCCGCACCGCCGTATCCGCCATCTCTACGTGGCGCGCGGTGGCGTCTGCATCGGAATAGACCGCAATGGTCCCAACCCCCAACTTGCGGCAGGTGTCGACCACGCGGCACGCGATCTCTCCTCTATTCGCGATCAGAATCCTTCGGAACATGCGCGATCTCACATGCGGAACACGCCAAAGCGCGTCTCTTCAATCGGGGCGTTTAGCGCAGCGCGGAGCGACAGGGTCAGAACATCGCGGCTCTTACGCGGATCGATTATGCCATCATCCCAAAGCCGCGCGGTCGCATAAAGCGGGTGCGATTGGTGTTCAAACATCTCAAGCGTCGGGCGTTTGAAGGCGTCTTCGTCCTCGGCACTCCAACTCTCCCCCCGCCCTTCGATTTGGGCGCGCTTCACCGTGGCCAGAACGCCTGCCGCCTGTGCCCCGCCCATGACCGAGATCCGGGAGTTAGGCCAGCTCCACAGGAACCGTGGGCTATAGGCGCGTCCAGCCATGCCATAGTTCCCCGCCCCAAACGACCCACCGACAAGCAAGGTGATCTTGGGCACCGACGTCGTGGCAACCGCCGTCACCATTTTGGCCCCATGCCGCGCGATCCCTTCGTTCTCGTATTTCTGTCCCACCATGAACCCGGTGATGTTTTGCAGGAAAACCAACGGAATACGGCGCTGCGAACACAACTCGACAAAGTGTGCGCCCTTCTGCGCGCTCTCGGAAAACAACACACCGTTGTTGGCGACCATCCCAACCGGGCAGCCCGCCACGTGGGCAAAGCCCGTGACCAATGTCTCCCCAAACCGGGCTTTGAATTCGTCAAAGCGTGATCCATCAACCAGGCGCGCGATCACCTCGCGGATATCGTAGGGCGTGCGAAGATCGGCTGGGACAACGTCAAAAAGCTCGTCTGGATCATAGGCCGGATCCTCCGGAGTGGCCCAATCACTCCCCACCTCAGGGGTCGGACCAAGGGACGCAACGGCCTGCCGCGCAAGTTCCAAAGCATGGGCATCATCTTCGGCCAACGCATCAGCGACACCTGACAACCGTGTGTGCACGTCACCACCACCCAGATCTTCCGCACTGACGATCTCGCCCGTGGCGGCCTGCACCAGCGGTGGCCCAGCCAAAAATATCGTTCCCTGCTCTTTAACGATGATCGACACATCCGACATCGCGGGAACATAGGCGCCGCCTGCCGTGCACGATCCCATCACAACAGCGATCTGGGCGATGCCTTTCGCGCTCATCCGGGCTTGGTTGTAGAAAATTCGCCCAAAGTGGTCACGGTCCGGGAACACCTCGTCCTGATTGGGCAGGTTCGCGCCGCCACTGTCGACCAGATACACACAGGGCAGATGGTTCTCTTCCGCGATTTCTTGGGCGCGGAGGTGTTTTTTCACCGTCATCGGATAATAGGTCCCACCTTTCACGGTGGCGTCATTGCAGACAACCATCACGGCCCGACCGTGGACATAGCCAACCCGGCAATTGCCCCTGCCGCAGGTGCGGCGTCGCCGTAGAGGCCGTGTGCGGCAAGCGCAGCAACCTCAAGAAAGGGCGATCCGGGATCTAGGAGACCCGCCACACGGTCGCGCGGCAACATTTTTCCGCGGCTGACATGCCGGGCGCGCGCGCCCTCGCTCCCGCCTTGCGCAGCCATAGCTGCAACAGCGGCCACATCGGCCAGCATCGCCTCGTGCGCTGCCCGATTTGCAGCGGCGTCCGGGCCCGCTCGAAAGGAAGAGGTCAGTTTCACTCGAACGCCTGTTTTTCTTCCAGCCGCGCCTCAAGGGCGAGCGCCTGCAACGCGGTGAGACGCATGACGCATTCGGTCGAGGCAGGCCCCGCGCCGGACCCGCCCCCCCACTGCGTGACCTCATAAAAACAGGTTGCATCCCGATAGGGGATCCAAGCGCGTTGCACGTCCTGCAATGCAGGCGCCATTTTTGGTGCAGCCGACCCGAGTTCCGCCATTTCTTCGTCCGCGGTTTGCTCGACCGCGCGCAAATCAGCATACGCGGCGTTCAGTCGACCGTCCCAATAGTCCAGCTCTTTGCCAAAACACGCCGCGGTGCCCGCCGTAGAATACCCATCCGGCGTGTTGATGCAGGCCGCCGCCGACAACCCGATACAAACCTGCTGTTCCAATCCACCACGCACGGTCGACAGACAGGTTTCGGTCGCAGAAGGCGAGAATTCCAAGTCCTGCGCGATTGCAGCGGGCGCGGCAAGCAGAGCCCAAATGAAGACCACACTCTTCATGTCATTGCTCCCATCAATTCACGCCCGATCAGCATACGACGGATTTCTGACGTGCCTGCACCAATTTCCATCAGCTTGGCATCCCGGAACAGCCGAGCGACCGGCGCATCGGCCATAAAGCCCGCACCGCCCATCGCCTGCACGGCTTGGTGGGCCTGCTTCATCGCCTCTTCGCTTGCATAGAGACAGCACGCCGCGGCGTCCTGTCGGGTGACATCGCCCCGGTCACACGCCTTTGCGACTTCATACACGTAGGCACGTGCCGAATTCAGCGCGGTGTACATATCCGCGATCTTGCCCTGCATGAGCTGAAAGGACCCAATGGGTTTTCCGAACTGCTTGCGCTCTGCCATGTAAGGCATGATCTCGTCCAAACAGGCCGCGATGATCCCCGGCCCGATGGCTGCCAGCACGACGCGTTCATAGTCGAGACCCGACATCAAAACGGCGACGCCCCGCCCCTCTTCGCCCAACACGTTTTCAAACGGCACTTCGACGTCGTCAAAAATCAACTCGGCCGTGTTCGACCCCCGCATGCCAAGCTTGTCGAAATGCGGCGAGGTTGAAAAACCGACCATCGCCTTTTCAATCAGAAATGCCGTGATCCCCTTGGAGCCTGCATCAGGATCGGTCTTGGCATAGACGACCAGTGTGTCTGCATCCGGTCCATTGGTGATCCAGTATTTGGTGCCGTTCAGCCGATAGTGGTCATTGCGCTTTTCCGCTCTGAGCGACATCGAAACAACGTCCGAACCTGACCCGGCCTCTGACATGGCCAACGCGCCCACCTGCGCGCCCGACACAAGGCCCGGCAGGTATTTCTGCTTTTGCGCCTCGTTACCGTTCAGCTTGATCTGATTGACGCAGAGGTTCGAGTGCGCTCCGTAGGAGAGCGAGATACTGGCCGAGGCACGCGCGATTTCTTCAACCGCGACCGAATGCGCGAGGTATCCCATCCCTGCGCCTCCATATGCCTCATCGACCGTAATGCCCAAAAGGCCCAGCTCGCCCATCTCCGACCAAAGCACATTTGGGAAGGCGTTGGATGTATCTGTTTCCGCAGCGAGCGGTTTGACGCGGTCTTGCGCCCAGCGATGCACCATATCGCGCAGCGCATTTACCTCATCCCCAAGATCAAACGGCATCGAAGCTGTGAACATCGCGCGGCCCTTTATTGAACAATTGTTCAAATACTACCCACACATACCCCTCTGGTCAATCAGAACGGGGAATTTAAAGGCTACTGAGCGGCGATCTGAAGCGCAGCGCGGGTGACTTCGTCTGCAATAATGCGAGCAATCAAGGCACAGTCATCGCGGCTGAACGTCAGAGGCACGCGCATATCCAACACTGCGCGCAAGACGCGGTCGGAGCGCGGCATTTCGGTCGGCTTGGCATAACGCCAATGCGAATACACAGACGTGAACCCTTTGGGCTCTGCCGCGCCAAACCATTTCAGCTCAACACCCCGCGCCGCGCATCCCGCCACGACATCCTCAATTGCGCTGTTTGGCCAATCAAACAGGAGAAACTGAAACGACGACCCGACAAAGTCTTCTTCATCGGGGCGCTCAACAATCGTCAGACCGGACACCCCGCGTAAACCGTCTTCCAGCATTCGATAGCGCGCCGTCCACGCGGCACAATTTGAGGAAAGCTCGGCAAGCTGAGCACGCAGTATCGCCGCGCGCAGGTGATCCATACGACCGGACACGTTCGGCGTGTCATACTTGACCGTCTCGAAAACCTCCGCCTGCGGCGCGCTGCCGTGGCGGTCATAAAGCATGTAAGAGCCCGAAAGCAGGATCATTTTGGCCGCAAGCTCGGCATCGTCGGTCACGATCAGACCGCCTTCGCCCGAATTCATGTGCTTGTAAGTTTGCGTCGAATAACACCCGATGACACCATGCCGCCCAGACGGCACGCTCTTCCAAGTGGCTCCCATCGTATGGGCGCAGTCTTCGACCACGCGCAATCCCGCACGGTCGCAAATCGCCATGAGCCGATCCATGTCGCAAACATGTCCGCGCATATGGCTCAGCAGCAAAACACCTGCCTGATCAGCCTTTGACGCCAAATCGTCGAGATCGATGGTGAGATCCTTGGTGACACCGACGAACACCGGCTCGGCGCCAAGGCTCGCGATAGCGCCAGGCACGGGGGCCAACGTAAAGGCGTTTGACAAAACCCGGTCTCCGGCCTGCACACCCAGCGCCCTGAGTGCTGTCGCCATAGCGTAACCGCCGGAGGTCACCGCAATACAGAACGCAGCACCCACATAGTCCGCAAATTCGCGTTCCAGCGCGCTAACCTCACCCGTTTCTCCCGGTTGGAGGTTGTAGCGATGCAACCGACCCGTACCCAAAACCGTCTCAGCCGCCTTGAGAGCGGCATCGGGCAGCGGAGCTTGCTGCGTGAAGGATCCGGTGAAACGTTCAACCATGCGCAAATCCTGCGCCGCGCCGACGCTTTGGTCAATGTCGGGTTCTCTATACCCTCTTGTCGCAAAAAGTTCCGCCGACGTGCTGCATTTGCCCCTAGGCTAAGACATATGGACGCGATTTTATTCACGCGCACGCTTCTGTGGAACGACCTGCCTCAGCCTGTGAAGGCGCAGGCGCATCGCTGCCTTCTCGATCTTGTGGGCGTTGGGATCGCAGGGACACATACCGATTTGTCGCACGTCATCCGTGACCATGCGGCCAGCCAGTTTGGCGGCAATCAGATCATGCCGCTGGACGGGCGGCAGACTTCGGCCGCCGGGACGGCCTTGGCGCTAGGGATGACGATAGATGCAGTGGACGGGCATGACGGCTACAACCCCGCCAAAGGCCATGTGGGGTGCGGGCTGTTTCCCGGTTTGCTTGCCCTTGCACGCGAGGCACACGTTGACGCGACCGAATTCCTGACAGCGCTGGTCGCCGGATACGAGATCGGGTCAAGACTTGGTGCGGCACTACATGCGACCGCGCCGGACTATCACACGTCGGGCGCGTGGGTTGCGGTGGCCGTTGCCGTCGCGGGCGCACGACTGCTTCGACTTTCTCCAGAACAAACGGCTCATGCCGCGGGGATCGCGGAATACCACGGCCCCAGAAGCCAGATGATGCGCTGCATCGACCATCCGACCATGGTCAAGGACGGCTCTGGCTGGGGCGCGATGGCCGGGGTGTCAGCCGTATTGCTGGCACGGGATGGGTTCACTGGCGCGCCGGCTTTGACCTTGGATACGCCAGAGGACATATGGGCTGACCTCGGCAGTCATTGGTTGATTACGGAACAGTACTTCAAACCTTATCCGGTCTGCCGTTGGGCGCAGCCCGCCGTCGAGGGTGTATTAGCTTTATGCGATGAAAATGGGCTTACGGCGAACGACGTCGCGCATATCGACGTCACGACATTTCATGAGGCAACCCGTCTTGCCACCGCGCGCCCTAGGTCCACAGAAGAAGCGCAATATTCCACGTCCTTCCCGATTGCGGTCGCTCTGGTGCGCGGCCAAATGACCGCATCAGACATCGACGGCCCCGCATTGACCGATCCCGAAATCCTGCGCCTGTCAGACGGTTTGGTCATGTCCGAGGACGATGAGGCGAACGCACGTTTCCCCCAAGACCGGCTTGCGCGGGTCACTCTACATTTGCGGGACGGTGATACGGTGCAGACGGGCTGGATGGAGCCACGCTGGACCTATCAGGATCCACCAAGCACCGAGGCGCTGGTCGATAAGTTTCACACCCTTGTGGATCCGCTATTGGGCCGCGACCGCGCGGCGGCCCTTGCCGACACCATCCTGACGCTGGAAGACGGATCGCTCGCGGCGCTGGACGCCGCATTGTCTCAACCGATCAACGCGCCCACCTGATCCATCAGGTCATCGTAGTGTCCGATGACGGCCTCGGGGTTCAAATCCTCGACCGCGCGCCCGTCAGGCCCAAACGTGACAAGGATGCATGGGACACCGGCGGAAGCCGCGGTTTTGCGATCCGTGATCGTATCGCCCACAAGCAACGATTGCGCGACATCGCCACCCGCCTGCTCAACCGCCAAACGGTATGGCGCCGGATCGGGCTTACGGACGGGCAGTGTATCGGCACCAACGAGCGACCCAAACGCGTCGCGCACGCCCAGCCGCTGCATAAGGGTTTCAGCCAACCCCTCGGGCTTGTTTGTGCAAATGCCCACCGCGTATCCGGCGGACTTTAGCGCCACGACCGCCGACATCGCGCCCTCATAAAGAACAGTTTCACGGTCGATATTCTCGCCATAGGCGGAAAGCAGCCGGGGATAGTAAACCTCGACCAACCGCTCAAGATCCTGAGACCCGGCCCGCGTCAAACCCAGTGTGAGCATGGCACGCCCGCCCCTGAATGCGGTCGACGCGTCCGCCACGGGATCAAGCCGAAGGCCCAATCCCATCTCGTCAAAACACACATTCGCCGCCGCGATCAAATCACGGCTGGTATCGGCCAAAGTGCCGTCGAGATCGAAGATTACCGTTCGCATTCCCGCTCTCCACGCTTGGACGGTCTGTCACCCGGCGTAATGACAAGTGATCACGCACGCCCTTGCGAGGACGCAAAGGCGGGGTAAAACAGCGGCGAGCAGAAGGGAAGAGGCCATGCCCACCAACTTGATTGTTCTGGCTGCAGGCGCAGGTACGCGCATGCAATCCGACCGCCCCAAGGTTCTCCATGAATTGGGCGGGGTGCCAATGTTCCGCCATGCGCTTGCTGCAGGCGAAGCGCTTGAGCCTGACCGCACTGTGCTGGTTGTGGGCCACGGCGGCGACGCGGTGCGCAAAGCCGCGCTTGATTTTGACCCAGCACTTGTCGTGGCGGAACAAACCGAGCAGCTGGGTACCGCGCATGCGGTGGCTGCTGGACGCGACGCTCTGGCAGATCGTGGTGGCGACGTCATCGTGCTCTACGGCGACACGCCATTTGTTGCCGCCGAAACCCTGACCCGTATGGCTAAGGCGCGCGCCTCTGGTTTCGACGTGGTGATCCTTGGGTTTGAGGCAGCTGATCCGGCGCGCTACGGCCGTCTGATCATGTCAGGTGATCGGCTCGAACGGATCGTTGAGTTCAAAGATGCCGATGATGAGGAGCGGGCTGTAACCTTCTGTAATTCCGGCGTTGTTCTGGCTGATGGTGCGTTGTTGTTCGACCTTGTTGACGCCGTTGAAAACAATAACGCCGCAGGCGAATACTATCTGACCGACATCGTCGAAATCGCCAATGCACGTGGGCTATCTTGCACCGCTATTGCCTGTGATGAAGCGGAAACCCTCGGGATCAACACCCGGACCGAGCTTGCGGCGGCAGAACAGATATTTCAGACGGCGGCACGCGATCGGGCGCTTGAGGCTGGCGTGACGCTGGTCGCACCCGAAACAGTTCACTTCGCACTCGACACGCTACTTGGCCGCGACGTGATCGTGGAACCCAATGTCGTATTCGCCGAAGGCGTCACCGTCGAAAGCGGCGCAAGAATCCGGGCCTTTAGCCACCTGGAGGCCTGCCATGTTGGCGGTGGCGCTGTCGTCGGGCCTTATGCCCGCCTGCGCCCCGGCGCAGAGATAGGCAATGATGCAAGCGTGGGCAACTTCGTTGAGATCAAGAACGCCCTGTTGGGCGAAGGGGCAAAGGTCAATCACCTGACCTATGTCGGGGACGCCACGGTTGGCGCGGCGGCCAATCTGGGTGCCGGGACTGTGACTTGCAATTACGACGGCGTGTTCAAGCACCGCACCGAGATCGGCGCACGGGCCTTCATCGGCTCTAACACCATGCTTGTGGCGCCCGTCAGCGTCGGCGATGACGCCATGACAGCCTCGGGCTCGGTCATCACCGAAGATGTCCCCGAAGCCGCGATGGCCGTTGCGCGCGCCAAACAGACCAACAAACCCGGCTTGGCCAAGCGGTTGATGGAGCGCCTGCGCGCCACCAAAGCGGCCCGGAAAAAGGACTGATCCATGTGCGGCATCGTTGGAATTCTTGGCACACATGAAACGGCGCCCGCGCTGGTCGAAGGGCTGCGTCGGCTGGAATATCGCGGCTATGACAGCGCCGGAATCGCCACCGTTGACAACGGTCGGCTTGATCGTCGCAGGGCTGCGGGCAAGCTTGATAGCCTGTCAGACTTGCTCGTGCACAATCCGCTCACCGGAAAATCCGGGATTGGTCATACGCGGTGGGCGACCCATGGCGGCCCAAGCACGGAAAACGCGCATCCCCACATGAGCGGTCGTGTCGCCGTCGTTCACAACGGAATCATTGAGAACTTCAAGCCTTTACGCGATGATCTTGAGAAATCCGGTTACGCGGCTGAAACCGAAACAGACACGGAAACCATCGCGCTGCTGACCGCCCGACACATCGACGCTGGAATGTCCGAGATCGACGCCGTCCGCGCGACCTTGGCACAGCTTGAGGGCGCATTTGCCCTCGCTTTCCTATTCGAGGGCCAGGACGATTTGATGATCGGCGCGCGGCGGGGCTCGCCCCTCGCCGTTGGCTGGGGCGATGGCGAGATGTTCCTTGGATCAGACGCGATCGCGCTTGCACCTCTGACCGACCGGGTCACCTATCTCGACGAAGGCGACATGGTCGTCCTCACCCGCACATCCGCCGAGATCTTTGACGCGGCGGGACACCTTGCCAACCGCCCCGTGCGCCAGATCGAAACGGACAGCACGCGCGTTGAAAAAGGCGGCTACAAGCACTTCATGGCCAAAGAGATTGCGGAACAGCCCCGCGTTTTCGCTGGCCTCCTGGAAGCCTACATTCACGACGACGCGTTAAGATTTCCAGCAGAAGTCCCTGATTTTAAGGACATCGACCGGATCATCATCGTCGCCTGCGGCACGGCGTACTACGCCGGATTGACCGCAAAGTACTGGTTCGAACAAGTTGCCCGCATCCCCGTCGAAGTCGATGTGGCGTCTGAGTTCCGCTATCGCGAACCGCCCATTGGGGCACGAACGCTCGCCATCTTTGTCAGCCAGTCCGGCGAAACAGCCGACACGCTCGCGGCGCTACGGTATTGCACCGACAAAGCGACCACTGTTGCAGTTGTAAACGTCCCCGAAAGCTCCATTGCCCGCGAAAGCGACATTGTCTTGCCAATCTACGCGGGCGCTGAGATCGGCGTTGCTTCGACCAAGGCCTTCACCTGCCAATTGGGGGTGTTGTCGATGTTGGCCCTCCGGGCCGCTCAGGACCGTGGTGAGATCACTGCTGACAGCACACAAACGGCGCTCACGGCCCTCGCCAGTCTGCCCGGCTTAATGAGCCAGGTTTTACACCGAGAGGACGCGATCGACGCGGTCAGTCACGAACTTGCCGAAGCGCGCGACATCCTGTTTTTGGGCCGTGGCGCGATGTACCCACTAGCAATGGAGGGTGCCCTTAAACTTAAGGAAATCAGTTATATACACGCCGAAGGTTACGCATCCGGTGAGCTTAAACATGGCCCCATCGCGCTGATCGATCCCGCCGTTCCCGTGATCGTTTTTGCCCCACGCGATACGTTGTTCGATAAAACCGTGTCGAACATGCAAGAGGTCATGGCGCGCGGCGGCAAGGTGCTGTTGATCAGCGATCGTCAGGGGATCGCGACAGCCTCCGAAGGCGTGTGGCGCACAGTTGAAATGCCCGATATTCCAACCGCTCTCGCCCCGATCCTCTACGCACTCCCGGCGCAGCTTCTGGCTTATCACACTGCGGTCGCGAAGGGGACCGATGTTGACCAGCCGCGAAACCTTGCCAAATCGGTCACCGTCGAATGATCGACGCGCTTGGTGAGCTTGCGCGTCTGGGCGATGCCCAAAAGGCCGAAGAGATGGCCCAGTATCACAAGGCACCGCGCCGTTATCTTGGCGTCGCGAACCCCGTGATCGACGAAAAAACAAGAGCTTGGCGCAAAGAGCTTACGTTGGACGAACGGCTTCGCCTGGCCGCCGATCTCTGGGACAGCGACACGCATGAAGGGCGTATCGCGGCCGCGAAATTGCTGACACAGGCGCGCATCCGTCCCGATGATCAGGGCGCGTGGGACCTGATTGCGTCTTGGGTTCCCTCCTTTGACGCATGGGCGATTGCAGATCACGCCAGCATCGCAGGCCAAAAACGCCTTGTCTGGGTTCCGTCCCGTTTGGATACGGTCGAGGCATGGACCACATCCGATCACATGTGGACCCGCCGCGCCGCGCTTGTGATGACCTTGCCATGGTGCCGCAACCGCAACCCCAAGCCCGAAGCGCTTGAGCAGCGCGAGCGCATTTTGGGTTGGGCCACAGGTTATGTCCCCGATCACGACTGGTTCATCCAGAAAGCCATCGGTTGGTGGCTGCGGGATCTGTCCAAGCGTGACCCTGCGCGCGTCACTCAGTTTCTTGATATGCATGGCGAAGGAATGAACCCCTTCGCAAGGCGCGAGGCCGCGCGTTACTTGCCCAGCTGACGCTCCCGTAAGGCACGACGCATAATCTTGCCCGTGGCGGTCATCGGCAGGGCGTCAACGGCCTCTATCGCGCGCGGCGCAAGATGCGGACTTACGCGTTCGCGGACACGTTGGACCAACGCATCTTGCGCATCGCCAAGCTCAATACCGTCCCGCAACACAATGAAAGCCTTCACTATTTCCGTTCGCAACGGATCCGGCACGCCAACGACCGCCGCCATAACAACCGCTTCGTGCCCGTTGAGACAGTTCTCAATCTCAGATGGGCCGATCCGGTATCCGGCGGACGTGATCACATCGTCATCGCGGGAGTGAAATGTGAAATAGCCATCCGCGTCGCACGCGCCCAGATCACCCGTCAGCATCCAGTCGCCAGCGAACTTCTCCACTGTCTTCTCAGGCTGGTTCCAATAACGCAGGAACATCGCCGGCGTCCCACGCCGCACCGCAATCTCGCCCACTTCGCTTGGCTCTGCTTCTGTTCCGTCCGCGCGCAAGATGACCACATCAAAACCCGGTACGGCCTGCCCCATGGCTCCGGGGCGTATCTCCATCGCGCCTTGGGCTGACACGATCATCAGATTGCACTCTGTCTGACCATAAAACTCGCTGATCGGCGCGCCCAGAATGTCCTCTGCCCACGCCAACAGATCACCACCAAGGCTCTCGCCCCCTGACCCGACGGACCTAAGCGGAAGCGGTCCGGGTGCCGCGGCCTGTCGCATTATCTTCAGCGCTGTTGGCGGCAGAAAGGCGACTGTCACGCCCTGCTCCCGGATGAGGTCATACGCCGCGTCTGGATCAAACTTTCCAATCGGATGGCTGATCAGCGGCACCCCGTAATAGAGGCACGGCATCGCCAAATCCATCAACCCACCGATCCAGGCCCAGTCGGCTGGCGTCCATCCAACATCACCCGCGCGCGGAAACCCTTGGTGATGCAGTTCAACATTGGGAAGATGACCGATCAGAAAACGGTGTGCATGCAATGCACCCTTTGGCGGGCCTGTGGTACCTGAAGTGTAGATCAACACCGCCGGGTCGTCTGCCCGTACGGGATACGGAGTCTCAAGGGGGGGGAGGTCCGCCAACACCGCGTCGAACGCAGATCCCAGAACGTGCACCGCTTTCAGGTCGGGCACCTGATCCCGGATACTGTCGAGCTTTCCCACGCTGCCCGCATCGGTCAGCAGCGCTTTTGCGCCACTATCGGC
>Ga0064014_10272_pt1 | contig 12936 bp, 15 predicted proteins | sample CrowatWCoCulture_2_FD_61584 | JGI IMG/M metagenome (GOLD analysis project Ga0064014, IMG submission 61584) | Marine cyanobacteria communities from the University of California, Santa Cruz, USA, analyzing cyanobacterial DNA methylation -... | ecosystem: Host-associated > Microbial > Bacteria >...
AACCGATTTGCCTAACGACACCTTGGCGGTGGGCTTTGGCCTGCCTCACGGTGGCCCCGATCATATTGCAGCGCTACGATCATGACAGACCATAGCTATGAGGATCTCCGAAATGATCTGGAAGAAATGGGAGTCCCAGAAGGCCCTATTCGCAATATGCGCTGGCTCGCGAGCCTGCTTGCAATAGGCAGAACTACAAGCGGTCATTTCGAGGTCTTCATTTGCGGTAAAGAACTGAGCACGTCATCGAACCTTGTTCGAAGGCATATGCAACATGGAGATTGGATGCCTTTGGAGGGCGGTCAACCATTTTCTGCAAACCGAATTGTCCTACCCGAGGCCCCGCACTTTGCTTCAATCGCTGCAGTGATTGCCATAGAATTGCTGCGTGCTGGCGTTAATGATGGCAGGGGCGCGCAGAGCGCATTCTCCGACGTAGAGCCAATAATCGAGATGGCGATTAGACGCGGAGCGCTGCCCGAAAACGTACTTGTAGGCCTAGTCGGAGAACTCACTCTACTTCGGCAACTCTTCATCACGAATTCAAACCATTCAGCTCCGCTGCTTCGAGTGTTGGACTTCTGGCAAGGGTGGCAAGAAGGTGGACGCGATTTTCGGATTGGTCGACATTCTATCGAAGTCAAAACGACTCAGGCGAGTTCCTCGATCCATAAGTTCACGGGTCTGCATCAGGTTGAACCGACTTTGCTTCCCAGCGGCCAGATGGAAAGCTTATACATACTGAGCGTCGGACTAGCTACATCATCAACAGTAGGGGAAACTCTGCCGCAGTTGGTAGACGATATTCTTGCCACTTTGTCTCGTTCTCAGGCTTCCGACGAGGTTTCAGATGAGTTTCTAAGACGGGTTTCGCTCTATGGGCAGTCGGGAGAGGCTACGAGCATTTAGAAATGCGTGACTGGAGTGTGTATGGAATTCGCTTTGCACACACGTTCGAACCTCGGTTGTTCCGTGTAGATGACGAGGAGTTCGCATTACTGACAAGAGAGATGCTCTCGACAACCTTCGTACAAGCGGACGACTTGTCGTTCACCGCACATCTTCCGGATCAGGTATCCACGTTTAACCCAGTACCAAACTGGGAAACTGAGCTTCAAGCAATGCAATCTGAAGTACCCAACCCAACTTAGAGAAGATGGCTATTGAAGATTTGGTGCCGCTGAAGGGACTCGAACCCCCGACCCCATCATTACGAATGACGTGCTCTACCATCTGAGCTACAGCGGCTTCTTGGACCCTACTATGGCCCTACTAGTTCTACTCCTGTGCCGCGAAGTTTTTGGTATTGCAAGTCATTCTCGCGGGGACCCGCTAATTACGAATGACGTGCTCTACCATCTGAGCTACAGCGGCGACGCGGCGGTGTATAGTGTTGGCGTATCTTAGAGACAAGCCCAATCTGCGCCGGAATTCTAGGGCGGCACCACGTCGAAAGCGGCTGTTAGCCGTGTAAGAAACGCGGCAGGGGAAACATCAGCGGGTAGACCCGTATGCGCGGCCAGATCAATTACCCGTCCCTGATCCAGTCGCTCAAGCAAGATATTAAGCGCGTCGATTGTGGTTTGTTCCGGTGGGTCGAACAGCATCAGGGCGTGTGCAAGAACTGCCCGCCGCGATCTATCTTCCTTGCATGGCCGGAAGCGAAGAGCAGTGCCCGCGAACTTCTTGTCCTTGAACTGCACATTATGCGCGCCGTCGCAGAACGCCCCCGGTTGCCATCCGCGCGTTGCGGACGGGCCGAGTGCCGCTTCAATCGGGGTGCACAGTGCGTCATAGGCGTCTTCCAGACCGTACTCACGTCCCTTTGGGCTTGCGTAGACATGGGTAACGTTCACAACGCCGGGCCCTTGGGGCGTGACATCGCCGCCGGTGGCGCGGGCAAAAACCGGCCAGCCTGCGTCCTCCAGTTCGCGCGATGCTGCGTCGAAATCGGGGTGCAGCGAGAGCTTTCGCGGGACAACCAAGCATTGCGGGCTTTGCCAAAACCAAAGGTGATGGCGCGTCGGGTCGGCGGCAACATCTGCGAGAAGATCCATCTCTCGGGCGAGAGCTTTTCCCGCATCTAGCGTTTCGATCATGGTCGGTCAGAAATCGTAGGGCTCAATGTTGTCCGCGGACAACGCGTACCCAACCTCAGCCAACTGCGTCTCGGTCGATGCGATCCCGAATGTCCCTGTCACCCAGACCGGTTCAAAGAGCCCTTGAAGCTCATAGGGCGTGTCGGTGGTCAGAAAGACAAGCTGATTTGGCGGCGGTGGCGGGACGTGGATGCAAGCGCCTACATATGGAACAAGCAGACCGGTGGTCATTGCCATGCCTTTAAAGTCCAATGGCAAAAGATAGCCCGGCATGCGCACGGTTTGATCGTTGAACTCGTCTGTGACTTTACCACCCAACTCCTGATCAAGGGGGGTGGTCATCTCACCGTGTTGGACAACACCCATCATGCGAAACCGGTCCATATCAACGCCGCCGGTATCAGGGACGAGGTCAGACCAGTTGAGCGAAATAACGTCATTCGACGCTGACAGCACATTGGGTAAGGCCGCGGCGGCAACCCCGGTCGCAAGGAACACACGGCGGGATTGCGACATTCTTGGTCCGTTCCGTCTCATCCGCTTACTCAGCCTCTGCCGCTAAGGCAACGTATTGCGCCACGACAATGATGTCCGCGGGCGAAGTTAGATCCCGCGTTCTCAATATATCCGTCAAAAGCTCACTGTGCGTCCAGTCGGCGCGAATTCCGAACTGCCGTGCCACAAACGGGGCGAGCGAAGTATCTTCGATAAGCGCATCCTCGAGTGCTGCGGTCAGCGCGATTTGAATTTCGGGATCCGCAGTTGTGTTCTGGATTGCAATGGCTTCGATCAGTTTTTCGCGGCTGTCCGCACTCAGATATGGGTCGTTCAAAAACGTCTCCGCGATCCAATTGATGCCGGCGGTTCCTTCGCTTTCGATCAGCGCCGTTGCGTATGCGCCCAAAAACGGACCATTGCCCAACGCGCTGGACTTAAGCCCCGCTTTGAGAAGCGGCACTGCGTCGGGGTCTTTGGACAACCCGAGCAACAAAACACGAATAGGTTTGAGATTTAGTTCGTTGGGGAGATTGAGCCGCTCTGCGATTGCGCCAGTGTCAATCTCAAGCGGCAGAGACCGCAGGATTTCATAGTTCGCAAGATCAATCTCATTCAATGCCAGTGTTCGGATCGTCGGGTTCGTGTGGTTGATCAGTGGGGCAAAGTACCCAAACCGGTCAGCATCGTCCCCGAGTTCCCATACAGGCAAACGTTCGATGATATCATCAAGGATCGGTTGCAGATCCTGATCGACGAAGGCGAGCTTGGTCCACGGGCCATAGGCGCCATCGCGCGCAAAAAGGACAGTTGCGTCGTCATCTCTGGCAAACCGGTTGCGCGTTGCAGTGTCGACGAGAAGCGGAATTTCGACTGAATCTACGCTTCCTTCAAGAGCCTCTACGGCGGCGTATCTGAACGGTGACGCAAGATCCTGCCGGGCAAGGACCACGTGTTCGCTGCCTAGTAGACGGTCGACGAGTGTGGGCTTTGGGACATAGCCATGAAAAGCGCAGGCAAAAGACGGCGCCGCCAAAGCGGTTACAACGATTGATGCTGCAAGATGACGAACGATCATGGGGCATACAGTGCCAGAACGCGGCTTGGGATAAAACTCACAACTTCACGATCATGCCGTCGCTCAGCGACATCCTGTAGGCGCGGACGGCTGGGATCAGACTAACCCCACCGGCAGCAAGCACAACGGCGATCAAAGTGAAAATTTCACCTCGATCCAGCCCCATTATCGGGACAAATAGTCCGTAGTTTGCATCGAGTATCGGTTGAAGCACCACCAGCACGAGATACAGCAGGCCGACCCCAAGAGCGGCGGCCGCGCTTGCCATCAAAAGCGCCTCTATGATCAAAAATCCCATGATCGTGGACGGGCGAGCGCCGACAGCGCGCAGGATTGCCATTTCTCGCCGTCGTGCACTCAGGCCGGACAAAAGCATGGCCGCCATACCCAGCAGCGCAGTCACCACAACCATTGCAGACACCCCGACCAACGCGGTTTCCGCAATCCCGACGGTGTCCCAGAGTTCTTGCAAGGCAAGGCCCGGAACGATGGCGAGTAGCGGTTCTTTGTCGTAATCATTTATGGCGCGCTGGAGCGTAAACAGCTGCAATCTGGAGTCAACGCCGAGCATCGCAGCGGTTATGGCAGTGGGCTCTAGGTCCATTGCGCGCAATTGATCGGGCGAGGTCGGTGTGCCCGGTCTCTGTGCGCCGCTTTGCCAGTCAACGTGGATCGCCTCGATCGCTTCAAGGCTCACGATGACCGTGCGATCAACCGGCGTACCTGTCTTGGCAAGAATTCCGGAAATCCGAAAAGGCGTGTCCTCATGTTCAGTGAATGACGCAATCCCATGCGCCACGACAATCGGATTACCGACTGAATACCCCAATTCTGCTGCGACATCTGACCCGACGACGGCGTCGAACAAGTCATCGAAAGAACGGCCATCCGCGAATTCAAGCGAGCGGCCGCTTCGATACTTGTAGCGATCAAAGTACTCGGACGTCGTTCCAAGGACCCGAAATTGCCGGTGGCTATCGCCCAAAGACAACGGAACGGCCCACGTCACACCCGGGCTGTTCGCGATTTCCCCAAAGCTTTCCCAAGAGACACTGTTCGTCGCCGATCCAATTCGAAAAACCGAATAGAGAAGCAACTGCACGCTTCCCGACCGGGCCCCAACGATTAGGTCTGTGTCCGAGATTGTGTCGGAAAAGCTGGCTTTCGCCCCCGTGCGGACCTTCTCAACACCAAGAAGCAACGCGACCGACAGGGCGATTGCAAAGACCGTAAGCCCCACGGTGAATGCACGGCTTTTGAGAGATAGAAAGGCAAGCCGGATCAACATCAGGGTGCTGCCATCGCTGATGTTTCAATGATATCGGCCAATTGTTCCACGCGATCAAATCGATCAGCCAGTCGTTCGTCATGACTGACCATAACGAGCGTTGTTTCGGTGCGCCGAACCTGATCGAACATGAGGTCCAGGAATTCGCCTTGGGCCACGGAATCAAGCGCCGATGTCGGCTCATCCGCGACGAGGATCGGCGGACTGCCGATCAACGCGCGTGCTACGGCAACGCGCTGTTGCTGCCCAACCGAAAGATTTGACGCCGGTCCATCGCGCAAAATGTCCGGCCCAATCCCAAGCGATTGGGCCAACCTTAGCGCCTCAGCTTTCGGGTCGGTGAAATTGGCCCGACGCTGGGTCGAAAACTTGAGCGGAAGCAAAATGTTGTCGAGCCCGTTTGCATACGGCAACAGATTAAAAAGTTGAAAAACGATGCCAATCGTGTCGGCGCGAAATCTGTCCCGACGGGTGCCGGTCAAGGCGCCGATGTCGGTTCCGTTTATGGAGATATTGCCAGACTGAGGCGCGTTAATCCCGCAGATTAAGCTCAGTAAGGTGGACTTACCCGATCCGCTCGCCCCCAGTAGAAGAACCGTTTCGCCAGAATGGACCGACCAGTCGCGCACGCTCAGGCCAAAGGTGCTCTTTGGCCATGAAAACCTGACATTCGACAGGTGTATCGCTGAACCGAAATGCGGAGCGTCGATCATGCGTTGGATAGATCAGAACGCGCCTCCGACGTCCAGCCTCGGCAAAACCAAGCGGACGACGGACCGGTACACGTGCTCGGTGGGAATTCGAGCCGACCGTGTGCTGGTTGTCCGATTACTTTGTCAGGATCAGCTTACCGGCGCGTGTGATCCGCAGCGTGTAAAGCTGATCTGCAAGTCGGATCTGCGCCAGCCCGTTGCCATGGGTTAGATCCTCTGCATCGTACAGGGGAAGCTGCGACGTGGGGCGCTCGGTCACGGTTTTTGCGATATTGATGGTCATTGCCAGTCCACTTTTTCAAGTGCGAGCCGGTCGATCAGCCATTCCAACGTCAAGGGCGCTGGCGAATGACCTGGCAAGATGCTGACCGCACTCATGATCGCATCGGGACAAAGCCCGAGCTGACGGTCATCGTCCTTTTGGTGAGTTCGGTGTGTCTCAGGCATCTTCGGTCCCGCAAATTTAGATTGCTGGCTCTCGGACCGGTTTGGCCGATGGCTTCCATAAAGCTGACTAAAAAAGTTGGTTATGTCAATCCGGCAATTTGTTCTTCAGAACAACCCGATGCCGCGATCCGCCAATGAACGTCATTGACCCAGCCGTGCGCTGCCATGCATTGTCCACGAAAGGAGATGTTTCATTGGTTATTACGTCACGGTTCATCCTATCCAAATCGCGCAAGCTCTCCGCCGGATCATGTCTGGCCGTCGCTCTAATCGTGATTCTTGCCGGTGCGCTTCCCCGTGATGCCATCGGGCAGGAAGCAGCCCCTGACATAGGTGTGGTGCGCTATCTCATCGGCAGCAAACCTGACGGTGGATATGACCGTTACGGCCGCTTGGTGGCCAAGCATCTTGAACGGGAACTCGAAGGCAGCCGGTTCATTCCTGAGAACCGCGGATCCGCGAACGACATACTCGCCCTCAGGGAAGTGCACGACGCGGCCTTGGACCAAGACATCCTGCTAATTTTCAACACAGGGCTCTTGCTGTCCGAACTTGGTGGGCAGGACGGCATGGACATGTCGCTTGCCGACTTCAACTGGATCGGAAAGGCATCGTCCGAGCCGCGCATCCTGCTTGTTCGTAAGGGAACGGGCATCAGCTCGTTTGAGGAACTGCGACAGCGCGGTGAGGGTCTGATCTTTGTCACATCTGGATTTGGCGGCGCGTCAAATGTTCAGACGACGATGATCAACACGACCTTTGGTCTCGGTTTAAAGGTTGTTCCGGGTTTTGGGAGAAACGAGGCCGAAGCAGCCCTGCTCAAAGACGAAGTTGACGGTTGCTGGTGTCAGAAAGCAATGTGCCCCAATTGCTCGAGGCGGATGCGGCAGTTCCTTTGCTGGCCTTCGGTCGATCGGAATTGCCTGGCCTGCAAGACCTCCCTCAAGGCGCTGACGTCGCCCAGACAGAAGATGAACGCCTGACTGCACAGCATATTACTGCGATGACGACGCTGGGGCGGATCACGGTCGCGCCACCACAGATGGACCCCGCCCGGGTTGACGTATTTCGTGACGCTTATGCCCGTGCGCTTGCGTCGCCTGAGCTTCGCGCGGAAGCGGCAGAACTTGGTCTGCCTCTAGACGTGCTACCCGGAGATGAGACGCAAGAGATCGCCCGCAATGTCCTCAGCGGTAACCCGAGGATGCGGGACTTGGTGACGGCGGTATTTGAGAACTGAGGCTCTGACGTGTCGGCGGGACTGACCACTCTTTTGTCATCACCCGACGCGTTGCTGCTGATGCTTTTGGCCATCCCGATCGGGATGATGTTTGGTGCAATTCCCGGCCTTGGCGGCAAGATTGCCTTGATTTCAGTTATGCCTTTTCTCACAGGCATGGATCCGTTGGCGGGGTGTGTCTTTCTGATCAGCCTACACGCAGTCGTGCATACCGGCGCAGCCGCCCCGACCATTTTGCTGGGAATTCCGGGAACTGGGCCAAGTACGGCCGTGGTGCTGGACGGGCACGCCATGACAAAGCGCGGGGAAGGGACGCGTGCAATTGCCGCGGCGGCGTTTGCATCGGGGGTTGGTGGCGTCGTGGGAATGATCGCCCTCGCCCTGATCGTCCCCTTCGCGCTGACCCTGATGACGCATATCAGCTATCCCGAGATCTTTGTCCTAACTCTATTCGGACTGGGCTTTGCGGCGGTTTTAAGCGGTCGGTACCTGGTTAAGGGTTTAATCGTGACATCGCTTGGGCTCCTTATTTCTTTTGTGGGGACCGAGCCGACCTATGGCGTCCAACGCCTGACATTTGGGTCACTTTTCCTGATTGAAGGCGTCGATCTGATTATGGCAGTTCTTGCTATGTTTGCGGTGCCGGAGATGTTGACCGCTAAACGCGGACAGCAACGCAAGATGCGCGTCTTGGAAAATGACACTTCGTTCATGACGTCGGGCGTTCTTTCCTGTCTGCGTAACATCGTGCGTCATCGCTGGCTTACGTTGCGAAGTTCGGTCCTTGGGGTGATCGTTGGGATCATTCCGGGTCTTGGCGGGGATGTGGCTGCGTGGCTCTGCTATGGTCATGCGGCGCAGACATCGCGAACGCCTGAGAAATTTGGAAAGGGTGCGGTTGAGGGCATCATAGGCCCCGAAGCCGCCAACAACTCTAAAGAAGGCGGGGCTTTGGTGCCCACGCTCTTTCTCGGGATCCCCGGAAGCTCGGGCATGGCCATTTTTCTTGTGGCACTCGTACCTCTTGGGATTGCACCCGGCATCTCATTTGCGGAACGCCACAGCGACCTTGTCTGGGCCATGGTTTGGGCGCTTGCCGTATCGAACGTAATCGCGGCGCTGGTCCTCATCCTGCTTGCGCGCGGTTTGCAAAGACTTGCGCAAGTTCCACCGCATATTCTGACCCCGTTCGTGTACCTGCTGGCGCTGGCGAGCATTTACATCACCACACAAGAGTGGCGGTTCTTTTTGGTGCTCGGCGCGTTTTCGGTCGTTGGGTACCTGTTCCTAAGGCTCGATTGGCCCCGCGCACCCTTCGTGATCGGGCTGATCCTGGGGCCAGAAACGGAAGAGGCACTGGTCAAATCCCTAAGCCTTTGGGGCACCGACTTCCTGCTTAGACCCGTAGCCATTGGGTTGGTGGTCGTGCTTCTTGTCTCGATTCACTCCTTGTCGCGCCGATTGAGCCGTCGTGCCGCGCAAACGCAGGAGGCCATGCAACATGCGGATTGAACGGGCTGTTTTGGTTGCGCTGGCACTCGTTTTCGCGCTGTGCTTTGCAGTTGCATCGACGTATCGGTGGCAAGTTGCCTTAGGCCCCGCGCTGGCGAGCGGGATCGGATTGACGTTATGCATCCTTCAGCTTGCATTGACGTTGCGAGCGACAGAAGGCCGATCCATTCCTCCGTTGTTCGATTATGCACACCGGACACATTTTCTGTGGCTCGGCTGCGCGGTTGGTGCGGTCACTCTGTTGGGTTTTGGGATCGGTGGAAGTATCTACGTCTTCTGCCACATTTATTTCGAAACGCCCAAACGCCGTCTTGTGACCGCTGGCTTGAGCGCCGCGGCGACGATCTTCGTCGTGTACGGGGTTTTTGAAACGCTTCTGCAGACGCGCTTGTTCGCAGGACTTCTGCTAACTTAGGGCGTCCCCCCGGATCGCCACGAATCCCGCATGCTGGCGCAAGGGTCTGTCTGGCTCAATGGTGAATTGGGGGGGGCTGTGCGAGCGTAAGCCCAGCGGACTCAAAAAGTGAGATCACATGTTCGGCGCTGTGCACGTTGTGACTGACCCGCCGGGTGGAAAACTCGTTCAGCAACGCTCTGAGCTTATCTGCCTCAATCACCTCGGTAAGCGAACTGTTGCGGAGTTCGGCGCACATCCGGTCCGACAGTTCCTCGGTTTCAGAAGGTGAAAACCGCCGCGAACGTTCTGGTGTATCTGGTTTGAGCGTGCTGACCAGGATCACGCGACCTCCTGCGGCCAACTGCTGCGCCCAGTTCGCAACGAGCCGCTCACGTTCTTCAGGTCGAAAGAAATTCAGAAAGTTATGGGCGATGATCAGATCGAATGTGCCTCCGGAAAAGGAAAGCGCGTCGCCAACAACCGTGGATACCGAGTGGCTCAGTGAACGTCCGAAGTCCTCACAAACAATCAAGGGTGTTTTGCAACGATCCAGCACCGTGAACTCTGCGACTTGCCCATTGGCGTCGAAGTTCTCCGACGCGACCTGCAAAAGCCCATGATCAGCCGACCCGGCAATCAGCACCCGCCGCGCTCCTCCGGTAACTGCGTCTCCAATCGCTGCGTCCAGAAAGGCCCGGTCCTTGACCATTGAATCCAGGCCGCCCAGCGCGCGAAGCAGACCCCAAACGCTGTGATAAGCGCGGCATGCGTCGGAACAGTTATCGGGCGCCGCCGCAAGCGCGCAAATGATGCTTCTGCGCAATGCGAAGTCAGGGGTGCGTTCGTGGGGCTGGTCCGTCATCTCAATCCCAGTCGTTGCGCAATCTGGACCAATCGGTTGGACTTGCCTCCGGTCGTTTGGGCGCGTGAAACTGCAGTCGATTGCTGCCTGAAGTCGCGCAAGTGGTGATAAATCTCACCCGAGAATTCCAACTCGATCTTTTGGTCTCCCGCGTCTATGTCGACCGAGGCAAAAGCGTGTGACAACGCATCAAGGATCGTACCCCGGCGCATCTCGCGCTCTGGTTTTCCACCTATGAAGCGCGGGAAAACGGGGTTTGTATTGATCTCAAAGACCGTCACTTCACCATCCTTGACCGTATAGTCGATCCGCCCAAATGTGATGTTTGCCTGCTCAAAAATCTCCGTAAGGCGCGAGGCATGTGGGTTCTCTTCCACGAACTTCAGCTCTTCATCGGCGAACGCTTGGCTGACTTCGGCATCATTCGACTTCACGATCCAATCCGGAGAGCGCAAAATATGTTGCGGCACAAGGTGATCGCCAATCCGAAAAACCCCGTACTTGCGAAAGAAGCCCTCTAAATCGCGTTCTGTTTCAAAGCTCACTGTCATTCGACCGCGCAATGTATGGCCTTTGGACGCGAGGGATTTCTTGGCGAGCGCAAGCTGTGCTGGGTCGTGGATCAGATCGGTGTCGGGCCGTGTGGCGCCGTTTTCCATTCGAAGGAAAAGCGGATAGCGTTGTGGGTGCACATCGCCCTTTAGACGGGTCACCTCCACGGCGTTCTGACCCGATGTGTGAAGGTGCCGCAACAGGTCAAAACGCTCAAGAACCCGTCTTGGGTCATTCAGAATTCGCGAAGGGTGCCCGGACCGCTCAAGTTGGACAGCCATCGTACAGGCCGCATCCATCTGAAAGTCTGTCAAAAGATCGAAGTCTGTAAAGATCACACAGCCAACGGGCAGTTTCCGTGTGGTGAAGACATCCTGATAATTGATCAGATTAAACGTTGGTAGGCGCGCGCCGGCAGTGTCTACAAGGCGCTGAATCGGATGGCGGTTGTTGTTGTTTACGAGGATCGTGATCATCAGTCCGCCAAACGCGACACGGCTTCATCGAGACTAGGCAGAAGCCTTTGAACCGGTCAACTGTGATACAATCTCGGCACTAAGTATCGGCCACAATAACCTGGCCAAAGGGCGGTGATGCGCAGGGCGCTGACTGAGTAAGCCAGATAACGGGACAGTTGATCGCACGTCCGAACGGCCCTCAAGGTCCGTCAACACGACGACGGCAGAAGGATTTAGGGCGGCTGCCTCTTCCAGCACAGGGGCAAAGTCTGTCCCGCCGCCTTCATGAAAGGCCAACGTCCTGAGTTCTGATCTCAGGTCCGTTCGAACAGGCGTCAAACGCCCGGTTACGTGGTCGTCAAAGATCAGCAAGTGCAATTCGCACGGAAGGCGTCGGTTGAGGCCGACAACCTCAGCTGCAAAGAATTCAAGCGTTTGCCGTGTGATGGAACTGGATGCATCTACGGCAACGACAATTCGCGGTTGGACCTCATCGCGACGAGAGCCGGGTTCGAATGGCGGATCGGGTTCTCGGGTGCCTTGCGCGAGCGACTCCATCGCGATCCATCGGTTCGCGGGACGTTGATAGGTTCTACGTGGCACCCTCAGAACCGCTTTCGTCAACAATCTCCGGAGCAGAACCTCCCAAGGAACCGACGGCGCGTTCAGGTCAGGCAGCGCGATGCCGACAGAGCCAATTCCGGTCCCAGCCAGATGACCGGCCTCCATTGCGCGCGTTATCCGCCCCTGCCATTCCTGTTGCACGGCCTCATCGTCCTGCGCGCCAGATTGTGCGCGAAGATCCGGTTCAAACCCCTTGCTCTGCGCATACTCTTCAACAGAAGAGTTTGTTCCGGTTTTTCCCGAACCGGTGCCAAGGATCGCATGATAGAGGCGATCAGAATCCCAATCCTGCAGCGCCTTCTCAGCGGTGATCGGTTGTCCTGTGGCCGCCGTCAACAGCTCACTTGCCCGGACCGCAGGCCTTGGGAGGGCATGCCCCGCGACCAAGAGTAGATCATTCAAAAGCGCATCCGCCGCCAACACGAAAAGCTCTTCATTGAACAGCGCGCCATGCCGCTCCTGCATGTCGTTTTTCCGGGCACTATGCCGAAAGGCGACATGAAGGATGTGATGGGCTGTGACGCCAACTGCGACCGAGATCGGCAAGGTTTCGAACTCGGGTCCATACCAAATGGTGTCGCCCTGCGTATGCGTCGCCGCCGGTCCGTCTCGGTGAACACACCAAAGTCCGAGCGCTGCGACTGCGGGATCAGTTTCTGCAAGGTGTGCGAGTGCTCTTTGCGACCGGCGCGAATGGCTGGCCATCAATAGACCACTCCGGTCGCCTCTCGCTCCGCCGCATACTCCGCATAGACCTGCGACTGGGCAAACGCCTCTTCAAGTTCGGTATCAAGCGCCTTCGATATCAAAAGTTCAAACCCAAAGGTCGTCAATTCGCTCAATGGCATGCCTGCATGTTGATCGCCGGATAGCCGCCGAATATCGGCGATCACTTCGATGATGCTTTGCAGCGTTTCCTTATCAGCCAGCGCAATTGATGCATAAATGAGTGCGACCAGACCATTCAGCGTCTTCGGATAGGCGTCGGGGCGTTTGTTGCGCGGCAAAACTATCAGGTCTGCGACGCTTGTGTTCGCTGCGATTTCATCCACGACTGGACCAAACTCGCTCGCTGCGCTTTGTCCTATCGTTCCTGCGATCATCACATTTCGAACACGGCGATCAGGCACGGCGATCAGGATGTCACTGACCCGCTCCCATGATCTGGGTG